>Ga0335073_10011470_pt1 | contig 12447 bp, 12 predicted proteins | sample Lox_Sample_22_FD_207093 | JGI IMG/M metagenome (GOLD analysis project Ga0335073, IMG submission 207093) | Soil microbial communities from Loxahatchee National Wildlife Refuge, Florida, United States - Lox_Sample_2.2 | ecosystem: Environmental > Terrestrial > Soil > Wetlands | place: USA...
ATGCTGGCGGAGTGGGACGGGCGGAGCTTTGACGATCCGCTGCAGAAGGCGAGAGTAGCGTTTCTGACCACGCGCGCAGGCGATCCGCAAATCGAATTGGTGGAACCGCTGGGCGACGACTCCCCGGTGCAGCGCTTTCTGCAGGAAAAAGGTGGCGGGCTGCATCACCTGTGCTACGAGGTGGCCGACCTGGAGCAGGAGTTAGCCGATTTTCGTTCGCGCGGCGCGGTCATTGCCAAACGCCCCAAGCCGGCGGCGGCATTCGGCGGACGGCGCATCGCCTGGGTCATCACCGCGGAAAAGCTGCTGGTGGAATTGCTGGAGGAACGCGCCTCAGAAGACGTCGAGGTACATCGCGCGGAACGATTCCGGCGGAGGAACATCCCACAGCGTAAGATAAGCGCGCAGCACTCTCCTGGTTTTGCGGAAGCCCGCAGCCGCGAACGCCTGCATGTCGGCATAACCCAGCACGGGTGTGACGATCATCCGCGCGCCGATTTGCGCGGCTTTGCTGACAACTTGCTTCGCCAGTTGCAAACATTCCGCTGCCGCAAGACTTCCCCAAAGAATATTGTCAAGCACAACAGTGCGGATCGGAGCCGCTCCTGACGTCTCGATCGCATAGCCGTTCAGCATGCCGCGACGGCCGTCGAAATCGACCACCGCATTCAGCGCGCCTATCCGCCGACGGCACTGCCATTCCGCTTCCGCTTGCGACCAGCATCGGACCAGCGGCACGTTCTCCGGTATCTGCGAAGCAGCTTCCATCAGAACCGTCGTTGCGTCAGTTTGCGAATCCTGTTCCGCTGGCGCGCTCTCGGCAGTTTTCAGCAGGCGTGCCATGAAGGGCACCGTGAACACATGCGCCGTCGGCTGCCGCAAGACGCGTGCTACCGGCAGTATCTGTTCGCTCCAGGAATCGCCTTCGACGGTGAAGTCCATTGCCCCATCGAAGCCGAGGCCGCGCGCGCGCTGCAGAAGCTCTCCCCAAATCAGCGGGCCATATCCCGACCGCTTGTGCTCAGGCGCCACGGTGAGAAAGGAAACCGAAAGCAGACGGATCGGTTGGGTCCGTCCGGCAAGTCGCACGCTGCGCGAAAATCCCGCAACAAAGGCGACCAGCCGATCGTCGCGATAGATGGCTGGCGCGAGTTCGAAGCTCGCGCCGGGATACTCGAACAGCGAGCGCAGGAACTCGCTGGTGTAGTGCAGCGGCTGTTCCTTGTTCTCGCTCCAGGAGCGCTCGATCAGCGCTGCGAGTTCGTCGAAATCGCCGTTGAAGTCGCCGGTCCTGCGGCGTGCCGATCGGTCGGCTGGGGTCATGAGTGCGGTCCGAAGCGCTGGAAGCCGTATCGTATAATACGGTCTCGCCTTATGAAATGGGAGCGAACTTGATCCGATGGCGCCGGCTGGCGCGCGTCGGGGACCCCGGATGTTGGGCAATGTCCTTATACCGCACCGTAGCTCTTTCCAATCATCCCCTGGCGCAAGCGCTGCGTAGTTTTCGGCGGAAGATTCTCAACTTCAGGATCCCGGCTCCACGCGTCATTTTCCTGCCTGTGCTGTACCTGGTGCTCGGAATCAAAGAGAGCTGGTACTTTCTTTATCGCGTGTTGCTGTGCGAGCCGCTGTTCAAGATGCATTGCACGTCCTACGGCAAGAACCTGCACACCGGGCCGTTCCTGCACGAAGTTTGGGGTAAAGGCGACATCATTCTCGGCGACAATGTTCTGGTGGATGGTAAGTGCCTCTTCATGTTTGCCGTGCGTTTCGCGGAGCGGCCGTTTCTGAAGCTGGGCGACGACTCCGGCATCGGGCACAACTGCAATTTTTTTATCGGGAAGGGAATTACCATTGGCAAGCACTGCCGCATGGGGATCAACATCACCATGCTCGATTCGCCCGGGCATCCGCTCGATCCGCAGCGGCGCATGGCGGGCGAAGCGCCTGATGTAGAGAACGTGCGACCGATCACGATCGGCGACAATGTATGGATCGGCAGCGGATCGGTGATTTTTCCCGGCGTGACCGTGGGCGATAATAGCGTGATCTCTCTGGGCTCGGTTGTGATGAGCGACATTCCGCCGAATGTGGTCGTAGCGGGAAACCCGGCGCGCAAGATCATGTCACTGGAAGCGAAGCCGGTGGAGAAAGCGGCAGTTGGCGTGTAGCGGTTAGCACTTGGCAGTTGGCAATTGGCGCTTGGCGGCGCTTGGCAACTAGCCACTAGGACTAGCCAGTTAGCGGCTGCTTGATGCTAGCTAAGCTAGAGGCTCTCTCATTATTGCTTTGTGTCAGGGCACAACTTTAGTCGTGCCGAAAAACGATAACAACAACTCGGGCTTTAGCCCCTGCACGCCGATTAGCAGGGGCTGAAGCCCGGATTATAGGTAGGCTCTTTTCCGGCACGACTGAGGTCGTGCCCTGACACAAAGCGGACCGATGCATCAGACTTGTGTTAGTAGTTCCAAAGTGCAATCACGGAGCCGAATAGCAAGTGCCAAATGGCAAGTGCCAAATGCTAACCTCCAACTGCCGCCGATGACACAAACTCCCATGAATTCCGTCGAAACCAAAGTTCGCGCTATCGTGGCCGAGATTTCCAATTTGCCTACCGACATGCCCGCGGAGGCGAACCTCTACCTCGATCTCGGCGTCGCCTCGGTCCACGCGCTGCAACTGCTGACCGAGCTGGAAGACCAATTTGGCGTCGCCATTCCCGACGACCGTTTCGTCGAAGCGACCTCGATTACCGATTTGACGGCCTTGATGACCAGCCTCGTGGGCGAGCGGGCGGAAGATGCTGCCCGTGCTTGATCGCGCCGACGGGCCCTCGCTGCGCTCGGGTTTTCTTCGCCACGCCGCAGCGCGTCCCGACGCGCCTGCGATCGTCGTGCGCGGTTTAACTTACTCCTACGGGCAAATGGAAGACACGGCGCGACGTTGGGCGCGCGCCATCATCGATGCATCCCGCGGACGTCCGGAGCGCGTTGGCCTGTTCGCATACCGCAGCGCCGTAGCCTACACGGGAACCATGGCCGCGCTCCTTTCCGGCGCCAGCTACGTTCCGCTTAACCCGACCTTTCCTGCCGAAAGAACTCTAGCGATGATTGCCGCCGCCGATCTCGACGCCGTCATCGTGGACAGCACCTGCCTGCCGCAGGTCGCGAAGCTGCGCGCTTTGTCGCAGCTCCCGATGCTGGTTCCGGAAGCCGACATCGGCGAAACTCCCGGCATCGCGGGCCGCATCTTCGGCAAGTCGGAACTCGAGCGCACGGCGCCGCTGGATCAGCTTCCGCAGCTCACGCCCGAAGACATCGCGTATCTCTTGTTTACCTCGGGAAGCACGGGCGCACCCAAGGGAGTGCCGGTCACGCACGGCAACGCCGTTTATTTCATGGATTTCATGTCGCGGCGCTACGCTATTCAGCCCGGCGACCGCTTCTCGCAAACCTTCGACCAGACCTTCGACCTCTCGGTGTTCGATCTCTTCATGGCGTGGAGCAACGGCGCGTGCGTATACGGCATAACGCCGGTCGAGCTGCTCTCGCCCACGCGCTACGTCAATCAGAACCAGATCACGGTGTGGTTCTCGGTGCCGTCGGTGCCGGCGCAGATGGCACGCCGCGGAACGCTCGTGCCCAACTGCATGCCCAGCCTGCGCTGGAGCCTGTTTTGCGGCGAGCCGCTGACCGAGCTCTCGGCCCAGATGTGGCAGGCGGCCGCGCCCAACTCTGTCGTTGAAAATCTGTATGGCCCGACCGAGCTGACCATCGCCTGCTTCCTGCATCGCTGGGACCCGCAAAGCTCGCCCGCGATGTGCCGCAACGGCATCGTGCCCATCGGGCGTCCTTACGACGGGCTCGCGGCCGTGCTTGTCGATGAGCAGTTGCAGCCGGTCGCCGAGGGCGAAATCGGAGAGCTGTGCGTCAACGGCCCGCAGACCACGCCCGGCTATTGGCGCGCTCCCGACATCACGGCGGAGCGCTACATTGAACTGCCCGTCTCCCGGTATCAGAAGCGGCGGTTTTACCGCACCGGGGATCTAGTCGCGAGACTGCCCGAGGGCGAGTACGTCTTCATGGGCCGTGCCGACAATCAGATCAAGGTGCTGGGACATCGCGTCGAACTGGGCGAGATCGAAGCCGTCCTGCGCGCGCATCCCGGTGTGGAGCACGCTGTGGCCTTCGGCTGGCCTGCCGTCGGCACAACCGCCGACGCGATTGTGGCTTTCATCTCCGGCAGTGTGAACTCGATCGACGACCTGCTGGCGCGCGCCAAAGCTGCCTTACCGCCCTACATCGTGCCGCGCCAAATCCTCACCGTGGCCGACATGCCACTGAACGCGAACGGCAAAATCGATCGGCGGACATTAAAAGAACGATTGCCGTCGTTGATGGGCGAACCGGACGAGGCCGCGCGGGGCGGCAGATAATTCCCAAATTGGTCATTTGCCGGCTTTCGCCAATTTATGCAGATTTTCTTACTAGTAAGACGATGCGATTTTTCTTATTAGTAAGATCGTCTTACTAGTAAGATAAATGCAAGCTCGGAGCAATCGACAACGGGCCAGGAGATCTACCTATGGAACCCGCCACAACCACGATGTCCTCACGCGGACAGGTAGTCATTCCCGGGGAGGTTCGCAAGCGCTTGCGCCTGGAGCCCGGAACACCCTTCATTGTGATTGCGAGAGGCGACACGGTGGTGTTGCATCGATTGAAGGAGCCGCCGTGGAAGGAATTTGATGAGCTGACGAAGCAAGCGCAGAAACAGGGTCATTATTTGGACCTGACGATGGTCGCCTTGCGAAAGTCCATCAACAAAATGCGCTACGGGCGGTAGAATTTCCGGCTTCACGCGCAATAAAGATGGCCTAAATTCCGAGCCCGGTGACCCTCCATCCCGCGCCGTGTACCTTGTGCCGGATGTTCAGCGTGATTAGGAGCGCCGTCATCGCTTCGACGATGCGTGCGTTTTCCAGCTTGCCGCCGTCGATGGCCCGCACCCCCGGAACCTTAGCAGCGAGCTGCGAAGCAACCAGGCGGGCGTGATCGTCGTCGCTGCACACGATCACGTCGCAGTCCACATCGTCGTCGGCGTTCAGCACGCTGGCGGACAAGCTGTGAAAGGCGGCGGCCACCGTGACGTTCTTCCCTACGATCTCCTGCGCCTGCTCCGCCGCCGAGCCTTCCCACACACCCAGTACGCGGGTCGGGCGTCCGCCGACGGCGGCGGCCAGAGGCACGGTTGCGTCGATGAGCACTGTGCCCGGGCGAAACACCGGCTTCAGTTGCTTCAGCAGTTCGGCTTGCCCGGCGAAGGGAACCGTGAGTACCACAATGTCGCACATCTTCACGGCGACAGCGTTTTCCATGCCTTCGACGCTGCCCAGCACCCCGGCCTTCTCCGCGATCTGCGCAGCCGCACGGCCGGCGCGCTGGCCGTCGCGCGAGCCGATCACCACCGATTCGCCCGCCCGCGCCCAGCGCAACGCCAGTCCCGAGCCTTCTGGGCCCGTGCCGCCGACGATGGCGATCATGCCGCCTCACCCGCGCGAAGCGGATCACCGGGCGACGGATGGATGTAGCGCGTGTATAGCGTGTTGCGCTGCGCGGGGGTGCGGCCGAGTTCGAGGATGCGCTCCTGAAATTCGGCAGTCGAGATGTATTGTCCGGCGGTGGCTCCCGCCAGGCGCGAGATGTTCTCTTCGAATAGCGTGCCGCCGTAATCGTCCGCGCCCGCCAGCAGCGCGAGCTGCGAAACCTCGCGGCCAAGCTTCACCCACGACACCTGGATGTGATTGATCGCTCCCGCAAGCACGATGCGGGCGAGCGCGTGTACCTTCAGGTGCTCGGCCAAGGTGCCGCCGCTGCGCGCCAGGCCTTGCGCGAACAGCAGCGTGTTGTCGTGAATAAAGCCAAGCGGAACGAACTCGGTGAAGCCGCCGGTGCGCGACTGGATTTCGCGGAAGAGCAGGAGCTGATCGACCCAGTGCGCGGGGGTCTCGCTGTGGCCGTACATCATGGTCGAGGTGCTGCGGATGCCGCATTCGTGCGCTGTCTCGATCACCTCACGCCACTGCGCCACGCTAAGCTTGTTGCGCGAGAGCACGTGGCGCACGTCGTCGTTGAGGATTTCCGCTGCCGTGCCGGGCAACGTGTCCAGGCCGTTGGCCTTCAGCATCAGGAGATATTCGCGCACCGGCATGCCGGTGAGTTCCACGCCATACGCCATCTCCATGGGCGAGAAGGCGTGAGCGTGCATCTTCGGCGTCGCCGACTTCACGGCGCGCAGGATGTCGCGGTAGTAAAGCGGGGGCAGGCCGCGCGGCAGCCCGCCCTGGATGCAGACCTCGGTCGCGCCCCATTGCTCGGCTTCGCGGCATTTGTGTGCGATCTCGTCAAGACTGAGGAAGTAAGCGGTCTCATGCCGCGGGCCGACACCGAAGGCGCAGAACTTGCAACCCACAAAACATACGTTGGTGAAGTTGATGTTGCGGGTGACGACGTAGCTAATGACCTCTCCGACCAAACGTCTGCGGATTTCATTCGCAGCAACCACGAGGCCGAACAGGTCGTCGCCTTCGCTATACGCCAGCAGGCGGCATTCCTCGCGAGTGAGCACGTCCCCATCGAGCGACGACAAAACTTTTTCCATCGCCGAGCGCGCCGGGCGAGACACCTGGGCGCGCACGTCGGCCCAGGTTGCACTCTGAAGCGTCTGCGGATTGCACCAATTCAGGCCTGGCATGAAATTTCCGATCTACCGGAACAAATCTTTTTCCGCCGGGCGCACCAGTTGGCGCGCCGTGCCGCTTCCGCGCGGATACGAGTAACCCCGGATTATACAAGCCGGAATGCGCGCGTTCTTCCCGCATACCAGGCCGGCAACACACGCCAGCTCGTCGGCCACAGCTTCTTCGGTGGCGTGCATCTGATAGCCGTAACCATCGCGCTTGCCGCGATAATCCACCGTGACCTTCATCCCCGCAACTCCGATCGCCGCTTCCGTCAAACCCTCGCGCCAGGGGCGCCCGAAGCTGTCGGCGATGATCACCGGGATGTGCAGTCCGGTGAGCTTCTTCAAACCGCGGTGAATCCGCGTGGCCGAGCGATCGGGATCGACGGGCAGCAACAGCGCCGTTTCACCCCCATCGACATTGGAAACATCCACGCCACTGTTGGCGCAGACAAAACCGTGCTGGGTCTCGGTGATCAGCACGTGCTTCTTGCGGACAATGCGTTTGGCCTCGCGCAACGCGAGTTCGGCCAGTCGTGCGTCGCTTCCCGTCCTGGCTGCGAAGCTCCGCGCGGCCGCAGAGGGTCGCACCGAGACCAAGCCCACTCTTCTGCCCTCCGCCTTGGATATTATTTTGTGTTTCACGACAACGACGTCGCCATCCTGCAATTGCACGCCGTCGCGGGCCAGCGCGTCGATGATCAAGTCGGCGATGTTCTCGCCCGGGCTGACGTCGCCGATGCCGCGAATGGGTATGGCGCGAATCTCCTCGCCCCCCGGTGAGATTCCCGCCCGCTTCTTCACCCCGCCGCTTCCCAGGCACCGAATTCGCGACCGCCTAGGCTCCATGACCTGAGCAGACGCTGCGCGTTGGTTTCGCCCTCGCGCTCGACCAGCAGCTGCAATTCGTGCGGGTTGTCGATGTCGAGCGCCATGCCCGGCAGTTCGAGAATCACCAGTTCCTTGCCGGTCCGCTGCACAGCCTCGCAGTGGGGGAGGAAGCTGTCGTTGCCGAAGTGCAGCGGGATGATGGATGCCGGCCGCCGCAGGATGCAGTTGCTGCCGCGGCGATCGTAGGCGGGCACGATGACCGCTCCCTCCTCCGGAGCGGCGTCGAGCACGCGCCCCAATTCATTGCCGGTGATGAGCGGGATATCGGCAGGAACGACGATCGTGGTGTCGTAGGCGGCGGACTCGCACCAGTCGGTGGCCATCGCGATGGCTGCGGTCTCGCTTTCGTTGTGCTCGTCCTCGATCACGCTGAAGCCGAAATCAGCAGCCATGGCCTGGGCCTGCCGATCGCCGGTCACGACCGCGATTTCGACGCAGTCGGCGACTTCCCGCGCGGCGGCCAGCACGTCGCGCAGCATGGCCTCAGCGAGCTGCGAGCGCTGCTGCGGGTTCAGCGCGGGAGCCAGGCGTTGCTTGGCCGCGGCCACGCTCTTAAACGGGATTAGGAGAATGCCGTTCATAAAAAAGCAGCTTCGAGTTTCCAGTTTCGAGTTTCAAGCGAGTCTTGAGTTCCGTCTACGATGAAGCGACAGAGCTGCTTTCGCGTTCCCTCATCTGCAACTGGAAACTGGAAACGCGAAACTTGGAAACGGACTTTGCCGCCGCTGCACCGCTCTCGCGTGCCTGGTGCAGGACGAATTGTGCTAATGCCCGTCTATCTTCGGAAGAGCGCATGATGCTATTCGTGCAATGGACGCGCAGCCTTTCGCTTCGCAACCGGGCGGCCTCGCCTTCGTCGGTGTTATCCGCGATCAGCACATCCAGGAAATCTTCATAAGCCTGCGCAACGCCGCTGATCGAACAGGGCCAGCCCATCATCTCCATCAGCCTTCCCGCGGGTCCCGACACGGCGGCTCCGCCGACAATGGGGCTCACGGCGGCAATCGGCGCAGAGGTCTGCCGCAGCGCGTCGCGAACATCGGAAACCGCCAGGATCGGGCCAATGCTGGTGACGGGATTGCTGGGTGCAAAGAGGATGGCCTCGGCTTGCTGGATGCTTTCGATCACGCCGGGCGCAGGCCGCGCCTGCTCAACGCCGGCGAAGCGCACCGCATGCACCTCGACCTGATGCCGCTCGCGCACAAAGTACTCCTGAAACGTCAGCCTGCCCTTGGCCGTATCCAGCATGGTTGCGACGCGATCGTCCGACATGGGCAGCACGCGCGCGCCGATGCCAAGCTTCTCCGCCAATGCGGCCGTTGCCTGGCTCAGCGATTTGCCTGCGCGCAGCATGGTTGTGCGCGCCAGGTGAGTGGCCAAATCCAGATCGCCCAGGCTGAACCACGATGGCTCATCGAGTTGCTGCATGCGCTCCCGGCAGCGGAAGCTGTCGCCCTCGACGCCCCAGCCGCGGTCGTTGCTCAATAATCCCGCGAGCGCGTACAAAACCGAATCGACGTCCGGAGAAATATGCAGGCCCCACCACTCCAGGTCGTCGCCGGTGTTGACGATGACCGTCAGCTCCTCAGGCGCGACGATCGGTTGCAAGCCCTGCACGAGCTTGGCGCCGCCGGTCCCGCCGGTGAAGACGACGATCATCTACGCAGCCCTCGCATAACCATCGGTGCTCATCAACGCGGTCAATCGCTCGCCCAGGAATCCGCCGCGCCTTACGACCCTGTCCGCGAACTCCGGATAAACCGGCAGGCGCTGCACCAGCTTCTGACCGGCGGCCTCGGTCCTCCGTTGCAAGTCCAGCAGATGCGGCCAGGGCGCCTCAGGATTGATGAAATCCGGAGTCAACGGCGAGACTCCGCCCCAGTCGTTGATGCCCGCTTCTAGCAGCCGCTCGTAGCCGGACGCCGTCAGCGGGGTCCCCAACGCGCGCCGGTTTTGCGCGGGTTGGGGTGCGAGGTTGGGAGGCGCCTGGATATTCATGTCGCCGAGGAGCAAGCGCGCGACCGCAATGGTGCGCAGCATGTCGCCGGTGTCGGGTTCCGGCCACGTCGCCATCGGAATGCGCGGCTTCACGCGGAAGTTCTGGATGATCACCTCCTGAACGTGGCCGTATCGTTCGTGCAGCCGTTTAATCGCCAGCAACGATTCGACGCGATCTTCCATCGTTTCGCCGATGCCGATCAGGATACCCGTCGTGAAGGGCACGCCGAGCTTGCCGGCACCTTCGATCGTGCGCAGTCGCAGTGCGGGCGCCTTGTCGGGCGTCGTGCCTGCGGGATGCGCGGCCGCAAGCCGGGTGCTGGTGCTCTCCAGCATCAGGCCCAGGCTTGGGTTGGAGACGCGCAGGCGCTCGATCCAATTGGCGCTCAGCAGCCCGGGATTGGCATGGGGCAGCAGGCGCGTATTGCGCAACACCAATTCGCACATGGCTTCCAGATAATGCAGCGTGCTGCGATAGCCGAGTTGGCGCAGCGTCGCACGCATCTCGGCAAAAAGTGCCTCGGGCCGGTCGCCGAGCGAGAACAGCGCTTCGGTGCAGCCCAGCTTCTCGCCTTCTTTGGCGACGGTGAGCACCTCCTCCGGCGTCATAGTGTGCGCGCCCGCTTCGCCGGGATCGCGGCGATAAGTGCAGTAGCCGCAGTAGTCGCGGCAAAGGTTCGTCAGCGGGAGGAAGACCTTGCGCGAGTAGCTGACGACGCCGGCGCGAAACTGTTCTTTGCGTGCGCGCGCGGTGGCGAGCAGTTCGGGCAGAATTTCGTCGTCACAATGCAACAGCGCGCAAGCGATCTCTGGCGGAAGCGGCCGGCCTTCGCCCGTCGCGGCCAGGAATTCCAGCAGGCGCTGCCGGTCGACAGTTGTCGGAGCGATATGCCGCAAGTTGGGCGTGATCAGCAAAGACATTCTGGCTCGCTGCAGATTAGTCTCTAGGAAGCATAACCAAAAGCCGCATCTGGCGCACGAGCCTGCTCAGGATGTTGAGCTGCTCCCGTCCGTCCCGTATCGCCCGCGAAAGTACAACAGCGGCTGGCCTTCGCCCAGCAGCACTCCGCACACTTCGGCGACGAAGATTGTGTGATCCCCGGCCGAATGCGCGTCCACAATGCGGCAGTCCAGATTGACCAGCGTATTCTCCAGCACGGGCATGCCGCTCTTCATGGTTTTGTAACGAATACCGAGGCGCCGCGCCGCATCGGGATTGCGCTCCGGGTCGGCGAAGAACTCCGATAGCGCCTCCTGCTCCTGCGTCAGCACACTCACCCCGAAGCGGCCGCGCTCGCGCAGATGAAGATACGTCTCCGCCAGATGATCGATGCAAACCAGCACCAGCGGCGGCCGCAGCGACACCGAGCAGAAGGAACTGGCGGTCATGCCGTGGATGGTGTCTTCCGCGGTCCGGACGGTGATGACCGTCACCCCGCTGGCGAAGCGACCCAGCGCGGCGCGAAATTCGTCAGGTGTGACCAACTCTTCCATGTTCTCTCGGCGAATCAACTATACCGGGGCTCGCGCGCGGCTGTTACGAAACTATGTCTCCCCTTCAATTTGAAGTTCGATTCGAGGAATTTCACGTGGAGGATTACCAACTGACGGCTGTGCCCCAAATTCGCCTCCTTCGTTTGGACGCTAACCTGGGCGGTGCCTGGTGCTACTATGGCCATCAATCTTGGGATCACCACGCAGTTCAGCCTGGCGAACTCGCCGCCAACTATGTCCCATCAGGTACCAGCGATCTCGAATGAGTCCACTCGCTCCTGGAGCGCGCCGGCGCCATCGCTATGGACCGGCGACACGGCGATTCTGCTCTACATCGCGCTGGCCACGGTTATCGTGCACGTCATCGTGGGCAACCGTTACGGATGGCATCGCGACGAACTCGCCACGCTGGAAGATGCGCGGCACTTGGCCTGGGGCTTTCCCGCCTATCCGCCGGTCACGCCGTTTTTCGGGCGGCTGTCGCTCGTGCTGTTCGGCACATCGCTGCGCGGCTTCCGCTTCTTCGCGGGCGTGGCGCAGGCGATTGCGGTCGTGCTCACCGGGCTGATGGCGCGCGACATGGGCGGACGCCGCGGCGCGCAACTCGTCGCCGCCGTGGCCGCCGTTCCCTTCTGCCTGGGCGGTGGATACGAGATCCAGTACGTCGCCTTCGATTGCATCGCCTGGGTGCTGACGGCGTACTTCGTCGTGCGCCTCGTGAACTCCGGCGACCCGCGCTGGTGGATGGCCATCGGCGCCGGCCTCGGCTTCGGCATGCTGACGAAGTGGACCATCGGCTTCTTCGCTCTCGCCATCGTCGCCGGCGTGCTGCTCACCGACGCGCGTCGCTACCTGAAGAGCAAGTGGCTGTGGATCGGGGTCGCCATCTCCATCCTGGTATGGCTGCCCAACCTGCTCTGGCAGGCGCAGCACCATTTCGTCTCGCTCGATTTCCTCCACCACATTCACGCCCGCGACGTTCGCCAGGGGCGCGCCACGTACTTCCTCCCGCAGCAATTGGAGCTGACGGGCCTGCGCTTTCCGCTGGCGATGGCCGGCCTCTGCTTCTGCCTGATCGCGCGCGGCGGCAAGCGCTTTCGCATGATTGGCTGGATGTACGTCGTGACGCTGGCGCTGTTCACCATAGCGCGCGGGCGCTGGTACTACATGGGACCGGCGTATCCCATGCTGTATGCGGCGGGCGCGGTGTGGGGAGAGCGTTGGCTGGCCACAATGCGGCGCTCGCGGGCGATGACTATCCGCTGGGTCGTGTGGGCGGTGTTGGCCTTTGAAGTTCTTATCACCTCTGCCTTCTGGCTGCCA
>Ga0335073_10011471_pt1 | contig 12447 bp, 13 predicted proteins | sample Lox_Sample_22_FD_207093 | JGI IMG/M metagenome (GOLD analysis project Ga0335073, IMG submission 207093) | Soil microbial communities from Loxahatchee National Wildlife Refuge, Florida, United States - Lox_Sample_2.2 | ecosystem: Environmental > Terrestrial > Soil > Wetlands | place: USA...
GGATTTGGTTTTGACAGGTAGGACATCCGCCGTCAAGCCCACCGTCGGCAATACAGTTCAAGTGCATACCATGACTACATCGCACATATCCAACATCTGCACCCAATTCGACACCACAGACGGAACAGTTAGAAAAGCGATGTTCGGGCGACCCACTGGGTGTTGCCGTAGGAAAAACGGTCTGCAACACTTCCTGGGAGAGTTCCGAGGGTAGTTTGTTCCGATCTTGTTGTGGTGCGTCTTCCCACCTCGTGGACACCCGCTGTAGAGCGTTACGCGGTGGCATATTGGGTTGCTGGCCTGAAGTTTCGTCTTCTGATGGTGGCTGAGATCTAGTTTCAGATTGCAGATGTTGGTGTTCTTGCGCACTAGAAGTAGACTCTGTGGACGGTTGAGGAGGAGGTGGTGGTGACGATGGTCTGGGAGTTTGATCGGTTGTTTGCTCGTGGACAGGAGAGAGTATAGTATTAGAATTGCCGCCCTGATTTTGGGCTTGACTTTGACGCCTTCGTCTAGGCTCTGGATCGTGGCCCCAGTCAGGCTGAGAAGAAGACTCTCCTGCTAAACGTGCGCTTCGGCGTCCACTTGGTTGCGAAACCGAAGAATTTGAAGCTTCTTGTGCTTGTTCAGTATCAAGTGGTGGGACGGTAGGACGAGGCATACTCTAGATGGCTTGATACCAGACCTGCTGATAGAACGCCATAGGGAGATCCAGGAGAACAGTATGAGGTGACATAGCCTTATATCGTACGGGCAAGGGGGTGGATTCCGTATTTCTTCGATCTATTTAAGGGTTTTAGGTAGTATCAAGTTGAGGGAAGTAAAACTTCCTCCTAGGGTCAGATTCTACCCCTCGCAACCCTTATTTCAATTATCTAAGGGACTATTCCATGTTAAATGTGTGTTATCATTCCAAAAGAAGGGACGATGGTTTACCTGAACCCACTCTAAGCTGTACGAAAAAACCATGAACCTCCAAATTATCACGCAAATCTTATTCTTCATCACTCTTGGCTTGGCCAACGTATCTCGGCCGGCGGAAGCAATTGTTCAAATCCAGTTTGGTGATCTCTTTGGATCAGCCGTTGTCGTGCTGCATAATCTCTCTGCCAACTCCAGTACACCGAACACCACTACTGCCCCTCGCTGGTCGAATCAGACAGTGGAGTATCCTACCACTGAACCTCCTACTTGTTGTCTAGCTACCGCAGTTCCACCTAGATTCGTCAACTCAACGACCGGCAATACCACAGGTGGAGTCTCATCTTATCCACCATCCGCGTCATGGAAGCCGACACCGACGAACCTCACATCCTTTAGTGGGGCTCAATCACACTATGGCCATATTAGCGTACTCACGATTTCGTCAATAATTCTACTCCAGTTGTCTGTTTAAATAGTGCCGTTTGGGTTGATAGGCGTATTCAATTGGCCAATCGCCTTCGCTTCGATGGTTAATAGGATTAGTTATAATGCTATTGTAAGTTAAAGGCTTTATTCGCGCTTTTGACTTTCGCTATCCCTTAGCCAAGATTTGCGCGTATTTGAGCACATCTACGTATTTTTGAGCACACATATTTCCCACATATTTTCCCAATTAGGCAATAAAATGAACGGGCTTCATCACCCCATTTCAGAGCGATTTCTCAACACACTATACCTTAATCATCGAGAATTTAAATAGAGGGGAGAGATAATTGTATTCGCTACCATGTGTGTGGATCTTAGCTAACAAACCTCGTGGTTGAGCCGTGAGAGAAGTCATTCTGTGGGCGGTCGAAGGGGTCATAAATGATAGTTATCATGGATTCCAACCGAATTACTTTCCTGGCAAAGTATTGATATTCATATCTTCTCAAAGCCGCTTGCATACCTGGACGGATCCAAGGTTTCTTCAGATGCCGCTGTCAACCTTTGAAAAATCTGATTGGAAGATTTCGGGTGTTGGGCCAATCTCTTCTGCAGCTTTCTAGCCATGGCAGGTGGTACCTCGATTACGAAACGCGGAATGCCTTCATTCTCAGTTTGTGGTAATATCTGGTAGACTGTTACCCGCCGAGTCAGGATAAAGCCGAAAGCGCAGAGCATGGTCACTTTGATAATCTAGGGAGTGTTTGCGTAGGGAGATGGAAGAGCACAAGATAGACTAAGAAGTAACACAACTTAGAAGAGATGTGCGAGAATTATAAATAAACACAGCTCTCGTGGAGTGTAAATCGACCACCGGCACCATGCACTTTGCGTTAATGGGGGCAACTTTGACCCATGGGGGCGGAAATCGACACTTTGATATAATAGTTAACGTCGTCAAAACGATATACCATTTTGCGGGAGCATCCCCACCGTGTAGTGATTTTGCTATCTCCTTCAACTTCAGTAAGAGAAACGATATGGACGCAGAAAAGAGCGAAAGATCAGGTCTCCCAAATTGGAACTCTACTAGCATGGACGAACCATTCTCCATTGACTCCTTGATCAAAAGGGTGGAGGAGTTCCAACAAATGGAAGAGCTTGAAACGCTTAAGGAAATTTTGAGCGAAAATTCTTCACTCAAGCAGCGGATTATTCGGTATCACGAACATTGGTGCCTGACTCTTGATCTTCTACATAAGTCACATCAAGCCCTTATTTCAATGCAAGATGCATTTAACAAATGCCTCCGTGAGGAGGCGGCGGCGGAACGGCATTGGCTCACGCTACAAGGAATCAAGAAGAACTCTAGAAATGATCTTGAATATAGCCTGGATCAATGGATATAGACTAAGAAAGAGAGCTTGAGATCTAAAATACGATTCTATAATGACGGTGGCCTTGCGATGGTAACTGTAGAATTCCAGATGAAAGTACTGCTGGACGACTAATAGAAGCGAGCTATAAAGGCAAGGGTATAGAAGTTCAGCGGGCGAATTCGAGGGGAACGAAGAGTTATTTCGGTAGTATTGAATCAATGCGCTTCTTGAGTTCTGTAGAGAGGATATCTGTGGTCCGTTTTTGTTCTCCTGTCCACACCTCAAGCCTTTTAGCGTAGACGCGGACATCCTTGACTCTGTTTGGCGGTTAGTTTAGCGACGGTACTTCGAGCTTCAGCGTAGGCATACTCATCACGGAGCTCTCCAAATGATCTCTTCAGCTCTTCTATCTCCTTTGCAAGTTGCTTCCGTTCCTTGCAGCAATGCGTGTTATCGCAGTGGCCGCCATTGTTAGTGTTGTCATCATAGCAATGCTCGCCAGAGGTTTCCACATAGGAGAGGTTGAATAATGTGCCTTGGTTGTCAAGGTCTATGCCTTGATCATTAAGACCCATCTGTACCGATAGCTGAGAAGGGTCCACCGTGGCAGCTGGATGACTTGAAACGTCGGCTTGTTGAGCCCAATCAAAAGTGGTCAACTCTGTCTGGTAGGTGGGATCAAACACGCTATCCAGTGCTTGTAGTTCATCGTAGATATCATTGTCTGAGCACATGAGTTGAGTATGGGATGGGTCGGGTGAGTCGATGTCTGGCTGAGCCAGCTGCCATTGGTCTGAGAATGACATGTTGGTTGTTTTGCACCACTAAATCTCTTCGGGACTTATGGGCATGCTCTTATATGCATGTGCACCGTTGGCGCCAAAAATGGCACTCCGCAGTCAAGAGCCGGCCTCCGGCTAGCTTGGCTTCCGTGAGCTGTTGAAACTCAAGGCGCTAACATCCGTCCCCGTGGTGACGGAAACCAACAACGTTGCGTTACTTTATGGGAACTAGCCTAGAATTTAAAGGACTTGCTAGAATACACTGATTTAAAGATACTAACGTGTGGTACGGATTTTTGAGATGGTCGAACGTCAAAGTGTTCCAGAGCACGGTGTAATGCGCCACACGCGGATGGACGTTCGATGTTGGATCTTCATCTCGTATGCGCTATCGGCAAATCGCCACGCTCCTCGACGGTGTTCTCGATGCTCAGAGCCGTCTGTCCTTGATCATTTGGAGCTACAGCAATCCAATCTTCAAATTCTTTAGTCCTTTGGTCTCGTCCGAGCCTGAGCCAGCTCATAGCCTCTACTAGAGCCTGGTCCAGCGCACCCTCGCTCTTCGATAGCTCATCTTCTGCATTCGTAGCGGAAGGTTGGAGTTTCTTTAGCAAAGCTCTATCGGCAACAAGCTTCTGGAGACAGTATTTGTGTTTCGAAAGTTTCTTTGTGATGCAGACATGAAGATAAAGCACCTGCGCGTTAGACATTGTTAGTTTTGTTGCATAGAATTGAATAGCAAGCTCAAAGCTTACGACGCGGCAGCTTACCTAGAGGTGGTATTGGGGGGGAGAATGTGAACGAGTTGCTGGTCTCAAAAGTAACCCCAGGGCGAAGTAGGTATTCTTGGGTTGGAACATAGCAGCTAACCTTAAATCAGTAACTGTAGATGATCGAGAAGTCTTCGCGCTTAGAATTGGCCGCGGGGGTGCGTTTCGTCCTCCGCCGCCGATGCATGATTTCTTGGCAAGGTGGCTTACGGCTTTGTAAGCTATAGGCAGACTTAGACGCGCAAGACAACATAGCATTTAGGCCCGTTTCCTCCTCATGGAGGTTATCGGGTATGTGGAAATCCGAGCGTCGCTTGAGGCCATCCGAAGAAACTTCATTGGACGTTTTTCTAAGTCCTTAAGGCATCCCAACACGAAGAGGCAGTCCCTTCACGATGATGCCATTCAAGGTATGGCAGACCTCGACATTCGACGCCAACCGCGCCGCTTTCTAGATATCGCCGTTCCCGAATATGACAGACCTCAAAATAGAGATTTAGCCCAGGAAAACGTCTCCCAGCTTATGCAAGGACACTCGTAGCTTGTTTCAACACCATGTACCCAACACTCGAATATATGTTAAGAATCTCATCTTTCTTGTCGTCACAGCCAGTGTATTTAAGGACTGGTGCTCGTCAATAGTTCACACTAATAGATTAAGGAGTACCATCAAGTTACGAACTCATCAATTCGCTCTATAACCGAGAAAGCATGTCTGCCGAACAGCAAGCACAGGTCGCCCATGGCGATGTTGAATCTGGAGTAAGACCCAAGCAGCCGATTTCATAGTCCAGCTAACATAATAGTTGATTCCTATCACCAATGGCATCCCTACCCAGCGGAACGATACCAATTCAGAACGCATCGATCAGCAATTTATAGCGGCAGATGGAAGGCTGTTCGACTCCATAGGGCTCATAGAAGACGCTCGGAAGATCTTGCACTGCCACCGAGCCATACTCGCTGATACCAACAAAACTTGGCAAGAAGCATTTGAAAAGGAGCAGCTTCTCCGACAACAGTGCGTTCTAGCGTATAGGTTCTTGGTTGGACAGCACAAGAAGGCGGCAATCGATCTGACTGACTTAACAAACAAGCATACGCTTCTCCAGCAAGAGCATGAGGATATTCAATTGAAGGTTCGCACATATGAATCGACAATGCAAGACGGCGAGAGCGGTGAACCAAACCCAATAGAGCAGACCTTCAAGAGAGTGAAACAGCTGGAAGCCAAAATCGCAGCACTTGAACTTGAAAGATCGGAAATGGACGAAACGCATCAGAATGCACTTCGAAACGCCGCTGATTGTATCATTGCTCACCAGGAAAAGATTAAAGTCCTTGAAGACGAGCTGCTCCAGTACAAACCTCAAAGCAGGGCGGAGGGGAGTACGTCTGGAGAAGTGATTCCGTCAGCAGCGTTCGGAAAGAGGCCGGAACGTCAGGATGACGATGAATCGATCGTTGAAGGGCATACACAGGCAAAGAAGGGCCGAAAGCGCCGGCACACAAAGGAGACATTGGCACTTGAATGATCTTGTCGCAATTTTATTTCAAGGACAGCAAGAGGAGCGCCTAATGTGTGCTTAGACTTCAATCATTCCACTTCAGTGATTTTCATCCCAGTTCTTTAGATGCGATTATCATAGTTCCTGATTCCGTGACAGGAGTCAGGCATGGAAGGGGTAACAAAGCAACCCCTAGGTTCCCACCATTACTATAATAGCACAGCTCTACGCGTCTTATGCCCACATAGCTTTCTACAATGAAGTCCAAACGACCGATCATTCGACTTGTACCTGCCCCCGAAAGTCCTCCGCCTGTGAATAGCGAGACTGTCCCTAATGAAAAGCTACTCACACCCGCGGGCCAAGGAAGTCTGCCGCCGAGACCCAACATTTCGCAGCTACTTGAGCGAGAGGTCTACGAGAAACACCAACTACGCCAAGAGCTGGAATTTCAACAAGAAAAGCACCGGAAAACTTCTAGAGCAAAGACGTACATTGCAGGACAAGTGAGGGACGTTATACAAACTCTCCAGCAGGCTCTTGACGTATTCGAGAAGATGCTTGCAGAAATCAAGGACGATTTGGATGGTAGAAATTGATCTTATATAGCAGCTGCTCGATCCACAGCATTCCAAATTCACATGAGCAAAATTGGTGGGGATTAATCGTGAAAGATCTACCAGTGTTTCACTCTATGATTAAGTGACTTAGATTCCAAATGTGCATTAAACTTTAAATGAATGCGTTGACGGAACACCAATTCACTGTATCACTCAACACCACAAGCGGAAGTTGGCTTCCACAGGTGATGTGTATTTTTTCAAGTTCCTAAATTTGGTGAGCCCAACGATATATGATTAAATTTAGACTTCGAAGTCTTCAATATTCCATTTCTAGTTCCCCGAGGAATCTCGAGACGCACCAACTTTGCCACCTCGGCAACTGTATATTCCGATTGTGGAGGTTCATTTCGAACCCTCAATTTCCGCGCTTCCATTGTAGAAGCTATTTCTAGCAGCAATGAGATGAGAACTAAAGGAGACCTCTGAAAGCACTAGCAATAATCCTAGCATACATTACTCCGGCTTTGAATTATCCGAACGAACCGCATTATATCCGAACATATGCTGCAAAGAGCCTGGGTGCTCTCCACATCCCTCGTATTGCCTTCACGGCCTCATTGGCCTAAATGTCCGTGAAACGCGGAGTTTGTATGAACCGAGTGGCTGCGCTGTTAAACCTATAACTAACATCCAACGCTCCTTTTACGACGTATTTTCTAATTGGTGACTATTCTTTGCCGAATTTCATTCTCTTCAACAGATACACGAACCTTACACACAAATTCCCGTTTTAGCCGGTGTACATTGTGTCATATCATTGAGTGTGCATCGGAAGCTCCTGGAAGGCCTTATAATGAAGTAGGAGGATCCATCTGGTTGCCTTCGTGGACAGTTGTTTGTTGAGTACACGCCATATGACAACCGCTTCTTGTAGTTCATCTATATCTTTCCTTCACACTCCTCCAAGTGGATTTTCCTGCTGTCAAGTCAATTACAATTCCCGATAATTTCTAGGTACGGGATCGCCTCGACGGGCACACCTTGAACCACTCGATTTCATCTCTTCCCTGTATATGACAGGGACATATACGATCATGGCAACACCTATGCTGACCCGTAAATGGCTTTCATTTGCGGGGCTCTTGATAATCAACCTAATGGTCGCACTGGACTTAACAATCTTATCAAATGCGCTCCCGGTACGACCACTGTCTCATCCCAATTAGATCCCAATATTAAATGCGAACAGGTTATTGCTCGCGATCTTCACTCCGATACCACCTCCATTTATTGGGCAAGCACGTCTTTTGTGCTCTGCTCCGCCATAGTCCAGCCAATTTTCACGTCACTATGCATACTAGGGCGCAAGACTTCAATACTTATTGCACTTGCACTGTTTGCCATCGGCTCTATTGTTTGTGCCGTTGCACTTAACACTGCGACGCTAATCGGAGGTCGTAGTATCCAGGGAGTTGGCGGCGGCGGCTTGCTTGCGCTGACTTACATCGTAATGGTCGACCTATTCCATCTAGAACAGCAAACTAGGGTCTACGGGGCGGTAAGTCTGATGTGGTTAGTAGGGTCGATTGCTGGCCCCGTCACAGGTGGTGCATTTGCGTACTATGTTTCCTGGGTACGTGTAATTGTTTTCATATTGTCTGGCACAACTACTAACGTTACGTAGCGGTGGATATTTTGGCTCAACCTCCCTTTTGTGTTAATGAGCTATGTTTTCATCATAGCGTTCTTCAAGAGTCCGAATGTTGCCTCTGAGCTCTCATTCTTTAACAGATTGAAAGGCATCGACTGGATCGGCATGAGCGTCTTCGCAACTTCGATAACGTTGCTCTTAATCAGTATCTCATGGGGCGGCATCACATACGCTTGGAATAGTTTGGCAACAACGGTCCCGCTAATTGCAGGGTCACTACTATTCCTCATGTGGTCAATGTATTCCTATGGAATATGTGACAAACCTATGATTCCTCTCATAGTAATTGCTGATCGCACCGCTGCTATCAGCTATTTTGGTACAGTGCTCCAGGGAATAATAGTAAGCTTACTGTCAGTTTCTTTTGATCCACTCTAACATCGGAACTGTAGTTCTTTGGCCTAATGTATAGCCTACCGTTATACTATCAAACAGCTAAGGGCTACTCCCCTGTTATATCAGGCCTGGCGTTGTTACCGCAATGTATTCTATCGGGACTCTCGACGGCATCAACAAGCTTCTTCATCGGAAAGACACATGTTGTTAAGCTATTCTCCCTTACCGGCTGGCTACTCCTCGCATACGGTACCTCAACACTTGACGTCTTGAGTACCGATACCAGTATACTGAACTGGATTACTCTCAATGAACCATCAGGAATAGGGATTGGTATTCTCTTTGCCTCACTCTCGATCGCTACTCAAGCATCTGCGGAGAATCGAAGCAACCTGTCCTATGATAAAAAGGCAGAAGTTAAAGCTGTTGCAGCGGCATTAAACCCTTTCTTCCGAGCTATCGGAGAGGCATTTGGTATTGTTATATGTCAAGCTGCTTTCGGCAATGAGCTTAGTCGGCGTTTGGGCAAGCATGTAGCCAGTGATGCAGCGAGCTTAGTCGAAGTTATCCGAAATATGCCTTTGGATGAGCCAGATCGGTCTATGCTGATTAACGCGTTCGTGGAGAGCTTGAGGGTAGTATGGTATGTTTTATTTGCCATGTCATGCTTAATGATAGCTTTGACATTGCTCACACAAGACTATGGAGTAAAGACTGCAAAGGAAGAGCTGGCACCGAATGAGCAGACTCCAAGGTTTGGCGAAGAAACGACAGCAAAAGGAGCTTGGGTGGACACCGAGCACGGCCAATCTGCGCGTGGGCCTCTTACAGTGAGAAACATATGATGATAGGGATGTATCAGACACGAGCAAAAGAATGCAAATATGCAAGTTCCGCGTTCTATTTATCTCCGCTGGTCTACTAGAAGAATTAAGCAACTTACAGGTGCAATGAAAACGTTCCAAAATTGCCCAGAAACTCACTATCCGACTGATCGCTGCGCGGATCTCCCAATATCCTTCGACCGCCTATCGAGGAGATTCCATGTTCCTTTCTCTCTGTAAGGCCAGAAGGGACGGAAGTCTAGCTCCTTCAAACATACATCTCTATCCTTCATAGAACAGACAGCTGCGCGTATATTATTCCTCGTGTCGTCGTCCGTGCATACTGTCATCCCCTCAGCAAGTGAAGACGAGGAAGGGAGCATAGGACTCACCGGAAACCACTGTGGAACCTCTTCTAATTCCACACTGTGTCCTAATTAGGTCCTCCGCATTCATGCGCAGATAGTTTACATCAATTCGCTTGCCCAAAGTCACGACGTCACCGGGAGTTCGTTGAGAGAAGAAAATTCTCCTCACAAATATTTGGATGTCAAGGATCTAGTATGTCAGCATAATGTCAACCTCAGTGTACCATTAGACAAACCTTGTCGAGATCTTTTTGAAAGAGATCAAACATCATGTCTCCAAGCCACGCTGTATGCACTGGACAAAGTTAGCGGATGTATCTAACGCCGGAGTGGACGGTAACGCACATTCGGAGTCGATTTCCCAAAAGAGCATAATTTTCCGGCCTTTTCTTTTATAATTGTAATGAGATTCGACAAGTGTCCGGACGTATGGCAGTTGAGCGGCTATGCCAATACCTGTAGCGAAAAGGAGTACCACCTGGTATGAATCCAGATCGAGCTGCCTTCCATATGGGCCTTCGATGAGAGCTATCCGCTCCCCGTCAGGTTCGAGACCATTGGTAGTGTGCATGAGAAGGTTCTTTGTGAACCCCTTCCGTTTCTGAACAATAAGGACGGCAATGTCATGGCCGTTGTCGTCTCGATACCAGGATGATACGTAAAACGGATGTGACTGTGCGAAAGATGTGTTGCTTATACCCGGAAGGGAGAGATACAGCCACTGGGCTGTTTGAGGTTTCCAGGGCCTCGGTAGCTGAACATGCACATGGACAGCGTCAACAATAGGTATATGTCTGCCATCGCGTGTCTTGTAAGTTAGTGTTCGTATTGCTGCTCGAGTAAATGTCGTCCTATAGCTGCGGAATAGGACTAGGGATAGGCGAAGGACGGATATCAGGATGTAGGTGCATACTGCTGCAAATAGATATGCAGCAGGAGGTGTAAAAAGCTTCTTAGGAGCGATATGAATATAAGTCGATGCTATGAGGACTACAACGATGATGACGTGAAACTTCGAGAAGAATTCGTACGCATATCGTTGAACATTGGCAAAGGATAATACTAGCATGATGGCTATGGCAATAGAAGCCTATAGAACCGAGTTAGTGAACCCCAGGTGTCAAATTTCTAACTTACCATTACTGCTGCAACGTCCTTTGGCGTTCGCAGGTCGATTTTCGTTGATAGAGCGGCTGCTACAACGTGGACAATAGCTTCTGCTATGGCAACTCTCCCTAGCCATCGATGCATACGAGTATAGTTGGGTAGGCTAATGCCATAGTCGTTCACAATAAGATTCATATGGGCTCCTAATGATAGAGGCATGAGGTTGACCGTAAAGAGTTTCGCGGAACGAGCTATGAGCTCGGAGATATTCGTAATGCCGACGGAGATAGAAACGATGTTCCCCGCCAAGAATGTCACGATCAGAAGGAGTTCGAATCGTGTTGTACTGATCCGGTGATGAATCGATGGGTAAACCAAGTGCTTGAGTAAGTAATAGAACGACTGAGCCCAAACAACGGCGATTACACCCAGTAAACGGCGCACGATGATGAATAGGGCCACGAGGCCTGCAAGTGCCACTGCATACCATTGAGTGATGTCCATGACGGTCCGGTTGCGAGTCTTGTGTCAATGAAGGACTTTGCTCCGAATTTATGCCTAGTATTGGGAGGAGTATCTGCAATGCCTATTGTTATAATTAGTACTTTGTCTGGGGAAGGAATTACCCCCTTTGCTAAGCCACGACAAGGTATCGAGTGGGATTTATAAAGGAAGGTATTCCGACCAGGGCAGCGGGCCTGACAGTTCGACATTGCAAAATGGCGACACAATCCAATAAAGAATTGAAAAAGCAAATAAATAAAAGAATTGAAAGCCTGGAGATCAAAGGCTTAGAGCTGGGGAAATTCGGCTTCCGTGTTACGCTGTTACTGGAAGACACCAGAAATGACGCCCATCGTACGTTCAGGTCATCAAAAGACTTAAAGTTACCGCTCCCAGACGAGATCGTAAGTACTGCCCAGCACACCATACTGATTGGAATACTTAATAGTGGTCGGCAGCTCTCAGACCCTAAATCGACACACAGGCTTCCAGATGACGTTGAGAAAACGCTCATGAAAAGGAAATCAAGAAGTGAGCGAGTCAAGAAGAAGAGGTTGAGAAGACCTCGGACGAATATCAAAGATGACTCAACCGCGGAGGAACAAAATCCGGATAAAAGGTTAGAGAGTCTGGCAATAGACGACATGCTCTTCATTCCAGAGCCGCCTTCCTTCGGATCGCCGTGACGGAACGCCAGAAGTTGTTATCGTTGGCTGGCGTATCGATCTCAGTCTCCAACATTAACTACAGCATATTCCAAATCGCCTCGATTGGAGTGCGCCAGAAAAGACTCTCGCAGAACATGGACACCAGCGTTTCACACAGTATTGAAACGCGCGTCAGAACACCAGACACTCTTGGGAACGCGGAACTGGCGGGGGCTCTTTTTAGTGTGCCGCTAGGCATCACACTACTATTTAGCGGGGTACCCCCTTAAAATTAGGGGCTGCCCTGCAAGCGATTCGCAGCGTGCGATAGCCAGTCTCGCAACCGCTCTTCGGTCGCCTCAGCAGAGGCTATTACCTGTGCTTCGCTCATCCATGCCACCGGTGTCCTTTGCTCTGCAACGCGCCGCCACAAATAATTCCGCCAAAGGCCATCATCCTGAGAAGTCCCTTTTCTCTCGGTGAGTTTTGTAACCTTGACAGTCCATCCATAGTTGTGTATCATCTTCGTCAAATCATTCCTTGGATCCTGTTCAGGGTACACCTCGAAATTGATAACAACCTCTTTGATTGAAGAAAT
>Ga0335073_10011472_pt1 | contig 12447 bp, 9 predicted proteins | sample Lox_Sample_22_FD_207093 | JGI IMG/M metagenome (GOLD analysis project Ga0335073, IMG submission 207093) | Soil microbial communities from Loxahatchee National Wildlife Refuge, Florida, United States - Lox_Sample_2.2 | ecosystem: Environmental > Terrestrial > Soil > Wetlands | place: USA: Florida...
GCATACGCGCGGGAGCCGACCGGCACAAGGCCGAACTCCTCGCCGGCCTCAAGGATCGCCTCGCGGATCTCCTGGTACTCCTCGTACGGGCCCCAGACCTCAAGGCCGGGCTGGCCGGACATGCCGTGCCGGAGCGCGTGGACCTTGCGGCCCTTGATGTTGATGAAGTCGGTGCGGAAGAACTTGATGTCCGGGAACGGACCGCCGTTCAGCTTCTCGATCACCTGCTTCGCGTTCGGTCCCTGAACCTGGAACCGGTACTGCGTGCGGTTGACGGCCTTGCCCATCGGGCGGGACGGTGAGCGGTCGTCCCTGACGAGTTCGACATTCCAGTCGCCCGTCTCCACGTGGAACTGGACCCAGTTCACGGTCGGCACGCGGCCGACGAACTCGTACTCGTTCTCCTCGAGGTGGAACAGGATGCCGTCGCCGATCACGTAGCCGTCGTAGGTGACCGGCACGAACTGCTTCGCCATGTTGAGCGGGAAGTTCTTGAAGGTGTTGATCCCGAGGTAGGAGATCAGCTTCAGCGCGTCCGGGCCCTTGATGTAGAGGTTCGCCATGTGGTGACTCTGATCGAACAGCACCGCGCTCTTCTGCCACGCGACCTGCTCGGCCTTCCAGTTGGAGAACTCGGTTGGGACTACCGGGTAGACGTAAGCGCCCTCCTGGGAGTTCCGCAGCAGCTCAACGGGGTTGACCGTCTGCAGCAGATCCTCAAGGCTTCGCTGCGTCATATGGTTTTCCTACCTTCCTTGTCACTACGCGTTACCCTGGCCAGCCGGGTACGGCGTCCAGCCGGTGGCCCGATGACCATGATGTACCCCCATGGGCACCTTGTCGCTGTTGCATTCACCCGAATTTACGGCGGCCCTATCGTTCCCGGCAACAGCCGGCTCTTACCGTCGGTCGACGGCCGACCCCGCAGGTAGGGCGGGTGAAGGGCCGCTATCATGCCGTCTGCCGAGCGTCTTGTCTGGTCATGATCGTGGTTGGACCACAAACGCCTCACCCTGGTCCGGGCGGCCCCCGGTACGGTATGCCTATCAGGTCGATGGACATTACGCAGCGAAGGAGCTCTTCACATGGAGACCTGGGATGCCATCCGTGCCCGGCGCAACGTGCGTACCTATCTCCAGGATCCGGTCCCCGCGGCCGACCTCGACCGGATCGCCGAGGCCGCCTGGCGGGCCCCGTCGGCGAGTAACCGGCAGGAGTGGAACTTCATCATCGTCACCGACCGGGACAAGCTCCAGGAGCTGTCCACCGTCTGGCAGGGGGCGCGGCACATCGCCGGCGCGGCCGCGGCGATAGCGCTCGTCGTCCCCCGGTACGACGAAGAGCGCAGCCGGCTCACCAGCCGCTACGACCTCGGCCAGGCCACGTACGCGATCATGGTGGCCGCCGCCGACCTCGGCATCGGCACGGGCCACTCCTCGGTCAGCGACCAGGCGAAGGCTCGCGAGATCCTGGGCGTTCCTGACGACCACGAAGTGGCCTACCTCATCGGCGTCGGCTATCCCGCCGACCGCCCGCTCAAGCCGATCAAGAAGCTGAACCGCCTCCCCTTCGACGAGGTGGTCCGGCACGGCCACTGGTAGCGACCCGGGGCGGTGGATTTCCTTGAGCACGTCGCGGACAAGGTGGCGCTGATCAACGAGATCTACCGGCTGCTGGCCCCCGGCGGGCTGCTGCTGAGCCAGACGCCGTCCACCGACGGGCGGGCGCCTTCCAGGACCCCACCCACGTCGCGTTCTACAACGAGAACTCGTTCTGGTACTACACGGAGGCCGGCTACCCGAACTTCGTGCCGGACATCACGGCGAAGTTCCAGAGCTCCCGGCTGACAACGACATTCCCGACGGATTGGCACGCCCGCCACAACATTCCGTACGTGACCGCCAACCTCATCGCCCTCAAGGACCCGATGCCGCGTAACGGCGGAGCTTACTTCTGGTGACCAGGCCGGCGCCCGGACGCTGCCCGCAGGTCGGCGAGCGCGAGCCTGGCCGCGTGGTAGCCGCCCATCCCGTGGACGCCCGCGCCCGGTGGCGTGCTCGCTGAGCAGAGGTACACGCCGGGCAACGGGGTCCGCCACGGGTACGGCGAGAGCACCGGACGGCGGATGAACTGCGCCAGGCCCGAGTAGCCGCCGGCGATATCCCCGCCGACGAGGTTCTGATCGTGCCGTTCCAGGGCCGCCGGGTTATGCACGGCCCGCGCGAGGATCAGATCGCTGAACCCGGGCGCGAACCGCTCGATCTGGCTTTCGATCGCGGCCGTCCTGTCGGTCCCCGATCCGTTCGGCACGTGGCAGTACGCCCACAGCACGTGCCTGCCGCCCGGTGCGCGGGACGGGTCGGCCGCGCACGGCTGTACGGCAAGGACGTACGGCCGGTCCGGGTACCCGCCCGCCGCGACTTCGGCCTCCGCGCTGGCTATCTGCTCGAGCGTGCCGCCGAGGTGGACGGTCGCGGCGTCTCCCACCCGGGGGTCACGCCACGGCACCGGCCCCGACAGCGCCCAGTCGACCTTGAAGACGCCGGGCCCGTAGCGGTAGCCGCCGAGCCTGCGCGCGTACCCGGCAGGCAGCCGCTCGCCGCAGACGGCGAGCACCTGACGGGGTGTCAGGTCGAGCAGGATGACCGGCGCCTGCGGCACGTCGGCCAGGTCCTTGACCAGGTGCCCGGTCTCGGCGACGCCGCCGCTGGCGACAAGGAGGTTGACCAGGGCGGCCGCGAGCCGCGCCGATCCGCCGCGGACGACCGGCCAGCCGACCTGGTGCGCGAGCGCGGCCAGCAGCATGCCGTACCCGCCGGTGATGGGCCTGCGCAGGTCAACCATCGAGTGTGCGGCCATGCCCGCGAGCAGGGCGCGTGCCCTCACCCCGGCGAAGACGGTCCGGCCGAGGACGGTAGCGGGCAGTATCCCGAGCGCCCCGTACCTAGCCAGCCGGAGCGGCGCGCGCGGCACAGATAGCGGCGAGAGCAAGGAGTCCACCAGGCCGAACCCGTCGGCCGCCGTGGCACCGACCGACTCACGCCAGGCGGTCGCGTCCCGCCGCGAGCCCAGTCCGTTGGCGGTCTCGCCGACATCCCGGTGCACCAGGACCGCATCCTGCCCGTCAAGCGGGTGCGCCGCCTGCACCGGGGGAAACGCCCACTCCATGTCCAGGTCCAGTTCCCGGAACGCCACCGACGCCAGGGCCAGCGGCAGCACGGCGGCGCAGATGTCGTGCGTGAAACCGTCAAGGCCGGTCAGCGGCCCGCTGCGGAGCCCGCCGCCGAACTCCTCCGCGCCCTCGAGCAGCAGCACCTTGAGCCCGGCCCGGGCAAGCGTGACGGCACCCGCGAGCCCGTTCGGCCCCGACCCGACGACGACGGCGTCGAACCCGTCCGCTGTGCCCACGAGCCCTCTATCCGCGCGGCTTACGGCCGCCGTAAATGACGTAGTCCAGTTCCTTCCAGAACACGTCCACCCCCTCGAAGCCCGCCGCGCGCAGGAAAGCGACCTGCGGCTCAAGCGGGATCATGTACCGGACGTGGTTCGCGTAGCGGAACTTCTCCTCGTCGGTCATGTGATGCCGCCGCTGGTGCGCCGACGGGTCGCGGCGGTCGCCGGCCCGCAGCCACGCCTCCTCGACGACCGGGTCCGGCGGCTTGACCGGGTCGTAGTTGAAGTACCAGGCGCCCGCTGCCAGGTGTGCGATGATCTCGGCGAACAGGCTCTGCTTGCGCTCGTCGTTGAGGTGGTGCACGGACAGCGAACTGATCACGGCGTCCACCTGGCCGGGGATGCCGGCCGGCCAGTCGCCGGCCGCCGACAGGTCGAACTCGACGTAGCTGTAGCGGCCCGCGTACGGCTCAAGCTCAACCGCGCCCTGGGCCATCATCTGCGGCGAGTAGTCCGCCAGTACGGCGCGCGCGGCCGAGTAATGATCGAGGACGGTCCTGGCCGCGGCCCCGGTGCCCGCGCCGAGGTCCACGAACGTAAACGGCTCGTCCGGGGCGAACGGCAGCAGTTCGGCCATCAGGATGCGGCGTTCCGCATCACGCCTGGCCCGGTCGCTGCCTCTCGACCTCCAGAAGCTGACGCCGATGTCCGACTTCCAGATGGCGGCGTTAGTGTCCTCGCTGACGGCAGAGTGCTGGTCATCCGACATGCGACCGATGCTAGCGCCGGTCGCACGCGCCGCTAAGAGGGTGCGGTTCCGCCCTCAGAGAAGTCGGGCTAGAGGTCCAGGCTCTTCCTGATCTGCGGCATGGCCACGCCGCGCTGCTCCATCCTGGCCCGCTCGACCCTGCTCGCGGTCAGGGCGGGCAGCCAGGTGACGTTCCACACGGCGGCGTCGGTCTTGGCGGCGCTCCACACGTCGTACCCGATCCCGCTGAACGACTGGGAGACTCCGCTGCTCAGGCCCCAGCCGCTGGATCCGACGACCGCTGCCACCGCCACCAGCGACGCCCACACCTGGCCCGCGCCGCTGAGGTTCGAGATCACCAGGTAGAGCAGGCCGGCTAGGGCGGCAACCGCGATCAGCACGAGCGGCCAGAACTGGCGCAGGATGACGGCGCACATCTTCTGGGCCGCACGGGCGATCGAGGATGCCGCCCGTACCCAGGCCCCCATGCCCGGCTGCACGCTCACCTCGTGGTTAGCGATGAGGACCGACTGCCAGACCCAGCCCTGGACGCGCAGCGCTTGCAGCACGGTACCGGCGTCCGGTGACCATATGTCCGCGCCCGGCGTCTTGATCCGCTCGCTGTTGACGTCGATCCAGTCCGCCCAGTTGTCCAGCGACCTCGACACGATCGTGGCGGCTCCCGACGGCAGCTGTGCTCCGGCGCCGTTAAGCAGCGTCTGCACAGTGGCCAGGTGCGGGCGCGCGAACAGGCCGAACAGCGCGCTCGGCCGGCTGGCCTGCGACTCCTGGCCCGGCGCGGCAATGCGCGGCAGCCACACCAGGTCACTGAGCGCGAGGCCGAGCTGGTAGGCGCTGAGCCGCTGCGGGTCGTCGGCGAACTCATCCAGGATGGCCTGGTGCAAGGCGGTCACCGCGGCGAGGAACTCCGTCTCGGAGAACGCCGTCTCCGCGATGGCTGCCGCGGCGGCGGCCTGCTCGTAGGCGTCGCCGGCCGCCGCGGCCGCCTCCGCCGTCGCGAGGTTCTCCGCGGCGATCGCACTCTTCTTCTTGTTCGTCTGCGCGGTGACAAGCCGCAGCGGGTGGGTGAGGCCAGGGAACCAGTGCAGGTACTCGGCCAGCTCGGCGGCGAGGAAGACGAGCTTGGGATCGGCCGCCAGGTCGTCCACAAGGGGAAGCTGGGTATCGGGATCGAACGCGGGCCGGGGCACCGTGACCCGCCCTCGCCGCCTCGCCTCGAAGAGCTCGGCCATCACCCAGCCGAGCGCGAAAATAGTGCCTGCGGGCTGCCTCGCCCGCAGCATCGCGGGGGAAAACTCGTCGACTTCGATCCGTACCGACATGTCTCTTCACATTAGCCTTTTTCCGGCGGTTGACACGAGCCCTTCGCCCCCTGCCTGTGTCAGCCGACTCGCTCCGCCTGACCATGCGCTGCCGGCGACGTATCGTATAGAAGAGCGGTCCGGTGGGCAGACCATGCGGTAGGCCTCGACCGACCCCGAGTCCCCCAAGGAGACGGATGCCTGAACAGGTGGCGCTGGCGTGCGCTCGAGATGCCGAGGACGCCCAGTGACTGAGCTGGCGAGCACCATGACCCCGCGTGAGATCGCCAGCCAGGCGGCGCACGCGATCGCGGTGCTGAACGAGCTCACCCACGGCGGTGGCGAACTGTCCAATTCGAGCGACGTCCGTGCCATTGTCGGCAGCCTTGAACGCATCGGGCAGGGCCTGCCGCAACTGTATGAGCAGCTCGCCAGGTTCCTGGTGGTCCAGCACGAGGACGGGCAGCTCAGCCACGAGTCCGGCGTCGACGCGGACGGCTCGGTGACCGAGGTGATCGAGGCACTCGCGGCGGCCGGCCAGGCGGCGGACATGATGACCGCCGCGCTCACCGAGGCGCGCGCCGCCTCCCAGGTGCTTTCTCCCCGCCCCCGGTAACTCCAGGGCCGCGAGCGCGGCGCGGAGCCAGTCGCACCAGGCATCGATGCCCTCGCCGGTGCGGGCGCTGACTAGCAGGACTTCCGCCGCCGGGTTGACCTTACGCAGGTTGTCAAGGAACGCGTCCAGGTCGAAGTCCAGGTAGGGCAGCAGGTCCACCTTGTTGACCACGACCACGCCGCAGGAGCGGAACATCACCGGGTACTTGAGCGGCTTGTCCTCGCCCTCGGTGACCGCGTAGACCATCGCCCTGGCGTCCTCGCCCACGTCGAACTCAGCCGGGCAGACCAGGTTGCCCACGTTCTCGATGAGGACCAGGTCCAGGTCCGCGAGCGGCAGCCTGGGCAGCGCCGACCGCACCATCGGCGCGTCAAGGTGGCATTCGCCGCCGAACCCGTCACCGGTATTGATCAGGGCGATCTCGGCGCCGAGGCCGGCCAGCCTGTCGGCGTCCAGGCTCGTCTCGATGTCGCCCTCGATGATCCCCACCCGTATCCGGTCGCCCAGCCTGCCGAGGGTCTCCCGGAGCAGCGCGGTCTTGCCCGCGCCAGGCGACGACATCAGGTTGACGACCCGGACCCCGGCGGCGGCGAACTCGGCCCGGTTAGCCGCCGCGGTCCTGTCGTTCTCGCCGAAGATCCGCTCGAGGACCTCCACGCGCTCGCCGCCGGTCGCATACCCGGAGTGGTCGCCCGTGTCGTGCGTGTGCTCGCCCGCATGGGCGTGCTCGTGCACAGTACCGTCGGCATGCCGGTGGAATCGTCCCATCAGGCGCTCGCCCCTTCCTCGGACTCAACTTCGAGCGAGGTGATCAGGAACTCTTCGCCCGAGATCACCTGCACCTCGATGCCACCGCAGCCGCCGCAGGCGAACGCCGGCACGTCGCCGATGTCGGTAACGTGCCCGCAGGAGCGGCACCGGACGCGTGCGGGCACGTGGTCGACGCTGATCTGGGAGCCGGCCAGCGGCGTATCCGCGCTGACCAGTCCCCAGCAGTACGTCAGCGTGTCGGGTACGACCTGGCGCAACTGACCCACCTGCAGGTTGATGACCTTCACGGTCCGTCCCGCGGCGTGGCGGGTCACGATGTCGGCGATGGACCCGCAGATTGACAGCTCGTGCACGCTCCCACACCTACCGCCATAGCGGCTCTCCGTGCAAGGTCTCGGCCAGGGACTCCGTCCAGCCCGCAAGCCGGCCTAGAACAGGGCCGCCTGCTGGACCCGCTGCTTACGGCGACCGCGGCCTGGCCAGCCGGCACCGCGCCGGTCGAGCAGGGCCGGGTCGATCGAGGAGAGGAACGGCGACGGTGAGCATTCGGTGACCTCGCCGCGCAGCGTCCGGCGCGTGGCGGTGAGCAGCACAAGGCGGGTTGTGGCCCGGGTCATGCCGACGAAGAGGAGCCTGCGTTCCTCGCCGTAGTCGATCTCGGCGCCGCGCCAGGAGCGCAGCGGGAGCAGTCCGTCATCGCAGCCGGCGACGAACACCACGGGAAACTCCAGGCCTTTCGCCGCGTGCAGCGTCAGCAGCGAGATCCGGTCAGCACGCGGGTCCCAGGTGTCGGCCTCGGCGCCGAGGGCAAGTTCGTCGAGGAACCGGTCCAGGTCCGTTCCGCAGCGTGCGGCAAGCGGTTCGAGCACGTCGGCGGCGGCGCGGATCGCCATGATCGCCGCCGCCTTGTCGGCCGGCCCGGTGCCCGCGCCGCCCGCGGCCGCTCGGGCCGACTCAACGGCAGCAGCCACCCGTCCCGCGACCGAGCCCGCTTGAAAAGCGTCGGCCGGGGTCAGCGCCGCCACGATCGCGGCCACGCCCGGCATCTCCGCCAGCCGGGAGTGGGCCCGCTGCTGGAACGGGAAGCCGCGCTTCGCGAGGGCCTCGCCGACCGCGGCCGCCTGCGACGAGGTCCGGTAAAGCACGGCGAAGTCGGCGAACGACAGCTGGTGCTGGGTCCGCTCCCGGCCGTCAACCGCCCGGCTGTCCAGCGCGTGGAACGACGCCCCGCCGAGCAGTTTCTCGATCTCCGCCGCGACGGCCTCGGCTTCCTCTCGTTCATCGGCCACCGCTTGCACCAGCACCGGGCCGTCAGGAATGTCCGTCCTCGCCGGGACCAGTTCCCTGCCGGGCACCAGCGTCCCCGGCCTGATCAGCTGCATCGCGGCCCGCACGATCGTCGGTGCGGAGCGGTAGCTGCGCGACAGCCGCACCGTTGCGGCCGTGCCGCCGAAGTCTTCGCGAAACCGCAGGAAGTAGCCGACGTCGCCGCCGCGGAACCCGTAGATCGCCTGGTCGGGATCGCCGATCGCGCAGATCCGCGCCCCGGGCGCAAGCTGGCGGAGCATCAGGTACTGCTGCTCGTCCACGTCCTGGTACTCGTCGACGAACACGTCCGTCCACCGGCCGCGGTACCTGGCCGCCAGCGCGGGATCCGCGGCAAGCAGCGCCGTCGGCAGCGTGACCAGGTCATCGAGGTCGACCATGCCCCGCTCGCGCAGCGCCGCGTCGTACCGCGCGACGAGGCCGCCGAGTTCCGCTCCGGACTCCCGGGTTCCTGCGGGGACCTGGGCCGGCGTGGTGACCTGGTCACCGGCCGGGCTGCCAGACGAAGCCGCGCTACGTTTCTCGGCGGCGATGCGAGCACCGAGCGCGGCGGGGCGCTCGCCGGCGGACAGCGACCGCAGGATCCCCAGCCGCGTTTTCTCGTCGGCGACCTTCAGGTCGGCGTCGAGGCCGAGGAGCTTGCACTGCTCGCGCAGGATCAGCAGGCCGAGGCCGTGGAACGTGGCGACAGTGACACGGGCGGCGGCGTCGGCGCCGAGAAGCGCGGTGAGGCGGTCGCGGAGCTCGTCGCGGGCACGGCGGGTGAACGTGACGGCCAGGCAGCGCTCGGGCGGCAGCCCGTCGCCGACGCGGTGCGCGATCGCGTGCGTAAGCACCCGGGTCTTGCCCGCGCCCGGTCCCGCGATGACGAGCAGCGGGCCGCCGTCGTGGGTGACGATGGCCTGCTGCTCCGGATCGAGGCCGGGCGCCTCGCCGGGAACGACGGCCGGCGCGTCGCCCTCGCCCCCGGGTATCGTTTCCGCGGCGGCGCCGGACGCCGGAGTCCGCCGCGGCCTGGGCGGCGCCTGCGGCAGGTCGAACAGCGCCGCGCCCGCAAGTTCGCCCGGGTCGAACAGCCTGATCGTCCCGTACACGCCGTCGTATCCGGCCTCGCGGCGCACCTCGCCGCGGCGCAGCCTGGTGATCGCCTCCGCCACAATCGACGGCGCGCCGGCCGCGAGGTCGTCGAGCGGGACGTCGCCGAGGATCCCCAGCTCCGGCCCGAACCGTTCGACCATGGCGCTGACCTGGGCCGTGACCGACTTGGACTTCGGTCCGACGCCGGCGATCTCGCCAAGGATCTCTGGCAGCGGCACGAACGAGGCGAACCCCGCCGCGCCGTCGGGCCGGTACCCGGACGGCCGGTCGGCGAGCGCGTCGACCCGGTGCTGCACGCCGATCGTCGGCTTCTTCCCGCACGCCGGGCACCTGCCGCCGGCCTCGCGGGTCTCCTGCGGCGTCATCCGGACATCGCAGGCGCGGTGGCCGTCGAGGTGGTACTTGCCCTCTTCCGGGAAGAACTCGATGGTGCCCGCGAAGCCGTCGCCGGTCCGCAGCGCCTGGTAGATCTGGAAGTAGTCCGGTTCCCGCAGTTCGAACGCCGTCGCCTCGCGCCCGAGCATGGGCGGTGAGTGCGCGTCGGAGTTGGACACGAGACGGTAGCCGTCCAGGCTGGACACCCGCCAGTTCATCTCCGGGTCCGACGACAGTCCCGTCTCGATCGCGACGATGTGACCGGCTAGGTCCGCGTAGCAGTCGGCGACCCGGTCGAATCCCGACTGCGACCCGAGCACGGCGAACCAGGGAGTCCAGGCGTGCGCGGGCACCAGGTAGCACCCGTCGCCGCCGGACAGGGTGATCTCGAGCAGGTCCCGCGAGTCGAGTCCGAGGATCGGCCGGCCGTCCGAGGCGAGGTTCCCCACCCGGGCCAGAGCCCGGGTGATCGAGTCGACCGCGTCCAGCGACGGCGCGTAGAGCAGGTGGTGCACCTTGCGCGTCCGGTCGTCGCGCTTGTAAATCGTCGATATCTCCGACGACAGCATGAACCGGACGGGCGTGCGGCATGCGGGCGGCAGCGTGCCGTGGACGGCACGCTCAAGATCGGGCCGTAGCCGGAACAGCCCAGGCGCGTCCGGCACCAGCTTCGCACCGAGTTCTTCCCGCCACGCCGGATGCGTGAAGTCACCGGTGCCGACGACGGCGATGCCCTTGCGCCCGGCCCACCAGGCGAGATGCTCAAGGTCACAGTCCCGGCTGCAGGCCCGGGAAAACCTGGAGTGGATATGGAGATCGGCGTACCACCGCTCCGCGCTCACAGCGACGCGATCCTCGCTCGCGGCGAACGGCACGAGTTCACGTCGAACATTATGCCGAACGTATGGGTGCTTCGCCCGATACTTTCCGCATTTCTCCCGGGCCCGCTGCCCGGACCCTAGAGCCCGGGCCCGTCGCCGTTACGCGTCGGGAAAGGAACCCCAGGAGTCGGTGACGAACTCCTTGCCGGTGACGGGGTGCTTGTAGTGGAACGGCAGCGTGGTCGTCTCCGGCCACAGCCGGGGCGCGTTCTGCAGCAGTTCGTCGGGGCCGAACTCGTCCTCCGGGTAGGTGACGGACGCGTTAGGCACGTAGTCGACCGGGGTGTGCGCCCAGCCGTCCTCCATCGTGCCGTGCCAGAACGCCCGGTAGAACAGCTTCTTGATCTTCCAGACGCCGTCGATGCGAACGTAGGTGTTCTCGTAGAGCCCGCCCTCCATCCACTGGCGCACCGGCGTGCCCTCGGTGGCGACAAGCTCGTGGGTGCCTGCCTGCATCAGCGTGCGGAAGCGGGCGTAGGCGGTGCGCCGGTCGGGGTCCACGTGAATGACGTCCTGCAGCATCGGGTGATCGAGCAGCCGCCCGAACTGCGGCCCGTTGTGCCCGTCGGCGAACCGGGACCTGAACCGTCCGGTGTACAGTCGCGCCGCGCCGGCGCGCCCCTTGTAGACACCCCCGATGAAGATGACTTCGCAGTCCTCATCGAACAGGTCTACGACCTCGTCGTAGTAGCACTTGTCCAGGTAGTACCCGTAGGCGTGCTGCAGCCTCCTGATGGCAAGCTCGTCCTCGACAATGCCGAGCCGGTGCTCAAGCTCTGCGACTCGTTCCTCTGCCGTCATCGCGACCTCCTCGTCCGTGCGGGCCATGGCTATCCGACTCGTTGTGCTAGCTGTTCGTCTGTCACCCAGTTGCCGTGCAGTCCGCCCGGCATCCTGATCGGAATCCGCAGCGTCGCGACCGGCGGCTCGTCGATGCGCTGCGCGTCAAGGACGAGCAGGTCCGTGGTTCCCGTCTCGTGCCGGTCGACGAGCTGCATCACGTACCCCTCGCCGTTGGCGGTGCCGGTGCCGGCTGGCGGCACGAAGATCGCTTCCTGGACCGTGGAGTTCCGGCCGGCGAACCTGGTCTTCATCACCCCGGACACCGGGTCGATCTGGCCGAGCCAGCGGAATCCCGGCAGCCCGTCGTCGGGCCTCTCGCCGGGGACGTCGGTGAGGTTGATGACACCGAACCGGTAGCCCCTGGTGGCCCAGCGGTCGTCGGTGCGCGGGAACTCGCCGGAGCAGTCGGTGAGCCGCCGCTGCTCGAACGCCGTGGTGCCGTCGCCGAGGTCGGGGGACGCCGACGTGTCGATCGTCCACCGGGTGAGCTGCGCGCTCGCTTTCTCCGGGTCGAAAGGGGCGCCGGCGATGTCCGGGAACCACGGGAACGCTGACTTCTCCCCGACGGGAGTGTCGATGTGGATGTACCGGCCGTCGTCGTAGGCGTTCATGATGTGCGAGGCGAACCGGTTGGTGCCCCGGTACCAGCGCACCTCGCTGCCGCGCCGTGGCACGACCCCCAGGTAGACGTCCTCGGAGCCGTCCCACACGTAGAGCGGGCCGCCCGCCTTGAGGCGGTCGAGCGACGCGGTGAGCGGGATGATCGGGAAGATCACGAAGTTTTCTGTGACCGCCCAGTCATGCACCATCGACGAGTACGGCGCCTCGAACCACGCCTCGTGCACGATCCGGCCGGCCGCGTCCGCCTCGTAGTAAGCGATGTCTCGCGTCGCCTCGCCCTTGGCCATGTAGCCGAAGAAGACCAGCGACCCGTCGCGCGGGTCGATCTTCGGGTGCGCGGTCGCCGTCTGGGACGACAGCTCGCCCTCCCACGTGAACTCACCGATCGTCTCGAGGGTGTCGGGATCGACCTGGATCGGCGCGCTGTCCTCCTTGGACGCGAGGAGCCGCCCG
>Ga0335073_10011474_pt1 | contig 12447 bp, 8 predicted proteins | sample Lox_Sample_22_FD_207093 | JGI IMG/M metagenome (GOLD analysis project Ga0335073, IMG submission 207093) | Soil microbial communities from Loxahatchee National Wildlife Refuge, Florida, United States - Lox_Sample_2.2 | ecosystem: Environmental > Terrestrial > Soil > Wetlands | place: USA: Florida...
GGCATCGCTGAGGCAAGGTACGAACTCCTGCACCACCGTGGGTGAACGCATGAGCGCCAAGTAGCCCGAGAAAGCTGAGGGATCGATCCAGAGCGTGAGCGCGCAGCTCATGGCCATGGCGATGACGGCACCGGTCAACAGCTTGTAGCTGCGCGTGAACAGGATCCAAGCCAGCAGTACCGCAACGAAAGGAAGAAATAGGTGAGGCTTCAGCGTGCACAGCCAGAGAGATGCGCCAGCTGCGAAAGGGCGGGTGCGGTGGTAGTAGAGGAATAGGGTCAGCCCGAGCAGAGCGAACAGGGAGGTCTGGCCCATGGTTAGGCACATGAGCGCGGGTGTGAACGACATGCCGAGCCAGTGAATGTGATTGGGAGGCGAATCATGCAGCTTGCGGATAAGATGGACCGGAATCAGCAGGCACGCGAGCAAGATCAGAGACCAGAGAATTGCCGCGATCCGAACTCCGAAGAAGCCCAGAGGGTAGGCGAGAGGCAATCCCCAAGGAGGGTTGCGCATGAGGAGCACGCCATTGACGGAGAGGCCAGAGGAATGTTCAATACGGCGAATCGCGTCTGGGTCGTAAGGATCTGCGTGACGCACAAGCTGGCGTGCTGTGGCATAGTAGGCAACGAAGTCCCGCGAGCCGGCCATTTTTCCCGCCAGAGGTACGGTGCAAAGGAACAGCGCCGTCACCGCCAAAACCACGCCACTGAAGAGGGCGATCGATATATCCGCTAGATCGTACCGGGGTTTTACCGCGGGCGGATTGGTGTTTTCCGGCATGGACAATATTGTAGTGATTTGCTGAAGAGTGATGGATCGCACCGCCGCTGTGCAGCGGTAACACTTTGGTGGCATACACCTTCAGGTCATGTATACGTCGCGGTCGTGGCTGACGAGCGAGTGTAAACATGCGTATACAGCGGGAGTAGGTAAGTAAAGCCCCCTGCGAGTGTAAGTGCTTCTTTCTTAAGAGATATCTTTTCGAACGCTCTGAATGGCATGGCAGGTGCAGTGGTTAGGGTGCCCCGGCTGAGGCTGGGAATCAACTACTTGGAGAGATCGACATGAACAACCTTTTTCTGAAGATGTACATTAAGGTCCAGGACCTGCTGAGCCGCGAGGAAGGCCAGGATCTGGTTGAGTACGCCCTTCTGATTACCCTGGTCGCGCTGGCTGCAGTTTCCGGCATCAACAAGGTAGCCTCCGCTATCAACACCGTCTTCACCAACATCAGCAACACGCTGTCGTAAGCACTGGCGGCAAACGCCAGGAATACGCACCCAGTACCTCAGCCCCTTCGCGGGAGAGCATCGGCATCCGGCCCCCACCGGCGTTATGCTCTCCCTGGAAGGTTATACTTCAGTTGCCGCACGGGTAGGTCGGTCCCAATAGACGCAGATTGGGAGGTTGTGCGAATCGAGGCCCGAGCACTAGAACTGAAAGCGCACCCTAACCGGGTAGAAGCCAGACCGAATGGAGAAGCTGGACATGCACGATCAGTTCTTAAAACTTCAACTCAAGTTTTGGGAGTTGATACAGGGCGAAAGCGGCCAGGACCTGGTGGAATATGGCCTGATCGTCACTGCGATTGCCCTCGCGGCAATCGGGGGTATCCAGCATTTTGCGTCGGCAGTGGCAACGCTCTTCAATAACATCGATAATTCCCTCACGTAAATTTCCGCATCCCAGCCTTTCAGTTTCATGTTCAACTCAATCAAAATGGAGATGGGCGATTCGCGTGCTACGCGTGGGGTACACTTGCTGCGACCCTAAAATGAACTGACATGTTGCCCTCTGCGACAAACACCAATCCCTCGTTGTTGATTATTGAATTTGGGCTGACGGCGATCGCATTCGCCTCAGCGTTTGCATGGCCTACGCTCGCATTAGGTCTGTACAGAAGTATCGAGCGCTTATTGGGACAGCTGGCCCGGCGGAAAGGTCTGGCCGTCACCTGCGTTGGGCTAAGTGTCCTATTCCTGCGGCTCGCTATTCTTCCTCTTTATCCCGTTCCGCTTCCATTTTGCCCCGATGACTTCAGTTTTTTGTTGGCCTGCGACACGTTCGCGCTGGGTCGGCTGACGAATCCAACGCCCCCGATGTGGACGCATTTCGAGAGCATCCACATCACGATGACACCAACCTATATGTCCATGTATTTCCCGGGGCAGGGGCTGATTCTGGCCGCAAGCAAGGTTCTGCTCGGCAACCCGTGGTTCGGCGTTTTGCTTGTCAGCGCGCTGATGTGTGCCGCACTCTGCTGGATGCTGCAGGCTTGGCTACCTCCGAAGTGGGCGCTGCTGGGTGGGATGGTTGCTGTCCTGCGTATCGGGGTCTTCAGCTACTGGACGAACACTTATCATGCGGCGGGCTCACTTGCGGCACTGGGTGGTGCATTGGTTCTAGGTGCGTTGCCCCGCCTGATGAAGACTGCGCGCTTCCGCTATGCCTTGCTCATCGGGATTGGCTTTGCGGTTGTGGAGATAACAAGGCCCTACGAGGGCCTGCTGCTGGGGTTGCCGGTTCTGGTTGTCCTGATCCGCTGGATCTGGAAAGGGAAGAACAGGCCTAGCGTCTTCGTATTGACGAGGCATGCGGCGGTGCCGCTCCTGCTTCTGACGGCGGCCACGGCGTGGATGGGGTACTACGATTACAAGGCATTTGGAAGGGCGACTACACTTCCCTACACGGTAGACCGGAACGAGTATGCAATTGCGCCCTATTATGTGTGGCAGCCGCCCCGGGCCGAGCCTGCTTACCGACATGCAGCGATGCGGACGTTTTATCACAAGGGAGAACTTGAGTTTTTCACGAAAATACACTCTGTTAAAGGCTTCCTGCCGCAAACGCTTCTTAAGATCGCATTCTTTGTCCTGTTTTACGCCGGATTTGTGCTGCTGATCCCTCTCCTGATGGTGCGCCGGGTATTTCTAGATCGTCGTATACGCTTCCTCGTTGTCTGCGTACTCATTCTGGCCGCGGGAATGGTGATTGAAATATTTCTGCTGCCTCATTATGTGGCTCCGTTTACCGCGGCTTTCTATGCCATCGGCCTGCAGGCAATGCGCCATCTTCGGGTGTGGAAGCCGGAAGGCAAGGCGGTGGGGATTGCGCTGACCCGCCTAACGATTACCGTGTGCGTGGTCCTGGCGGGAATACGAGTCTTTGCCCAGCCGTTGCATATTGCACCCGCAGAGTGGCCAGCGAGCAATTGGAATTTCACGTGGTTTGGGCCGGAGCATTACGGGGTGGAGCGGGCCCGCATCGAAAGTAAGCTCGAACAACTTCCCGGCCAACAGCTGGCGATCGTCCGATACGGCGCCGACCACAATTCCTTTGAAGAGTGGGTTTACAATGCGCCGGATATCGATGCTTCGAAAGTCGTATGGGCAAGGGAGATGAATCCGGCAGATAATAGACAGCTAATCCATTACTACGCCCACAGGAAGGTGTGGCTGGTCGAGCCGGATACGATTCCGGCCCGGATTTCACCTTATCCGATACCTAGCGCGTCAGATGCTGTCCCGCACTGAGCGAAGATTCAGATCAAGTTTCGGGCAAGGGTGATTCAGGAGTTTGAGCCATGATCAACGGAAAACGGGTTGCCGTGGTGATGCCGGCCTACAACGCTGAGAAAACCCTGGAACGGACGGTCGCGGAACTTACAGATGTCGTAGACATCAAGATTCTGGTCGACGATTCCAGCAAGGATCAGACGGCGGAGTTGTCGCGCAAGCTCGGCGTGCAGACCTTCATTCACGACTCGAATTATGGCTACGGGCGCAACCAGCAGACCTGCTACCGCGAAGCCTTGGCCGCCGGAGCCGACATCGTCGTGATGGTGCACCCGGATTACCAATACACTCCGTTGTTGGTGCCAGCGATGGCGGGCATGATCGCCAGCGGCGTGTACGACATGGTTCTGGCTTCGCGCATCCTGGGCCGGGGGGCGTTGAAGGGTGGAATGCCGCTCTACAAATATGTCTTCAATCGCGTGCTCACGGCCTTCCAGAATCTGTTTCTGGGCGTGAAGCTTTCGGAGTATCACACCGGATTTCGGGCGTTCTCGCGCGAATTGCTACAGACGCTGCCGCTGCTCGAAAATTCTGACGACTTCGTGTTCGACAACCAGATGATCGCGCAGGCGGTAATGTTCGGCTTCGAGATCGGCGAGATTTCCTGCCCGACGAAGTACTTTGAAGAAGCCTCTTCGATCAACTTCCGCCGCAGCGTGAAGTACGGCCTCGGCGTGTTGGCGACGACCGCTGAATTTGTTGCGCACAAGCTGGGGATTCGCCGCTCGCCGCGATATGGCACTGCAGGTCGCAAGGTGACACAGGAGTACTATTCGCAGGTTCCGGAAAGGCAATAGGGTAGAGGGCTCTGAGGAGCTCTTCGGTAAGCATCGCCGTGCAATCAAGGGACTATGCTCTCGGCACGTGACGTTCGCAACGAAAGGCGGCCGATCGGCTTAGATGGAGAGGAAGTCCACAAATGACGTTCACCCCCGACGCTCCAGCAATCTATAATTTGACCCAAAGTCGTTCGCCGATAGAGCGGAGAAGCATCACCGTCATTTTTCCAGCCTACAACGAAGCGGCAAATATCCGGCGGGCGATAGAACGATCCATGGACGCGATGTTTCCGCGCTTCGATCGCTTTGAACTTCTCATCATCGATGACGGGAGCAAAGATAGTACGGGTTCGATTGCGGAAGAGCTTGCTGCGGCCTGTCCCGAGATCACGGTGTTACATAATGAGCGAAATATGGGGCTGGGAGAGACTCTGTATCGCGGTTTCCAGTGCGCGAAGGGGGAATTGGTCATCCAGAATGCGATGGACTATCCTCTTGACCTGCGCGACCTCGATAAGTTGATTCCTGCTCTGGATGAGGCCGATGTTGTAGTCGCCGTACGAAAGGAGTATGCGGGTTATACGCCCTACCGAAAACTGACATCGAAAGTGAATCGGGCCCTGCTTCGGCTTCTCTTTGAACCCAAACTCCGAGATTACAACTACACCCAGCTATTCAAGAGAGAAGTGCTGGAAGCGGCACGGCCAACGTCGCGCAGCACTGTCTTTATCGCACCTGAGATCCTTATTCGTGCCCATGATTTAGGTTTTCGAATGAAGGAAGTAGAAATCGATTTTCACCCTCGTATTGCCGGAAAGGCAACCTCCGGAGATCCAATGGTGATTTTACGTTCGGTGCGAGACCTGCTCGCCTTCTGGGTCAAAGGGTTGTTTACCGGCAAGCAGTATTCACGACCTTGGTCATCCATTCGAGGCTCCAAGGCTACAAGCCTGATCGTCAGTTTGGATCGCAGATTATGATGGCGACAACCACGGCGATTGACGTGAACGCGGATGTCGCAAAAGGTTGTATCGCACCCCGGCAGGTTTCAGTAGTCGACGTACTGATCTGCGCGTGGCCTGCGTTGCTTCTGGCCACCGTTTGTCTGGTCCCCTTCCTGAATAAGCCCTTCAACATAGACGACCCACATTTCCTGACGATGGCGCAGGAGATAGTTAAAGACCCGCTCCATCCGAAGGATTTTGACATTTTGTGGAATACCTATGAAACCAGAATGAAGGCATACCTCTTGACGCCTGGAAACGAGTTGATGGGGTATGTTCTGGTGCCGACAGTTCTGTGGGGAGCCCACGAATGTATCGCACATTTAACTCAATTAGTGCTCGCCTGGATTTCAGTTCTGGCGATGAGTTCCCTGGCCCTTCGGCTAGGATGGAACCGGTGGTATGCCATGATCGGTGGTTTGTTGCTGGTGGCCATGCCCCCCTTTCTTCCCATGGCCAGCACCGCAATGCCCGATATTCTCGCTACAACGCTCGCACTGTTGGCAATGGAACGGCTTGCTGCGTGGAAGGCGGAGCAGAAGTGGACCCAGGGCGCGGCAGCTGCTGTCGCGCTGGGGCTCGGGGGGCATGCGCGGTCCCAACTCGTCCTTCTTCTGCCCCTCGCAGCATTCTTTCTGCTTGAAACCATCAGACCCAAGGAGATTCTGGAACAGGTCCGCCGGAGACTTTGGCTTTGGACTCCGGTAGTGGCGGGCTTCGTTTTGCTCTTTGCAATCGTCTTTGCTGTGCGGGAACATCATTTTATGCCGCCAGCTATTGTTACGGGCACTCAGAGCATGCCATACAATCTCAGCTGCTATCTGCTGTACTTCGCATTTCCTTTGCCGCTGGCCGCCTGCTGGGCAGCGAGCCGTTTGAAGGTTGGGCGGCAACCGATCACCGCGATCTTGTCCGCGGTGCTGGTGGTCTTCTGGCTCCTATTTTGGCATCAGCCAATTGCTCGATTCCTGGCGATCGCTGGACTGGCCCTTGCCGGATGCAGCGCGATCCTTGGCGCGCTTTTTGAAGCATGGCGGAAGCGCGACCATCTGGGGCTGTTTCTGGTGCTCTGGATTCTGATTCCACTTCCGATCGTTTACTACAACATCCTTCCCATGAAGTACCTGCTCCCCTGCATGCCCGCCGTTATTCTGCTCTGCTTGCGCCTGGTCGAAGATGTTTCGATGCGGAAGATTCGAGTGGCCGCCATTGCGTGGATCGTTGCCAGCACGGGCTATTCTCTTCTGATTCTTCGTTCGGACGCGGAGTTTGCGGAATTTGGCAGAGATGCTCTGTATCAACTGATTACTCCGCACGTCGCAGCGGGAGAAAAGGTCTGGTTTGGCGGTGAGTACTGGTCGTACTGGTATGCGCCCCTGGCTGGGGCAACACTCACATTCCCGGGCGGCCCGCAGCCAAAGCCGGGGGATCTGCTGGTATCAGACGAGTTTGCGTGGGAAGCGCATCCGCCGCAAACAAGGTTTCGGCATCGGACGTTGGTGGAAACGATAACCCACAAGTATCAGTTCGGCAGAACCATGGGAGCCGGGATAGGCCTCTACTCGAATGGATCGGGTATTTGGCTATGGGGGTTTGGAGACAGTTACAACGACAGATTTGAACTCTGGAGAATTGACTGAGAGCCACTTCTCGCGGGCGCGATGAGTATTCACAGGAAGGGGCAGTCTTGCAGGTGAACTCCAAATCACCGAAACAAGGCACGGCGATCATCATCGGGGCCGGCCCGGCTGGGCTGACGGCTGCCCTCGAGCTTCAGCGGCGCACGGGTATTCGACCGGTCATCATCGAAGGCAGCCGGGAGATTGGAGGAATCGCGCGTACGGTTCGTTACAAGGGCAACCGCATGGATATCGGTGGCCACCGGTTCTTCTCGAAATCCGACCGCGTGATGCAATGGTGGTTGGAACTCATGCCCATTGAGGCGGGAGCGGATGGTCCTGTTGGACTAAGTTATCAGGGTAAGCAGACAGAGGTGCCGGCGCCGGGGTCCGGACCCGATCCGCGCAGCGAAGACCTGGTGATGCTCGTGCGCCAGCGCAAGAGCCGGATTTATTTTCTGAAACGCTTTTTTGAATATCCGATCCAGCTCACTTTTGACACTCTGCGCAAACTTGGCATGTATCGGGCGGTACGGTGCGGGATAAGTTATCTGCGCTCAGCGTTGCTTCCGCAGCGCGAAGAGCGCTCACTTGAAGACTTCCTGATTAACCGTTTCGGCCGACAACTCTATCTGACTTTTTTCAAGTCGTATACAGAAAAAGTGTGGGGTACACCTTGCGATCAAATCAGCGCTGAATGGGGCGCACAGCGCATCAAGGGACTTTCACTCAAAGCTGTCGCAATTCATTTCTTGAAAAAAGCATTTGGGTATCGCGACGCAAGTGACATCGCACAAAAAAAGACAGAGACATCGCTGATTGAAAAGTTCCTGTATCCGAAATATGGCCCAGGACAGTTATGGGAACATGTTGCAGAGCTCATTTGCGCCGGCGGCGGCGAGATTCGTGTAGGCATCACGATCGACCGACTTCATATCCGAGGGACGCGCGTGATTTCAGTAGAAGGCGTAGACGAAGGCGGAAATCGAGTCGATTTTGCAGGAGATTATTTCTTTTCGACAATGCCTGTGCGCGATCTGATTCGTGCCATGGGCGATGTGCCTCCGAGAGTAGTCGAGGTGAGCGAAGGACTTCAATATCGAGACTTCATCACCGTTGGCCTGTTGGTGGATAAGCTCACGATTACGGACGAGGATGGATCACTGATCAAGGACAACTGGATCTACATACAGGAATCCGATGTAACTTTCGGCCGGTTGCAAATTTTCAACAATTGGAGTCCGTGGCTTGTCGCGAATCCCGCTAAGGTTTGGATCGGACTGGAGTATTTCTGCAATGAATCCGATGCATTGTGGAGTCGGAACGACGTGGAGATGACCCAGCTCGCAGTCGAGGAGCTCGCGCGTATGGGGATTGTCAAGCCGGACGACGTAGAGGACTCGCACGTGGTGCGGGTTCCGAAGACCTATCCTGCCTACTTTGGAACTTATGATCGTTTCGACGAGATTCGTGAATTCACAGACAGGTTCCCCAATTTGTTTCTTATCGGCCGCAATGGAATGCACAAATACAACAACCAGGATCACTCGATGCTGACTGCCATGACTGCCGTGGATAATATTTTTAGCGGCGTTACCAGCAAGGACAACATCTGGGAGATCAACAGCGAGATGGAGTACCACGAGGAGCATTCGAAGCGATGAGCCGTGACGTCCATGGCACAAGAAGCGCTGAGGTCCTCAACGGTGGCAACCACGGCATTTCTGAAGGCCATCGGCGCACAATTGGATTGCAGGTTTCGTTGTTGTGCTTCATGTTGTTTTGGTATGGCATCCTTCTCTGGGCGTCCTCCCCGAAGTCGGCACCGAAACTGGACCTGACCTTCAACAGTATGCTGGACCACCTGTTGCATGGGCAGTTCGATGTCGACCCGCAGATGGTGGGAAGCGAGGGTTTTCTGCGCAACGGGCATGTTTATGCCTATTGGGGAATCTGGTGTGCGCTGCTGCGGTTTCCGCTCTGGTTCTTAGGCCGGATGAATACGGATATAACGCTGTGGTCCATTCTGGGTTCAGTTTGCCTGGCAGGCATGGCGAGGGTGCGGACAGCGATTCTTGTGTGGCGCCATGGCGCGCACAACCGGACTGCCAAGAGCGCGTACGACCTTATGCTAGCCTATGCTGTGCTGGGTGCAGGCGAAATTGGTTTCCTGAAGGTTTCCATATATCAGGAGGCAGTGTCGTGGGGTGCTGCTTTTGCTGCAGTGTTTGTCTATTTCGCGATCAAGGGTCTGATCACTCGTCGCTTTGATGCGCTCACATTGAGTTGGATGGCTCTCTGTGCAGGGTTGGCCCTCCTGACGCGCGTCTCCACCGGAGTGGGTCTCATTCTTGCATTTGGATTTTTGCTGTTGGCGTTGGCAGCCGAATCAGTCGCGAATTCCGCGGATTCGCACGGTCATCTTATTCCAAGAATTCTACGGGCGCTTGTAGAGCAACGATTCTTACTTTCGCTGGGGATCCTGTCTATTTGCATCGCGGCAACTGGAGCCGTCAATTACTTTCGATGGGGAAATCCAAGAACCTTTGCTGATTTCAGGTTCTATCTTATGAACCGGCTATATCCAGACCGAGTGGCCCGCACTCAGGTGTACGGCGTATTCAACTTACACCGGATCCCATTGGGGCTGGTCTACTATTTTTTCCCGATTTGGGTGATAAGAACGAGCGGCGGTGCTCTTCTCTTTGAGCAAACGCAAGCGAGGTTGCTGGATTTTGCGGAACTACCTCCGAGCAGTTTCCTGGTCACGGACCTGCTGCCGATGTGCTTCATCCTCTTTCTTGTTCTAGCTTTGCGCCGGCGCCGCTCCGTAGGCCTGGCACCGTTCAGCCAGTGGGCGCCTATCGCCGGTGGCCTGCTTGCGCCTTGCATTCTGATGCTCACCTTCGGTTCCATGGCGTACCGCTACCGCATGGAGTTCTATCCGGAGATCGATTTTCTGGCATTGCTGGGACTGTACGCAATTCTTACGGATGAAAAGCTGCAGACGAAATTTGGACAGCGCAAAGTGTGGATGGAAGCGGCGCTGATTATCAGTATCATATGCAGCTTCACAGCTTTGATCCTCTATTGGAAGGCTCCATGGGGGCCAGTTCAGGATGCTATTCAGCACGGGATTGTGCATGGCCGATTCTTGATCCTCTGACTGCTTAGCGTCCCGGCGGGTCCCGGCGGACGCTTACGCATTATCTGATCAGACGTTTCGAGAAACGCAGTGTCTTAGCGCGAGACACTTGAACTGTTGTTCATCTACGGCAGGGTGAGTTGGCTGTCCCGTTCATCTGTTGCTATGTTCTATGAGATCGCGGGCGGTATACTGGCGGCGAGGCGGAATGGGCGCGGATGTTCCGATTTTCTCTTCATGCTGCGTTGTGAGCGCGCAACGCGGGCCGTTCTTGGTCTGCTGATTCTGCTTTGTGTCCAGATTGCGACCGGGCAAGCGCCGATTCTCCACACGCCTGCTGTGCTGAACGTTGTGGATGAAAACGGCGTGGCCATTGCCGATGCGCAGATCACTATTCTCGAACCTGGACTCGATGCCCAGTTGTTGCGCACGGATTACTCCGGACGGTGTTCCTTTACTCCACGGCAGAGTGCGCCTTACCAGGTGCTGGCTGATAAGCCAGGGTTTTACCGAGGTGCGCGGAACGGTGTCGATGTGCACGAGAGCAATGTGAAGATCGTGCTGGCGCATGAGCAGATCGTGCGCGAGCAGGTGAATGTGACGGCATCGACGCCGGGGATCGATATCGAGCAGCCTTCGGATCAAATGACGATGGATACACCGGAAATCGTGAATATTCCGTATCAAACCTCGCGGGATATCCGGTATCTGCTGCCGTTCAACCCTGGTGTTGTGCAGGATGCATCGGAACAGGTGCATGTTGCCGGGTCGGAGACCTGGGAGACGCTGGATACGTTGGATGGATTCGATATCAGGTCGCCCGAAGAGGGCACGCTGGATATGCGGGTGAGCGCGGATGCGGTGCGATCGATCGATGTGGAGACGACGCGATATCCGGTTGAGTTTGGGCGCTCCACGGGCGGCGTCGTGGCTTTTTATACCGGGATGGGTGACAACAAGTTCCGCTTCAATGCGACGAATTTCATCCCATCGTTTCGTGACGTGAAGGGGATCCGCTTCGACAAGTTTGTGCCGCGGTTCACTTTTTCCGGTCCGCTGAAACGCAACCGGACGTGGTTTTACGACGGGCTTGAGACGGAGTACGACAACATTTATATTTCGGAGCTTCCGGCGAACGCCAATACGGATGAGCTGATACGCGGCAGCAATCTTTTCAAGATTCAGTCGAACCTGACGCCGGCCGAGATTCTGACTGCAGGATTGCTGGTCGACGACTTCCATTCGCCTTATGACGGGATCTCGTCCCTCATGCCGCAACAGAGCACGATGAACCGCGACATCCTCGCGTGGCTGCCGTATGTGCGCAACCAGTGGAGTCTTCGAGGCGGCGCACTGCTGGATGTCGGGGTGGGCGTCATGCGGTTTCGCGATGGTCACGAGCCGCACGGAGATGCTCCTTATGAGATCACGCCGGAGCTTGCGCAGGGAAGCTATTTTGAAAATCTCACCGGGCGCTCGCAGCGCGTGGAGGGCACGGCGACGTTGTATCTTCCGGCGCGGCATTGGCAGGGCACGCACGATGTGAAGATGGGCCTCGACGTGGATCACATTGGCTACAGCCAAGACCAGATGCGGATGCCTGTAAGCTATCTGCGGGAGGATAGGACGCTCGAACGGCAGAGTGTCTTTGCGCCGGCTGCGCCTTTTACGCTGCACAACGGGGAATTAGGCGCATACGTGGAGGACCGGTGGCAGATGAGGAAGGATCTGCTGGTTGAGCCGGGAGTGCGTTTCGATTGGGATGAGATCATCCGGCGGCCACTAGTCTCGCCGCGTGTTGCTGTGGTTTATGCGCCGGAGGCCGGCGACAGTCCGACGAAGATATCGGCGGGCGTGGGGCTTTACTACGAGCATACGCAGCTCGCGTATCTTGCGCAGTCGTTTGCGGGAGTGCGTTACGACACGTATTTCGGGTCGAATGGGATGACCCCGGTGGGTCCTGCGCAGGAGACGAACTTCACCGCAAATGTGGAAGCCCTCCATGAGCCGCGAGCGGTGAACTGGAGTGTGAGCGTCGAACGAAAGCTGCCATGGCAAGTGCTGGCCGGTGCGAACTTTGTAGAAAAACGAACGGCGAATGTGTTCACGTTTGCGAATCAGAGCGGGCCGACGGCTTTCGCGGGAGATTATCTGCTCACCAATCGCCGGCGAGACGACTATGATGCATTCGAAGTCCATGCGCGACGGTTGTTCGCCAACGAGTACACGGTGTTTGTTTCCTACACGCACTCATCGGCGCACACCAATGCGGCCCTCGATTATCTGCCGACGCCTTCGCCGCTCGGTCCGCAGCAGAGCGGG
>Ga0335073_10011475_pt1 | contig 12445 bp, 14 predicted proteins | sample Lox_Sample_22_FD_207093 | JGI IMG/M metagenome (GOLD analysis project Ga0335073, IMG submission 207093) | Soil microbial communities from Loxahatchee National Wildlife Refuge, Florida, United States - Lox_Sample_2.2 | ecosystem: Environmental > Terrestrial > Soil > Wetlands | place: USA...
CTTGCTGCCGGCACCGGCGTCGAGCTCGACGCGCGCGGTTTCATCAAGGTTGACCATCAGTGCCGCACTGCCGCCGATGGCGTCTGGGCAGTGGGCGATTGTGTGCGTGGTCCCATGCTGGCGCACAAAGGTAAGGAGGAGGGCGTGATGGCGGCTGACCTCATTGCCGGACGCTTCGGCGAGGTCAACTACAAGACCGTTCCGTCGGTGATCTACACCGCGCCCGAAATCGCCTGGGTCGGCCTGACCGAAGAGCAGGTGAAGGCGAGCGGCCGCCCGTACAAGACCGGTGTCTTCCCCTTCCTGGCCAGCGGCCGGGCACGGGCCATGGAGCAGGCGCAGGGCTTCGCCAAGATCGTGGCCGCGCAGGATGATGATGAGATCCTGGGCGTGCACATCATCGGGCCGCTTGCCGGCGAGCTGATCGCCGAGGCTGTGCTGGCGATGGAGTACTCGGCGAGCACCGAGGACCTGCAGCGCACCATACACGCGCATCCGACGCTGTCGGAAGCCGTGCACGAAGCCGCGCTCGCCGCCGACAAGCGCGCGATCGATTCGATCAATCGCTAGATCGAAAGCAAGCCAGCAAGCGGCCCAGGGCCGCTCCCTGGGCCGCGAGTGGATTCCAGTCACGGGGCTGGCCGCGCAAATCGCCGGGAGCGGTTTGCGCCAATCAACATTCACCTAACGCGCTCTGCGGGCCTGGATGACGTTGGGTACTGCGCCGAGACGGTGCAATACGCGCGCGAGCTGTTCCAGGTTGCCCACCGCTACCGTCAGCCGCGTGTGCGCGGTGCCCGCCTCGTGATCGGTCACGGTCGACATCGCTTCGATGCTCAATCGCTCCACGGCGAGCACGTCCGTCAGATCGCGTACCAGCCCCCGGCGATCGTACGCGGTGACCGCAATCTCCACGACGAGCCCGGTATCCCCTGAGCTCCAGTCGACCTGCAGGACGCGCTCCGGCCTGAGCTCGCGCATGCGTGCCAGGCTAGGACAGCTCGCACGGTGGATGGTGACGCCGCGCCCTACCGTCACGTAGCCTGTGATCGGCTGCGGTGGCAGGGGCGCGCAGCAATGCGCGAGGGTGATCGGCAGGTTGCCAACGCCCTCGATCTCCACCGGTGAACCGCCGCTTCCGCCCTTTGGGCGTGCCGCTCGCGGCGGCGGGGGCGGAGGAGGCGGCTCGGGCTCAACTTGGGCTGGCGCGTCCTCACCGGACTCCTCGGCATCCAGCTTGCGAAACCACGCACGCACCTTTGACCGGTTGCGCGGTGAGACCAGGTAGCCCTGCTCGGGCGCCAGCCAATCACGGCTCGGCGCATCCTGCTTGCCGGTGATGATCTCGACGATCTCGCCGTTCGACAGCGCGTAGGTCAGGGGCACGATCCGCCCGTTGACCTTGGCCCCGCGGCAGCGGTGACCGAGCGATGTATGGACGCTGTAGGCGAAATCCAGCGGTGTCGCGCCGCGCGGCAGGTCGACCACTTCACCCTTTGGTGTCAGCGCATAGACACGATCCTCGAAGAGCTCCGAGGTGACCTGCTCGAGGAACTCGCGGTCGCTCTGCGCTTCGGCAGCCTGCGGCTCGAGGAGCCGCCGCACCCACTCGATCTTGCGCTGATACTCCGCATCCGTCGGCGCGCCTTCCTTGTAGGTCCAGTGCGCCGCGACGCCGAGCTCCGCGTGCTCGTGCATTTCGCCGGTGCGGATCTGTACTTCCACGCTCCGGCCCTGCGGTCCGATCACCGCCGTGTGGATGGAGCGATAGAAGTTGCCCTTGGGCGTGGCGATGTAGTCGTCGAACTCGCCCGGGATGTAGGGCCAGAGGCCGTGGACCACGCCGAGCGCGGCATAACAGTCGCGTATCGTGGCGACGATGATGCGCACGGCCCTGACATCGAAGAGCTGTTCGAAAGCCAAGTGCTTCCGTTGCATCTTGCGATGGATGCTGTACATGTGCTTCGGCCGGCCGTAGACCTCAGCGGTAACGCCGGCAGCCTGTAGCTGGGCGCGCATGTGCTCGCAGAGCTCCTCGATGTAGCGCTCACGATCGGCGCGCCGCTCGTTGAGCGCGCTCGCGATCCGCCGGTACTCCTCCGGCTCGAGATAGCGGAACGCCAGATCCTCGAGCTCCCATTTGAGCTGCCACACCCCCAGGCGGCTGGCGAGCGGTGCGAACACGGCGCGCGCCTCGACCGCCCGCCGCTCCCGCTCTGCGAGTCCGGCCGCATCGCCCGGCAGATCCCTGGCATGGCGCAGAGCCACGAGGTGCTCGGCGAGGCGGGCGAGGATCAGCCGCGGATCGCTCACCACGGCAAGGAGCATCTTGCGCAGAGTCTCCGCCTGCCGGGCATCGAGTCCCTGGGCGGGGGACCAGTTGCGCGGCAGTCCGAGATCGCCGAGCTTGAGAAGCGCGACCGCCGTGTCGGCAGCGGACCGGCCGGCCACGGGGGCAAGGTCGTCGGCGGCGCGGCGGGGATCCAACCCCGTTTGTCCGGACAGGTCGATGGCGGCCTTCACCAGCACCGCTTTGGCAAGGTCAGCATCGGACGTCAGCGCGCCGAGCAGCTCCGACGCTTCGGTAGCCGTGGCCAATGCATTGGCGCCGAGCGCACTGCGCTCCTCGATCCCCCGCCTGGCGGCGGCGATCGACTCGATCAGCTCGGGTGGACAGAGTTGCCGGGTCTCCATTACTGCCTGAAGGGCCCCTTTTGCGGCTATGATTGGCCCGGCCAATACTTTATGACCAGTCACATCAAGTGGGCGAACATTCAGCTGGGCAGGGCGGGGCGCAGGGCCGATGGCACGGCCCACGCCAATGGCCGGGCGCCGATCCGTTTCGAGGGCTACGGCCCCGGCGGGGCGGCCGTGCTGATCGAGTGCGTCACGGATGACCGCAACCGTACCCGGGCGGACCTGCGCCAGGCCTTCAGCGACCACGGCGGCCACCTGGGGGCCGAAGGCTCGGTGAGCTACCTCTTCAACCACGTCGGCCTCATGACCTACCCTCCGGGCACGGACGAGGAGCGCCTCATCCGCGCTGCGCTCGAGGCGGGTGCCGAGGACGTAGTTGCCAACTCCGACCACTCGATCGAGGTGCTGGCCGATCCGATGGAGTTCGAGACGGTGCGCGCGATTCTCACGGACCGCGGCTTCGTCCCCGCCGCCGCGAAGGTAACCGAGCGCGCTTCCCTGACGACGCCGCTTTCCGGTGAGCCGGCGGAGCGGATGGTGCACCTGCTCGAGTCGCTGCAAGAGCGGGATGATGTGAGGAACGTGTACTCGAATGTCGAGATATCGGACGAGGTCCTGGCGCGCATTTGACCCGGGCGCAGTGCGCACGCTGCCCGCTCGCGCCGCGGGCACTCGAATCCTCGGCATCGATCCGGGATCGCGGCGGACCGGCTACGGTGTCATCGAGCGCCGCGGCGGCGACTGGGTGCATGTTGCGCACGGGTGCGTGACGGTGGCCGCGACGGCAGAATCCCTGTCTGAGCGCCTACGGGTCATCTTCGAGAGCCTGCGTGAGCTCATCGCGACGCATTGCCCGGAGGAGGTGGCCATCGAGCGGGTATTCGTCAACAGGAACGTCGACAGCGCGCTCAAGCTGGGTCAGGCCCGTGGCGCGGCGCTGTGCGCGGTGCCGAAGGGCCTGCCGGTATTCGAATATGCGCCGCGAGCCATCAAGCTGGCCCTGGTCGGCTCGGGCGCGGCGGAAAAGGCGCAGGTGGCTCACATGATTCGCACGATTTTCGCCCTCCAGGGGCGCCTCTCCCCCGACGCTTCGGATGCGCTTGCCGTCGCCGTCTGTCACGCGCACTCGCTGCGATGATCGGATCGGTCCGGGGGCGCATCGTCTCGAAGACCCCGCCGCAGCTGTTGGTGGAGGCCGCCGGTCTCGGCTACGAGATCGAGGCGCCGATGTCGACCTTCTTCCACCTGCCGCCCGTCGGCGAGGAAGTGCGGCTCCTCACGCACCTCGTGGTACGTGAGGATGCTCATGTGCTCTATGGGTTCGGCACCGAGGACGAGCGGCGTCTCTTTCGCAGCCTGATCAAAGTCTCCGGCGTCGGCCCGAAGATCGCGCTGGCGCTGCTCTCGGGCATCAGCGTCGAGGCGTTCGCGCTCTGTGTGCAGAGCCAGGATGTGGCCGCGCTCATCAAGGTGCCCGGCATCGGCCGCAAGACCGCGGAGCGCCTGGTCGTCGAAATGCGCGACCGCGTGGAGGCCGGCGGCGGCGCGGCGAGCTCCGTCCCCGTGGGGGCGAGTCCGGAGGCCGAGGCCTTCGGGGCCCTGGTTGCTCTTGGTTACAAACCCGTGGAGGCTACACGCTTGCTCAAGGCCGTGGGTCCGGGTACACATTCCACCGAAGAGCTGATCCGTCGTGCCCTGAAGGGCGCGGCGCCGGAGTAGAGGCACCTTGCAACCAGCTGAAAGACCGATCGGCGCCGAGGCGACGCGCGAAGACGAGGCGGTGGAGAAAGCCATCCGGCCGCGGCGCCTGGCCGAGTACGTCGGGCAGCCGCAGGTGAAGGCGCAGCTCGACATCTTCATCAGCGCCGCGCGCCAGCGCGCCGAGTCACTCGATCACGTGCTGATCTTCGGGCCGCCCGGGCTCGGCAAGACGACACTCGCCAACATCATCGCCGCGGAGCTCGGTGTCAGCCTGCGGCAGACTTCGGGCCCGGTGCTCGAGCGTCCCGGCGATCTGGCCGCCATCCTCACCAACCTGCAGCCGCGCGACGTGCTCTTCGTCGACGAGATCCACCGCCTCTCGCCCATCGTCGAGGAGGTGCTGTATCCCGCGATGGAGGACTTCCAGCTCGACATCATGATCGGCGAGGGCCCGGCGGCGCGCTCGATCAAGCTCAACCTGCCGCCCTTCACCCTGGTGGGCGCGACGACCCGCGCCGGGCTCCTGACCTCGCCGCTGCGCGACCGCTTCGGCATCGTGCAGCGACTGGAGTTCTACGGGGTGGAGGATCTCGAGCGCATCGTGCGCCGCTCCGCCGGCATCCTCGGCGTGCCGGTGGAGGGAGAGGGAGCGCGCCGGATCGCACAGCGCTCACGCGGCACGCCGCGGATCGCAAATAGGCTCCTGCGCCGGGTACGCGACTATGCACAGGTGAGAGCCGACGGACGCATCTCCGATGCGGTCGCGGACGCGGCGCTCGACTTGCTGGAGGTCGATCCGCAGGGCTTCGACAGCCTGGACCGCAAGCTCCTGACCACCATCATGGAGAAGTTCGATGGCGGACCGGTGGGCATCGACAGCATCGCGGCAGCCATCGGCGAGGAGCGCGACACGCTGGAGGACGTCATCGAGCCCTTCCTCATCCAACAGGGATTCCTGGTCCGCACGGCGCGGGGACGCATGGTGACGCGAGCTTCCTACCTGCATTTCGGCCTCAAACCCCCGGAGCGCGCCGCGGCTACGCTGTCGCTGTTCGAGGACGGGCGGTGAGCGTCTTCTCCTGGCCGGCCCGTGTATACTGGGAGGATACCGATGGGGGCGGGATCGTTTATTATGCGAACTACCTGCGCTTCCTGGAGCGGGCCCGCACGGAGTGGCTGAGGTCGCTCGGCTACTCGCAGCAGGCTCTCGCCCAAGAGCCCGGCATTGTGTTCACGGTGGTCAGTCTCACCGTCGAGTACCGGCGCCCGGCGCGGCTCGACGACGAGCTGGCCATTACCTGCAGGGCGTACGCCGACCGGGCGGCGACCATGAAATTCGAGCAGGCGATCTTCCGGGGCCAGGCCGGGGAGGGGCCGCCGATCCTCACCGCGGAGGTGCTCGTCTGCTGTGTGCATGCGGACACACTGAAGCCGAGGCGGCTGCCGGAATCCCTGATGAACGTGTTGATCTCACCGTCTGACACAGCATGAACGGACAACTTTCCATCATTCGCCTGGTGGTCGAGGCGAGCATCCCGGTGCAGATCGTCGTGGGGCTGCTGCTGCTCGCCTCGCTCACCTCCTGGGCCATCATCTTCAGAAAGCGGCTGCTCATCGGGCGCGCCAAGCGCGAGGCCGATCAGTTCGAGAACAACTTCTGGTCGGGCGGCGACCTGGCGCAGCTCTATCGCGCGATCGAGTCCCACGGCGGCGCGACCGGCATGGCGAGCATCTTCGAATTCGGCTTCCGCGAGTTCGCGCGCCAGCGCCAACAGGGGTCCATTGCCCCCGAGCAGCTCCTCGAGGGCGCCCGGCGCGCGATGCGCGTCGCGCAGCTCAAGGAGATCGACCGGTTGGAGCACAGCCTGGCCACGCTGGCGACGGTGGGCTCCACCAGCCCCTACGTCGGCCTCTTCGGTACGGTCTGGGGCATCATGACGGCGTTCAACGGGCTCGGTGATGTCCAACAGGCAACGCTCGCCTCGGTGGCGCCTGGCATTTCGGAGGCGCTCGTGACCACGGCGATCGGCCTCTTCGCGGCCATCCCGGCGGTCGTTGCGTACAATCGCTTCGCCGATCAGGTGGGCAGACTGGAGGTGCGGTTCGACGCCTTCATGGAAGAGTTTTCCACCATCCTGCAACGGCACGCCACTCGTGGCATGCCGGCAGCGCCGGGGGCGACCCACGTCTCGGCCGCCGGTGCCGGCACCGCGGCGCCGAGCGTCCTGCCGGGCACTGCCGGAGCCCGCTAGGAGGTCGGCATGGCGCAAGTCTCCCGCGGCCGGCGGCTGATGGGCGAGATCAACGTCGTCCCGTACATCGACGTGATGCTCGTGCTCCTGATCATCTTCATGATCACGGCGCCGCTGCTGCAGCAGGGTGTGAAGGTCAACCTGCCGAAGGCCCATGCGCAGCCGCTACCGAAGAGTGAGAACAATCCCGTGGTGTTGTCGGTCGATGCACAGGGGCAGCTGTTTCTGAATATTGCGCCCGACGCGAAGACGGCCCTGGACGCCGACGCCGTCTCGGCGCAGGTGTCGGCGGCTCTGAAGCAGGACCCGGACAGGGCGGTGGTTGTCAAAGCCGACAGAGCCGTCTCCTACGGAGTCGTCATGCAGGCCATGGTATTGCTGCAGCAGTCGGGTGCGAGCAAGGTCGGAATGGCGACCGATGCGCTGCCGCGCCAGCGGCCGCCGGGCGGCTGACCACGTCACGATGGCCGAATCCGTACGCGATCGATGGGTGTCCATTGGCATGTCCGTGGTGCTGCACGGCAGCCTCATTGCCCTGCTTGCGCTCGGCTGGTGGCACTTCCGGCAGACGGCAGCGCCGCCAAGCGTGCCCATCAATGCGACCGTCGTGGATGCGCACACCCTGAAGGGCGTCGGGACAGCCTCGACGCCCTCGCCACAGCAGAAAGCGCCACCGCAGGCTCAGCCTCTGCCGGCGCCTGTCGAGGGCCCCCCGCCGCCGACGCCCGACGAGGTTGCCATGCGGGAGCAGGCTGCCAAGGAGGAGGCCGAGCACCAGGAGCAGGCGGAAAAGGCCGAGGAGGCGCGCCAGGCACAGCGCAAGGCTGCGGAGGCTGCTGCGGCGGAGCAGGCAGCGGAAGCCCAGAAGGCCGAGGAAGCGCAGGCGGCTGAGCAGGCCAGGAAGCTCGCGGCGGCGAAGAAGGCGGCGGCGAAGCTCGCGGCCAAGAAAAAGCTGGAGGCGGAGCGCAAACTTGCTGAGGAGAAGAAGCTCGCGGCGCAGCAGGCGGCGGCAGAGCGCGCGGCCCGCGTGGCCGACCTGCAGCAGAGCCTGCAGGAGGACGAGCGCGCGACCGAGGCCAGCGGCGCGCTGTCGAGCTGGCAGAGCGAAATCACCTCCCGAATCCAGAATGCGTGGAACAGACCCCCGACGGCCCAGCCCGGCATCAAGTGCGTGCTCAACGTGGGCCTGGTACAGGGTGGGTCCGTGACGTCGGTGAGCATCGGTGACTGCAATGGCGATGACGCTGTGCGTCAGTCCATTCAGACCGCGGTGTACAACGCGTCGCCCCTGCCGCCGCCGCCCGACGGCATTCCATTCCCGCACCAGCTCATCATCACCTTCCAGCCGACCCACTGAGCTTTTTGAATTCCATGAAACCGACACTGAGAATGGCTTCCCTGCTGCGGATTTTCCTGCTGGTAGCGACGGCCGCGTGCCTGGCGCCTCCCGCCGCGCGAGCACAGTTGCAGATCCAGATCACCTCGGGTGTGAACAACCCCGTGCCCATCGCAATCGTGCCCTTCGCCGAGGCGCCTACCGATGGCACTGACGTTGCCGGCGTCGTCCAACACGACCTCGTCGGCAGCGGGCGCTTCACGGAGTTGCCGCGCGACAAAATGCCGGCGACGCCCACCAGCGCCGCGGACGTGAAGTTCGGGGACTGGAAGGCGGCCGGCAGCGACTACGTCGTCGTCGGTCAGGTCGTGCCCGTCGCCGGTGGCCAGCTCGCCGTGGATTTCAACCTGCTCAACGATCTGACCGGGCAGAGCATCGCGCGCCAGCGGTTCGTCGGCACCCCCACGGCGCTGCGCAACGCCGCGCACCGGGTGAGTGATGTCATCTACCAGGCCATCACCGGCATCCGCGGCGCCTTCGCGACGCGCATCGCCTACATCGCCGTCGCGGGGGCAGGCGCCGACGAGCGCTTCCAGTTGGTGGTCGCCGACGCCGACGGCTACAATCAGCACCTGATACTCGAGTCGCGCTTCCCCCTCATGTCGCCGGCGTGGTCCCCGGATGGTCAGTGGCTCTCCTATGTCTCGTTCGAGAATCACCTTTCTGCCGTGTATGTGCAGCGCGTGCTGACGGGCCAGCGAACCCGGGTCTCCATGCGCGCCGGCATCAACGGCGCGCCGGCCTGGTCGCCTGACGGCAAGAAGCTCGCGCTCACGCTCAGCGGCAACAGCGGCCACCCGGAGATCTACGTGCTCGAGCTCGCCACCCAGCACCTGACGCGGATCACCGATTCGCCGTCCATCAACACGGAGGCGGCCTGGTCGCCCGACGGACGGTTCATCTATTTCACCTCGGATCGCGCCGGCGAGCCGCAGATCTACCGGTGCGCGGCAACCCCGGGAAGCAACCCGGAGCGCATCACCTTCACCGACGAATACAACGCCGGCCCGCACGTCTCTCCCGACGGGAAGCTGCTGGCGATGGTGACGCGTGACGACAGCGGCAGCTACCGCATCGCCGTGCAGAACCTCGCGAGCGGCGAATTCCGCATGCTGACCCCCGGCCGGCTCGACCAGTCGCCGAGCTTCGCGCCGAACAGCGCCGCCATCATGTACGCCGCCCGGCCGGGGCAGGCGGAGGAGGGCGTTCTGGCCACGATCTCCGTCGATGGGCTGACGGGCCTTTCCCTGAGACCCACTCAGGGCGAGGTGCGCGACCCGGCGTGGGGCCCATTCATTCAGTAGAATGTGGCATGGAACAGCCGGCAACAGTCGCTCCTTTTGCCGGCGGCAACGGAGCTGATGTCCGAAAAACGGCCGCAGGCCAGTTTTTCCAATTAACAAGAGCTGCCGCCTGGCGGCAAACCTGGAGAAGGGTCTATGTATCGTCGAATTGTCGTCTTGATGTTGCTGGCGGGTTGCCTCGGGCTCACTGCCTGCGCGAGCCACAAGCCGAAGCCAACGGCCGAGCAGCAGTCGTCGACCGAGAACGGCGCCGGCGCCAATTCGGCGGGCGCTGCCGGCGCCAACGCCAACGGCGAGGGGCCCTTCGGCAACCAGAACTCGATCAACGGCCCGCAGGAAGGCATGCTCGCGAAGCGGACGATCTATTTCAGCTTCGATAGCGCCGTGATCTCGGGCGACGGCACGGATATCGTCTCGGCCCACGCGAAGTACCTCTCCGACCACACGGACGCCCGTGTGCGCCTGGAGGGCAATACCGACGAGCGCGGCTCGCCCGAATACAACATCGGCCTCGGGATGCGGCGCGCGCAGGCGGTCCGCCAGGCGCTGCTGCTGCAGGGCGCTTCGGCCACGCAGATCACGGTGGTGAGCTACGGCGCCGAGCACCCGGTGGATCCGGCGCACAACGAGGACGCCTGGCAGAAGAATCGCCGCGTCGACATCGTGTACCTCGCGCCGAACGGTCAGCCGACCCCGCCGCCGCAGTAAGCCAGGCCCGGCACCCAGTCCCCCAAGGAGTTCGCCCATGCGCCCGATCATTCCTCTCGCGCTCGTCGCGGTGCTCGCCGCCGGCTGCGCCTCGGTTCCTCCCGACCAGGACCCGGTGCAGATCCGGTTGAACGACCTCGATGCGCGGGTCTCGAAGGTCGAGCGGGTCGTAACCAACCAGAGCCTGGTGCAGCTCGCGACCGAGGTCGACACCCTGCAGGCGCAGGTGCGCGATCTTCGCGGCCAGGTGGACGATCTGCAGAACAGCAATCGTGAGCTGCGCAAGCAGCAGCACGACCTCTATGCGGATCTCGATAAGCGGGTGGGGGCGCTCGAGCACGGCGGCGGCGCCGGCGATGGCTCCGCTGCGGGCGGTTCGCCGGGGGCGGCAGGCGGGGCGCCGGACAGCGGCGAGCAAGGGGTCTCGTCGACGGAGCAGTCGATCTATGGCCAGGCCTTCGATGCCCTGAAGGCCGGCAGCTATTCGACCGCGATCAGCGGCTTCCAGAGCTTCCTCAAGCAGTATCCCGCGAGCCCGCTCGCGCCCAACGCCCAGTACTGGCTGGGCGAGGCGCACTACGTGAACCAGGATTTCGCAGCTGCAGGCGCCGCCTTCCAGGTCGTGCTCGATAAGTGGCCGAGCTCGGGTAAGGCGCCCGATGCCATGCTCGACCTCGGCAATACTCAGCTTGCCCAGGGCAAGACGACGAAGGGCAAGGCGACGCTGCGTCAGGTCGTCAGCCAATACGCCGGCACGGATGCCGCAGCGCGCGCGCAGGCGCGGCTGAAGCAGCTGTCATCGCACTGATCGATACAGGTGGCGCGACTCAAGATCACCGAAATCTTCTACTCCCTGCAAGGCGAGGCTGACACGGCGGGGATCCCCACCGTGTTCGTTCGTCTCACCGGATGTCCGCTGCGGTGTCAGTACTGCGATACGGCGTACGCCTTCCACGGCGGTGAGTGGTGGGAAGTGGAGTCGGTGGTGGCGCGGGTGAGGGAGCTGGGCGGCCGCTACGTTTGCGTGACGGGCGGCGAGCCCCTGGCGCAGAGGAGCTGTCTGAGCCTTCTGACTCAACTCTGCGATGCCGGCTGCCGCGTCTCGCTCGAGACCAGCGGCGCCATGTCGTTGGAGGAAGTCGACGGACGGGTCGTGCGGGTCGTCGACGTGAAGACTCCCGGCTCCGGCGAGGAGTCGCGCAACCGCTACGACGAGCTCGGGCGTCTCGGCGCCCGGGACCTGGTGAAGTTCGTGATCTGCGACCGCGCGGACTACGAGTGGAGCATCGCCAAATTGCGCGAGCTCGGCTTGGAGGGGCGCTGCACCGTGCTCTTCTCCCCGAGCCACGAGCAGCTTCCCGCCCGGCAGCTCGCCGACTGGATCATCGAGGACCGGCTGCCGGTCCGCTTCCAGATCCAGCTCCACAAGTATCTGTGGGGCAACGTGCCCGGCAAGTAGGACTGGAGAGGCAGATTCATCATGGCATCCCACAGGGCTGTCGTTCTCGTTTCCGGCGGCCTCGATTCGGCCACCACGCTGGCCATCGCGCGCGAGCAGGGGTTCGAGTGCTATGCGCTGTCCGTCGATTACGGGCAGCGGCACGCGGCGGAGCTCGATGCGGCGATGCGCGTTGCGGGGGCTTTGGGTGCGCGCGAGCATCGGATCATGCGTGTCGATCTCGCGGGCATCGGCGGCTCGGCGCTCACGGACACTTCCATCGCGGTGCCGGAGCAGGCGAGCCCCGGGATTCCGGTGACCTATGTGCCGGCGCGTAACACCATCCTGCTCTCGCTGGCGTTGGGCTGGGCTGAGGTGCTCGGCGCCGAGGAGATCTTCGTTGGGGTCAATGCCGTCGATTTCTCGGGCTATCCCGACTGCCGGCCGGCCTTCATCGAAGCCTTCAGCCACCTGGCGGCGCTGGCGACGAAGGCGGGTGTCGAAGGTCATCCCTGCCGGGTCCAGGCGCCGCTCATCTCCTGGTCGAAGCAGCGGATCATCCGCGAGGGCATGCGGCTCGGCGTCGACTATTCCCTGACCGTGTCCTGCTACCAGGCCGATGACCTTGGCGCCGCCTGCGGCCGATGCGATTCCTGCCGCCTGCGCCGCGCCGGTTTTGAGGCTGCCGGGGCGGCCGATCCGACCGTCTACCAGCACGTGTAGTATCATGCCGCCCCCGGTTTCCCCGGCCTTCTTCAGCTCGAAGCAACCCAGGGAGCGGCCCAGGGCCGCTCCCTGGGCCGCGGGATCAATCCGGTCACGGGGTTGACCGTGCAAATCACCGGGATCGATTTGCGCCAATCAATATGGGGCGTTAGCTCAGTCGGTAGAGCATCGGACTTTTAATCCGCTGGTCGACGGTTCGATTCCGTCACGCCCCAATTTCAAG
>Ga0335073_10011476_pt1 | contig 12445 bp, 9 predicted proteins | sample Lox_Sample_22_FD_207093 | JGI IMG/M metagenome (GOLD analysis project Ga0335073, IMG submission 207093) | Soil microbial communities from Loxahatchee National Wildlife Refuge, Florida, United States - Lox_Sample_2.2 | ecosystem: Environmental > Terrestrial > Soil > Wetlands | place: USA: Florida...
CAGTTCCTTGGCGCTTTCTTCGATTTCGAGCAGGTAAGCCACCGTCGCCGCTTCCAGCGTGCGCGTCCGCAGGATGCTTGCAAGGGCCACGGCGATACCCAGCAGCAAGGCCAAACCGGCGATCCTTCGTAGATCGGATTTGAGCTCCTGCTCCGTTTGCAGAACCTGCTCCTGCCGCTGTAGGCCCTGTTGCGCGTTCAAGCCGCCCAATCGTTCAATCGCGCTAAGCACGGCCTCCCGATATGGAACCACCGAGCGCCTCAAGAACGAGCGCCCGAACGCCGCCTTCTGGTTCGGCGTCCAGTCGAAGACGGGATCGACCGACCGCCAGTAGACCGTGATCGCCTTGCGCAGCTCGGTAACCTGGGTGTGCTGCTCTGTGGAGCCGGTCTCTTCCAAAGCGGCCAGGTTGCCTTCGATCGAGGAGCGCAGCGATTCCAACGTCGCACGATCAGTGGACGCGGACTCGCCTGAAGATTCCAGGAGGTAATCCCGAACCAGAATTGCCGTCAAGAACAGTTCGGAACGGACCCGGTCGATAAGGTCGCGCTCGCTCCGCAGCCTGCCTTGGATGGTTGCGACTTCGCCGTATGCCTTGCTCAGGCTGCCATCAAGGGCGGCCGCGGCCCCACCGATCAGGAACAACAGTGCGCCGAAACCGATCAGGAGAAAGGGCCATGTGCGGAGCTTCATAACGCCTGCATTTTAACCCTGGTTTCAAACCCCGGCTGCGTACGGAATCGCACGGCGCGCCCGCGTGGAGCGCTGCTCCCACGGCCCTTTCCTGTGATTTCTTGCCGGGGATCAAGCCTTCCCAGGATGGGTTTCCGAAGACCGTCGCCGCAACATGGTAACAACAGGAGGACTTTCCAAATTGACTGATTTACCGTCGCCGACGCACATCCGCGTAGACCCATTTCCCAGAATACCGCCTCTCCTCCCGAACCCGGAGCCGCGGCGGATTGCAATGGTTTCGACTCACGGATATGTCGCGGCGGAGCCTCCACTCGGGGCGGCGGATACCGGCGGCCAGGTGGTCTACGTGATCCAGCTATCGAAGAAGCTGGCAGATCTCGGATATGAAGTGGATATCTGGACGCGGCGATTCGAAAACCAAGATGAAGTCGAAGCCATCTGTGACGGGGTGCGAATCATCCGCATGCCCTGTGGAGGGAAGCAATTCATCCCCAAAGAGCGGCTCTACGAGCACCTGCCGGAATGGAACAAACACGTGCTCGGATATATTGCGCAGCACGGGCTGCGTTACCAATTTATCAACAGTCACTATTGGGATGCGGGGGTTGCTACCGAGCACCTGAGCCGCGTCCTGGGCGTATCCCATGTCCACACGCCGCACTCGCTGGGAACCTGGAAGCAGGAACAGATGAAGTCGGACTTTCCGGGAGACGGGGCGGCGCTGGAACGTAAGTACAACTTCAGCAACCGGATTCGCCGCGAGCGGATGTTGTACGGCTCGGCCGCCGCCCTTGTGCCAACAACCCTGCCACAGCTCGATCGGCTGGTTGACGATTACTCGGTGCCGCGTGAGAAGTGTCAGGTCTTGCCTCCAGGGTTCGATGACAGCCGTTTTTTCCCGCTCAGCGACGCGGCGCGGCGCGCGATACGCCAACGGTTGGGATTCGACCGCCCGGTCGTATTGGCCGTTGGACGGCTGGCCCGAAACAAAGGATACGATCTGCTGCTGCGCGCATTCCAGGTGGTGACGAGACGGATACCGGAGGCATTGCTGTACGTGGCAGCCGGAGGTTCGGAAATCCGGCCGGACGAAAGACAGATGCTCGCCTCCTTGAAGGCTCTGGCGGGGGAGTTGGGTCTCGAGAGTCATGTCCAATTCGGCACGTTCATTCCCGAGCAGGAATTGGCCAACTACTACCAAGCCGCCGATGCATTTGCGCTGCCGAGCCGTTACGAGCCTTTCGGGATGACGGCGCTCGAAGCCATGGCATGCGGTACTCCGACCATTGTCACCACTCATGGCGGATTCTGTCCGGGCATCTCGTTTGGAAGTGAAGCACTGTATGCGGACCCTTTCGATGCGGAAGATTTCGGCATTATGATGGTTAAGGTGCTGGCCGATCCGCGGCTGCACTCGCGGCTTTCGCGAATTGGGGCCAGACGGGCCCGGTGTTCATTTACGTGGTCGATCGTTGCGCAAAAACTATTGGCAGTAATGGAGCGCATCCGGGGCCGGCCCTTGCAGGCACGCTACGCCGAGGGATCTCTTAATTGAGCAGTCCGGTTCGGCTCTTTTGCTCTGACCTCGACGGCACCCTTCTGGGTAACCCCGAATCCACCTCACGCTTCAGGGAAGCATGGGAGAGACTGCCAGATCCGCCTCTGCTGTGTTTCAGTTCGGGCCAACTCGCCGAAGACGTTTTGGCCCTGCTGGAACGCGAATACCTTCCGCGGCCCGATTACGTCATCGGCGGTGTTGGCACACAGATCTACGACGTCGCCCGGCAGAGGTTCCTCACGGAATATGAGGAGAGTTTCGGCGAAGGCTGGGATTTATCCACCATTGAAAGCACCCTCCGTAAGTTCGCTGGCGCGACGCGCCAGCCTGCGGAATTTCTGCACCCATACAAGTCGAGCTGGTACCTGGCGGACGCTTCAATGGAAACATTAAACGTTCTGCGAGAGCGGCTGGTCGCCGTCGGCCTGGGCGCGACGGTGATTTATTCGAGCAGTCGCGACCTTGACGTTCTCCCCGCCGGCGCGAGCAAGGGAGACGCGTTGCGGTGGCTATGCGAGCACATCGGGGTTCCGCTCGACCAGGTGCTGGTGGCGGGAGATTCGGGCAACGACAGCAGCATGTTTCTCCTTCCCGGCGTGCGGGGAATTGTGGTGGAGAACGCCCAACCCGAACTCTACGAAGCGGTGGTGCGCCTGTCCGCCTACAGGGCGACACGAGCGTTCGCTGAAGGTGTGCTCCAGGGCCTGGCCTTTTTTGAGGTGATCGAGGCGCCGGCAGCGCGCGACGGGTATGTGCCCCCGCCGGCCTTGCTTCCGGTGTTCAGCCGGCTTTTCGACCAGGCGGCGCTGAGTTTGTTGAGCCCCCCGGAACGCGGGCTGATTGCCGAAGGCTACAGCCAAGCTTTGGCGGCCCTCCGGAAGAACATCACACCCAGGGGCTTTTCGGCGTGCTCGCTCGAAGACAACGAAGTCACGGGAACCGACGTGAACTACCGAAGCGTGTGGGCACGCGACGGCTGCATCACGATTGTCGGCAGCATGGACCTGGACGATGCGGATATCCGCCAGGCGCAGCAGACCACTCTGAGCACGCTATTCCGCCGGGTGGCCGCGAACGGGCAGATGCCGGCCAACATCCGCGTGGAGTCAGGCGAAGCGGACTACAGCGGAGTCGGCGGGATATGCTCCATCGATAGCGGTCTGTGGGCGGCGATCGCCCTCTACATGTACGTTCGGAAGACCGAAGACTGGAGCCTGCTGGCGGAATGCGCTGAGCCACTTGACCGCATGATGCGCTGGCTGAACGCCCTGGACAGCAACAACGACGGCCTGCTGGAGATTCCGGAAGCCGGAGACTGGACGGATCTGTTCGGGCGGAGCTACCACGTCCTGCACGATGAGGTGCTCTGGTACCGGGCCGCGCTGGCTTACGGACGCCTGCTTGAGTTCCAAAGGCGGTTCGTGGAAGCGGCCACGTGGCTGCGCTTCGCGCAGCGGATTCGCAGCCGTATCCTGTCCGTGTTCTGGCCCTCCACCAAGCCGCGCGATCCGTCGGATCGCGTGAGTTTTGCCGACCAGCAGTTTTCGATTGGAGATGCCAGTTACCTGCTCGCCGAGATCACGCCCTTCAGCTTCAGTTGGCGCTGCGACGTGCTTGCCAATATCCAGGCGTTTTTGGGCAACGTGATGGACGTGGAGCGGGCGCGCATCGCCTTCCGGTTCATGTGGGGAGTGGGCGTCAACGATCCTTATCCCGTGGCGAATCTCTACCCGGTCGTCCAGGCTGGAGACCCGGATTGGCGGCCGTACTACACGGTCAATTTGCTCAACCTGCCCGGGCACTATCACAACGGCGGCATTTGGCCGTTTATCGGCGGCATGTGGGTCCGCTACATCCACCGCCTTGGTTTGCGTGACGTGGCCTGCCACGAACTGGTGAAGCTGGCGGAGGTGAACCGGCTGGGCAGGAATCAGGACTGGGAGTTCAACGAATGGATTCATGGCCGCACCGGCCGGCCGATGGGGAAAGCCTTTCAAGCCTGGTCCGCCGCTTCGTATATTCACGCCTGCCACGAACTACAGGTCCGCCCGGAAACCCTTTCCGAGCTTTGACCGGCTCGCCCGCACGGAAACAGTGGAATGTGATTTCGCCCTTGACGATCTCCTGCCGGAGTTCATTTCGGGACCGCCGGACAAGATGGGCTCAGTTCCCAGGAGGACTCCTCCAACGTGACCTGAATGCTCTCCTGCTTCCAGGGCCGGTTTCGGTCTCGTGATTCGTGGAGGGTGCCGTCTGGCCGGAAGGCGCGGGCCAGGCTGCCCCGATCTTCCATGATCAGCTCCGCGTTTCCGAAGGTTCCATACAAGTCGAAACTGGGACGGCGGTCCGTGGTGAACGAGGCGAGCAGCGGCCAATTGTAAAGGTACAGGTGGATGGGGATGCCGCGGAGATCGGAACCGTGGCGGCGCGGCATATCACCGCCGAAATGCAGGCGGAATTTTTGACCCCTCGGCGTACAGAGATACGCGGTGCCCTTGAGGGGAGACTTGCGATAGCCGGGCGTTGTCGGTGTGAAAGTGAGCCATACGTAGTAGTCGCCGCCCGCGGCGCTGGAGTGCATAAAGCCGTGCCCCGTCCAGCCCGGCACGAGATGAAAGTGCCCACCAAAGTAAAAGTTCCAAGGCGCGAGGACGAGAAGAATCAGGTACAAGAGGCCGCAACCGAACGCCAGAGCAATTGCCGACTGCGCGATGCAGCCCGCACATCCATGGCGGCGGCGCGCCAGGTGATCCGAGGGACTCACGGTCGTTCCAGTTTAGCGCGGGCGCCCGCTGCATCGGAGCATGACACCCTCATGCCGACCACCTTGACGGACCGCACCATCGTTTAGGCATTTAGCGGGCAGTGGCGATATCGCGATCTCATACCAGTGATAGTATTCTTAGCTGGAACCTCGTCCGGATTTCTCAACTCGTCGGCCGATGTATGGCGATCAACGAATCTGCTCCGACAGACAGCCGATCGGCTCGCGTCGCAATGGTTGAGCAACACATTCGACTCGAGAACGAGCACGACCTTGAAGGTGTACTGGCCACCTTCGGCGATACGGCACGCTACGATGATGAGCCCTGGGGCGAACACTATACGGGCCGGGACGGAGTGCGCCTGTTTTACGAGCAACTCATGAGCGCCCTCCCTGACCTGGAGATTGAAATCCGGCGTCGATACGTGACGCAGGATGCCATCGTGGTTGAAGTCATGATCCGCGGCACGCACCTCGGCGGATGGCGTGGTCTGCCGGCGACTGGGCGGCGCGTCGAGTTCCCACTCTGCGGTGTGTATACGTTTGGGGCCGATGATCGCCTGGCCGGCGAAAGAATCTATTACGACCGCGGAACGGTGCTGAGGCAACTCGGCGTATTCCACGAGCCTCGAAGCGTGTCAGGCCAAATCTGCATACTGGCAACTCATCCAATCACGATTTTCCGTGCTTGCGCAAGGAAGCTGCTGCGAAGGTAATTCGTTCGTCCTTTTGCGCTACGCTGCTTCGATTCGGGCCGATCCGCGCACCCCACCGGCGTGCCGGGTGGCCATTCCGGCGTAGCGCTGGTCGTGGTAACGTACCGCTAAGAGAAGGCACACATGATACGACCATGCCCCGCATGCGGCGCCCACAATCGCATTCCTGCGAAACACCTGTCGGACACCGGGCGTTGCGGCTCCTGCAAAGCCACTTTGCCGCCCCTATCTGAGCCCATCGAGGTGGACGCGGCTGGATTCGCAGAGATCACCCGCGAAGCCAAGGTGCCTGTCCTGGTGGATTTCTGGGCAGAGTGGTGTGGCCCGTGCCGGATGGCTGCGCCTGAAGTCAGGGAGCTCGCGCGTGAGGTGGCTGGGCGTGGCTTAGTCCTCAAGGTGAACACAGAAGAATATCCGACTGTCGCCGCTCAGTTTAGGGTTCAGTCAATTCCTTACTTCGTGCTGTTGCGCGGCGGAATCATCATCGCAGAACGTGCGGGCGTCACCCCGCGTGCAGAGATGCGGCGATGGTTTACGCTGGCTGCGTGAGCTTGGCGCGCATCTCCGTGGCAGTCAGTTGGGAATCGTAACCGGAGCCGCCGGGCGCCTCGAGACCGAGCAGGCGGCCGGCGCGTTTCGAGTCGCCTGAATCGCCACTCCAGTTTAGATGCGAAGATCGCGCAACCCTCTCCTGATCGGGGTGCGTGTCCGACCCAGGCTAGGGGGTCCCCCCTACTGCACAGGCTCGGAAATCGTTGTAAACTCTCTACTACCGAACCCGGACCGCTGGGGGTTGCCTCGGGGAACATGGGGTGATGTGTCCATGATTCGCGACGCCTTCATTGTGCTTGGACTGATGCCAGATTACGCTTGAGGGCATCAGCCATTACCAGGTGCGCGCGAAAGAGGGTTATTTCCCATAGAAGGCCCCCAACTTACAGCGCCGCGCAAGCGCACCTCGACCTTGTTGCCGCATTCGCACGAAGCCATGAACTGAAGGTGGTCGAGAGCGGCAGTAGCAACCAGCCGGCGTGTTTTCAGGAACCGCCAGAAGCTGTTTCGACCACCGGTATTGCGCGTCGCCAACTCGTTCCTGATAACTGATCATGTGCTGGTAGATCGGTAGATCTCCTGCATCACGCGGGGTGAGCTATGCCCTGCCAGATGGGAATCGAAAGATGTCCGCGAGGTGTTCCGTTGCAGTGGTACACTGTCGCCCGTGACTCGGAGAAAGCAATTGCACCCTGCTCTCGCGGGTACGAGGAGAGACGCATGGATCGAAGGCAATTCCTGGGATCGGCCGTAGCGATGACGCAGTCTGCCCAACTTCCGCTTCCGCCGGCCGATGAGAAACCATCCGGTGGAGGGGGCGATGTTTCGTACAACGTCAGCGTCACGATTGAACGGAAGCGGCCGGGTAAGCCGCATCAAGGAAAGGTTCTGGCTGCAATTCAGCCGCACTGCGACGATATCCCGATCTTCGCGGGCGGCACCGTGCTGAAACTGATCGACGAAGGTTATGAAGGTATCCTGATCACGATGTCTGACGATTCCATGGCCGGAGATGGCGCCGGCAACGGGGAGGTGGCGGCAAGAAACGAAGTGGACACGCGCGAAGTGGCGCGGCGGCTTGGCTTGAAAGAGGCAATCTTCCTCAACTACCCAAACCACAATCTCGATGCCTGGCCGATCGTCGAAATGCGGGCCCGGCTGGTTTTCCTCTTCCGCCATTTCAAGGTGGACACTGTTCTTGTGTACGATCCGAGCGGTCTCTACGAGCGCAATCCGGATCATTATGTTACAGCGCGGGCTGTGGAGTGGGCAGCGGGCATTTGTGAGATGAAGTGGGACTATCCCGAGTTCGGCCTGGCGGGAGCGAAACCTCATGCGGTATCGGAGCGATACTACTTTGCCCGGGGCCCGCAGTTAGTCAATCGCGTCGTGGATATCGGCGATTACATCGATCGGAAGGTCTGGGTCAACCTGGCCAATGTGACCCAGGGACCTGCCGGCAACACCGGGGAGCTGTTACGGAAGAAACTGGCCGCGGAAGGCAAGCGGCTGCCGCTGCTCGGCGATGATGCCGAGAGTGCAAATCGCCAATACACGAAGTATTTTGCTCTTGGCATGGATCATGCTCGAGGCGCGGCGCACAAGCTGGAGTGGGCCGAGTACTTTCACTATATCGGCCCGGACGGCACGGACTGGGACCGGTACATCGCTCAAAATGCCGTGCCGTTATGACGCGCGCGCCGGCATCCGGCCTCCCCGCGCCAGCTCAAGCCGTTACTTTGAGCGGTCCAACGCCGTCCCACCCCAATGTTATGCAATGGCCGCGGCACCTATGCTAGGATGATGCCCAGTAGGGGTGAGCGTTGGATGAACAGAACGGGCGCCGGACAGCTCGTGAGATTTTTGGCGTCTTAGTCGAGTTGCCTCCGGAGAAGCGGTCCGAGTACTTATCGAGCCACGTTCCTGAGCCGGTTCGCCGGGAGGTCGAGGCCCTGCTCGTGGCCGACCAGCATGCCGAGGATTTTGTTAGCCTCTCGGTTAAGCGGGCCGCCCAACTGACTCTCGAAAACGGCCTGCTCCACTTCGGTCCATACAGTGCGATTCGCCTGCTGGGCCGCGGCGGGATGGGATCGGTTTACCTCTGCGCACGTTCCGACGGAGCGGTGGAAAGACAGGCGGCGGTGAAGGTCCTGCCGAAAGTGCTGGAGACTCCGGCATTGGTGGAGCGCTTTCACGCGGAACGTCAGATTCTTGCTGGTTTTTCCCATCCTGGCATTGCCACAATGTATGACGCGGGTTCAACCGAGGATGGTTGTCCGTGGTTCGCCATGGAGTACGTGGATGGCGAATCCATCGACGAGTACGTCGCTTCCCGCCGGCTCGATATTCGCGCGCGGGTAAGGCTTTTCCTGAAGGTGCTCGAGGCGGTTCAATACGCCCACCGTCACCTCATTATTCATCGCGACCTGAAGCCCGCCAATATCCTGGTTACAAAAGACGGCGCACCCAAGCTCCTGGACTTCGGGATCGCCAAGGTTATCGAAAGCGGAATGCAGACCGGCCGGGCAACGCTCATTTGCACGCCGGATTTCGCCGCTCCCGAGCAGATCCGGGGCGAAGCCGCCACTACCGCCACGGACACATTCCTTGCCGGAGCGGTTCTTTTCCAACTTCTCACCGGAAAGAACCCGCGAGACCTGGCCGGCCTGACTCCCGCACAGGCGGAGCAGGTCATCTGCGAACGCGACGTGGTTCGCCCCAGCCAGTTGAATCCGGCAATCAGCCGGGACCTGGACAATATCGTTTTGATGGCGATGCGCCGGGAACCGGAGCGGCGATACGCATCGCTCACCCTGCTGTCCCTCGACTTGCAGCGCTACCTGGAAGGGCTCCCTGTATCCGCCACAGCAAACTCGGTTGGGTATTTGACTCGCAGGTTCATCGCCCGTCATCGTGTGACGGTGGCCGCCACGGTTTTCTGCGCCCTCGCATTAACCGGCGGATTGGCGGCGGCGTCCTATCAGGCGGCCCTTGCCCGGCGCCATTTCCAGGAAGTACGGGCGATGGCGAACTCCTTCCTGTTCGACTTCGAAAGCCGAATTCACGACCTGGCGGGCGCCACCGAAGCTCGGGCGATGGTGATCCACACCGCACAAAAGTACCTCGATGGCCTGTACGCCGAAAAGCCGGGCGACCGCGAGTTGATGAGGGAGATGGCGCAGTCTTACGACAAGCTGGGGGTTTTGCAGGGATCGACTTTTGCCGCCAATACCGGCGAATACCGTGCCTCGATCGAGAATTTTCGCCGGGCGATCGCTCTCAGGCTCCGCCTGGGCGACGCGACCTCGAAAGATCCAAAACTGCGCCGGGGGCTGGTGCGGCTTTACGCGGTGCTGGCAATCGTCTGCATGAGCATGGGCCGCAACGCGGAGGCACGCGAAGCCGGTCTGGCCGGCGTGCGCAGCGCTGAAGATTTCCGGAGATTTTCCGACACACAGGACGCCATGGTCGCCGCCTGCAATGGTTACCGGACCTACGCCAGTGTGCTGGCGGAAATCGGCGATGCGCGCCAGTCGCGGGAGTACTTCGACCGGGCCATTCGTGAAGTGGGACGATGGTCGGCTTCCCACCCCGAAGATGCCGCCAGCCGGACTTTATTCGTCGATGCGATGTACAACCTCTCGGAAGCGCAGGACCTTTTCGGCGACTTCGCGGCCTCGGCCGCTTCGGCAAAACAGGGCCTGGAGCAACTCGACCGCCTGATCGCCAAGTCGCGCACGCCACAGTTGATCAACCTTGAGATCCTGACGACAGGGCAGTATGGGAAGGCGCTGGCGGAGTCGGACCCCGCGGCATGGCCGCAGGCGAAAGTCCAGTTGCTACGGGCCATCGAGCTGGCAAAGGCTCAGGCCGACAAGGACCCGGCCAATGACCTTGCATGGAGCCATCTCGAATACGAGCGCTTTCATTGGGGCGATGCCCTCGCGAACAGGAAAGATCGTGCGGCCCTTCCCCTGCTCCTCGAACTGGAGCGGGAGTTGTCGGACAAACATCGCAAACAGCCGGGGAATAATGTCATCGTGCAAATGCTCGCCGATGACGAGGTGGACCTGAGTGAGCTTTTGCTGCGCTCCGATCCCGGCAAAGCAGCCAAGGAGGCGGCGGCGTCCGCCGAACTCAGCGACTCCGTGCTGCGCATCTCTCCGACCGATAATGTGTCGTTGAAGTCGAAAACGACAGCGCTCCTCGATGAGGCCGGCGCACGCGCAGCCCTCGGACAGAGAGACGACGCGCTCCGCTTGCTCGATCAGGCGCGTGGAAACTGCGATACCCTGCTGGCGCTTCCGTTCGTGGACGCGCGAACCCGGCAGTTGGCCGAACGGGAGGAGAAGCTGCGGCGGGAGTTGATTGCCGCGCCAGCGCTCAATCACTAATCATGGACGGTTCGCCGATTACCGCATTGCTTCGCGACGCCCGCGAGGGCGACGCCGCGGCTCGCGATGCCGTCGTGCGGTTGCTGTACACGGAACTGCACCGCCTCGCTGAGATCGCCTTCCGAAGGGAGAACGCGGGGCACACGCTGCAGCCCACCATCCTGGTGCACGAAGCATTTCTCCGGTTGTTCCGGGGCGGAGCCCCGCCGTTCGCCGATCGCGCACATTTTCTGGGCACTGCTGCGCGCCTGATGCGCCAGATTCTTGTGGATCACGCGCGCGCACGAAAGGCCCAGAAGCGCGGCGCGCAAGTCACCGTGGCGCTGGACGGCGGCCCCGAGCCTTCGGTCCAACCAGTCGATTTTCTGGAACTGGATCAGGCGCTCGAGACCCTCGGCAACGAAGAATCCAGCCTGGTAACGCTGATCGAAATGCGGTTTATCGCGGGCATGACGGCCGAAGAAGTGGCGGAAGTGCGCCAGGAATCCGTCGCCACGGTCCGCCGCGACGTCCGCTATGCGCTGGCGCGCCTCCGCACCATGCTCTCGACAGCGTCCTGAGCGGGCCTCCCACTTTTTTTGATCGCTTTTTTCACGGATTCCGCATTATCGTTAGGGCCCCGTTGTTCCAGGTATCCAATGCCGGGAACCACCGCACTCGCTGTCGACCTTAACGGAGGATTTCATGAAGTCAGCAATGATGTTGATTGTCTTGGCGACGCTGGCGGCACAAGTCCGTGCCGACGTGCTCGTCAACCAGTCCAGTCTCAACGGCAACTCGTTCGACATCACGGACTACAGATTGGCGGATGACTTCCAGCCAACGGAGGCCGCGTACCTGCAGAATGTCCAGTTCTGGTATCAGGCTCAGTTTCAGACCGATCTGGCGGCGGTCACTTACGCTGTATATGCCGACAACAGCGGCTCCCTTGGAGCCGTGCTCGAAACCGGAACGGTGGACGATCCCTCGACCGGCTATGACACCGTATCGGGTCTATTCTTCGCGGATTTCGGGATCGGGCCCTTGCTCGTAAGCCCAACCGACACGTACTGGCTGGAATTGCATGCCGGGACTTCTCTGACCGATACCAGCGGATTCACAATTTCCTGGGCAGCCACGGCTGACAATGCAACCAACGTCGCGCTCGAGAATCTGACGCTTTCCACGCCGGACACCCCGGTTGGCGTGAGCGGCTTCGATCAATATTCCCTTGTTGTAACCGCAACCCCCGTTCCGGAACCGTCGACAGTTTCCATGGTGGCGACAATCGGTCTTGCACTGGCTGGCGCCGCCCTGCTCCGCCGCGCCCGGACCAATTAACAGCTTTAATCTCTCGGAGGAATCAATGACAACCAGAAAATCCATTTGGCTGGCGGCCGTGGTGCTCGCTGGAGCACCGGCCGCCTTCGGTTACGGCACGACTTACGTGTCGCGCACCGGCACCGATTCGGGATCTTGCGGAATCAACGTCGCGCCCTGCTATTCCCTTACCGCGGCCCTAGCCAATACCGACCCGGGCGGCACGGTCAAAATCCTGGACGCGAATGCCGTGGCACCTTCGGGTGTGGTCCTGAACCGGCCGGTCACGATCGACGGCTCTGGTCTCGCGGTAATCGAGAACATTTTCTCCCCTGGTTCGCCCGCGATCCAGGTGGCCGCCAACGTGACGCTCCGCAACCTCTTGATTCAGACCAGCAGCGCCGATGGAATCCTCGTTTCGGGCAGTGGGGTCGAGGTCCATATCGAAAACGTTCAGATCGCAACT
>Ga0335073_10011479_pt1 | contig 12443 bp, 10 predicted proteins | sample Lox_Sample_22_FD_207093 | JGI IMG/M metagenome (GOLD analysis project Ga0335073, IMG submission 207093) | Soil microbial communities from Loxahatchee National Wildlife Refuge, Florida, United States - Lox_Sample_2.2 | ecosystem: Environmental > Terrestrial > Soil > Wetlands | place: USA...
TGGGAAGTGCTCCACCGCGAGCGAGAGGTCGCCGCTCTCGTAGAAAAGCACGTACCGCAGCGCGTCACCCATGTCCGCCTGCCACCTCTCTCCCGCGCGCCAGGCGGGAAGCACACATCAGACTGTAGGCATTGTGCCCTGCGGCGCCGGGTTCCCGCGATGCCGTGCCATGTTCTGGCCGCGAGCGGGCAGAGCAGGGGACGGGCGGCGCTCCAATGCCGCCGGAGTGAGGAGGGACCGATGCAGACCGATGCCGTGACCGGCGCGTACGGTTACTCGGGCGCGGCCATCGCCCGCGAACTGCGCGCGGCCGGGCACCAGGTGCGCACGCTGACCGGGCACCCGCGCGGCGGGCCCGGCACGGACGGCACCGACACGCGGCCGCTTGACTTCACCGACCCTGAGGCACTGACCAAGGACCTGGCCGGGGCACACACGCTGTACTGCACCTACTGGGTGCGCTTCCCGCACGGCAGCGCCACCAGGGAGTCAGCAGTGTCGAACAGCAAGGTGCTGTTCGACGCGGCGGCGCGCGCGGGCGTCCAGCGGATCGTGTACGTCTCCATCCTGCACGCGGACACCGGCTCCCCGTATCCGTATTTCAGCGGCAAGGGCCAGGTCGAGGGATATCTGGCGGCGAGCGGCGTGCCGTACGCCATTGCCCGGCCGGCCATCCTGTTCGGGTCATCGGCCGATCAGGGAGTCGCGGGCAGCGTCCTGCTGAACAACATCGCGTGGCTGCTCCGCCGCCTGCCGGTCTTCGGGATCGGGGACGGCGGCCGTTACCGGGTCCGCCCGATCTACGTCGAAGACCTCGCCCGGCTCATGGTGCGGCTCGGCGGGCGGCCGGACAACGTAGTAGTCGACGCCGTCGGCCCGGAGTCGCTTACCTTCCGCGAGATGGTCTCCGCGATCCGCGCCGCCACCGGGAGCAAGGCCGTCCTCATGCCGACGCCCGGCTGGCTGATCCCGCCGCTGTCGGCCGTCCTGGGCGCCGTGCTGCGTGACGTGCTGCTCACCCAGGAGGAGTACCAGGCCATGGCGGCCGGGCTGGCCAGCTCGGACGCGCCGCCGGCCGGCCAGACCAGCCTCACTGCCTGGATCGCCCGGCACGGGAGCGAACTGGGCCGCGTCTACGCCAACGAGCTGAACCGCCACTACCGATGACAATGGACCGCCACGGACTGCGGACGGTTTGCTGACGGGCTTACCGCCCCGGGTGGACTTCTTCGTCTTCTTCGTCGAAACCGTCGCCGCATACATCGAGCCACAGGTCGCCGGGCAGGGCGAGGAGCCGCTGCAGGGTATGCCGGTCAAGTTCGGCGGCGTGCTCGGTGGCATGCGAGGCGATGTAGCAGAACCAGTTGGCCTCGTAGCCGGCCCGGGCCAGGTCCCACAGCTGCGCGGTCACCGGCTCCAGCACGGCAAGGAGCCGGTGCAGCTGCGGGGCCAGCTCGTTTCCCTCCTCGATGCCGGCACCGGAGCTCAGCAGCCACGCGGAAGTGTCTCGGGTCGCGTCCGGGCGGCGGCCGACCCGGTCGCCTGCCTCTACGGCGCGCGTTGGCCGGATGCCGAGTCGCCGGGTGACCTCTGCGGCGGTCAGCGTCGCGTCCCCGAACAGCCGGAAGGTTGCCATGGTCTCCACGCTCGCCAGTTTCCACTGTGTGACCGGCAGGCACCAGCTTTTCCCAGCGGCGTACGCGCCCGCGGGTCAGGCCGCACGCGGGTCTCGTCGACGTCCCAGGCATCTGTCGCCGAGTGCTGTCCTTTGTGTGCTGGCAATTCCGCGCTGTGAGCGGCAAGGGAGCCGAGGTGGCACGGGAGGTATCCGATCAGGGCTGGGGGCTTCTCGCGGCGATCCGCCTGCCGGACGGCTCGGAACTCCCCGTCTACGAGCCCCGGCACCCATCGCCCCTCGACCCTGACGCGGCAAACCGACGTGTAACGGAGGCCGGGGATCTGGCACCAACCAGTTACGTGAGCTTTGGCTAGCCTGCGTCCGGCCGGGTGCAGTAGAAGGTCTTGGCGCTCAGGTCCTGGCAGTGGGCCGCGATCCAGGCCATCCGCGGGTCGGTGGTGGACAGGGCGATGACCAGGTGGAACCGCGCGTCGGCGATGTCGGTCTTGAGCTGGCTGAGCGTCGGCGACGGGATCGCTGCGGTGAACCCGCCGATCGGGAGGGCTTCCAGGCCGCTCGTGTAGATGAACACCGACGCGATATAGGAGCTTTGCGCGGCCAGCAGGTAGGTGGCGTTGCCTTGCAGCGTCTGCAGGCGGGGAATGGATTTCTGCACGACGGCGAGCCGGGCCGGCACGGAGGCAATCAGGCTGGCAAGCGACGTCGGCTCGTACGGCGTGTCGAAGGCGCTCTCGTGATTGGCGACCAGCCCCGCGGAGGCCACGGCCGGCGCCGCCAGGGCCGCGACGAGGGCGGCCGCCACGGCCGCGGCCGCCAGCGCCGCGCGCTTGATGACCGCTGAGCCGATGACGGTGACGACCGCTGCGGCACCGACCACGATGATGGCCGGGACCAGCCAGCCGGGGACATGGGCACCGCCGTGCCTGGGAACGAGCCAGGCAGCGTAGGCCGTCGTGCCCGCGGACACGACGGCGAGGGCGGCCCTGCGGACGAGGTCAGTGCGCCGTTTGCGGGTGCCGGGTTCGAGGAACGAGACGGCGGCCGTCGCGAGGATAGCCGCCGTCGCGGGGATGAGCGCGGCCGTGTAGTACGTCTGGACATAAGTCGCGGCCGAGAACGTCACGCCGAGGATCAGCAGCCATGACCCCCACAGCACGAAGCAGGCGCGCTGGCCGTCCCCTCTCGGCCGCCGCAGCCGGCTGGCGATGCCCCAGATAGCGGCGAGCAGTGCCGCGGGCAGCAGCCAGCCGGCGTCCCGGCCGAGGTTCCCGGTGAACAGCCGGTCCGCGCCTGACGGCGCGATGGGAATCGTCTGGTCGGGCGCGACCTGCGACGCGAGCAGTTGCACCGGGGTCTGGTCGCCGAACCGTCCGAAGCCGTTGTAGACGAAAACCTGGGCGTAGACCGAATCGTTGCTGCTGCCGTCGGCATAGGGGCGCTGGGAAGCGGGGACGAGGGAGACCGCCGTCATCCAGGCGAGCGAGACAACCCCGGCGACGATGCCCGCGACCACGACCTGGCGGACGCGCCTGGCCAGCGGTCCCGGCCCGTCGAGCAGGAACGCAAGGGCGAAGGCGGGCAGCACCAGCCAGGCCTCGATCATCTTGGCCTGGAAGGCCAGCCCGACCCAGAAGGCGGCCAGGATCAGCCGGCCCTGGGTGCCCCAGCCGCGCCGGCCCTGGGCCGCGACGGCGGCAGAAACCGCGTCGGCGGCCAGCACGAGCAGCAGGATCATCAGCGAGTCCGAGATGTTGCCCCGGTTCAGCGCCACCGTCGCCGGGCTCGCCGCGACGACCAGCGCGGCGATCAGCCCGGCGGCCGGGCCCGCGAGGCGGGAGACCGCACGGTACAGCACGAGCACCGTGAGCACGCCCTCCACGACCTGGGGAAGGATAATCACCCAGGTGTGAAATCCGAAGGCATGGACCGCGAGCGCCTGAATCCAGAATGCGCCAGGCAACTTGTCCAGGCTGATCGTCCCCGCCGGGTCGAAAGCGCCAAAGATAAAGTTATGCCAGCTCAAAGACATGCTGCGGACGGCGGCGGCGTAATAGAACTCCAGCGTGTCCTGACTGATCGCCCAGCCGTATGACAGCCCGGCCAGCGCGGCGATCACAACGAGCGCGCCGCGGCGCAGCCAGACCGGGCGCAGGTCCAAGGGCTGCCGCGAGGCCGGCTCTTCCCCTGACGGTCCCTGCTCGCCCTGCTGACCCTGCGGCTGACTGGCGGAATGCGACTGGGCCGGCACCGCAGCCCTCCTCAAGTCGGGTACGGGAGCAGCCAAATAACCTTCCCTTTTACCCTAAGGTCAGCCCGGGAAAGCAGCAGCCCGGCATAGAAGTTATTAGCACGGATGTGATTTGAATGTGACGTGCTGAGCCGGACGCGTAGGGTTGCTGTGCGCGCGGGTTCCGGTCAGGCTCCTGAGGTGGGGCGGGTGATGCGGGCGGCGGCGAGGTCGCGCAGGCTGACGACGCCGAGCACCGCGCGGCCCTCGAGCACCGGGAGGTGCCGGAAGCCGTGCAGCAGCATGATCTGAAGGCCGTCCTCGATCGTGGCGTCGGGGGAAGCCTGCTCCGGGTCCTTCGTCATCCACGCGGACACCGGGGACGTCGTCAGGTCGCTGCCGGACGCCGCGGCGCGGAGCACATCCCGTTCGGTGAGGATGCCGGCCAGGAACGTGCCCTGCATGATCAGCGCCGATCCGACCCTTTGGCCGACCATGGCTGCGGCGGCGTCCGCCACCGGCTCGTCAGGGCTGGCCGTGACCAGGCGGCCGGTCATCACGTCACGGACGGTCCGGGCACGGCGGGGATTGTCAGCCACCTTCGCCTACCTCGTGGATCTCCTCATCCGTGTACGGCGCGGACGGGCCGGACATTTCCTCGGACAGCAGGCGCCACAGCGATCCGGTCCATGAAGAGACCTGCGGCCACCGCATCCAGAAAAGCTGGAGCGTCGTCTCATCGAACTCGATGTGCGCACGCTCGGGGGTGATCGCGTCGGCGAAGTCCTCGAACTGATGTATGAGTTCAAGGAAGCGGTCAGCGTTAGCTTCCATGTGATTACCTTCGGCCAGGCGGCGGACAAGAGGATGGGGCAGGGGCCAAAACCGGCTGATTGCACCGAGTGCGTGATCCATACCCCGAAAGAGGGCGGCCGAAGCAACCATCGCGGATGTGCGGGGGCTAACCCCGACGCGCCCCTTCGCGGCGCCGCCGCGCGTTCCCGCGGATCTGGCACAAGCCGCCGCGCGTTCCCGCGGATCTGGCACAAGCCGCCGCGCTACCGCGGTGACGGACCGGGCAGGATCATGGTGAACCGGGCGTCGATGTGCGCGGTGACCGGCTGCCTGACCGGTTCAAGGTCGAGGCTTGGCGGCTGGCCTGCCGCGCTCATGGCAGCCGGAGCGGGCGCCGCGGCGGCGCGCAAGGTCCGCCGCTCGGCCTGGCCGGTCAGCAGGCCGGCGTCCGCCGCCTCGATAAGCTCCCCCAGCCGGCCGCCGAAGGCGGCCGCGTACTCCTCGGCCCGCCGCGTCGCGTCCCGCGCAGCGGCGATCCGCGCCTCGCGGTACACGGGGCTGTCCGGCCGCAGCGACCACCAGGGGCCCGTGACGGTCACCAGCTCGGAGTCCGCGAGCTTCGCCACCAGTTCGCCGAGCACGGTGAAATCGCGGACCGTCACGTGCACCCTGGCGTGGCCGACGTAGCGGGCCACCCGCTCCCCCTGCCCCTTGGGCTTGACCTCCGGATAGGCGCTGACCGGGCCGCTCTCCACCTTCTCTACCGCTTCGCCGTATCCCCTGACCAGCGTGAGGACCTCCCTGTTGCGGGTGGCGAGCCGGTCAAGCACGGCCCGCTGGTCACGGTCGCGGGCCTGGACCGTGACGCTGACGGCGGCGATTTCCGGGTCGGCTTCCAGCCACGCCTCGCCCCGCACTGAGATAACAGGCTGCTGCTCCATCGCCGACCTCACCGTTCCTCTCGCCTCGGTAGGAGCCCGCTGAATCAGACCGTAGTAATAGGAGAACGCACGGTGAGTCTTGACTGCTCAGCGCCGAGACTACCGCTCCAGGCGCCGCCAGTTCAGCAAACTCCTAGCTCACCTAACCGAGAAGCTACCGGGTCGGGGTGGATCGCGGTCCAGACTTTTTCCGGGGTGAGCGGCATGTCCAGGTGGCGGACGCCGTAGCCGGCCAGGGCGTCCATGACGGCGTTGACCACGGCCGGGGTGACGCCGATCGTGCCGGACTCGCCCATGCCCTTGACGCCCAGGGGGTTGACGGTGGACGGCGTGATGACCGAGTAGGACTCGATCGGCGGGAGCGAGGCGGCGAACGGGACCGCGTAATCCATCAGGGACGCGGACATGGGCTGGCCGTTCTCGTCGTAGCTGACCTGTTCGGTCAGCGCCTGGCCGATGCCCTGGGCGACCGCGCCGTGCACCTGGCCCTCGACGAGCAGGGGGTTGACGAGCACGCCGCAGTCGTCGACCGCGACCACCCGCGCCACGGTGACCCGGCCGGTGTCCGGGTCGACGGCGACCTCGCACCCGTACGCGCCGGACGCGTACGTCTCCTGCGGCGCGCCGGACGACCCGGTCGCGGAGAGACCGCCCAGGCGGGCGGCCGCCTCGGCCACTGGCATCGGGGCGTCGACGCGGCGGGCCGCGTCAAGCACCTCCTGGCAGGCGTTGTGGATCGCGGTGCCGCCCGCCGCGAGGGAGCGCGAGCCGAACGTGCCGTAGCCGAAGGGGGCGGTGTCCGTGTCGCCGAACATCACCGTCACGTCGTCGTAAGGTACGCCGAGCAGGCCGGCCGCCAGCTGGGCGAACGCGGTCTCGTGGCCCTGGCCGTGGCCGCTGGTGCCGACCGCGACCGTGACCTTGCCGTCGGGATGGACGGTGACCGTGGCCTTGTCGCCGATCGTGCCGTCGGGACCGGGTGCCCTGGGGACGATGCCGCCGGGCTCGACGAATGTCGCGATGCCCCGGCCCAGGAGCTGGCCGTCCGGTGTCAGCCGCGATGAGCGTTCTTCGCTCGCGCCGGGCGCAGTTCCGCCGTGGTCCGCGGCCGGCCGGTCCTGGCCTGGCCGGGCACCGAGCTTCTCCATCAGCAGGTCAAGGCCGGCGTGGTAGTCGCCGCTCTCGTAGCGCAGGCCGGTCACCGTCGTGTACGGGAAGTCCGGTGCGCCGATGAAGTTGCGGCGGCGCAGTTCCGCCGGGTCGATGCCGGTCTCCGTGGCCATCAGGTCGACGAGGCGCTCGGTGAAGTAGGCGGCCTCGGGACGCCCCGCGCCCCGGTAGGGCCCGATCGGCGTCGTGTTCGCGAACACCGCGACCAGCTCGACGTCGAAGTGCTCGAGGCGGTAGCCCTGCGGGAGCATCGGGCCCAGGCGGCCGAGGAGGGAGCCGGGGGCGTTCGGTGTGAAGTAGGCGCCGAAGCTCGCGTGCACCGTGCCGCGCATCGCGGTGATTCTCCCGTCGGAGTCGGCGGCGAGTTCGAGGTCGGCTACCTGGTCGCGGCCGTGCGTCGTCGCGGTGAAGGACTCCGAGCGCTCCTCGATCCACTTCACCGGACGGTTCAGCGCGCGGGCTGCGGCGACGACCGCTACCTGGTCCGGGTAGACGGGGCCCTTCGCCCCGAACGCGCCGCCGACGTCGCCCGTCGTGACGTGGATCTCCGCGGGCGGGAGGCCGAGGATCTTCGACAGCCAGTTCCGCGACCCGTGCGGGCGCTGGCTTGGCAGCTGGACGGTCAGCCGGCCGTCGCCGGCGGTGTAGGCGAGCACGCCGCGCGGTTCCATGGCGACCGGGGCGATCCGCTGGCTGGTCATCCGCTGCCTGACCGTGTAGGCGGCGCGCTCGAATGCAGTGTTCGCGTCGCCCGCGGTGAGGCGCTTGCGGAAGGCGACGTTGGTCCCGGTCCCGTCGTGCAGCACCGGGGCCGCCGGAGAAGCCGCGTCCAGGGCGGTGGTGACGGCGGTGAGTTCCTCGTAGTCGATGGCGACGAGTTCGGCGGCGTCGACGGCGCGCTCAGCGGTGTCGGCGATCACCAGGACGGCCGGCTGGCCTGCCCACAGCACCTTGTCGCTGGCCAGGAGCGGGTACGGCGGGTTCAGCGCTCCCGGCGGCAGGCCCTCGCCTCCGGGGAGCGGGCCGGCCCCCTGCTCCGCGAGGTCGGCGGCGGTGAAGACGGCCGCCACGCCGGGTGCCTCGCGGGCCTCGGCGACGTCGATGCGGGCGATCCGCGCGTGCGCCAGCGGGCTGCGGACCACGTAGGCGTGCAGCGTGCCCGGCGGCGTCGCGTCGTCCACGTACCGGCCGCGTCCGGTGAGCAGCGGCGGGTCCTCCCGCCTGGTGAGTGGCTGACCGATCAGGCTCACGAAGTCACTCCTGGTTGGTGCGGGCACGGTCGACGGCGCGGTGCAGGGCACGGCGGGCGAGGACCTCGGCCAGGTGGGCGCGGTAGGGGGCGCTGGCGTGCTGGTCGCCGAGAAGGCTGATCTCCTGGCCGTCTGGGAGCATGGTCACCTGGGCCGCTGCCGCCGCCAGGGTCTCCGGGGCGGGGGTGGCCCCGGCCAGGATCCGTTCGGCGGCACGGGCACGGTAGGGGCGGGACGAGATTCCGGTGACGGCCACCTCGGCACCGTCGATGAGGCCGTCCTTCAGCCGCACGACCGCGCAGACGCCTGCCAGCGGGAGGTGGCTGGCCGGGTGGGGGAACTTCTCGTAGGCGCTGCCCCTGGCGTCCGGGGTGCCGATGCGGACGTGGGTGATGATCTCGTCGTCGGCCAGGCCGGTGGTATAGATGCCCTGCAGGAAGTCGTCAAGGGTCACCTCGCGCCTGCCTACGCCAGGTTCGTCCGCGGGCCGCGCGCCCGCACCGTTTCTCCCCGGCCGGAGGATGGTCTCCTCGTGCCTGCCCTTGCGCGAGGCAAGGCAGACCGAGGCGTTGAGCGCGAGCAGGACGGCGGGCAGGTCGGCCGCCGGGTCGCCGTGTGCGACCGCGCCGCCGATCGTGCCCCTGGCCCGGACCTGGGGGTCGGCGAGGACCGCGAGGCAGTCGGCGAGGGCCGGGACGATGCCGGTGCGCCCGCGCTGCCCGCCGCGGGCGGCCGGGAGGCCCTCGGTGTAGAAGCGGTTGCGGCTGAGGCTGCGGTAGGTGGTGGTCGCGCCGATGAGCATGTTGAAGGCGCTGCCCTGGGCGGTCCAGCCGCCGCCCTCGAGCTCCTTGAGGTCGGCGATGTCGATGAGGACCTCGGGGGCGGCGAGCCGCAGCTTCATCATCGGGAGCAGGGACTGGCCGCCGGCGATGAGCTTGGCCTCCTGGCCAGCCTCCGCCGCCTCGTCCAGCAGGTCCAGGGCCTCGCCAAGCGAACGCGCGCGGGCGTAAGCGAAGTCAGCGGGAAACATCTCTTGCCGTTATCCCTCTCGCGTGCTCGCCGCGGCCATGCTCGCCGTGTCAGGGCCAGCGCGGCGCGGGCCGGGTTCACGCTTGGCCGTCCCGGCGGCCCGCAGGGCCGCGGCGACTATGTTCTGGTACCCCGTGCAGCGGCAGATGTTGCCGTCGAGGGCATGCCTGACCTCGGCCTCACCCGGGTCGGGATTATCGGCCAGGAGCTGCCGGATCGCCATCACCATGCCGGGGGTGCAGTAGCCGCACTGGAGCGCGTGCTCGTCCTGGAAAGCCTGCTGGACGGGGCTGAGGGTGCCCTCCCCCTGCCCGCCCTGCCCGTCCGGGGTGAGGCCCTCGATCGTGGTGACCTCGTGCCCGTTGGCCTGGGCCGCGAGGACCGTGCAGGACTTCACCGCGACGCCGTCGAGGGCGACCGTGCAGGCTCCGCACTGCGTGGTGTCGCAGCCGACGTGGGTGCCGGTGAGGCGCAGGTGCTCGCGGATGAAGTGGACGAGAAGCGTGCGCGCCGGGACGGTGGCGGCCCTGGGGACGCCGTTCACCGTGAGCCGGACGGAAACCTCGCGCGCAGCGGGCATTGCGTCCCTTCCCTTCCGTTCGCTGACCGAGAGAATGCCCAGCCAAACGCCGGCATGGTTTAAGGGCCCGTGCCGGCTGGGGCAGCGGACCTGGTCAGGGGCGGTTTGGGGGTTAGCCGGCGGTGGCGGTGAGGCTGCTGGTGTCGATGCCGAGGGCCTGGAGGCCGCGGAGGTGGCCGCGGATCTTCTTGTCGCGGCTGGCCTTGCGGTCGTGCCAGTCGGCGCCGAGGTCTTCGTAGCGGGCGGCGGGGTCGTTCAGCAGGTGCCAGACGATGATGAGGATGGAGCGGGCGACGGCGCAGTGGGCGCGGGCGCCGCCGATGCGGGCGCTGAGCCGCCGGAAGCGGGCGCCGAGGAAGGTGTCGGTCCTGGCGGTGCCGTTGGCGGCCTGGGTGCACAGGTTCTTGAGGAAGGCGTTGCCCTGGCCCTTCTTCGGCTTGCGGGAGCGGGGCCCGGACTGGCGGGCGACCGGGGCCAGGCCCGCCCAGGAGACCAGGTGGCCCGCGGTGGGGAAGACGCTCATGTCCAGGCCCGTCTCGGCGATGATGGCGCGGGCGAGGTCGAGGCTGACGCCGGGGATCTCCGCGAGGCGGGCGGCGGCGGGCGGGACGGCCGCGTCCGGGCCGGGGTCCGGGGACGGTTCCCCGCCGGCGCTGACTCCCCAGGCGGCGGGCAGTGCCTCCAGCGCGGCGGCGATCTCGTCCTCGATCGCGCCGGCCGAGCGGCTGAGGCTGTCGACCTGGTCCAGGTGCGCGCGGATCAGCAGGGAGTGGTGCGGCCCGGCAGCCATCCCGTGCAGGGCCTCCTCCAGGTCGCCGCGCCGGCCGGCCAGCTTGCCCAGGGCGCGGGCGGCCAGGGCCCGGGGGTCGCGCTCGCCGTCGGCGAGCGCGTCCAGGATCAGCCGGGCGGTCTTGACCCGGGCCAGGGACGACAGCTCCGACGACAGCTTGATCAGGGCCCCTTCGAGCAGCTTCTCCAGCCGCTGCCACGCCCGGGCGCGGTCGCGGACCAGCTGCTGGCGCGCGCGGGTCAGGTCGCGCAGCGCCCGGATCTCCGGCGGCGGCACGAAGCTGGGCCGCAGCAGGCCCATCTCGGCCAGCCGGGCCAGCCACTGGCAGTCCAGCCGGTCGGTCTTCGGCCGTCCGGCGAGCTGGCGGGCGTGGGAGGAGTTCACCAGCGCCACCGCCAGGCCCAGCGATTCGAGCAGGTAGTACCAGATCCTCCAGTAATCTGACGTGCTTTCCATCACGACCAGCTCGACCCCGTCGGCGAGCAGCCGCGCTCCGAGCTCCAGGATGTCCCGTGACCGCGCCGGCACGTTCTCCTCCACCCGCGACCGCCGCCGCCCGCCCTCACGGGCCGGCGGCAGCCGGACGGACACGTCGCCCTTGTCCTTCGCGATGTCGATCCCCGCCACGCACTCGTGCCGCAGCTGGTACTCCTCGTCCTCCACCAGCTGCGCGGGGATCTTCTTCTTCCGGTGGGCCATGGGCTCCGCCGCCTCCCTATGCTTGAACCGGGTAACCAGGCGGGCTGCCCGGGGACCACGGTCAACTGGCTCAGCGCCGCGAATCCTGACCGTCGTGCTCACAAGGCAACAAGAGGCGACCCTCAAGGTCGCGGTCCCGGCACCGGACTTAGCTACGGGCTCGTATCCCAAAGAAGAACGGCGTCACGGGCAGCCCGCACCCATCCAACCCCCGCGCACCCGGCCGCCGCAGCGCAACCGCCGCGCAGGCGGTGCTTTAACCCCGGCCACGGACGACCCGCAGCCCCGCGCCGATACTCACGCCAGCGCGTCCACACCCCGGAGTGAGGTGACTTAGCTTGGCGTCTTCGCCGCGCTCACGATGACGTCGGTATGGAACTCGTGGTTACCGCGACTCGCGTCAGGGACTCTCGCATCACGGACGGTGACCGAGAAACCCTGACGCTGCGCGTGAGATCCGCCTGCGCTGAAGACCTTGGGTGCCTGGCTCATTAGTCATCGCGCATAACCCGGGGAACACGCCCCCTAATGACTAGGAGACCACCCTGATGCGGGCCGCTCCCGCCAGCACGTACGATCCTGCCAGGTGTTATGCTAGCGTCCAGCAGATCTGCTAACCACTCGAGTTACATCGCCACGAGGAACCCTCTCCGTCCCGGGCACTGGCTGCCCCAAGGGTTCTTGTGCTGGTTCATCCGGGTTGAGTTGGTTGTTCTCGTGAAGCGCTTGCCGCAGGTGCCGCACTGGATGGTGTACTTCGGGCCGGTGTGTGTCGGCAGACGGCGGCCCGTTTTGCGAGGCGTAGAACTCCGCGGACGGCCGTTGCCGGCGAAGTATCCGCGCTGGCTGCTGTCTCCGGCCTTCGACAGGGTGACCTCGAAGCGGGGCTCGAACGTCTCCTCCAGGACGGCAAAGGCCTGGATGTCGTAGTGCATCAACGTCTTGATGCCCGGCCCTGAGTTTCCGCCAGTGCGGTCCCAAGCGTAGAAGTACTCTTGGGCGACACCGTCCTGACGTCGCTTGAAGACGAGGGAGTACGGCTCCATGATCCGAGTGGCGCCGTGGTATGTGACCCTGATCAGCTTGCGACCCGCACCGGCCCCCAGGATCGGGTTTCGGAGTCGTGACGGATAGAAGGCGAGTTCGCTCCGGCCCCCGGCGGCGTAGGGGGCGAACAACTCGGTGATGCCGCTCCGCAAAGCCTCGACGGCCGCGTCGAAGCTCATCCGGTTCGCCGCCGGCACGAGGACCTTGTGCCACCAGCCGCGGTAGACGTCGAGCGGCAGGTCGAGCAGGAGCGAGCGCGCGGCACCGGGGCTGCTG
>Ga0335073_10011482_pt1 | contig 12441 bp, 8 predicted proteins | sample Lox_Sample_22_FD_207093 | JGI IMG/M metagenome (GOLD analysis project Ga0335073, IMG submission 207093) | Soil microbial communities from Loxahatchee National Wildlife Refuge, Florida, United States - Lox_Sample_2.2 | ecosystem: Environmental > Terrestrial > Soil > Wetlands | place: USA: Florida...
GCCTCAAGCTGGTGGCGACGACGCTGTCGGGCGCGCTGATGGGCATGGCCGGAGCGCCGCTTCCCTATTACGTGACCTATCTCGACCCCGCCTCGGGCTTCAGCCTGTCCTACGCCGTCAACAGCATCGCCATGCCGCTGATCGGCGGCATGACCAACTGGATCGGGCCGCTGATCGGCGCGCTTTTCCTTGGCACCATTCAGCAGCTCGCCACCGTCACCATCTCTTCGGCGCTCAACCTGCTGATCGTCGGATTGCTGCTGGTGGGCTTCGTCGTGATCGCGCCCAACGGCATCGTCGGCCTTGTCGAGCGCGCCGTCGAGCGCGCGCGCGGGCGGAGATGAGCATGGCGGCACTGCTCGAGGTGACCGATCTCGGCAAGCATTTCGGCGGCTTCACCGCGCTCGACGGCATCAACCTTGCGGTGGCGCCCGGCGAGCGCGTCGGGCTCATCGGCCCCAACGGCTCGGGCAAGAGCACGCTCGTCAACTGCCTCTGCGGCACGCTGCGCAACGAGACCGGGAGCGTCCGCTTCGACGGCAAGGTGATGGACGGGCTGCCGGCGCATCAGCGCACGCGGCTCGGCATGGCGCGCAGCTTCCAGCTGCCCAAACCCTTCCGCAGCATGTCGCTCGCCGACAATATCCGCATTCCGCTGCTCTACACCGTCAATGTGCGGCGCGGCACGCATCTGGCGCCGGCCGAACTGGACGGGCGCTGCGACGAGCTGCTCCACCTCGTCGGGCTCGCCGGGAAGGCGCGGCACCGGCCGCGCGACCTGACGCAGGTCGAGATGCGCAAGCTCGAGCTGGCGCGCGCCATGGCGGCCGAGCCCAAGCTGCTGATCGCCGACGAGGCGATGGCCGGCCTGTCGCATTCCGAGGTCGACGACATCCTGGCGCTGCTCTCGGTGCTGAACGAGCGCGGCATCACCATCATCCTCATCGAGCACATCATGCGTGCGGTGATGAGCTTCTCGAGCCGCCTCGTCGTGCTAGTCGCCGGGCGCAAAATCGCCGACGGCCTGCCGCAAGAGGTCACCCGCAACCCCGACGTCGTGAAGGCCTATATTGGCGAGTAGCCTCACCCTTTCCCGCGTCAACGCCGCCTATGGCGCGGTGCGCGTGCTCGAAGACATCTCGCTCGAGGTGCGCGCCGGCGAGACGGTGGCGCTGCTCGGCACCAACGGCAACGGCAAGAGCACGCTGATCAAATGCGTGATGGGGATCGTTCGCCCGACCTCCGGCTCGATCGCCGCCGAGATCGACGGCCGCCGCCACGAGCTCGTCGGCATGACCACCGAGGCGATCGTCGATCTCGGCATCGCCCTGGTGCCGGAAGGACGCCGCCTCTTCCCCAAGCTTTCGGTGGAGGAAAATCTGCTGCTCGGCGCGTTCCGGCCCTCGGCGCGCAGCCAGCTCAAGCGCAACCGCGATTTCTGCTTCGAGATCTTCCCCGTGCTCGCCGAGCGCCGCACCCAGCTCGCGGGCAGCATGAGCGGCGGCGAGCAACAGATGCTGGCGCTCGCCCGCGCCCTCATGTCGGCGCCGCGCATCCTGCTGGTCGACGAGCCCTCGGTCGGGCTTGCGCCGCTCCTGGTGCAGCGCACCATCGAGAAGATCGGCGAGCTGAAGCAGAGCTATCACCTCACCGTGCTGATGGCCGAGCAGAACTTCACCCAGGCGATCCGCATTGCCGACCGCGGTTATGTCATCGTCCACGGCCGGATCGCCTTCGCCGGCAACTCGGCGGAAGAGCTCAACAACAACGAGCTCATCCGCAAGTTCTATCTGGGGATGTAGGGGCTGGCCCTCACCCTCCCGCCGCTGCCGCGGCGGGCCCCTCCCTCTCCCACTCTCGCGGGAGAGGGGGTATCAATGCTGGCCGTTGGAGCCGCCGGACAGGCCGCGCTCGTCCTGCTCCGACTGCTTATCGAGCTCGTCGGTCTGGTGCAGCAGGTCCTGCACGCTCTTCTCGACCTGCTGCGCGCTGCTCGCCGAGGGCGGCCCGGGTTGCGTCGGCTGATGATCGCGAAAATCGTAGGTATTGCCTTCGCGCGTCGGCACGCCATGCTCGTCAACCGACGCGGGCGGCGGCGCATCCGTTCCAGCGGTCTGGGCGAGAGCCGCGGTGGAGAGCAGCAAGGCCGCCGCGAAGGCAAGCCCCTGCCCCATCTGTTGGGCCATGCAACTCATGCAGAGCATCGAGACCTCCTCCTCGCTCGCTCGCGCGACTGCCACATGAACTGCATGTAATCCTGTCGATATCGAACGTCAATCAGGTGTACGCCCCTCTCCCGCCCGCGGGAGAGGGGCTTTACTCTGCCGCTTCGGGGCGGGCTTCGGAGAGGCGGGGGTCGGTGGGGACTTCGATGTCGCGCAGGACCGGGTCGGATTTCACCGCGATCTCGTTCTCGATCAGGCTGCCGCAGCCGGGGCAGAAGAACTGGCGGAAGACCGGCTCCTCGTCGATGTAGCGCCGGGGATCGCCGACGAGCGGGCTCGATGCTGCGATCGGATTGTCCTGGCGCAGGCAATGATCCTTGTAATTGTCGCTGGTCGGCCCGAGGTCGCTGTCGCATTTGGCGCAGCAATGATGCGGCGTCTCGCCGTCGAGCCGCAGCCGCAGGTTCTCGGTGATGCGGATCGACGTGCCGCCGGCGAGCCGGCGCGGCTTCAAGGCGATGTCCTTGATGCGATCGCGGCGCACCCTCTCGCGCAGGCGCCTGGTTGCGTCGCGGTCGAGCAACGCCGCCGTCTCGTCGATGACGACGCCGTAGATCTCGCGCGCCGCCTTATGCGTCACCGCGCCGTTCAGCCAGTCATCGAGCACGTGCTGGGGGTCGCGATCCATGGGATCGCCGAAGCCGCCCGCCGCGGTCCACACCACGGCATAGACGTCGGCCGGATGCTGCTCGAAATTTTCCTGGCGGAGCTGCAGCGTCACCTCCGTGCCGTCGACGTCGAGCGCGTCCTCGACCATCTCGCGGCGCGCGAGGCGCTCGAGAATGTCGCTGCCGGTGACGAAGCGATAGCGGTTCGGCGTGCCGGGATAGCCGCCCATCATGCCGGTCGAGGTCGGAATCGCATTGCCGGAGGACAGCGTGTCCTGGGTGATCTTGTCGGTGTTGTGCGGGATGAAACAGCTTTCGGCCGACAACCCGCCGCGGAACTTGCCGGCGCCGCCGCTATCCGCCACCTCCTTGCGGTAGAGAAAGAGCAGCGGGAAGCTCTGCTCGGTATGCTCGATATTGGGCAGCTTGCAGATCGGCGTGCGCGACTGGCCGCCGGTCGAGATGCCGTCCTGCGTCGAGAAAGCGCCGATGGCGCCGCCGATGGGATCGACGAGGAGATAGCCGTAGCGCTCGCCCCACTGATCGATGCCGCGGAAGATGGTGGCGGGCCACTGGCTGGTGCCGCCGATGCACATCACATCCCGGCGCATCGAGGGATCGCCGTAGATCATCTTGGAGAGCACGTTGTAGGCGGGATAGAGCGAGATCTCCATCGCCTGCACCGGAGCCGTCGAGACCGAGGCCGGGAAGCTGGCGCAGTTGAGCGTGCCGGCGGTCGGGTTGAATTCGACATGGCGGAGCGCGCCGCCCACCGAGAAATACTGATCCCAGCACAGCAGCTGGTTCAGCGCCACCATGATGGCGCCGCGCCAGCCGGAATAGGTGGCGTTCATCGCACCTTGCTGCGGCGCCGTGCCTTCGTTCTCGAAGGTCAGCGTGTCGCCGCGCTTGGTGAGGCTCAGCATCACGCGATAGGTCGAGCGGTCGCCGGGCCGGCAGCACTCGACATAGGTACGGTCGCGCCAGGTGCCGTCGGGGAGCCGGGCGAGCTTCTGCAGGAAGGCGGTCTCGCCATTGACCAGAATGCGCTTCATCACGCCTTTGACCGTGCGCGCGCCATAGCGGCGGATGAGCTGGGCGATGCGCTCGCGCGCGGCGATGTTGCCGGCCATCTGCGCGCGGAAGTCGAGCGCCACCAGCTCGGGCTTGCGCGACGAGCGCAGATAGATGTCCTCGATGTCGCGGCGGATCTCGTTGCCCTCGATGATCTTCACCGGCGGAATGAGGATGCCTTCGTCGAAAGCGGTCTCGGCGGCGGGGCAGAAGCTCCCCGGCGTGATGCCGCCGATGTCGTATTGATGGAGGCAATTGGTGACCCAGCAGAAGAGGTCGCCCTCGGCGAAGACCGGACAGATCAGCATCACGTCCTGCTGATGCGCGGCGCCGACCCAGGGATCGTTGGCAAGGAACATGTCGCCGTCGCGGATGCCGGGATTGTCGCTGCGATTCTCCAGGATCCACTTGACCTGGGTGTCGGTGACGCCCGACATGTATTGCATATAGGGCCCGAAGAAGACGAACTCGGCATCCTCGGTCAGGATCGACGGGTTGAGGTCGAGCGCGTACATCGCCACCGGCGAGCCGGACAGCCGCTGGATGGTGGCGCCATGCTCCTCGTTGACGTTCCAGAGGTGATGGCGGATCACCTCGAAGGTGACGGGATCGAAATCGTCGCTGAAGTCGCGATGAAGGCGCAGCTTCGGCGAGATGCTGAGCGTCTTTGGCGGCACGTAGGGGTTGTTGACCCCGTCGAAGACCGTATCGGTGAGCTCGCTGATCTTGCTCATTGCGGGCGTCCTTCTCCGAGCTCGATTTCGAAATTGCCGAAGCGGTCGACGGAGAGCCTTTGGCCCGGCGGCACCACGACGGTGGTATCGGGCGTCTCGACCACGCTCGGCCCGGCGACGGCGTTGCCGGGACGGAGCGCGATGCCGTCATAGACCGGCGTCTCGACCGCGCGGCCGAGATCGGCCCAATAGACCGCCCGGCTCGGCCGCCGCGCCGCCGCGGCGATCTCCGCCGTCAGCGACGGGGCCGCGACCAGAAGCGGCCGCGGCGTCTCGGCCATGGCGCGGATGCGGAAGGTCACGATCTCGAGCCGGCCGCCGCGGAACGAGGAGCCGCGGCCATAGAGCTGCTCGTAGCGGAGGTGAAAAGCCTCGCGCAGCCCGTCCTGGAAGGCGCCGGCGACGCGGCTGTCATCGAGCATCACCTCGACCTCGTTGATCTGCCCTTTGTGACGCATATCGACCGAGAATTGCAGCTTCTGCCGCTCGAGGGCGATGGCATCGCGCGCCATCTGCCGGCGCGCGATCTCCTCGAGCCGCTCGAGATTGCGGTTGAGGCGCGCCGCCTCGAAAGGCGAGGCCATGATGTCGACGCGCTCGTGGATATGCAGGATGTCGGCGGAGGCGGCGCCGAAGGCGCACCAGGTGGAGGCGGTCTCGCGCTGCGGGATCACCACCTTGGCGACGCCCAGCTCGCGCGCGAAGATGCCGGCATGGGCGGGTCCCGCGCCGCCGAAGGCGAAGAGCACGAAGTCGCGCGGATCGAAGCCCTTGCCGACGGTCATCTTGCGGATGATGTCGGCCATCTGGAACTCGGCGATCTTGGCGATGCCGCTGGCGCAATCCATGAGCGAGAGGCCGAGGCGGTCGGCGATGTCCTGGATCGCCGCCGCCGCCTTGGGCTTGTCGAGCGGAATGCGGCCGCCGGCGAAATTGTCGGGATTGATGTAGCCGAGCACGACATCGGCGTCGGTGACGGTGGGCACGGTGCCGCCCTTGCCGTAGCAGACCGGCCCCGGCACCGCGCCGGCGCTTTCCGGCCCGACGCGCATCGTCCGCGTCGCCTCGTCGACGCGCACCAGGCTGCCGCCGCCGCTGCCGATCGCCTGGATATCGACCTTGGGGATGAAATACTCGTACTGATTCACATTGCTGACGAACGAGTAGGCCGGCTTGCCGTCATGGATGATGCCGACATCGAAGGAGGTGCCGCCCATATCGGTGGTGATGATGTTGGGATAGCCGATGACGCGGCCGAGATAGAGCGAGCCGGTGACGCCGGAGACGGGGCCCGAATCGAGCGTCAGCAGCGGCGCTTCCATCGCCTTGTCGACCGAGATGGTGCCGCCGCCGCATTGCGTGATCTGCAGCGGCTGGCGGTAGCCGAGCTGGGTCAGCCGGCGGTCGAGCTGGCTCAGATAGCCCGCGGTCAGGGGACCGATATAGGCGTTGATCGCGGTCGCGGTGGTGCGCTCGTATTCGCCCCATTTCGGCACGAGGTCGGCCGAGCAGGTGACGAAGACCGCCGGCGCCAGGCGCTGCGCCATGTCGCGCACGCGATGCTCATGCGACGGATCGAGAAAGGACCAGAGGAAGCAGATGGCAATCGCCTCGACGCCCTTGTCGAGGAGGCGCCGGATCGCCGCCTCGGCTTCGGCCTCGTTGAGCGGCACCACCACCTTGCCGAAGCAGTCGACGCGCTCGGAGACGCCCTCGATCAGCCGTTTGGGCACGATCGGATCGGGCTTGTGGCTTTCCGGGAAATGCACCACCTGGCGCACATCGCGCCCGCCGATGCCGCGCGATCCCCGCATGATATGGATGACGTCGTTATGACCCTTGGTGGTGATAAGGCCGATGCGCGCGCCGCGCTTCTGCACCACGGCATTGGTCCCCACGGTCGTACCGTGCGAGAGCAGCGCCACCTGCGCGTAAAGCCGCGCCGGCTCGACGCCGAGCCGCCCTGCCGCGCCGTCGATGGCGTCGATCATGCCTTGCGCGAAATTGCCGGGCGTCGACGGCGCCTTGGCGGTGGTGACCGTGCCGCCCTCGTCGATGACGACGCAATCCGTGAAAGTGCCGCCGATATCGACGCCCACGAGATACGACCCCATCCTCCCTCCGCCCCGATTTTTGTTGTTCCGGCGCCACTTTAGGGGGCTGCGCCGTGGCGCGCAAAGGCGGCGGCACCGGCTGGGGCGATCACCCTAGATTTTAACCCGAAGGCGTGATAGCCCTATCCCCTCGGTGAAGCCGCGCGGCGGGCGACAAAAATCACGGACGGGTGTTCACAGCCCGGCCATTCCCGCGTAGGGTGACGGCTTCCGGGGTCGCGCGGCGGATGAGGCGCAGGACGCGCGCGCGAGGGAGGGGATGCGCCCATGCCGCAGCATGTCGGCCGCGGCTCGCACATTAGGGGTCAGGCGAGAACGAGGAGTGTCGATCATGTCGACAATGTATCGCTATGCGCTGCCGGTGGAGCTGACGGAGTGGAAGTTCGACGGCAAGGTCGAAACGCGCTTCACCTGGGAATATGACGAGGGGCGCGAGGGGCTGCTGCAGCTCTATGACAAGGGCAAGAAGCAGCAATGGGACGCGGCGTTGCGCATCGACTGGTCGCAGGATCTCGACCTCGAGAACCCGATGCTGCTCGACGACAAAGCCATCCCGATCTACGGCACCGATATCTGGAACCGCCTCACCGACAAGGAAAAGGTCGAGGTGCGGCACCATCAGCAGGCGTCGACGATCTCGCAATTCATGCATGGCGAGCAGGGCGCGCTCATCGCCACGGCGAAGATCGTGCAATCGGTGCCGGATCTCGACAGCAAGTTCTACGCCGCGACGCAGGTGATGGACGAAGCGCGACATGTCGAGGCCTATTCGCGCCTGCTGCACGAGAAGTTCCAACTCGCCTACCCCATCACCCCCGGCCTCAAATCGCTGCTCGAAACCGGGCTCAGCGACAGCCGCTGGGACATGACCTATCTCACCATGCAGATCCTGATCGAGGGTCTGGCGCTCGCCGCCTTTCAGCGCCTGCGCGATTTCGCCGGCAACCCGCTCGCCGCCGCGGTCAACGCCTACGTCATGCAGGACGAAGCGCGCCACGTCGCCTTCGGCCGATTGGCCTTGCGCGACTACTACCCGCAGCTCACCGATGCCGAGCGCGACGAGCGCGAAGCCTTCGTGGTCGAGGCCTGCTATCACATGCGCGACCGCTTCAACCAGTGGGAGGTGTGGGAGCGGCTCGGCCTGCCGGCGAAGGAATGCGCCGACGCGGTGATGCATTCGGAGAGCATGGCGCAATTCCGGACGCGCCTCTTCAGCCGCATCGTGCCGACGGTGCGCGATATCGGCCTCTGGGGCACGCGCGTGCGCAAGGCCTATGCGGATATGGGCGTCATGGGCTTCGCCGAGACCGACGCCGGGGCGATGCTCGACAACGACAACCGCGTCGCCGAGGAGTTCGACGCCAAGCGGCGCGTCGCGCAAGTGACGCAATCCGCGGCGGAATAGGGACGAGTGCGGCGGCGCGGTGCGGGCTTCCGCGGTTGCAAGAGCAACCGCTGACGCCCGCCGACGACAACGCTGCGCGTTGCGTAGGGGAGCACAGCGATGAAAGCGGCGGTGCTGCACAAGGTCAACGAGCCGCTCACCATCGAGGAGGTCCGTTTGACGAAGCCCGGGCCGCGCGAGGTGCTGATCCGCACCGCGGTCGCCGGGATCTGCCACAGCGACCTGCATTTCGCCGACGGCTCCTATCCGCATCCCCTCCCCTGCGTGCTCGGGCATGAATCGGCGGGCATCGTCGAAGCGGTCGGCGACGACGTCACCTATGTGAAGCCCGGCGACCACGTCGTCACCTGCCTCTCGGTGTTCTGCGGCTATTGCGAGCAATGCCTCACCGGCCATCCCTCGCTGTGCCAGAGCGCCGAGATCAAGCTGCCGCCCGGCGTGTCGCAGCGCCTCTCCTGGAAGGGCGGCGTCATGCACCAGTTCCTCAACCTCTCCTCCTTTGCCGAGGCGATGCTGGTGCATGAGCATGCGCTCGCCAAGATCCGCCCGGACATGCCGCTCGACAGCGCCGCGCTCATCGGCTGCGGCGTGCTGACCGGCGTCGGCGCGGTGTTCCACACCGCCAAGGTCGAGCCGGGCACGAGCGTCGCGGTGATCGGCTGCGGCGGCGTCGGTCTCGCCTGCGTCAACGGCGCGGCGCTGGCCGGCGCCGGCCGCATCATCGCGGTCGACACCCTGCCGGCGAAGCTCGAGCTCGCCCGCAAGCTCGGCGCGACGGATACGGTGAATGCGAACGAGGGCGATCCGGCCAAGCAGGTCATGGCGATGACCAGCGGCGGGGTGCACTATTCCTTTGAATGCCTCGGCGCCAAGGTGACGGCCGAGCAGGCGTTCCGCATGCTAGCGCCGGGCGGGACGGCGACGATCATCGGGATGATCCCCGTCGGCACCAAGATCGAGCTGCATGGCCCCGATTTCCTCCGCGAACGCAAAATCCAGGGCTCCCTCATGGGCTCCAACCGCTTCCGCGTCGACATGCCACGACTGGTCGAGTTCTACCTGCAGGGCAAGCTCCATCTCGACCATCTCATCTCCGGGCAGCTTCAGCTCGAACAGATCAACGACGGCTTCGCCGCGCTGCGCGCCGGCACCGCCGTGCGCAACGTCATCATGTTTCCCGGCTGAGCCGCGCCGCACCGCCGCGCTCTGACGCAGCGCCTTGTTCTTGGTCTTTCGACGCATTCGCTATTACTCCCCCAGCTTCGCTCAGTCCCGGGCAGGGATTGTCGCGAGCGGTCGTTAAGAATTCCCTAGAACTGGTTCCGGCCAGCTCAAACTGCAAGCGCGCGGTTCGCTCCCGGTGCAAAGCCGGAAGCTACAGGAGTGTTCAGGTCGAAGCGCTTGCCTCCCTTATCGTCATTCCCGCGAAAGCGGGAATCCATGACCGTGGACCCCCGCTTTCGCGGGGGAGACGAATGATAAAAATCGAGCGGTCGGATTCGTCTGATCCTGCAGGGCCGCTCAGCAATGGTTGCCGTCGGCGCAGACATGCGACTCCGGCGCCTCGAGCCAGACATCGCCGAGATCCTGCTCGAGATAATGGCTCGGCGTGATCGTCCAGCCATGCAAGCGCGACGAGGTGGCGACAATGCGGTTCCACCACAGGACCGGCACCGAATAGGCCTGAGTGAGGGCGCGGCGCTCGAAGGAGCGCACGATCCGGGCGCGCTCGCGCGGATCGGGGATCACCGCCTGGCCGACGAAGAGGGCATCGAGCTGCCGGTCGGTCGCGCCGGTGTAGTTGTCGGGCGAGAGATCGGGCGAGACGTATTTCGTCATCTGCAGCGTGGGATCGTCGGCATAGTCGCCATCGAAATCATAGGCGGCATCGAAGGCGCCGCTCTTGAGCGCTTCGTCCCAGTGCTTGTTGTCGAGCCGCTCCTCTTTCACGGAGACGCCGAGCTGCTTCCAGGCGGCGGTCACGTAATCGGCGCCCGGCCCATAAGGGATCGGAATGTCGCGGTTGACGACGTTGACCGTGAGGTTGCTGACGCCGGCCTGGGCCAGGAGCCGCCGCGCCTCGGCGAGGCTCGCGGTGTAGTCGCGCGAGAAGCCCGGCAGGCGCTCGAGCTCCGCCTCGGGTGTCGCCATCGCGAAGCCGGGGCGCATGATCCCGCCGACGAACTTCATATAAGTCGTCTTCGACAGCTCATCCGCCATTTTCCAGCGGTCGATGGCGAGCGAGAGCGCCTGGCGCACGCGGACATCGTCGAACGGCTTGTGCTTGGTGTTGAAGATGAGGAGAAGATTGATCTCCCAGGGGCTCTCCGAAGTCGAGATCCGGTCGCCCATCGCCGCCACGAGCTGATCGCGCTGGGTCGGCGTAACGCTGCGGAACTCGGCCTGGATCGCGCCGCTCTCGAAGGCCGAGACCAGCTTCGCGCCCGACATGAAGTGGGCGACATAGCCATCGAGATAGGGATGACCCGGGCGGAAGTAGTGATCGAAGCGCTTCCCGGTCCAGTGATCGCCCTTGACGTGGTCGACGAAGACGAAGGGGCCGGTGCCCATGATATGCGTCGCCGGATAAGCGGGGTCCTCCTTCAGCTTCGCCGCGCTGTAGATGCAATTCCAGGGCGAGGCGAAATTCTCCAGCATCGCCGCTTGCGGCCAGGAAAGGCGGAAGACCACGGTCAGCGGGTCGGGCGTATCGATCTCGCGGATCGAGGCGTAATCGGCCTGGCGTGCCGAGAACACTCCGGGCGGCGGATGGATGATGTGCTCGTAGCTCGCCTTGATGTCGGCCGAGGTGAGCTTGGTCCCGTCATGGAAGAGAACGTTCGGGTGCAGCTTGAAGGTATAGACCCGTTTGTCCGCCGACACCGTCCAGGAGTCGGCGAGGTCCCCCTCGACCGCGGGGTAGTTCTCCGGATCGAATTTGAGCAGCGTCGAATAATGCGGCGCGATCGGATGGATGAACGCGAACGATACGTTGGACGCGCAATCGTAGTTGGAGGGCTCCGCCGTCACGGCAAAGTTCAAAATCCCGCCGCGCTTGGGCGTGCCGGCGCCGTTCTCTGCGGCGCTGAGCGGCGCGGTCCAAAGCGCAACGATGGTGGCGGCGACCAAGGTGGCGCCACAGGCGAACCTCATGCTGAATACTCCTTAACGAAACCGATCAGCGCGCGTCGCTGCTTTGCTGCCAGCGCTGGAACTGGTCGAAGAGCTGGTCCTTCTCTTCCGCCGAGAAGGAGCGACCGCCGGAAAGCTTGCTGCGCTCGTCGAGGAACTTGGCGAAAATCTCGCGCAGATCCTTCTCGTTGAGCGGCTGCGCCGCAGCCACCGCATTGCTCTTGAGCCAGGCATCGGCCGGCGGGAAACGCTTCCAGCCGGGCAACTCCGCGGCGAGGTTCACCTCGCCCCATTTCGGATGGTGTGGCGGCTGCTGCAGCCGCGGAAACTGCGTGAAGAAGGCATCGACGAAGTTCGCGACGTTGCGATAGCGCTCGCTGTCCGGCTGCAGCTTCGCCACCACCAGCGCCGTGCCGACCGCGATCGTGTCGACCGACGCGTCCGACCCGATCAGGCGCGGGTAGTCGGCGGCGGTGAGCTGGGCCGGAACATAGGCCTTGGCGAGCGCCGGCGTCATCGGCACGGCGAGGAAATGCAGCCGGTCGCCGCCGCCGAACCGATCGAAGATCGGCGTCGGCTTGGCCGCAACATAGGCGACCGCCGCCACATTGCCCGCAGCGAGCTTCTGCAGCGCCAGCGCGTGGTCATCGAACAAGGCCTGGACGTTGATCTTGAGCAGGCCCAGCACCGCCGGGCCGGTGATCCGCGCGCCGCCGGCGAACTCGACCTTCTTGCCGGCGAGATCCTGAAGCTGCGCGATCTCGGGACGCGCCAGCACATGCAGCTCCTCGTTATGGAGCTTGGCGATATAGGTGATGGTCTCGATGTTGGGCGGCGTCTGATGCTGCCGGGCATAGTCGAGCACGTCGGTCTGGACGATCGTCATGTCGACGCCGCGCAGCGCCGAGAGATCGACCAGACCTTCGACGGCACCATGACCGACGACCGGCAGAACGCGCCGGGTCGCGCCGTCGTCGAGCACGCTGGCAAGGTCCTGCGCCATCTGGATCGACGCCGCATCGCCGGAGGTCAGCAGCTCGACCAGGCCGCGATTGGTACGATCGGCGAGCGTATCGGCACGCGCGGCGCTGGCGTCGCCGCAGCCCAAGCCGGTGCTCAACAGGAGCGCCGCTGCCGCACAGCGGAGCC
>Ga0335073_10011483_pt1 | contig 12441 bp, 13 predicted proteins | sample Lox_Sample_22_FD_207093 | JGI IMG/M metagenome (GOLD analysis project Ga0335073, IMG submission 207093) | Soil microbial communities from Loxahatchee National Wildlife Refuge, Florida, United States - Lox_Sample_2.2 | ecosystem: Environmental > Terrestrial > Soil > Wetlands | place: USA...
TCGCCGGAATCGTGGTCGCACTGTTTGCGGCCGCTGCGTCCGTCTCGGCGACCGCGTTGACCGCGGCCCTGCTTGCCGGGCGTTACGGCCCGCTCCACCTCGGACTCCTGTATCTGCCCGAGCTCGCCGGCGCCACCCTCACCGCGATCGCGCTCGGCATCGTGATTACGAGACGCCAGATGCAGTACCTGCCCCTGGCCGGGATGCTGTTCCTCGCCGCGGGCATCGGGACGTTCCTCATACAAACCCCGCCGTCCCAAACGCTGACGCTCATCGCGTCCGCGCTCACCGGGATCGGGCTCGGCGCTTCGGTCGCACCAGCCCTGTTCGTGGCCGGCTTCTCGCTGCCCGCGGCCAACCTGCAGCGCGTGTTCGCGATCATCGAACTCATGCGCGCGGTCGCGGCGTTCATGATCGCGCCGGTGTTCGCGCATTTCGCCGCCACCGTCGGCGGCAACCTCCAGTCCGGGACGGAGATCGCACTCTGGATCGGACTTGGACTCGCTCTCGGCGCGGCTGTCATCGCGGTCGCGCTCTACGCCCTCGGCGGTGCGCGCCCGCAGGCGCCGGACCTCGATCGGTTCATGGGAGGCGAGCGACCCGCGTGGTACTCACCACCGCTGCTGGCCGCCATCCGCACGCGCTCACGACGCCAGAGGCTCGCTGAGGAAGCCTCCAGAGCATGACCGACACGTCCGCGGCTTCCGGATCGGGGCGCGTCGTATTCGCCTACGACGGCTCCGACCTCGCGAAGGCCGCGATCGATGAAGCCGGCCGCCAGTTAGCGCCCGGCCGCGACGCGCTCGTCCTCACGATTTGGGAACCGTTCAACGTGGGATTCGTTCCGCCAAGCGCGTCTCAGTTCGACGCGGCGCAGGCCGCCGGGGTCGAGAAGGCCGCCGAACAGACCGCCGCGGAGGGAGCCGCGCTGGCCGATACGGCCGGATTTCGCGCGCAGAGTCGAGCACTCCAATCGGCACCCACGTGGAAGGGCATCGTCGAGTTCGCCGACGAGCACGACGCCGACATCATCGTGCTCGGTTCCCACGGGCGCACCGGCCTGACCGGCCGCCTGCTTGGCAGCGTCGCTGGCGCCGTCGCCGCCCACTCGGACCGATCTGTGCTCATCGTCCACCGACGCGCCTGACGGGGCGCTCAACGCGAGAGGCTCGCCACCGGGCTCCGCGGCAGCCGTGAGACCTGCGCCTGGCGCTCGACCATCGCGGGGGCCGTCAGCGCCGCCCGTAGGTCAGCTGCGACCGACACGGCGCCGTGACCTCCGAGTAGCACCGCACGCGAGTCGCCGAGCGCGGCCACAGCTCGGTCGGCGAACTCAGCGCTGCCGGCCACGGGGCGGCGCCGGGGTGCGGACCACACCGATCGCCGCGTAATCCAGGTCCTCAACACGTGGCTCGAGCGGGAGCGCGACGAAGCTCCAGGCGGTCGCCCAGACGCCGTGCGTGTGGACAACCGCCTGGGTGTCGGGGCGCGCGCGGTAGATGCCCAGATGTAGCGCGAGTTCGCGCGAGGGCTCGAGTGCGCCCGACCAGATACGACCATCTAAGCCGAAGTTCCCCTTGTAGTCACGGCTGGTTGCGGCCGGGATTCCTTGAGTTGTTGGGGATTCCGGCCGTTTTGTTGGTTTGATATGTAGGCACTACTTTCCGTCCTCTGGTTGGTATAGGGTGCCGGTATGAGTCGGAAACCTCGCGAGTTCGGGGCGATGCACGTGGTCACTACGCGACGTCGGGTCGGGGAGCGCGAGTACACGAACACCCTGTTGCGCCGCTCCTATCGGGAGGACGGCAAGGTCAAGAAGGAGACGCTGGCGAACCTGTCGCGGTTGCCGCCGGAGGCGATCGACGCGGTCCGGGCGGCGCTGCGCGGCGAGGTGCTGGTGGCGGCCGGAGCAGCGTTTGAGATCGAGCGGTCGGTCCCGGCCGGGCATGCGCAGGCGGCGCTTGAGATGGCGAGACGGTTGGAGCTGGGTCGGCTGCTTGATCGGTCCCCGTCCAGGGAGCGGGATCTGGTGCTAGCGATGATCTGCCAGCGAGCGATCGCGCCGGCGTCGAAGCTCGGGACCGTCCGCGCGTTCGACCGCTCGACGCTCGCGCAGGAGCTCGGCGTCGCCGGTGTGGATGAGGATGATCTGTACGCGGCGATGGATTGGCTTTTGGAGCGCCAGGCGCGGATCGAGGATCGGCTCGCGCGCCGGCACCTACGCGACGGCGAGTTGGTGCTCTATGACGTGTCCTCCTCGTATTTCGAGGGGCGCTCGTGCGAGCTGGCGAAGCTCGGCTACTCGCGCGATCAGAAGCGCGGCAGCCTGCAGATCATCTACGGGCTGCTGTGCGACAAGCCGGGGCGGCCGATCGCGATCGAGGTGTTCAGTGGCGAGCTGCACGATGACAAGACGCTGCCTTCCCAGATCGAGAAGCTCAAGCGCAGGTTCGGGCTCTCGCGGGTGGTGGTCGTCTCGGACCGCGGGATGGTCACCAAGGCCAACATCGAGCTGCTCGAGGCCGCAGAGGCGCGGTGGATCACCGCGCTCAAAGCCCCGCAGATCCAGAAGCTCGCCCGCCAACAGGAGCTCCAGCTCTCGCTGTTCGATCAGACCAACCTGGCCGAGATCACCTCGGAGGACTACCCGGGCGAGCGGCTGGTCGTGTGCCGCAACCCGCTCGTCGCCGCCGAGCGCGCACGCAAACGATCCGAGCTTTTGGAAGCGACCGAGCGCGGCCTGTCCGAGATCGCCCAGCGAGTTGAGCGCGGCACCCTTCACGGTGCCGACCAGATCGGGCTCGCCGTCGGTCCGGCGCTCAAGCGCTACAAGGTCAAGAAGCACTTCGAGGTGACCATCACCGAGACCACCTTCACCTACCAGCGCAAGACCGAGCAGATCCACGCCGAAGCGGCACTCGACGGGATCTACGTACTGCGCACCAACCTCACCAACGACGAGCTGTCCACCGGCGAGGTGGTGCGCTCCTACAAGGGACTCGAACAGGTCGAGCGCGCGTTCCGCTCCTTCAAAGGCCCCGACCTGGAGATCCGCCCGATCCACCACCGCCTCGAGGACCGCGTCCGCGCGCACGTGTTCCTATGCATGCTCGCCTACTACCTCACCTGGCACCTACGCGACGTCTGGCGAGCACTGCTGTTCGGCGACGAGAACCCGCCCGTCCAGCCCGACCCGGTCGCCAAGGCCGTCCGCTCACCGGCCGCGCAGCGCAAAGCTCGCACCAAGCGCACCAGCACCGGCGAGCCCTGCCACAGCTACAAGAGCCTGCTCGCCGAGCTCGCGACTCTCACCCGCAACACCATCCGCCTCCCCGGCGCCACCGCCACCTTCGACAAGCTCGCGCAACCCACCCCCCTCCAAGCCCGCGCCCTGGACCTCATCCAGCACGCAAGCCTGGACTCGTAGTCACCACCCATCCACCCCCAAACCGCCCGAAACCCCGAAAACACGGGGAACCCGCCGCTCCACCAGGGGGAACTTCGGTCTAGCCGGCGGAGCTCTCGTGGCCCGAAAAGGCCCGGACAAGCGTTTCCGGGGTGTCCTTGAGGACGGTTGGGCGGCGAGAAACATCCAGGTTTCCAGCCACTTCGCGAGTGGAGCCAACGGGATTCGAACCCGTGACCTCCTGCTTGCAAAAAGCCAGAGGGCCGATTCAGCCGACGGTCAAATGCCGATTTAGCCCCTAAACAGCGGCTTTACCTTAAAGCTGTAGATCGTTTGACGAGGCGATCGCGGCGGAAGAGGCTTCCATCAGGCTTCCATTCCGTCGAGCCAACCGGTGCGGTGACTCCAGCGCAGCTCAAGCTCCTCGAACGGGACCGTCAGCAAGTTGTCAAGCGCCGAGCCGGGCGGATCGTCTTCGGCGACCTCGACCAGCGCCGCGCCATCGAAGAGGCTGACGACTGTACCGCTGGTTCCGGCCGGCCAGGTGCCGTTCGGCACCCGTAGCGCCACGACGTCGTGCTCCTCGATTGCGTGTTTGGTCGTTGCCATCGCCTATCCAACTCTAGAGACGATGTAAGCGGTGATCAAACGAGGGCGATCCCCGTCCCACCTGATCTGCCAGGCGGTCAGGACGTTCGCGACTCGATCGGCGCGGTCGCGAACTCCGCGCACTTCTACGAGTACCTCGCAATGAAAGCCATGGACTCCCGCGTGACGAACGCCGGACACGGGCGTCGTGCGGACCCCGCCGAGCAGCGCCTCGGCAGCGTAGTCCAGGTCGTCGGCGGTGACCGCGAGAGCTCGTGCGAATGCCTCCGCCTTTCCTCTCGGATGCCCGGCCTTCAGCGAATAGTTGAGGAGCTTGTCTCGGACGCCGTACGCGTCTTCCGCCCGCGGGAGCAGCTCGCCGATCTTAGGAGGCCACGACACGAGTCGATCGTGCCAAGAGCAGTGGACGCCCCAGCCCGAGGGCTGGGGCGCCTTGCGGATCAATCGCTGTTCTGGGCACGCAGAAGGTCACCGAATTCGGCGACCATGCGCGACCGACGCATCGTCCGACGCCGAGCGTCGGAAAGTTCGCGAACGTAGACGGCTCGCGTCACGTTGGCGTCGCGGTGTCCAAGCAGGAACGCCACTTCGTCGACACTTTCACCTGCGAGGAGCGCCCGGCTGGCGACGGTGTGACGGAAGCTATGCATCGACGGCAGCGCCCCGTGCGGCACCAGGACCGACTCACCGAGCCCGTTGCGCTCGTGCAGGATGGGAAAGATGGGACGTCCGTCGCCATCAACTGCTTTCTGCTGCGCCTGGCGGAGAGCGCGAGCGACGTTGCGCTGCCCGAGCGGCCGACCCGTGCATGTGGAGAACACGAAGTCCTGCGGGCTGCTGTATCTCGCGCAGTCCTTGTGCCGACTCAGGATCGCTGCCAGCTCAGCCGGGATCGGAACCGTTCGGACGGAGCCGTCCGTCTTGGTCGGCCGGACGTTGCCATGACGATCGACCTGGCACACGAACTCCACGTCGGCCTCCTCCAGGTCGGCGATCCGGACGTTTGCCCATCGGAGCGCCAGCAACTCGGAGACTCGAGCGCCGGTGAGCGCCGCCAGTGTGAACAGCGTGCCGTACGGCTCGCTGGCCGCGGCGATCGTCTGCTCGAGCTCGTCTTTCTCGAACAACCGCCGCTTGGCGCTCTGCCCAGGCTTCGGCCGCTCCGAGGGCAGCAGGAGCGAGACAGGGTTCGTCCCGGTCCAGCCGAGGCGCCGCGCCGCGTACCGGTAGATCCGATTCACGACGCCGACGACGATCACGATCGTCGACTCGGCAAGCCCATCGGCACGTAACTCACGGACGAGCGCCGCGAGATCGTCCGGAGAGATCCTGTCGAGGCGGTGGGTGCTCAAACGCCGTATCAGGTGCTGCTCCACAGCGTTGCGGTAGCACGCCTGCGTAGTGGCCCGGAGATCAACCACCGGGCCAGCAAGCCACTGCGCCGCGGCATCGCCGAAGCGAAGCCGAGCGTTTGATGCAATCCGCTCGCCTCGCGACCGACGTACAAGCAGCTCGTCCCGAGCCGCGCGCGCGGCGGTGATTCCACCCTCGACAGTGCGCCACCGCTGCCGGCCGGCCCCATCCTTGAAGCCGACCTCGAACACGCCCGACGCGCGACGGTAGATGTTTCGTTCCACGCGCACGCGGCGGGGAGCTGCGCTGCTGTCATTTTCGGTCGCCATCGGTCACGCCGCAGTCGCCAGCGTTGATGCAAGGTGCCGAGGCCGGCCGCCGCCGTGCCTCCACGCGTCCAGGTCGGAGCGGCGGAAGTAGAGCTTGCAGCCGGGACCATCCTGCTCTGAGGGAATCGCTCGCTCGGCCGCCAGCTTGCGAAGCGTGTCGCGATGGACGCCGAGGTACTCGGCGGCATGGCGCGAGTCGAACCACTCGTCAGGACGATCGTCCTGCATCGCGATCCGCGCGCTGAGGACTGCGGCGAGGCGATCCGCAACGTGGTCCAACAGCTGGTCGAGGATCGAGGACTGAGCCAGGGCTCCATCGGCCGCTCGGGACGTGCGGCTGGATGTCTGGCCCGAGATCGCCTGAGTAAGCGCGAGCTCTAGGCGGTTGGAAGAAGATGAATGGCCACGAGCCCAAGGCTCGTGCTGTTGGGTGGCGTAGATTGCCATCGTCGGGACCTCCTCATAGGTCTCGTCCGGGCCCCGGGATGTGGTCGCATCGCCGGGGCCGCTTTGTCTATAGCTGAAGACTAGCGGTAGGATCGGACGGATCCGTCTACGTCTGTAGCCTTGTTTCGATGGCCCCACTGGTAGCCACGGAAGACTTGATGGACGCCCAGGCTGTGGCGGATGCGCTCGGGCTTTCGCACCGCAACAGCGTCAGCCTCTATCAGCGCCGGTATGAGGACATGCCGCGTCCCGCCGTTGATCTCGGCGACGGCCGAGTCAAGCTCTGGCTTCGCCCTGAGATCGAGAGCTGGGCCGCGAAGCAAGGAGCTGGGGGGCGCACACGCCCGATGCGCCGTGTGAGTCGCTGATCACGCGGGCCCGGCCGCCGGCCTTCGGCCGCGCGCGGGGCAGCCTCCGCAAAAGGGAGACCCGTTATTCGAGTGCCAGCCCCGGTCCGCTCAGCCTCCACTCCCGATTTGGCGACGGCCTGGATGGCCGTCGTCAAATCGGGAGTACGCCCGCGGCAGGCGACGTTGGAAGCGCCGATACTCCCCGCGCATCGCGGGAAGCGCCGCCGACTAACGAGCCGGACGAGCCCCACGCCCCCGTTCTCGGAGAGAGGATGTTGCTCCTCCTCGCTGGCAAGCAGAAGCCCTCTGCCCGAAGCCGGGTCCATGTAGTTCTCATCCCTGCGACCATCTCCGTCACACCAACCGGCGCCTGCTCGGGGACCGGTAACGGCGGCGAACCCGTCGCATCCCGGAGGCGCTCACAAATCGGGGGCCGGCGCCGTGTCGTCCACGAGGTCGCGCTCCGACGCCTAAGCACTCGCCGGGATCGTGCTGGGCCGAGAGACGAGAGGGCAGTCGTCCTTTTGAAGCAATGGTGAAAGCGCTCCCGGGGCTTGGTTATTGCGCTGAGGTCAATGTCTCGCAGCGGATGGAAGGAGCGCGTTTGACCTCCCGTCGACACCAATGGAGTCACGCTTGGTCATCGAGTTCGCGGTGAACGCGACTACCCGGCGGGGTGGATCGGCTTCTTGAGGTGCCGAAAGCCCGACGGGGCGACGTGGCCGTCGCGCTGAAGGCGCCCGACAACGATTCCGGCTGCGACATTCTGTTCCTTCGCGAAGGCCCGAATCGCATCCTGAGAGAAGTCCCCGGCGCCGACGAACGCCTTGTAGCTCTCCGGCGGGATCAGCGCGTCGCGCGCGAAGCGGTCCGCCTCTTTCTCGCTCGGATCATCGGTCGGCGTTGTGCCGGAGGGGTCGCGGTCTAGATGATCGGCCTTCTTGCGTTCGAGGACGTGGCGGCCCTCGTGGAAGAAGCTGAACCAGAACTGATCATCCGTCTTGTGCCGGAGGCTCAGTTGGATGATCGCCTTGTCGGAAGCGAGCCAACGCGCCGCTCCGCTGAGGTGCGTGCCAGAGAACTCCGGGGTGATGACCAGCGCAACACCGGCGCTCGCGCAGAGGTCGATGATGCGTGCCCGCGTCAGAGCAAAGTCCTTGCGTGTCATCTCTCTGACCTCGGTGAGGACTGCGCGGAATCGATCGGCGTCGAACGGATTGGTCTCGATGTTGGCCGCAATGATTTCGCCCCACCGCAACCAGGCCGCGGATGCGTGCGGGGAGGCCTCAAATGCGGGCGACCGGCGATAAGCCGCGGCGGCGGCAGTCCAATTCTTCTCCCACGCGTCGGGGGTGCTGACTTGGAAGAAGCTCAGTAGTGCAGCGACCTTGCTCGCCTTTGTGTCGCCGGGTGTGATCAAGTTGTTCTTGACCAAGTCGCTGATCGGGAATGACGCAGCCCATGACGCGTGCGTCGCAAGCTCAGCGTCGACCCGCCGGCGCGCGAGGTGTGCGCGGTATGAGGCTTCGAGGTTGTTCCAGAAGGCAGCACTGATGCCAAGGGTCAGCTCAAGCTGAATCGCGGTCTCCGGGGTGATTGCCGCCTTGCCGTTGGCGATCTCGTTGATCGTCTTGGCGGGGCGCCCCATCCGTCGCGCCAGCTCAGACTGAGACATCCCCCGCTCCTCCAGAGCTTCGATCAGGAGCTCGCCGGGGGCGACGGTCCAGTCGCGCTGCCAGGTGGTCTGCTCAGCGGCCATGGTAGTCAACGACCTCCGTAATCACGATCTTGGTCACGTGGGCGCGGTCGATGCCGCCATCGTCGAGGAGCGGCACGGGCTCATCCGGCTCGAAGATCAGCCGGTACGAGCCGCGCAGGTCGAGGGAAAACTGCCCCGCTCGGTCGGCGGACAGCTCATGACATCGTCCCGGGACGCCTTGCATATCCGCGAGCGTCGGCGCGGCCTCCAGCGAGACGATCCGGTTCTTCAGCACTTTCCACTGATCGGCGCCGAAGCTCCTTTTCCCGTCCTTATCGCTCGAGCAGGACTTCCGAAGTTTGCGGTCCAACCAGGAAATGTCGATGATCTCGCTCCATAGCATGCTATAACCCTTGGGGTTATAATAGCTGATCGTCATGACGACTAACACCCTCATCCAAATCCCGCTCGTGAAGCCCGCGATCCCCGAGCCGCTTCCGGTCGACTGCGGGCACTACGTGGCCGTGCTCAAGAGCAAGACCGGCGAGCGTGATGCGTTGGAGCACGCCTCGCCCAGGACCTGGGAGCGGTTGACTCCCCTCGTGGAGGTGGTCGGGCCAAAGACCCCGGCGCCGGTACTGAGCAAAGAGTCGGTGGCTGCCTGGATCCGTCGGCTGCGCAAAGCGCTTGGCACACATCCGTTCTACCTCGACATCATGCGACTGGATCCGACGCTGCCTGTCGAGGGCAAGGTCGGGACCGACCCCGTGCTCGCGCGGATGTACGCCGAAGCTCGCGCGCGCCAACTTGGATTCGTGCCGGTGGTGGCGGTCGGGCAGAGCACCGCCAGGCACAGGCAGCTCGTCGCCGATGCGGCGTTGGAGGACGGCAGGGGCCTCGCGCTCCGCTACCGGTTGCTGAAGGTCGTGCCAACGGGCGGCAAGACCCATCAGGACGTGTTGCGCGACGACCTCTACGAGCTCAGCGTCGACGTGACGGACGCGGATCTTCTGCTCGATCTGGAGTTCCTGGACGAGGATCGCGAGGTGGGCGCCGACGACCTCGCCGCTGCGCTGCGCGAGATGTTCGAGGTCGGTAAGTGGCGGTGCGTTGTGATCATCGGCACCTCGATCCCGAAAGGGATGGGCTGTGTGAAGGAAGGGACCGTCGGCGCCATCCCGCGCCGTGAGTGGGACCTCTGGTCCGCTCTGCGCGACTGCGAGCTGCCGAGGATGCCGGCGTTCGGCGATTACGCGATCCAGCACCCCGAGCCGCCCAACGACGACATCGCTGGCAACGTGATGCGCGCGAACATCCGCTACACGGCGGCGTCTGAGACGGTGGTCGCACGCGGGCGCGGACCGGTGACGCAGCGGGGAAACGAGCAATACGAGGATCTCTGCAAGCAGCTCGTCGCGAGCTCGGAGTTCTCGGGGGGCGGCTACTCGTGGGGGGACCGTGTCATCGACGAATGCGCCAGCGGGCTGCGCGAGCCAGGTTCTCAGGGAATGTGGCGCGGCGCCGGCACGTCACACCATCTCCAGTTCGTCACGGACCAGGTGCGAGTGCTGCAGCCGTAGCGAGTCGGCGGGTGGGCATCTTCGCGTGCCGGAGGTCACGGTTGAGCAGCGCGTTGCGGACAGCAGACCGGAGTTGCTTGAGAGAGGCTGACCGCAGCAACTCGGTCCACAGGGAACCGCGGGACGCCTTGCGATTGGGCTCGAGCCCGAGCGAAATTAGTGCGCGCATCACCTCGTCGCGCCAGAGGAGGCGGACGAGGATCTCGGGATCGAGGGCAGGGTTCGCCCGCGCCTTGCGGACCGTCGTGAACGTGGCTTTGCCGTTGATGTGGAACGTGGTGATCCCCCACCACTGCGGGAGCATCTCCGAGGCGGATTGCTCGTGGCGCTCGGCGACGACGGCGGTGCAGCGGTCGAAGAGGCGCCCGTACGCGATGATCTGACGAGGCAGGCGCTTGAGGGTGTCGCGCTCGGTCTTGATCTCGAAGCCGTCCAACCATCGCCCGATTACAGCCATGTCGGCGCGCTCGTTCGAGCGCGGCACCCACAGTTCATCCACCGTGTCCCGCGCCCCATGCACAGCGCCCATCACATGCGTGCGCAACGCCTGGCGGACGATCGCCTCAGCCACGGAGCGCCTCGTCGTACGGGTACGAATCGGAGACGGACAACACGCTCGCGACTCTAATCGGGAACGGCCGCCAAGCGGTGGAGGTGCAGGCATAATCGCATTCGAACATATGTTCGATCATACGACCAGGGGCGGATGACATCCAGCTCTGCAACAGAACGTCCACCGTCAGGCCCCCGGGGGCGGCAGTGCAACAGAAGAGTCGTCCGACGAGGCGAGTCCGGCGCAGCAGACCGACCGCTTCTAACGCGGGATGCCGCATCAAATCGTCAACGAATGTCGTCGCGCGCCTCCCGCCCAAATCTGCGCCTGCGAGCGAGCCCGGACGATCTGCTCCCCCAGCAGCACACGAGCAGCGTACATCGGTTCAGCTCGCATCGCCGAGAGATCGCCCGACGCGGCGCGGGTTCCGGGCGCCGCGTCGCCGCAGTCCCAGTAAACGGACGATTGCTTCCGCCGAGTCGCCGGACCCGAGCCAGCGAGCGCTTAGGCGACGAAGGCATGACGTGATAATGATGTGACTAGGGATACGCTCGACGTCCACGGTGGCTCACGCTGTGTATCGGCCGACCGGCCCGCATGATGCGCCGGAGTGGTGCCGGACGTCCTCATCGGAACGATTGACTCGGTGGCCTTCGGCCTACCGCCGATGAGCCCGATGCAGGTATGCCACCGCGTTGTGCTCGGCCGGGCGGCTAGCCAACAGCCTGTCAACGCCCGCTCTGAGCGCGTCTGAAGCGGTGGCCAGCGCGGCGGTGCCGCCAACGGCAAGCGCGCCCACGAGCGAGACGTGCGGCGCGACTACCGCCGTGACCGTGGATGGGGCAGCGAGGGAGATCGTCGCGGCAGCAAGACGCGCCGGGCTCATCCTTCCTCGCGCCGAGTCAAGTGTCCCCCGCCACCGCCCTGGCTGCGCGGCGATCTCGCGCGCATGACCCGCAATTTGCTCCAACTCTGCACTCATCGCCGGATCCCACGGGCGCGATTGCACCTTTGCGGAAAGCAGATCGATCCAGCCGCTTAGCTCCGCACGTGCCTGCGCATTGTCCCGCCGGTAGTCGAGCACGTCCTCCATGTCCATGCGCGCGAGCAGCGGCGCCGGCGCGAGTTCGTCCACAAGGCGCAACTCGATCTGGCGGCGGACATAGGCGTCAGTCGGCTGCGCATGCAGCGGTGGCACGTTCCCATCTCTGGCGGCAGCTGCAGCGAGCCGCATGAGCAGCAGCCGATGGCTGTCCTCAATGTCGGTCATCGGCACCGCTCCGGCCTCATGGGCGAGTACCAGGGCATACGTGAGCGTGACCGACGCACCGACCGCATAGGGCACCTCCACCACCGGCTCGCCCGTCCAACCCCGAGCGGCCGGACGCGGAGCAAAGCGTCCCTCGAGCGCGGAGGGCGGGAGGCGCGAGGCCAACATCTGCCAGCGCCGGCGGCCTCGGAACAGGCTCGCGCCGGCCCGGTTCTCGTCCAGGTCGAGCTGCAGATTCTCGGCGACCAGCGTGTCGGTGAGCTGCGGATCGTTTAGCGCGGCGGGATGGACGGTGTGGACCAAGCCGTGCGCTTGGAGCAGCTCGTAGTGACGCTGGGCGGCCAACCACCGCTCCGAGATGCGGGGATTCGCGTGCGCGTACGGCGCTTCGCGCAGGTATAAAGCCGAGCGAGCCTCCGGATCAACCGGGTCAACGAACAGCAGCCGGTCGTAGATCAGCACCGCCTGTTTGAGCGTTAATTCATCGAGGCAGCGTGAGTACGGGAAGTACAGTGCGTCCGGCATGAGAAGACGGTACACGGCGCGGAGGTCCACTGGCGCGGTGCCGGTGACCGCTCTGTCGGGCGACGATCGGCGGGGTCGCGGCCTGCGCTGGGCCCGGCTGTTGCCTCGCGCCAGAGCTGCACTGTCGAACGGGCTGCTCACGCGACGAAAAGCGCGTCTCGCCGATGATCGCTTTGACCTTCACGCGCATCGCAGCGGCGCAACTGCTTAGGCGTCGGAGCGCGACCTCGTGGACGACACGGCGCCGGCCCCCGATTTGTGAGCGCCTCCGGGATGCGACGGGTTCGCCGCCGTTACCGGTCCCCGAGCAGGCGCCGGTT
>Ga0335073_10011484_pt1 | contig 12441 bp, 9 predicted proteins | sample Lox_Sample_22_FD_207093 | JGI IMG/M metagenome (GOLD analysis project Ga0335073, IMG submission 207093) | Soil microbial communities from Loxahatchee National Wildlife Refuge, Florida, United States - Lox_Sample_2.2 | ecosystem: Environmental > Terrestrial > Soil > Wetlands | place: USA: Florida...
TCACGAGGTGGATGCCCGCGGCGCGCGCCTTGGCGGCGAGCCGCGCGATGCACTGCTCCACGTCGCGGCTGGCGACCATCATGAGGTCCGCGAGCTCGTCGATGATGATCACGATGTAGGGCAGCTTCTCGAGCTCGTCGGCCTTCACCGAGGCGCCCTCGCCCGGCATCTCCGGCACGCTCGGCGGCGCGCCCTGCTCCTCGAGGCGCGCCAGCGCCTCCTCCTCGGTCTCGCCGTTGCCCACGTCCACCACCACGACCTTCTTCGGCGGCTCCTTGGGCCCCTCGTCCTCGAGCTTCTCGCCGGCCTTCAGGCGGGCCACCTTCTCGTTGTAGGCCTTGAGGTCCTTGACCTTGAGTCGGCCGATGAGGTGGTAGCGGCGCTCCATCTCCTCCACCGCCCAGCGCAGCGCGAGCGGCGCCTTCTGCGCGTCCTGCACGACCGGCAGCAGGAGGTGGGGGATGCCCTCGTACATCGAGAGCTCGACCATCTTGGGGTCGATCATGATCATGCGCACGTCCTCGGGCGACGCCTTGAAGAGCAGGCTCATGATCATCGAGTTCATCGACACGCTCTTGCCCGACCCGGTGGTGCCGGCGACGAGCAGGTGCGGCATGCGCGACAGGTCGCCCAGGTACGGCGCCCCCTCGGTGTCCTTGCCGAAGGCGAGCGTGAGCGGCGACGTCATCTTCTGGAACGCGTCCTCCTCGAGGATCTCGCGCAGGTGCACCTTCGCTCGCTTGCGGTTCGGCACTTCGATGCCCACCACGCTCTTGCCCGGGATGGGCGCCACGATGCGGACCTGCAACGCCTCCATGGCCATGGCGAGGTCGTCGGACAGCGACTGGATCTTCGAGACGCGGATGCCGGGCGCGGGCTCGAACTCGTACATCGTGATCACCGGCCCCGGCCGGATGGTGGCGACCCTGCCCTTGATGCCGAAGTCGGCGAGCTTGGCGGTCAGCTTGTGGGCGGTCTCCGTCAGCGCGTCGCGGTCGATCTCGGCGCGGATGTCGGGCGGCAGCTCGAGCAGATCGAGCGTCGGCAGCGTGAAGCCGCTCCCCGTCTTCTGCAGGCGGAAGGCGCTGCCCTTCTCCCGCTTCTTGCGCTTCGGCGCGACGAGCGCCGTCGGCTCGACGATCGCCGGGGCGACGGCCTCGGCAGGCGGGGCCTCCGGCGCGGGCGCGTCGGCGACCAGCGCTTCCGGGGGAGGAGGCGGCGGCTTCCTGCCCTCGGCGGCGCCGACCTCCATCTCGGGGCCCAGCGCGATGGGCGCGGCGGCGGGCTTCTGCTTGGCGTCGCGGATGCGCCCGTCCTCTCCGATCGTGAGCACCTCGGGCTGGCTCTGGCGCGGCCGGGCGCGATCGGCGATCTGCGGCTCGGGCCGGCTCTCGGCCTCGATCTCGACGTCGGCCTCGCTGGCCCACGGAGGATCCGACAGCCCGCCGCGCTTGCGCGCGAGCACCTCGGAGCGCTTGGCGACCTCCTCGGCCACGGCCTCGTCGAGGATCTCCGGGTCGATCGCGTCCTCGTCCTCGCCCCGCTTCCACTGCGCCCAGGACTCGAGGTGCTCGTGCCACGCGGCCGCGACCAGCGACGCCGCGAACCTCCAGCCCCGCTCGAGCCCGCGGCCGCAGAAGCGGAGGGCCACGCCCGCCGCCCGGCTGGTGGCGTGATCGGTCGCGAGGCTCAGGCAGGCCCAGCCGAGCGCCCCCACGGCCAGGGCCGCTCCGGCGGTCGCGAGGTTGCCGACGAGCGGCGCGGCCAGCGACAAGCCGGCGGCGCCGAGCAGCGGCGCCCCGAGCAGGCGGACCTCCGGGAACACGAGGGCGGCGAGGAGCAGCAGCGAGACCGCGGCGCCCGCGAGCTCGAGCGCCCGCGCGAGCGCGCGCCAGGTCCAGCGGACGACCTCGAGCAGCTGAGAGGCCGCCACGAGCAGCGCGGCGGGCGCGAGGAACGCGCCGAGCCCGGCCGCGCCCAGCAGACCGCGCGCGATGCGCTGGCCGAACGGGCCGGCGAGGTTCCCGGCCAGCCTGCCGAAGGATCCGAGCGCGAGCAGGATGAGCAAGGCCGCGCCCGCGAGGACGATGCCGCCGAGGTGCCGCCCGGTCTCCAGCCGGCCGCCACGGGCCTTCGGCTCGGTGGGCTTCGCCCCCTTCTTGAGCTTCCGATTTCCGCGCCGGCGCATCGAGCCTCCTCGCGGCCACGAAAGCCGCGTTCCCCCAAGGTACGGCGCGCACGCCTGGGGTCAATTTTTCGGCAGCGGTGCAGGGCCCTTGCCGCGGGGCGTGGGCCGCGCGGCGAAGGTCGGCGAGGTCATCGCGGGCTCGGTGGCTTCGGTCGGTCCGGCACCCGCGCGCTCCACCCAGCGGAGCAGCTCGCTCTTGCCGTCGGGCCAGGGAGCCGCGACGCCGCCCAGCGCCAGGGCCTGCTGCACCAGCGTCCGCGCGTCCGGCGTCCGCCGCCCCGGGTCGCGCGCCAGCAAGCCCACCACGAGCGCGTCGAGATCTCGCGGCACCTCGCTGCGAAGGACCGACGGCGGCAGGAAGTCGTTCTCCACGATGCGCCGAACGATCTGCTCGCGGTCGCTGCCCTCCGTGGCGAGGACGCCGGTGATGGCGAGGTAGAGCATGACGCCCAGGGAGAACAGGTCGGCGCGCTGGTTGAACGGCTTGCCCTCCAGCACCTCCGGCGCCATGTAGCGGATCTTGCCGCGCACCGTGCCGATCTCGGTGAGGTGCGAGCCGCGGACCGCGCGGGCGATGCCGAAGTCGGCGAGCTTCACGTCGCCGTCGCGCGAGATCAGGATGTTGGGCGGGTTGATGTCGCGGTGGACCAGCCCCAGCGACTTGCCCCCGATGCTGCAGCGGCGGTGCAGGTAGTCGAGCGCCTCGGCGAGCTCCGCGCACAGGTAGGCGACCGCGGAGAGCGGCAGGCGGCCCGCGACGCGGAGGCCCGCCTCCAGGCTCAGCCCCTCGACGAACTCCATGGCGATGAAGTAGTTGCCCTGGTAGCGGCCGAAGTCGAGGAACTGCACCACGTTCGGGTGGGCCAGCAGGGATCCGATCTTCGCCTCGCGGCGAAACAGCGCGAGGAACTCGGGGTCCGCGGCCACGAACGAGTGGATGCGCTTGACCGCCACCTGCTTCTCGAAGCCGCCCTCCGGGCTGTAGATCGCGCGGTAGACCTCGGCCATCCCGCCCTCGCCGAGCCTTTCCTGCAGCACGTACTTGCCCATCACGTCGCGCTCGCGGATCGCCACGATCGCCGCCTCGGCCGTCCGGACCAGGTCCCCTGCGATGATGGCGGTCAGGAAGCCGGAGGCGAAGAGCAGGCCGACGCGCACGAGGATGAAGGGCGGCGAGAACGTCGCGATGGCGCCCGCGGGCAGCCCCGGGCGCGTGAGGACGAAATAGAGGAAGGCGCACTCGACGGCGGCCAGGGTGCCCGCCCAGATGGCGAGCCGCCGGCTGCAGCGCAGCGCGGAGAGGAGGATCATCGTGGCCCAGATCGCGAGCGGCGGCGCGGTCAACGCGAACTCGGGTCCGTGGTAGTGCAGGTCGAGGAGGTAGAGGCCGGCCGGGGCCGAGGTCTCGATGGCGATGTTCAGCCAGCGGATCCACGGCCGGTACCAGCCCGCCCGCAGCGCGCGGCGCAGCCCGCCGTAGTACAGCGCGAGCACGCCGAGCCCGCCGCCGATGCCCAGCGACTGCCGGGCGCCCAGCGCCGGCCAGAGCGAGAGGCCCGCCGCCGCGCCGGCCAGCGCCAGCCAGAAGATGAAGCCGGCGATCGACGCCTCGCGCTCGGGCGCGTCCGCGAGCAGCCGCGCCGCCAGCAGCCGCTCGGGGGAATGCAGCCTGCCGCGGTTCGGGGGCTCGGCCGGAGGCACCCCACCATGCTAGCAGAACGGACGCACTGCCAGGGCAGCGGCCACACCCGGCGTGACGCGGCCGCGCCTGCCCGCGGAGCGGCAACACGGCTTGCCTCGGCATCGCCCTTCCCCTATCTTCGCGCCTTCGATGGACGTCCGCTGCGATCGCTGTCAGACCGAGTACGAGTTCGACGAGGCCCACCTCACGGAGACCGGCGTCGCGGTGAAGTGCACCGCGTGCGGCAACGTCTTCAAGGTCCGCAAGCCGGTCGCCGCCGCCGCGCCCATCGCGCTCGATCGCCCGCGCGAATGGAAGGTGCGCCGCGACGGCCAGACCTACGCGCTCAAGGATTTGCCCGAGCTGCAACGGTGGATCGTCGAGCGGCGCGTCGCCCGCGACGACGAGGTCTCGCTCTCCGGCGATGCCTGGCGCAAGCTCGGCAGCATGCCGGAGCTCGCGAGCTTCTTCGAGGTCGTCGAGGCCGCCGAGCAAGCGCAGCGGGCCGCCGTCGCCCCCGCCGCGCCCGCCGCCCACACCACGGCGCCGACCCTCATCTCTCCGGCGCCCGCGTTCGAAGCGCCGCCCCCCCAGCCCCAGGCAGCGGGCTCCGCCTCGTGGGAAGGCACTCCCCAGGCCTTCAAGCCGGCCGCCCAGGCCTCCGAGCCCGCTTGGGCCGCCTCGCCCTCCATCTCCGCCGTCGGCGACGACCTCGACGCCGATGAGCTGCGCCACGTGCGGCCGAGCCGGGCGCCGCTCGTCTTCCTGGTGCTCCTGCTCGTCGCGGCCGCTGGCGGCGGCGTCTACTACTTCGTCGTCCGCCCGCAGCTGCAGACGCCCGCGGCGCCCGGCGCGGTCGCCGCCTCCGGTCCCGCCGCGCCTCCCGCCGCACCCACGGGACCTTCGGGGCCCGCGGTGGCGCACGCCGAGCCGCCCAAGGCCCCGGCACCCGCCCCGGCTCCCCCCACCTCGAAGCCGGCGGCTCCGGCGCCCGCGCCGCCCGCCAAGGTCGTAGCGGCGACCCCGTCCCATGCACCCGCCGAGGCCAAGGCCGCCGCCAAGCCGCCCGCCAAGGCCGAGGACGCCGCGCCGCCGGGGCACGACTTCAACTGGTATCTCTCGAAGGGCCACCGGCTCCTCGACAACCACCCGAGCGAGGCCCTCGCGATGTTCGATCAGGCCGCGCAGGTGAACCCGAGCTCTCCCGAGCCCGACTCCGGCAAGGGTATCGCCTACAGCAACATGGAGCAGTGGCCGCGCGCCATCGCGTCGTTCCAGTCCGCCTTGAAGAAGAGCCCCGAGTTCACGGAGGCCGTCATGGGCCTCGCCGAGGCCTACCGCTACAAGGGCGACAAGAAGACGGCGGTGCTCTACTACAAGCGCTACCTCCAGCTGACCCCCGACGGCCCCGACGCGCCCGCCGCCAAGGCCCAGATCGAGAACCTGCAAGGCGAGTGAGCCGTGATCGATCGAGCCGAGGTCCGCCGCATCGCCGCGCTCGCCCACCTCGCCCTGTCCGAGGAGGAGGAGGCGCGCCTGGCCGGCGAGCTCTCCCAGATCCTGAGCTACGTCGAGAAGCTGAAGGAGCTGGACACCGAGGGCGTCGAGCCCACCTCGGCCGTCAGCGCCCGGGCGGTCTTCCGCGAGGACGTGGTGCAACCCTCGCTCCCGGCCGAGCGCGCCGTCGCGAACGCGCCCGCCTCCGTCGGCACCGCCTTCTCGGTCCCGAAGATCCTGGAGTGACCGGGCATGGCCGCCGCCGACATCTGCGACCTGACGCTCGCCGAGCTCTCGGCGAAGCTGGCCCGCCGGGAGCTGTCCGCCACGGAAGCCACGCGGGCCTCCCTCGCGCGCACCGCCGCCATCGACCCCAAGATCCATGCCTTCCTGCGCGTCGACGAGAAGGGCGCGCTCGCCGCGGCGGCGGCCGCCGATGCCCGCCTGACGAAGGGCCGGCCGCTCTCGCCGCTCGACGGAGTCCCGCTGGCCCTGAAGGACCTCTTCGTCACCGAAGGGGTCGAGACCACCGCCGGCTCGCGCATCCTCGCGGGGTTCATACCGCCCTACGACGGCACGGCCGTGGCGCGCCTCAAGCAGGCCGGCGCGGTCCTCACCGGCAAGCTCGCGATGGACGAGTTCGCGATGGGCTCCTCGAACGAGAACACGCCGTTCGAGAAGGTCAGAAATCCCTGGGACCTCTCGCGCGTCCCCGGCGGGTCCTCGGGCGGCAGCGCCGCGGCCGTCGCGGCCCGCGAGGTCTTCGGCACGCTCGGCACCGACACGGGCGGCTCGATCCGCCAGCCGGCCTCGCTCTCCGGCATCGCCGGCCTCAAGCCCACCTACGGCCGCGTCTCCCGGTACGGCGTCGTGGCCTTCGCCTCGTCGCTCGATCAGGTGGGCCCCATGGCGCGCACGGCCGAGGACTGCGCGCTCCTGCTGTTCGCCATCGCCGGCCACGACCCGCTCGATTCGACGAGCGCGGACCTGCCCGTGCCGGACTACCGGAAGGCCTGCGAGCGCGGCGTGAAGGGGCTCAAGCTCGGCGTGCCCAAGGAATACTTCGTCGCCGGCATGGACCGCGAGGTCGAGCGCTCGGTGCGCGACGGCATCGAGGCCCTGCGATCGCTCGGAGCCACCCTCCACGAGATCTCGCTGCCCCACACCGGCCACGCCGTCGCCACCTATTACATCGTCGCCACCGCCGAGGCCTCGTCGAACCTCGCCCGCTACGACGGCGTGAAGTACGGCTTCCGCGCCCCCGGCGCGCAGGGGCTCCGCGACCTCTACCTGCGCACCCGGGCCGAGGGGTTCGGCCCCGAGGTCAAGCGGCGCATCATGCTCGGCACCTACGTGCTCTCCGCGGGCTACTACGACGCGTATTACCTGAAGGCCCAGCGGGTCCGCACGCTCATCCGGCGCGACTTCGACGCGGCCTTCGCGAATGTCGACGCCATCGTCTGCCCCACCTCGCCGGTGCCGGCGTTCGGCCTGGGCGAGAAGAGCGACGACCCGCTGCAGATGTACCTCGCCGACATCTTCACCATCTCGTGCAACCTGGCGGGGCTGCCCGGCCTCTCGGTGCCTTGCGGCTTCACCGCCGGCGGCCTCCCCATCGGCCTGCAGCTCCTCGGCCGGCCCTTCGACGAGGAGACCCTGTTCGCCGCGGGCAGCGCCCTCGAGCGATCGTTGAAGGTCCACGCGAAGCGGCCCCCGCTCTAGCCCATGCCCTCAACCGCCCAGAGACAGATCCCCCGCGAAGGCACCGAGACCTGGGAGCCGGTGCTCGGGCTCGAGGTGCACGCCCAGCTCCTCACCCACACCAAGATCTTCTGCGGCTGCTCGACGGCCTTCGGCGCGCTGCCGAACCACCACACCTGCCCCGTCTGCCTGGGCCTGCCGGGCGTGCTGCCCGTCCTGAACCGCCAGGTCGTGGAGTTCGCGATCCGGGCCGGCCTCGCGCTCGGCTGCGAGGTGCGCGACACGTCCGTCTGGTCGCGCAAGAACTACTTCTACCCCGACCTGCCGAAGGGCTATCAGATCTCGCAGTACGACCTCCCCATCTGCGAGCACGGGCGGCTCACCCTGCCCTCCGGCAAGACCGTGCGCATCCGGCGCATCCACATGGAAGAGGACGCGGGCAAGAACATCCACGGCAGCGACGGCGTCTCGCTCGTCGACCTGAACCGCGCCGGGGTGCCGCTCCTCGAGATCGTGAGCGAGCCCGACATCGGCTCCGCCCAGGAGGCCTCGGACTACCTCAAGACGCTGCGCGCGGTGCTCATGTACCTGGGCATCAACGACGGGAACCTGGAAGAAGGCTCGCTGCGCTGCGACGCCAACGTGAGCGTGCGCCGCGCCGGCGCGACGGAGCTCGGCACCCGCGCCGAGCTCAAGAACATGAACAGCTTCCGCTTCCTTCGCCAGGCCATCGAGTACGAGATCAAGCGGCAGGTGGGCGTGCTCGAGGGCGGTGGGCGCGTGCTGCAGGAAACGCGCACCTTCGACGTCGCGAAGGGTGAGACGAAGTCGATGCGCAGCAAGGAAGAGGCGAACGACTACCGCTACTTCCCCGAGCCGGACCTGCCGCCGCTGCACGTCTCGAAGCCGTGGGTCGACCGCGTGCGCCGCGAGCTGCCCGAGCTGCCCGCCGCCCGCCTGGCCCGCTACCGCTCGCTGGGCGTGGGGACCGCCGAGGCGCAGGTGCTCGTGGACGAGCGCGCGCTCGCGGACCTGTTCGATCGGACGTCCGCCCAGTACCCCGACGCCGGGAAGCTCGCGAAGCGCTTCGCCAACGAGCTGCAGGCGGCCCTGCGCGACGCCGGCCTCACGCTCGCGGAGCAGAAGGCCACGCCCGAGGCGATCGCGAAGCTGCTGGCGCTCGTGGACGAGGGCGCGCTCTCGGGGGCCGCCTCCAAGGAAGTCCTGCTCGAGATGGTCAAGAGCGGCCAGGCGCCCGACGCCATCGCCGACGCCAAGGGGCTGCGGCAGCTCTCCGACCTCGGCCCCACCGAGGCCGCCGTCGACGCCGTCCTCGCGCGCACGGCCGACGAGGTCGCGCGCTACAAGGCCGGCAAGACGCAGCTCCTGGGCTTCTTCGTGGGCCAGGTGATGAAGGAGATGAAGGGCAAGGGCAACCCCGCCGTCATCGGCGAGGCGCTCAAGAAGAAGCTCGGGTAGCGCTTGCGCCGGGTCTCGGCCCTCCAGACGACGTGCTGGCGGGCGTTGGAGGCGCTCCTCGGGACGTCGCGCGCGGCGCCGGTCGTCTTGCGCACGTCGTGAACGTCGTTGCAAACGCGATGGAGCTCGTCGAGCGAGATCAATGGCCTCCAGCGCACGCCGTGGGTCTTCGAGGGCACGTCCGTGGGCCTCCAGCGCGCGGTGAAGGCCTTCGATCCCGAGGCGGAGAGGCCGTTGCACGGGCGATGGAGCTCGTTGAACGAGCTCTCGCGGCCCTGGCGCACGTCGTGAAGCCTCTCGAGGATGCGCAAGGGCTTCGAGCCTGGGCGCAAGGTCTTCTTGCGCCCATCGTGACGGGCGTTGAACGAGCGCTCGATCTTCCAGCGCGCGCGCAAAGGCCTCCAGCGCCCGCGCTAGAGCCTCTTCAGCCCATGCAATGAACGTTTGCACGCGTTCAACGAAGCCAGGCGCACGCGCTCGAGGGTCGAGCCTGGCGCGTGGAAGGCCTTGCGCAGGCCCGCAGGCTTCTGGAACGCGCTCGGGGCTCGATTGAAGACGCTCGCTGCCTTCCAGAACGTGCGCAAGGTCTTCTAGCGCCCGACGAATGGCCTCTGGACCGTGCGCCAGAAGGCCGAGCTCACGCGCTCGAAGGCATCGAACGCACGCTGGCGCTTCGAGCGCCCGCACTCGAAGCGTTTGGGCAGGTCGTGGAAGGCATTGCGCACGCGCTCGAAGCTCTTGCACGCGTCGTGGAAGGCTTCGCGCACGCGCTCGAAGCCTTTGCACGCCTCGTGGACGCTTTCACGCACGTCGTGGAAGCCTTTGCACGCCTCGTGGAAGCTTTCGCGCACGTCGTGGAAGACATTGCACGCCTCGTGGAGGCTTTCGTGCACGTCGTGGAAGACATTGCACGCCTCGTGGAGGCTTTCGCGCACGTCGTGGAAGACATTGCACGCGTCGTGGAGGCTTTCGCGCACGTCGTGGAAGCTTTCACGCGCGTCATGGAAGGCTTCGCGCACGCGCTAGACGCGTTCGCGCATGCGCAAGCCCTCAAAACGCTTGAGCGATCGGCCCTTCTCCGCGTGCTCTGCGGCTCAGTTGCTCGGCGTGTACTGCAAGGCCGGCGGACAGCCGCTGCCCACGATGAAGCTCTCGGCGTCGACCACCCGCATACCCTTGTAGGCATCGAGCGCCGTGCTGCCGGGCGCGAGCTGTGCGGCCGTGGCGGCCACCGGAGGCGGCAGCGGGGCCTTCCCCAGGATCGCGAGGCTCGAGGTGCTCTGGAACTCGAACTCGTTCAGCCCGTCGTAGGGCGACCAGGTGACGCCGCCGAGGACCACGACGTCGCCGCGGCTGGGCACCGGGGGCCCGCCGGCAGCCGAGTCGACGTAGACGTCGATGCCGCTCCCCGGCTGAGGCGACTCGCCGGCCTGCACGGGGTCCTGCACGTAGAAGCTGCCCGAGCTCTCCGCCGCCCAGGGCGAGACGAAGGTGACGACGCCGTAGAACGTGAGCCCCCCGTCGGCGCCGGCGAGCCCGGCGGCGACCGCGGCGTGCACGGTGGTGCCGGCGTCCGGCGGCGTGAACGTCCCGCCGGCGGGGCCGCTGCCGACGCCCACGTCGTCGCAGCCGCCGGGGTAGAGGCCGTCGATGGGGGTGCCGGAGCCGTAGAGGTAGGTGTCCCAGATGCCGCCCGCCTGCGACAGCGTGCCCGCGAAGGCGAACGTCGGGTTACCGGCGTCGTCGACCGAGGTCACGAGGGCGCTGCACGACGAGGCGACGTCCTGCGCGAGGGGGTACAGGAGAAGATAGGCCGACGCGCCCGCCGTGTTGGTCACCTGCATGCCGTCGCAATAGGAGGCGCCGCCCGTGCTGCCGCCCGTGCCCCCGCTGGAGCCGCCCCCGCTCGTCCCATGGCCGCCGGTCGTGGCCCCACCGTCCCCGCCGGGGCTCGAGGAGCAGGCGCACACGGCGAGCGCGGCGCAGCAGAGAATCGACGATCGCGACATGGGCACCCTCGCTTCCGGGCGTCCCTCCGCCCGGCGCGCGCGGCAATACCTGGCGCCGGCTGCACCGTCAAGCAAACAACCGGTGGCGGGAAGTCCTTCGAACGGGGCGGAAGGCGCCCGTTTCGCTCGCTTGATTTCTCCACCGGCGGCGTGTCAAGTAGCGGTTTCTCGGAGGGCTCCCCCGGTGGGCATCGACGTGTCGGTGGTGGTTCCGCTCTACAACGAAGCGGACAACGTGCGTCTCCTCCACGACGAGCTCGAGGCTTGCCTCGCGAAGCTGGGCCGCAGCTACGAGATGATCTTCGTGGACGACGGCAGCAACGACGGCACCTCCGAGCTGCTCGCCGGCCTCGCGAAGAGCTCCCCCCACCTCACCGTGGTGCGCTTCCGCCGCAACTTCGGCCAGACCGCCGCGCTCGCCGCCGGCATCGAGCGCGCGCGCGGCGACATCATCGTGCCCATGGACGGGGATCTGCAGAACGACCCGGCCGACATCGGCCGGCTCCTCGAGAAGATGGGCGAGGGCTTCGAGTGCGTCTCCGGCTGGCGCAAGGATCGCAAGGACAAGGCCGTGAGCCGCCGCCTCCCGTCGCACGTCGCCAACTGGATCATCTCGCGCGTCTCCGGGATCCAGCTCCACGACTACGGCTGCACCCTCAAGGCCTACCGCCGAGAGGTCCTCGAAGGCGTCCGCCTCTATGGGGAGATGCACCGCTTCATCCCCATCTACGCGGCCTGGCAGGGGGCGCGCGTCACCGAGATCGCCGTGAACCACCGGGCGCGGCGCTTCGGCCGCTCCAAGTACGGCCTCAACCGCATCTTCAAGGTGCTGCTGGATCTCATGCTGGTGCGCTTCCTGTTCACCTACATCACGAAGCCGATCTACGTCTTCGGCGGCTTCGGCCTCGCCGCGCTGGCGGGCGGCCTGCTGGCCGGGGGCACCGCGGTGGCCTTGAAGCTCCTCGGCCTGCGCGACTTCGTCTCCACGCCCCTGCCGCTGCTCACCGTGCTGCTCTTGCTCGTGGGCTTCCTGTCGCTCCTGATGGGCCTGCTGGCCGAGCTGGTGATCCGCACGTACTACGAGAGTCAGGACAAGCGGCCCTACGTCGTCGCCGAGGTCCTCGGCTCGCAGGCCAGCGCTCCCACGCCCTCGGCTCCGCCTCGCGCCATCGGGAGCTAGCCCCTCGTCGGCATGAATCCCGCAGTACCGCTGACACTGCTGCCCGCGCTCCTGCTCGTCTTCCGGGCGGGCCGGGTCCTCGCCGGCTGGGCGACGGGCGACCGCGTGCTGGCGCGCCTGCTGACCCCGGCGTGCGCGCTCGCCCTCTGGCTGCTCTCGGTCCACGTGCTCGGCCTGTGGACGCAGTCGTTCTGGCTGGGCCTGTTCGTGGGCACGACGCTGGTGGCCGCCCTCGGCCTCGGCTCGCTGTTCCTGGAACCGCCCGACGAGGAGCCGGGGCTCCCGCTCGGCTGGGGGGCCTTCCTCGCGGCCGCCCTCGCGGTGGCGCTGCTCCTCGGCATGGAGCTGCGCTACTTCGTCTGGGACGAGAACCTGATCACGGGGCACCTGTCGATACCGCTGCAGATGCTCAACGGCATCTACCCGCCGCACCACCTCACGTTCTCGATCTACGAGCTGCGCTACCACTACGGCTTCGACCTGCTGAACGCTTGCGTGGCGGCGCTGCTGGGCCAGCCTCCGATGCGCGGCGTCGTCCACGGCGTCACGCTCGCGCTCTGGGGCTACCTGGCCCTGCTCGCCTGGGCGCTGGGACAGCGCCTCATCGCGCCGCGCGCCGGGCCGATCAGCGCCGCCTGCTGCCTGCTCTCCGGCGGCGTCCCGTTCTTCTGCAAGCCGTTCTTCCCGCTCCCCCAGTACTTCGAGG
>Ga0335073_10011486_pt1 | contig 12440 bp, 12 predicted proteins | sample Lox_Sample_22_FD_207093 | JGI IMG/M metagenome (GOLD analysis project Ga0335073, IMG submission 207093) | Soil microbial communities from Loxahatchee National Wildlife Refuge, Florida, United States - Lox_Sample_2.2 | ecosystem: Environmental > Terrestrial > Soil > Wetlands | place: USA...
GATGGAAGCGAGCGCTGGCATTACTTCTGGAAGACCAAGGGTGGCACCCACATTGGCAATCGCGGCCTGGGCATGTGGCACAAGACGCTGTTTATGGAGACACCCGACGATTACCTGGTGGCGCTGGATTCGACCACGGGCAAGGAACTCTGGCACAAAGAAATCGCTAACCTGGTGGACGGCTATTTCTCGACGCCCGCGCCGGTAGTGGTCGGGAATCATGTGTTAGTGGGCACGGGCGACGACCTGGACGCGCCGGGTTTTGTGCAGTCATTCGACCCGGAGACCGGCGACTTGCAATGGAAGTTCTACACCGTGCCGATGAAGAAGGGCGATCCAGGATTGGATAGCTGGGGCAGCCTGGATGCGGCCAGGCACGGCGGCGGTCAAGCCTGGGTGCCCGGCGCCTACGACCCGGAGACGCATTTGTATATCTTCAGCACGGGCAATCCGACCCCGGCGTTCATGACCGGCACGCGGGGCAACGGTGACAACTTATTCACCTGCTCGGTAGTGGCGATCAATGTGGACACCGGTAAGCTGGCTTGGTATTACTCGACGTCGCCGCACGACATGCATGATTACGATTCGGCGCAGACGCCTGTGTTGGTCGACGCGCTCTTCGACGGACATAAGCGCAAGCTGCTGCTGACCGCGGCGCGCAACGGTTACTATTTCACGCTCGACCGGTTGACAGGTGAGCACTTAGTTTCCACTAAATACGGAGTAGATACGAACTGGGCCAGAGGACTGAACGCCAAAGGCGCGCCGATCTACAATCCGGAGAAGGATGCCACCGTGCCGGGATCGCTGGTGTCGCCAAGTTCCGATGGAGTGACTAACTGGGAGCCGGCATCTTACTCGCCGGATACGGGGCTGCTGTATGTGGCGCAGCACAATGAGTACTCGATGTTCTATCTTACGGACGTCGACCCGCGCGGATCGATGGGTCTGGGCGGGAAGGAAGAGGTGCAAGTAGGGTCCGGCGGCAGTTTTCTTACCGCGATTGATTACACCACCGGCAAGATCGCCTGGAAGCGCCCGTATTATGGCGATGGCGGCGGAGGCGGGCTATTGACCACGGCCGGGAAGCTGCTGTTTGGGGGCGACGGCGGCGGCAACCTGGTGGCGTACGATGTGTTCACGGGCAAGCCGCTGTGGCACACGCATATCGGAGACGTGACCAATCCGCCACAGACGTTCATGCTGGACGGCCATCAATACGTGATCGCGGCGACGGGCGACCGGATGTGGGCGTTTTTGCTCTACTGAGTCATACTTCAAATTCGCGGTTGGTGTCCCAGGTCCAGGTTTCGCTGGCGTAGCCCGTTTCGGCCAGATGCCGCAGGCGGTCGCGATCGAGATCGATGCCCAGGCCGGGCCGATCGGGTACCGGCAGGCAGCCGTTTTCATCCAAGCGGAACGGTTCGACGGCAATCTCTTCCACCAGCGCATTACCCACATTGAATTCCACAAACGAACGCGACGGCAGCGTGGCGACGAATTGAATATCGGATGCCACGCCGACTGCGGTGTTCCATCCGTGCGGCACCACATCGATGCCATGTTCGGCGGCCATCCAGGCAATGCGCCGCATCTCGGAGAGGCCGCCGACCTTGGTGGTATCGGGTTGGGCGATATCCATGGCGCGGCGCTGAAAGTACGGCAGGAAGGATTGGCGGCGCGTGAGCACTTCGCCGTGCGAGATCTTGACGGGCGAGGCATCGGCCAGGCGCTGATAGCCTTCGATGTCGTCAGGCGCGAGGGCTTCCTCGAACCAATAGACGTTGTACGCGGCCAGCATGCGGGCGCGCTCCAGCGCGTCTTTGTAGCGTAGCGGCCAGAACGGATAGCTACCGCCGGCATCGATCAGCAGAGTGGTTTCATCGCCGGCGGCCTGGCGCGCGCTGCGCACCAGTTTCTCGTCCTCGGCCAAGCTTTGGCGGCCAAACGGATCCCAACCCAGCTTGATGGCGCGGAAGCCGCGCGCCCGCATAGTTCGGATGCGTTCGGGGAGCGTTTCGACAGGAACGAATAGCACGGAGCCGTAGGCCGGCACGGCAGCGTGATATCGCCCGCCCAGCAACGTCGAAACGGGCTGCCCCAAGATCTTTCCGGCGAGGTCCCAAAGCGCGATATTGACCGCGCTGATGGCGTGCGTCATGGCGCCGCCGCGGCCCACCCAGAAAGTGGTCTGGTGCAATTTCTCGGTGACGCGCTCAACTTCGAGGGGGTTCTCACCCACGACGAAGCGCTTCAGCCAATCCAGCGCGCCGGTGAGTTGCCCGGTGTAAGAATAGCCCGCGCCCCATCCAGTGACGCCGGCGTCGGTTTCCACTTCGAGGAAGACGTGAAACAGGCGGTCGGGAGTGTAGACTTTCCAGTCGGTGATCTTCACGATCTGATTGTCGCGCAGACGTCAGTGTGCGACGCTACGGCCTTTCTTGGGCCAGTTTGGCGGGGTCGCGATGCCGTCGGGCAGCTTGGTCTGGCTATCGCCGTGAGTATGGCCGAGTTGCTCGTCGGTCAGGTCCTCGGCGGTGGAGAGATCCGCGCCGCAGATGTTGGCGTGCGAGAGATCGACGCCGGTAAGGCGGGCGCCGATCAGGTTCGCGCTCCGCAAGTCGGCGTGCCGCAGATCCGCGCCGCGCAGATTTGCCAGCACCAGGTCGGCTTCGCAGAGTTGGGCGCCGGCCAGATTGGCGAGCATCAGATCGGCGCCGCGCATCACAGCGTAGCTCAGATCGGGTTTCACCTTGGGGTGCTCGTCCCGCCACTTGTTCCAGGCGTTGACGTCGCGCATCAACAGTTCGAAATGTTCCTTGTCCGCCATTAGAGAATCATTGTATCGCCCTACTCATGACGAAAGCATCGCCACCATCCTCGTAATAACCGGCGGCCAGGCGGACTTTGCGGAAGCCCAGCGAGCGGTAGAGCGCGAGGGCGGCCAGATTTTGGGGCCGCACGGTCAACGTCGCACGGCGGGTGCCAGCCGGCTTCAGAATGGCCAGCAAATGCCCCATCAATGCGACAGCCACGCCGCGGCGGCGATAGTCCGGAGCCACGGCGAGCGATGCAATCTCCGCCTGATTCTTTTCCAGGCAGGCGACGGCGTAGCCCGCGATGCGGCCGGACAACTTGGCGACGACAAAGAACTGCCGGCAATCGGCATAAAGCTCGAGGAAATAGCGGCGCGGCCAGGCATCGCGACGGAAGCTGGCGCGCTCGATGCGCATGATACGCTGCAGGTGGCGCAGGCGGAAGGGAACGATTTGGATCGTAGTGGTCAGACGGCGTTGGCGGTCGAAAGGCCGCAATCGATGTGCAGCAATTGCCCGGTGATCTTGCGCGAGTAGTCGCTGCCCAGGAACAAGGCGGAGTCCGCGACATCTTCCTTGGACACGGTCTCTTCGATGGCGCAGCGCTTGGCCACCAGCGCCTGAAAATGTTTCCATGCGGCGCTGGCGGTGGCGATCGGATCCGGATGGTTTTCCGCGCGGGCCAGTTCGATAGCGGCTTGAAAAACGCGCGCCCGCTGGCTTTCGAGCGCATCCGGGTTGCGCAAGAAAGCGCCCATGATGCCGGTAGCGGCCACAGTCTCGATGGGGCCCGGGGAGAGCGCATTCACCCGGATCTTGCCGCGGCCGAGTTCCAGGGCCAGATAGCGCACGGCACTTTCTAGCGCCGATTTTGAAACCCCCATCAGGCCATAGGAAGCCTCGGCGCGTTCGGAGGCTTGATAGGTGAGGGTGATGACGCTGCCCCACTCGCGCAGATTCGGCTTGGCGAAGCGCACGGTCTTGAGCAGGGAGTGTGCCGAGATGGCGATGCTCTGGGCGAAGGCTTCGGCACTGGCCGAAGAAGCCGGTTCGGTGAACAGCTCGTTCGGCGCAAAGGCGATGGCATGCACCAGGACGTCGATCGGATTATTCTGAAACCGCGCGAAGAAGTTGGTCAGCTCCGCGTCGTTGGTGACGTCACAACGGTCACCTTGCACGCCGGGATTGTGCAGCAACAGCAAGCGCACACGGCTGAAGAACTTCTGCTGATAGCCGATGAAAACGTGGGCGCCATGTTCGGCGAATCGCTTGGCGATGGCCCATGCCAAGCTGGATTCGTCGGCGACGCCCAGCACCACTACATTCTTGCCCTCCAAGCCCATTCCGCGGTGATCCGCTGCCATCATCGTTTTAGGAAACCTCGTCCATCTAAAATAGCAGGGTTCTGAGGCGTAACAGGGGGCGCGCAACGACGCGAGAGGGTGCAGGCCAGCGGATCAGGCGACTCTGCGGACTTTGGAAAGGGCGGCAGCCAACTCAGGTGGGCGCCGCAGACGGATCAGCCGGATCTCTTCGAGGAGTTTGATCGCTTTATCCAGTTCCGTTCGGCGATGGCGTAGTTGAAGCAACTGTTCGTTCGGGGGAGGAAACGCGCGCAGTGTCAACATTTGTCTTGGGTAGTTTCCTTAGAGTTTATCTAGGTTGATTCCCGGTCTTACAGGTGTAAAGCTCAGGTTTAACTAAGAACTATGCTTACCAAAACTACCCTAGTGAGGGTAGTGATGCGACTCTTTTGAGGGGTGCGTGGGGTTCGGCATTGAGACGGCCGCATGACTACGGGGGCGCAGGAAGGGGCACAGCAACTGCTGAAAAGGAACGGAAAGGCGCCGGAATTGTAACTGAAATCCCGCAATAATCGCCCGCTCGCCGCGGGGTCTCTCATCCGTGATAGGGGAGTCTCGGGAGTTTCGGCCAGGCTGCCGCAATCACCTTTAATATCACGCCAATAGGTCTTGTTATCTTTGGTTTACTCGCAGGCAAGAGATAGGGCTTTCCCTTATATCGTAGGACACCCGGGAGATCGACGCAGGCCTATAGAAATCAATGAATTCGGCAGCAAATGTTTTTTAAATCACAAAGAGAAAACGCAGAATTATTGCGTTGTGTACGATTTGTATGCTAACTCTGATGACACTTGTACTGAGAGTACTGAACTCTCAGATTGTCCTGAACCGCACTTGAGGGAAAACCCCGAATGGGACCCAGACAGCGGTAGCTCTGCCCAAAAGGATTGCTAATGCACTCATGGTTTGCTTTGACGGCCAAGCCGCGTCATGAGAAAAGCGCTGCCCGGATCCTCTCGATTCGCGGTCTGGAGCCGTTTCTGCCTGTTTATCACGCGCAGCACCGGTGGAGTGATCGCGTGAAGACCGTCGAACTTCCGCTCTTTCCGGGCTACATCTTCTGCCGGTTCGATTACGCGCATCGCTGGACCGTCCTATCGACACCGGGAGTCAACTCGATTATCGGTTTCGATCAAGTGCCTGCGGCGGTACCTGACGAGGAGATCGACCGCATTCAGACGATCGTGAGCTCGGGGCTGCGGGCCCAACCGTGGCCGTACATTCAGGTGGGCGATGCCATTCGGATTCATCGCGGCGCACTGGCGGGTCTCGAAGGCGTGCTGGTAAGGGAGAAGGACGCGATGCGCGTAGTGGTATCTGTGGACTTGCTGCAGCGATCGGTGGCGGTGGAGATCGATCGCGATATGATCGGCGCGGCTGTGCGCGCGCAGTGACGATAACGCAAAGCCGAAACCGCTCGCCGGCGCGCACGGCTCACAAGCGACTTACCCAGCCGCGGCGGCGCGAGATGCGCGCCCCTTTGCGCTTTTGACCATGTGGTCATTATGACGTCTAATCCTCGCAATCGAGTCGTGGTCTTTCGAGTGAGTCAAGACGAATACAAAGCTCTGAAGGATGCTTGCGACCGGCGCGGGTCCCGCAACCTTTCCGAGTTCGCACGAACGGAAATGTTGGCGTACCTGGCGGACAATCCGGCAGAGGAAAACCTGAACAAACGTTTTACCTCGATCGAACAGGCCATCGCCTCGCTTGAAACCTCGGTATCCGAGCTCAACAATCTGCTTCGGGAAGGCCCATATGTGTGCCCAAAGACGACGACTTAACCCGGTATTCACGGCGGCGTGCTGCCTCCTGTTGATCTGCGCGAGCGGGCAGTCACAAACGCGCGCCGCGTCCACGACCGATCCGGTGACCGCCAACCTGCCGGCCCAACCCATCGGCCCAAACGACCTGGTCTCTATCTCGGTTTACGACGCGCCGGAGTTGTCCCGGACCGTGCGGGTCGGCTCCGACGGCCTGATCCGGCTGCCAATGATGAGAGAGCCGATCAAGGCCCAGGGGCTGATGCCCAGCGCACTGGAAGCGGCCATTGCGGATGCCTTACGGGAAGAACAACTGATCGTGGATCCGTTTGTCACGGTCACGGTGGCCGAATATAACAGCCGTCCCATCTCCGTGGCTGGGGCGGTGAAGGAACCGCTAACGTTTCAAGCCATCGGCCCCACGACCTTGCTGGAAGCCATCACCCGGGCCGGCGGACTGAGTACGGAGGCCGGCGCTGAGATTCTGGTGAGCCGTCCGCAATTGGGCGCCGACGGAAGCAAGTCGGAACTGGTTGAGCGGATTCCGGTGAAAGGCCTGATTGACGCGGCGGACCCGAAACTGAATATTTCACTGACTGGCGGCGAGGAGATCCGGGTGCCGGAGGTCGGCAAGGTCTTTGTGGTGGGCAACGTGACTAAGCCCGGCGCCTATCCGATTGTAGACTCGACGGAGTCGAGCGTTCTGCGGATGCTGGCCGAGGCGGAAGGGCTGCAGCGCTTCGCCACCAAGGACGCTTATATCTACCGGCGGGAAGCCAACGGGGAAAAGAATGAGATTCCAGTGCCGCTGGAGAAGATCATGGAGCGCAAGGCTCCGGATGTGCCGCTGCTGGCCAACGACATTCTGTACGTTCCCGACAATAAGGGGCGGCGCATTACGGTGGGCGCTCTGGAGAAACTTCTGATTATCGGAGGCGGTGTCAGCGCCGCCCTGGTGTACGCGGGAGTGCGCTGACCCCCCAACGAATCCGAACCCGATCCGCGACATAAGCATATGAACGAATCAAAAGCTCTGCCCGCCCCGAATCAAGCCGTGCCGGCCACCTGGTATGGCTACGACATTGAGCCTCCGGAACAGTCCGCGGTACCGCTGGCGCATTATCTCTGGATTTTCCGGCGGCACCGCTGGAAGATCATTTCGTTTGTGCTCGGCTGTGTAGCGGCCACTATCATCATCTCGTCACGCCTGACTCCCATCTATGAGTCCACCGCAACCATCGACATCGACCGCCAAATGCCGAATGCGGTAATCGGGCAGGACTCGACGCGCATGCCGCTGAACGATGCGGACCAGTTTCTGGCGACCCAGATCAAGCTGGTGCAGTCCGACTCCGTGCTACGGCCGGTGGCGGATCAATATCATCTGCTGGATCTGGAAAAGCAATACGACAACAAGCCGGGTTGGTCGGCGGCCGAGCGCGACGCGCCGGTGCTGCTGAAGAAGCTGCGAGTGATCCGGCCACCCAATACTTACCTGCTGCTGATCAGCTATCGCTCGCCGAACCCGCGGCTGGCGGCGGATGTGGCCAATGGCGTGGCCAACTCTTATGTGCAGCATACTTACGCCATCCGTTTCCGTTCGTCCGCTTCGCTGGCCACTTTCATGGAGAAACAACTGGAGGAGTTGAAGGCGAAGATGGAAAGCTCGTCGTCCGCGCTGGCGCAGTTCGAGCGGGAATTGAACGTGATTAATCCCGAGGAAAAGACCAGTATCCTGTCGGCGCGCCTACTGCAACTCAACACGGAGTACACCAATGCGGAGGCAGACCGCGTGCGCAAGGAGTCGGCCTGGAATTCCATCCAGACCGGTTCGCTGGAAGCCGCGCAGGTCTCCACGCAGGGCGAGGATTTGAAGCAACTGTCCACCAAGCTGGACGAGGCCCGCGAACACTTCGCCGACGTAAAAACGCACTACGGCGCGAACCATCCGGAATATCGCAAAGCGGCCGTGCAGGTGAGCGAGATCGAGCACCAGCTACAGCAAAGCCGGCAGAACGTAGCCCAGCGGGTGGAGGTGGAATATCGCGAGGCGTTGAGCCGCGAAGACATGCTGAAAAAGGCGGTGGGCGAAACCAAGAGCGAGTTTGACCGTCTGAATGCGCGCAGCTTTGAATACCAGGCGCTGAAGCGCGAAGCGGATGCCGACAAGACACTATACGAAGAACTGGTGCGCAAGATCAAAGAAGCGGGCATCAACGCGGGATTCCAGAACAGCGCCATCCGCATCGCGGATCCGGCGCGGCCGGCGGTGAAGCCGGTATTTCCGAACATGGTGCTCAATATCATTCTGGCGTTTGTCTTTTCGAGTCTGTTGGCGGCGGGCGTCGCGGTGATGAGCGATGTTCTGGATAAGTCGGTGCGCGATCCCGAACAGATCGCGACGCTGTTCAAGACGGAAGTAATGGGAAGCCTGCCGCTGGTAAAGACGTGGCGGCGGCGGCTGGCACAGGCCATGCCAGGTGAATTAGGCACGACCGCCCTGGTGCGCGCGGATGAAAGCTCCGGGCCGGCCCGTAGCCGCCATGTTACGGGCTTTGAAGAAGCCGTGCGCACGCTGCGTAACGCGATCATGCTGGGATCCTTCGATCGGCGTCTGCGGTCACTCATGATTACTAGCGCGACGCCGGCGGAAGGTAAGACCACCACGGCGGTTCACCTGGCGATTGCGCATGCCCAACAGAAGCACAAGACCCTATTAATCGATTGCGATCTGCGCCGGCCGGGGATTCACGGCAAATTAGGCATCAAGCCGGAGAGCGGGCTGGCCGCCGCGTTGCAGAACGGCATGCTATGGCGCGAGAAACTGGTCAAGCTGGAGGAGGTTCCGGATCTGGATGTGCTGCCGGCGGGCCCCTCCAGCCGCCGCGCGGCGGACCTGATCGGCGCCAGCCTGCCGCGCATTCTCGAAGAAGCGGCGGATTACGACCTCATCGTCATTGATTCGCCGCCCATTCTCGGATTCCCCGAGCCACTGCAGATGGCGGCGGCCGTAGATGGCGTGGTGATCGTGGCCCGCGCGGGCGAGACCAATCGGAACGCGGTCGGTTCCACTCTGAACACGCTGCAGCGGGTGCGCGCGAATATCCTGGGCCTGGTACTGAACGAAGTAACCAAGGAAATGAGCGACACCTATTATTACTACGGCTACCACGGTAAGTACTATAAGTATTATCGGCACTCCGAGGCATAACTCAATGCGCCGTCCTCCTCCAGATTTTGTCATCGTCGGCGCGCCGAAGTGCGGTACGACTTCGATCCACGTTACTCTGCAGAAGCATCCACAACTGTTTCTGCCGAGCCTGAAGGAGCCGCACTACTTTGCCTACGATCTGCCGAAGCGGCGCGAAGTGGAGACGCTGCGCGACTATGACAATCTGTTTGAGCCGGCCGAAGCGCAACAGCTACGGGGAGAGACCTCTTCTTTGTATCTCAGCTCACACCCGGCGATCGGCGCGATCCTGGAACGCCGGCCGGACGCTAAGTTCATTGCGATGGTGCGAAATCCGGTGGATATGTTCATCTCCTGGCATAACGAGTGCGTCAAGGCTTTGGATGAAGACCAGGCGGATCCGGAACGCGCCTGGGCACTCCAGGAGGAGCGCGCCGCGGGCAGAGCGATTCCGCGATACTGCAAGGAGCCGGCCTTCTTGCAATATCGCAGGATCTGTGGTCTGGGAAGCCAGATCGAAGCGTTCTATCGAACCGTTCCGGAGCACCATCGGCTGACCATCGTTTTCGATGAGTTACGGCAGACGCCGCGCCTGACTTACGAGAGAATCATCCGTTTCCTGCGCGTTGAGGATGACGGCACTGCCGAGTTTGTTCGTGAAAATGTGTATGCGCGTCCCAAGAGCGCGCTGGTAGCCCGATTTGTGCGATTCGCATTCTTGAACGCGGCCTTCAGACGGGTGCGGCTGAGTTGTAAACCCTTTCTGAACCGGCACGGCATTCGGCCGATGGGTTGGCTGATCCAGCACAACCTGGAACCTGTAGCTAAGCCGGCACTGCGTGCCGAGTTTCGCCGGGAGTTGGAGACGGCGTTTGCGCCGGATGTAATTCGATTGGAAGCCCTGTTGGGAATGCCCTTACGGGAACGATGGTCGGGCGGCGATTCCAGATGGGAGACCGCAGCAAGTTATTGTGCGGCGGCCGCACAGTGCGAGTAGCGGAGACACGCCGGCAGAGTTCAAATAACGATCTGCAAGGGGGGAACCATGCAGGCAGCACCAGAGGAGATTCAAGCCAGTTATTATGTCCGGACCGCGGCGCGCTACGACGAAATGCACACAGCCGACCTCCAGGACGAGCACTATACGGCGCTACAGATTATCGACTCCGTCAGTGATCTGCTGGGGCTGCGGACGTTTTTAGATGTCGGGGCCGGCACCGGCCGCGCCGTGCTGTTTTTGCGGCGGGAGGGAAGAATCGTCAGAGGGGTGGAACCGGTCAGTTCGCTCATCGGCCAGGCCGTCGCGAAAGGTCTGGCGGAGGGCGACATACTCTGCGGCAGTGGCCAGTCACTGCCGTTTGAGGACCAGTCCTTCGATGCCGTGCTGGAATGCGCTGTCCTGCACCACGTTGCGGATCCATCGGTGGTCGTGAAGGAAATGATGCGTGTGGCCCGGAAGGCTGTCTTTCTGTCCGACAGCAACCGGTTTGGGCAGGGCGGAGCGATGTCCCGGCTGTTGAAACTGGTGCTGTGTAAGACGGGGCTATGGGGTCCGGCCCGCTACATACAAACCGGCGGCAAACGATACACCATCTCAGAGGGCGACGGGCTGGCTTACTCGTACAGTGTGTACGACTCCTGCAAGCAATTGGCAGACTGGGCCGACACCATCTGGTTTCTGCCGACTAAGTGCGATCCCAAGCCACATAGCTGGCTGCATCCACTTCTGACGTCACCGGAGGTGATGCTATGTGCCATGCGGACTAACGCCCGATTGTCCTCCGGGAAGTAGACAGGTTATGAACCGAAGGCTCTGGGAAAACCTGATCTCACTCTACAGCGTACACATAGCCAGTTACGTCATACCTCTATTCACACTGCCGTATGTGGCTCGAGTGTTGCATCCCGCGGAGTGGGGCTCTCTGGCGTTCGCGGAAGCATATGCGATTTACATGACCCTGATCGTGGAATACGGTTTCGGTCTATCTGCGACGCGCGAGACGGCCCGCGTTCGAGACGACGTAGACGCGCGGGCACGTGAGCTCTCGGGTGTCCTCGGCGCTCAGATTTTCCTTTGTGCGGTAGCCGTGATTGTGACCATTGGGCTGGCGCGTGCGCTGCCGATCTTTGCGACCCGCAGCCGGCTGATTCCCGGCGCATTGCTGCTGGGCCTCAGCCGGGCAGCGAACCCGATGTGGTATTTCCAGGGCATCGAGCGGATGCGGGTAATGTCCATCCTGAACATTGCCACCAGTGCGGCGGCGGCAGCGGGAATCTTCACCCTGGTCAAGTCGCCCGGCGACGGTTGGGTCCTGTTGGTCCTTCGTGGGTCTGCCGCGTCCTTGGCGACTCTCATCGGCTTCGTGATCGCCTTCCACGACACACCGTTCTTATGGCCGTCGGTCCGTCGAAGCTGGAAAGCACTTCGCGAAGGCGGGTCGTTGTTTCTGTTCAAAGGCTCGGTTACTTTTTATACCACCGCTAATGTCCTGATCCTGGGATTGGTTGCCACGCCGGCCATAGTGGCCTGGTACGCCGGCGCGGAGAAAATAGCCAAAGCTGCGGTGTCGGGTGTTTGGCCCATGGTGCAGGCATTTTATCCCCGTATCAACCATTTGTTCGTATCCGATCGTGAACGGGCGGCTGCCACGCTCAGGGCTTCGGCGGTGCTCATCCTGGGTGTGGGCCTGGCCGCGGGCTTGGCGCTGTTTGCCGGCGCGCCGTTCCTAGTAAGGTTACTATTGGGGCACGGATTCGAGCTTAGTGTCCCAGTCTTACGGGTACTGGCCGTGCTTCCGCCAATGCTGGCGGCTAGCAATCTGTTCGGTATCCAGTGGATGCTGCCGCTCCGCATGGACCGTGAGTTCAACCGGATCACAATCCTGGCGGGCCTCTTAAATGTGGGCTTGGCCCTGATCTTGGCGCGGCGCTACGGCGCGATGGGCATGGCGGTAAGCGTCGCCTGTGCTGAGACTTTCGTCACTCTGAGCACCGTGGTAGCCTTGCGACGCCGCGGCCTCGATCCGTGGCGTCGCGGAGCGAACACCCGAACGCCAGACGAAAGCTCCGAGGTCTTGGATGAAGCGGTCGCCGGCGTGCGTGCCTGCGAGTAAATATCAACGATGACGCTTCCCACGGTTGACGCGGAGTATCGCACAGGCTGGCAAGAGGCGCGCCTGAGTGTGATTATGGCGATGATCGGAAACCGCGAGCACTATCAGCCGATGCGCTCGGCAAGCGCGCACAATGTGCTGGCACGGTTCATCACGGATCTTTGGTTCCAGCCAGACGGTGCTGCCGCGAG
>Ga0335073_10011487_pt1 | contig 12440 bp, 11 predicted proteins | sample Lox_Sample_22_FD_207093 | JGI IMG/M metagenome (GOLD analysis project Ga0335073, IMG submission 207093) | Soil microbial communities from Loxahatchee National Wildlife Refuge, Florida, United States - Lox_Sample_2.2 | ecosystem: Environmental > Terrestrial > Soil > Wetlands | place: USA...
ACGACAAACCGAACCGAGTGGAAGTAGTCGCCTGCCGGCCCTGGCTGATCGACGAACTCGAACTCGTATCACCGGAGGTTCTGGTGGTCCTGGGCGCCACCGCCGCGCAGGCGCTGCTGGGTCCGACTTTCAGGATCACCGCCTCGAGGGGCCAGGCCTTGCCCGACACCGGACTGGCGTCGACGGTGGTGGCCACCGTCCACCCCTCCTCGATCCTGCGAGTGCCGGACCCGACTGATCGGTCCAAGGCTCGTGCGGTCTTCACCAGCGACCTGAGGGTTGCCGCCGACCTGGCCGGGCTGTAACCCGCCAGGTCCCGGCCGTTTGCCTTGTTCCGAAGCGGGTAGTACCGGTCGACGGGCGTCCCGTCGAGAGTGGAGGTATCTCGTTGGCAGGTGAACTTCAAGGCAAGAGAGTGGCATTTCTGGTGGCGAACGAGGGGGTGGAGCAGGCCGAGCTCACCAGCCCCTGGGGTGCGGTCGAGGAGGCCGGAGGTCAGCCCGTCCTCGTGGCTACCGAACCAGGCGAGGTCCAGGGGTTCAACCACCTGGAACCAGGGGACGAGTTCGCGGTCGATCGGACCACATCGGAGGTCTCGGTCGACGACTTCGACGCTTTGGTACTGCCCGGCGGTGTCGCCAACGCTGACCAGCTTCGGACCGACGAGGCGGCAGTTGGCCTCGTGGCCGCGTTCTTCGATACGGGCCGGCCGGTGGCCGTGATCTGTCACGGCCCGTGGGCAATAGTCGAGGCGAACCGGGTACGGGGCCGGACTCTTACGTCCTGGCCGAGCTTGCAGACCGATATCCGCAACGCCGGTGGGACCTGGGTGGATCAAGAGGTGAAGGTGTGTGACCGCGGCACCAGCCTCCTCGTCAGTAGCCGCAAACCGGACGACCTTCCGGCATTCAACGCCGCGCTTATCGGAGCCTTTTCACAAGGCGGCCCCAAGCCGAATGGCAAGAATGGCAAGCCCGGCGCAGACGGCCACTATGCGGATCCGCAAGATCTGCAGTTCGGCCAGATGGCCAGGGAAAAAGAGGAGCGGCTCGACGAAGCTCTGGCCCGAGGCGAACCGGTCCCGGCCGACGAACCACCCGAGAGGCGGCCGCGCCCGGGCGGGAAAGCCAAACCCAAGTCCGGTTCCAGATAGGACGCCGGGGTAGCAGGACCGGCGTAGCAGGACCGAGACGGCAGGCTCCCGCTCTAACAGCCCCTCTGTGAGGAGCTGGGGTCTGTCACTCTCGGGCTCTTCGAGCCCACGGTGATCGGCTAGTGTCCCGGAAGGTTGAAGGGCAATGAAAATCGTGTCATGCGCCGGTGTTGATGGCGGCGCAGTAACCGGCGAGGCGTTCGAGGATCTGTTCGGCGGTTTTGGTCCATACGAACGGGCGGGGGTTCTCGTTCCATGTGGCCGCCCATGCTTTGATGTCGGCGGCGAGTTCTTTGACGTTGCGGTGGGCGGAGCGTTGCAATTTCTTGGTGGTCAGCGCGGAGAACCACCGCTCGACGAGGTTCATCCACGAGCCGTAGGTCGGCGTGAAGTGGAAGTGGAACCGGGGGTGGCGCAGCAACCACTTGTGGACCGTCGGCGTCTTATGAGCGCTGAGATTGTCGAGGATCACATGCACGTCGAGCTCGGCGGGCACTTCCCGGTTGACCTTGTTCAAAAAGGCGATGAAATCGGCGCTGGTGTGGGACTTGCGGATGTCGGTGATGACTGTCCCAGTGGCCATGTTGAGGGCAGCGAAGAGGTCGCAGGTCCCGTTGCGTTGGTAGTCATGGGTGGCCCGGGCCGGCGTGGTCGGCAGCATCGGCAGGGTGGGGGCGGTTCGATTCAACGCCTGAATCTGTGGCTTCTCGTCGATGGCGAAGACCGCCGCGGCGACCGGCGGGCTCATATACAGCCCGACCAGGTCTCTGATCTTCTCCACCAGGTCCGGGTCGGGCGACACTTTGAACGAATCGGCCCGCCACGGTTTGAGTCCGAACGCCCGCCAGATCTCCCCGACAGTGGTGTGACTGATCCCATGCTTGGCCGCCAGACCCCGCGTCGACCAGTGTGTGGCGTCGGCAGGTGCGGTCTCCAGCGTCTCGACCACCACCGCCTCGATCACATCGTCGGCGATCGTACGGGCCGCTCCCGGGCGGGGCGCGTCGACCAAACCGTCGAGACGATCCGCCCCGAAGCGGTTACGCCATTTGCCCACCGTTGCCGGATTGCAGCCCAGCCCGGCCGCGATCTCGGCGTGGGTGGCCTCGCCCTCCGCGCAGGCCAACACGATCTTCGATCGCAACGCCAACGCCTGCGACGACGAATGCCGCCGCGCCCAGCGCTCCAGCGTGGAACGCTCCTCACTGCTCAAGATGATCTCGACGGTCGGTCGTCCGCGACGTGCCATGGCTTCCCTCCGATGTTGGCCTACAACACCAGACGAACGCGGCCCGAACCAAGAAATTCCCGATCAGCCAGACTTTCGCGGCGGATCAACCTTCCGGGACACTAGGTACCCCCGATTTCGATTTACGGCATCCCTTCGCCCGTGCTTACCGTCGATCGGCCGCTATCCGCCATAAGAGTGGAAAGAGAGAAACAGTCCCATTCGAATCGTCATCATTGCCCCGCCCTGGGTGGCCGTCCCGCCTCGCGCCTATGGAGGCACCGAATCGGTCCTCGACACGCTCGCCCGCGGCCTGCACACCGCCGGCCATGACGTGCTGCTCTTCACTACCGGTGACAGCACCTGCCCGGTGCCGACGGCGTCAGTGCTGCCTCAGGCCATCGGAGTCGGGGTCGGAGGATCGGCCACCGAGATGCGCCACGTCATCCACGCCTACCAGACCGCCGCCGACGCCGACATTGTCCACGACCACACCCTCGTCGGCCCGGTCTACGCCGACCGCTTCGCCGGACTGCCGGTGGTCACCACCAACCATGGACCGTTCCAAAGCGAGCTGGGTGACTATTACCGGGCTATAGGTGACCGCACTCCGGTGATCGCCATCTCGCAACATCAGGCGTCCACGGCCGACGGGATCCCCATCGCCGCGGTCATTCACCACGGGGTCGACCTAGAGCGCTTCCCCCCCGGCCCCGGCGACGGCGGCTACGCCGTGTTCCTGGGACGGATGTGTCCGGAGAAGGGCGTCGACGCCGCCATCCGGGTGGCTCGACAGGCCGGGATGCCGTTGCGCATCGCGGCCAAGATGAGCGAGGCGGCCGAGCAGCTGTATTTCGAGCAGCGGGTCCGGCCCCTGTTGGGCGGCGACATCGAGTACATCGGCGAAGTGGGCGGAGCCGACAAGACCAACCTGCTCGGGGGCGCCACCTGCCTGCTCAACCCGATCGCCTGGCCCGAGCCGTTCGGGATGGTAATGGTCGAGGCACTAGGGTGCGGCACTCCCGTTGTGGCTACCCCCATGGGGGCTGTACCCGAGATCGTCGACCACGGCGTGACCGGCTTCGTCTGCTCGAGCGAACCGGCCTTGGCCGATGCGCTGACGGCGGTAGCCGGCCTCGGGCGTGAGGCGTGCCGCCAGGCCGTGGCCGCCCGGTTCTCGGCTGAGCGGATGGTCGCCGAGCATGTGCTGCTCTACGAAGCGCTGAGCAGCGGCCGCCGCCTGCCCCAGGCCGCCTGATGAATCCCGCTCCCACGACGGAGCTGAGCCCCTGGGGTCTCGCCGACGAAAGCCCGGCCGTGCCGGCCTCGTCGCTCACCCTCACTGAAGGCACCACCTTCGTCATTTGCGGCGGCATCGGCGACATCGGCGACGCCGCCCTCGACGGGGTCTTTGTCGGCGATACCCGGATATGCGATCGCCTGGTCCTTACCATCGACGGTGGGCGGATCGAAGCCCTGGCCGCCACCCAGACCTCGCCGTTCCACGCCGTGATGGTTGGCCGTATCCGGCCTTCAGCCATACTTGTCTTCCGGGAGCACTGGGTGGGTTCAGGCCTACGCGCCGACGTTCGGCTGCGTAACGTAGGGCCCTCGGACCGTCACGTGACCGTCACCTACCTAGTCGGCTCGGATCTGGCCGGTCTGTTCGAGGTCAAAGACGCGCACCCGCCGGCCGGGCGGGCCACCGCCTCGGTCCACGATGGGTTCCTCGGTCTTGGCACGTCCGACGGCCCTCTGTCAGCAATCGTATCTCCGTCGCCGCCGGCCATCCTCGATCCCGACGGCACCGTCACCTGGCACGTCAAGGTACCCAGCCGCGGCGAGTGGAGCGCCTGCCTGGAAGTGGCCGCCGTTCGCGCCGGCGAGGCATTACCGCTCAGCTACCGGTGCGGCACCTCCCCCGAGCAAGCCACCCCATCATCGCGCCAGGCTCGATGGCAGGCCAACCTGCCGCGACTAACCGCCGAGCTTCCAGGCCTGGCCGACGCCGTGGCCCGCGGAAGCTACGACCTGGGCGCCCTGCGAATCTTCGACCGCGACCATCCCCAGGACCCCGTGCTAGCCGCCGGCGCACCGTGGTTCATGACACTGTTCGGCAGGGACGCACTGATCGCCGCGTGGATGGCGCTTGTCGTCGACCCCCAACTCGCTCTCGCCACGGTACACACCCTGGCCAGGCTTCAGGGCACCCGGACCGTCGCCGCCACCGATGAGCAACCAGGACGCATCCTGCACGAAGTCCGCCTTGGCGGGTCGGCGTCGCTAGCCCTTGACGACGGCGACATCTACTACGGCACCGCCGACGCCACCCCGCTGTTCGTGATGCTCGTCGCCGAGCTCCACCGCTGGGGCACTGCCCTGGCCGATCTGAAGCCCCTCTTGCCTGCGGTCGACGCCGCCCTTGGGTGGATCGCCGGCCCCGGCGACCCCGACCGCGACGGATACGTCGAGTACCAGCGGTCCAGCCCCCGGGGTCTGATCAACCAGGGCTGGAAGGACTCCTGGGACGCCATCGCCTTCGCCGACGGACGCCTCGCCGACGGCCCGATCGCATTGGCCGAGGTCCAGGCCTATACCTACGCGGCATGGCAGGCCGGCGCCGAACTGGCCGCTGCGGTCGGAGACCACGCGGTGGCGAATGCACGCCACCAGCGGGCCAAGAAGCTACGGGAGCGATTCAACCGGGACTTCTGGATAGCCAACCGGGACGCCTACGCCCTGGCCCTCGACGGCGACAAGCGCCAGGTGGACGCCATCGCCTCCAACATGGGCCACTGTTTGTGGGCCGGGGTCGTCGCCCCGAACCGGGTCGACCCCGTCAGTCGCTGCCTGCTCTCCCCCGAGCTGTTTAGCGGGTGGGGCCTGCGCACCCTGGCCACGTCCATGGCCCGCTACGACCCGCTGAGCTACCACAACGGGTCGGTCTGGCCCCACGACACCGCCATCGCGGTAGCCGGACTGCGTCGCGGCGGACGGCCGGCCGAGGCCGTGCATTTGACTCAAGGCCTGCTCGCCGCGGCGTCAGCCACCGGCGGTGAGATGCCGGAGCTATTCTCGGGCATCGGCCGCGCCGAGGCCCCCGTACCGGTCGGCTATCCGGCCTCGTGCCGACCCCAGGCCTGGGCTTCAGGGGCGCCCCTGCTCATCCTGCGCAGCTTGCTCGGTCTCGACCCCGACATACCCGCGGGCCGAGTCGCCCTCGACCCTGTCCTCCCCGTGGGCCAGGCAAGGCTAAGTCTGAGCTCTCTGCCGCTCGCCGGCTGCTCGGTAAGCATCGAGCTCGACCGCGACACCTTGGCCGTGCGGGGCCTCCCCTCCACCCTCGCCGTTATGCGCCCAGGCGGCCGCCCGCCGGCCGACCCAGCTTGCTTGGCGAGTAGAAGCACTGAACAGCCCGGAAGCCGGTAGCGACGACCTGAGGACCGCTTATCACCGCGAGGATATGATCCGGTTCCAGGTCGTCTGGTCGAGAGGTAACCGCCCCGCCTGCGGTGGTGTGGTAGCGTCCGGCTTTGACACGCGGTGCTCTCCCGACCGTGTTGGATTGTGTCGTCAGATTGCGGCACCCTCCGGGAGCGTTGCTCCGGACCCTGGTAGCGCATCAGTGTTTGCGTTGTGCCGACCAGGAGGTTCGCGATGACGCTCACAAGGTTCGTTCGGACCCGCGACGCCGGTCCCGGTCCAAAGGTGTCCTTCCACATCGAGGGCCCTTCGACTGTCGTTGTGGTGCGAGGCGAAGTCGATGTCAGTTCCTTGCCCGATCTGGTCGACATGCTGGCCTGGGTTTTCGGCAAGTTCGACGGCCCGGTCGTCGTGGACCTGGCTGAAACGGAATTCCTCGACACCGCGGCCATTCGGGTCCTAGCTCGAGCCCGTCAGTTTCTGGGCGACTACGCCCGGCCGCTCACGCTCCGGTCGCCCCCAAGACAGGCCGCCGGACTCCTCAGCCTGGTTGGGCTTTCCGATCTGGTCACGCTCACCCGGGTGGTCGAGCGCGACCAGCGCCCATCGGATCGAGTGGACGATCCTGGGGGGCCGGCCCGTGATCGGCTCCGTGTCCTCGCCCGTTCAGCTCATCCGTCATCAGACCCTGCAACACTCAACACCTGACCGAGTTCATGGAACCCGCACGAGGTGCTCTCCCGGGCTGCACATACCTCAAGACCCAAGATCGGCCGCTCCAGCTGAGCGACAGCCACGGCAACGACGCCGGCTTGGGACCGTCGCCGTCGTCGGTCGTCCTGATACACCTCGAAGCCTGATCGTCGATGCTCTCGATCTCGGGCGAGTCTACGACTAGGCCAAGCTCGGCCCTCTCCGGCTTCTATGCGTCGAGGATCTCCTCAGCCAGCTTCTGCCGTTCCCGAAGCGGTCGATGACGGTCACCGACTCATGGACACGCTCTCATAGGTTCGGCATTGTCGTTGGGGGTCGGAATGGTGTGTTGGGCGAGGAGCCAGTCGAGGGCGTTATTGACGGCCGGGAGGGCCTTCTCGTCGAAGGCGTGGCCCATGCCAGGTACCAGATCGAGGAGGCGGAGCGGGGAGTTGCAGGCTTCATAGATGGCCAGTGCATCGCTCGTAGGAATGTACCGGTCGTGGTCGCCGTGCACTATGGCGACGGGTACCACGATGTGGCGAACCAGCTCGGCAGGGAACGCCGGGGCATTCCAGGTCGGTGCAATTCGAACATGGAGATGATGTTTGGCGATTCGCCGGCCGAGACGGGTGCGGGCCAGCCCGATCACCAAGGCCCCCGGGGCCGAGCGGGGGGTTCGAAACTTCGCTGGGGCGCTGATACTAACCACACCGGCCAACTCGCCGTCACCTGAGGCGGCATAGCGCAAGGCCGCGACAGCACCCATCGACGCCCCCACCAACAACACATCGAGGCCGGTCCGCTTGGCCCTGGCCACGGCCGCGGCGATGTCGTAGGACTCGAGATCGCCGAGCGCACATTGCCCTTCGGAACGGCCATGGCCTCGCGAATCGTAGGACACTACATCGAATCCGGCGGCCCGGAGGGCCTCGGCTTGCCGGACGACTGCGATGTGGTCGCATGAGCCCGCGAAGCCGTGCGCGAGTACGACTACGGCGCGTGCCGTTTGGGTCGACCAACACCGGCAGTACAACTCCACGCCGTCTGCGGTTATCAGCGCCTCACTCGAATCTCGATCTTCCGCCGAGCCCGGCCACGCTTCCCTGAGCATGGGATGTCGGGCCTTTTGCGAGGTGCTGTAGCCCACTTCATAAGCTTGCTTCCGGCCGGCTATCACGAAGACCTCCAAGCCCTCCTCGGCGAATCGTGCCTGGGGAAAAAGGCCGGTCGAACTCCGCCGGGGTCTGTGGCGGCACGATACAACTGCAGCCACTATCTCAGATCGAATGGCGCCATGCAACCACAGATCGCGTTCAAAAGTCACTACCAGCGTATATGGAGTTGGCGGGATGATGACGTATGTCTTTATCGACCGAGCGCACGGCTCGAGCCCTTGACGATGGTCATCGTCGAAGGCTTGGCCTGCGGACGACCGTCGGGCACCGAGTCCTCGGCCCGTGAGACGGTGGACCCGTCGTGCCATGGGTCGGGCGCTAGGGTACTATGAGGCGGTTCGACGGGAGCGGCTCAGCTTCCGGCGTTGCTCCGGCCCTTGGTGACGCAGCAAGAGCGATATCACCAGGAGGGAGCGATGCCGCTACCCAGCGCCACGGGGTTCCGTAACGAGTACGGTCTGTTAGCGGATCGAATCCGCGAAGCGACCTTGCTGCGCCGCCGGCCCGCCTATTACGTCGCGACTATGGCTCTTGCCACTGCTGCCTTTGCTGGTGGCTGGGTAGCGCTGTCCGCGGTGGGTGATTCCTGGGCTTCTCTATGCATTGCTGCACTTCTTGCTTTCCTGTCCGCCCAGGTGGCGTTCTTCGCCCACGATGCGGGCCACCAGCAAATATTCGCGTCGCGCCGGGCCAACCGTATGGTTGGACTAGTAGCTGCGAACGTGTTGACGGGACTGAGCTTTGGATGGTGGGTTCCCAAGCACAACGCCCATCACGCTCACCCCAACGTGATCGGCCGGGACCCTGACATCGGCGTCGGAACCGTGGCACTGGCTTTCACCGCTGACACCGTGCGGAACCGCAAGGGCGCCGGGCAGGTGCTGGCTCGTTACCAGGCATGGGTGTTCTTTCCCCTTCTCCTGCTGGAAGGGGTTGGATTGCGTCTCTCGGGCGTTGACGATCTCCTCCGGCGACGGGACCGTTCCGCTGCCGTCGAGGGAATGCTGCTCGGCATGCACGCTGTCCTTTACTTGACCGCGGTCTTCTGGGTGCTGTCGCCGCTTCGGGCCGTGACTTTCGTGGCCGTCCAGCAGGGACTCTTTGGCCTATATCTGGGGTGCAGCTTCGCGCCTAACCACAAAGGTATGCCAGTGTTAGCCGACGACTCCGACTTGGGATTTGTCCGCCGACAGATCATCACGAGCCGGAACGTAACCGGTGCCCCCTTGATCGGCTTCCTTTTCGGCGGCCTCAACTATCAGATCGAACATCACCTTTTCCCCGCCATGCCTCGGCCTAACCTGCCGAGGGCGCGAGCGATCATCCAGATGTTCTGCGCTGATCACGACATCGCATATCATGAGTCGAACCTGTTCGGTTCCTACCGGCAGGTGCTGAGCTACCTCAATATGGTGGGAGTGGCCTAGAGAGGATCGACTGTCGTGGATCCTGAGCGCGTGTCTCCCGCCGCACCACCTGGTATGAGATCGCGCAGTTCGAAGCGTGAACGAGCTGACCAAGCGGGAGCTCCGCAAGACTGCCTCCCGGTGCGCTCCGGAGCCCTACGCAGAAACCAACTGGTCGTCGTGTTAGTCGGAGCGCTCATAGGCACATATTCTTGGTTCTCCGCCGACCTGCGCCCTTTCACCATTCCCATCGGCGCGGTGGTCGCAATACCTTCGATAGTTGTGGCCTCGCTCACCTGGAGCCAGTCAGGTTCCAGAACCACTATGACAGCTGACGAAAAGCCACTGAGACGGCTTGACGCCGCCCCGTGGGCTGTAGTCTTCGGCCTGCTCACAGCGTTCGAGGTGGCGGCCTATCTTTCCTCTCCCCGTCGCGACCACCCGACGCTAAGCTCGATGGCTGACGCCCTCATGAACACGCACCCCGGACGGGCGGCAGTATTCGCGTTCTGGCTTCTGCTCGGCTGGGCGCTGTTTCTACGACGGGCCTCTGCATGACCGCCCGCGACGCGACCTTCGCAGCTTATGCCCTGATCGGCGTCGCCTTGGTCACCCTTCAGGCGCTGGCTTGGCGTCGCGGATCGGTCACGCTCGGCCAGTTGTCGGACCGCCTCATGCGCAGGCGATCCGTTCGGCTGCTATTCCTGCTTGGGTGGGCCTGGCTGGGGTGGCACCTATTCGCCCGCGGCAGCGCCACTTTTCTCCGCTGACCCCCTCTCCGACAAGTCGGCAATCGAATGCTGGGGACCCGTGCTCGACCTAGGAGGTGGCAGCTGTCCGACGGCTCTGGTCCTGCTGACCTTCATTCCGGTTGGAGTGATCCCCAGCTCGCGAGTTATTCGAGCGCCTGGACACGAACTATCCATATGGGAACATGGTCGTGGGTGGCGATCGTGGCTGCCGACACGCTCAACCAGATCTCGGGGATTTGGCCCTACCGGGCGGCCATACCGGGACTGCGCTCTTGGCACGGCTCCTCCTCCAGATCGAGTCAGCCACTGCAACCTCTAACACCGTGCCCGCTGGCGGGGCTGTCGCGATCGGTATGACCTACAGTACGCTCTACTTCTCCGACGATCGCCGCCCTCGCTGAGCTCGACTCAGAATGGACGGAGCGCGGTTATGTCGTTCGCAGTTGGCTCTTGTGTTCGGTTGGCGTTACTCACGTCCTTTGCCTCAGCTCGTTCGCGGATGGTCTATTCAGCAGATCCCGTGTCAGAAGAGCGGGCATGGCTCGTTCGACCGGGTTCCTGAGCGCGGCCTCCGACCCCCCGACCGGCCCGATTCACGCACCAGTTCCGGAGTTGGGGCGTGTCTCGGGTTTGGAAGATCGGCCCTACAACTTCGGTTCTCCACAAGGAGTCGTCGCCGGTTTCGGAGGGCCCGACAGGTAGTACTCTGCAATCGGCGCGTCGACCGCAAGCGCATGGGTGGTCACGTAGGCGCCGAGGACACCACAAGTACGGTCGATGTCGGTGTGAGGACTCGACTCGGCAGCTCTGTTCCTGGCTCTGTCGCCATAGTCGGCGCCAGTGGTACCAGCTCGCCTGTTCCTGCGATCCGGCTTCCCGCGTTTCAACCGGATCGCCAACGCGGTGGGCATCCACCTCCCCGACGAGCCCGACCCCAACGGCCAGATCAGCCTGACCTACCAGGAGTTTCTCCAAGAAGACCTGGCTCTGCGGGACTAATCCTGTGACAGGGGTGTCAGGGCTTGGGAACCTACGAAGCGTACGGTGACCCCGTCGTTGCGCATGCTCCGCGCAAACCAGGTGATCGACAAGAAAATGGCCGTGGCGGTAACTGACAGAGTCGCCCCCAGCCGTTCGGGGGGAAAGGAGCGTGTCGATGCCGTACACAGAAGTGTCAATACGATGGCCCCATTCAAGAACACGGTCACAGCCCAGAGGAAGGAGACTCGGACGAAGAATCGATGAACACTGGGCCGGGCAAGAAGCTCTGGAGTGAGCGGGCAGAAGTCGTGGGTGAACCGTTGCGTGAAGGGTCGACCGGCGAGCGCCGTGATGACGAGCAGGAACGACGCTAAAAAGGCACTCACCGTCGGCTGGATGAAATATACGAAAGCACTGCCCGTCACGAACGATACAGTCGTGCGGACGGAAAGGAGAACGGTACCAAGCATGAGCATGGTCGACACTCTCTCATGGCGCCATATGCGCCGACCGAGCAAGAAGTACGACCAGGCCAGAGCACTGAGGAGTGCCCACCTAAAACCATAGATGAGCAATACGCAGTAGTAGGCGGCAAATGGTGCCAACACGCTTTCGAGAATGACCGGAACGGCGTGACGCAGCACCAGCAAAGGATGGGGCAGCTGCAGAACCGAGCCGCTACGCCCGTCGGGATGATCCGAGAACGCCAAACCCCGCAGTGCCGATCTACTTCTCGTTCGGCTGATAAGCGACTGTAGCAGGATTGCCGAATCCAGGTCCGCCGCCCACATCGCGCTGACGATGTCACTCAAGCCAGCCGTGGGGCCGACCGAGTCCCTTAAGTGGGAGATCAACGACACGGGGTCGGGATGGAGCGCCTGTTCCTCGCACTCTTCGGCGTCCTCGGCAGCGTGTGAGTAACGAGCGGGAGCGATGAATCCGTCACGAAGTGTGAGGGCGTAGAGGGACTCCCTCGTGCGGACTCAACCAAATTAGTGTCCACCTGGGGGCGGCAAGGCCAACGAGACGGCCGCGATGCTCGGCTGCTCATAACGATCATCGGTGCGACCGGCCGAGCAAGTCCATTCTTCCTGGTACTTATTCAGGCTCTAGATTGGGCGAATGTCATTCGTGGAGGGAGTGGAAGCACTCGTCAGCGCCGCCGACCGTCTCGCCGCTTACATAACGACCTGGTCACAGCAGGACCCCACAGTCGCCGCCAACGAGGACCTCCACGCCCTTGTGAACGACGTGAACCAAGCACTGAAGAGATTTGGGCCCGGTTAGGTCGGCCAGCGATCATCGGAGCCGCCCCCGGTCTCGTCGACCCGGTCCGGCGCCTGTTCTTCGGAGGCCTGCCTAAAGAGATGCTTGCCCCGCTGAGCGAGGCACGCGACGGAATATACGGCCAGTCGTCCAGCACGGAACGCTTCCGGCCCCGGCGTCCGGTGCGTAACCAACACGGATTGCGCTAGGCACGCAGTGCTCTCCCCGTTAGGGGAGCTTGCCGGTGTCGATCCAGCGCTGGAAGAGTTCGATCTGAGGCTCGGGCCACGCCCCGTCGCAGGGCATCGTGCCGGAGCGAAGCCGCCCAGCGATGGCGTCGGCATGAGCGCTGACGGAGTC
>Ga0335073_10011488_pt1 | contig 12438 bp, 7 predicted proteins | sample Lox_Sample_22_FD_207093 | JGI IMG/M metagenome (GOLD analysis project Ga0335073, IMG submission 207093) | Soil microbial communities from Loxahatchee National Wildlife Refuge, Florida, United States - Lox_Sample_2.2 | ecosystem: Environmental > Terrestrial > Soil > Wetlands | place: USA: Florida...
CAGGTCGGGGTCGATGGAGATTACAGTTCGATCCTCCGCGATCGCGTCCTGCACCCGGCCCATGCGCAGCAACACGACTGCGAGGTTGAGGCGAGCGGCTATGTAGTCCGGACGGATGGCAATGGCCATCCGGTATTCGGCAACGGCCTCCGCCGCCGTGACAGGGCCTTGCGCAAGTGCGTTGGCCAGATTGAAATGGGCATCGGCGAATTGCGGCTTGATGCGCAGCGCAGCGCGGAATTCGGCAATCGCATCGGGCATGCGACCGCCGGTTTGCGCTAATGCGCTGCCAAGATTGTTGTGGGCCTCGGCAAATTGCGGACGAAGAGCGATCGCCGCCTGGCATTCGGCGGTCGCTTCCGCAAGATGGCCGGCCTTCGGCATCAGCAGCGCGCACAGATTGTTGTGGGCCATCCAACTCGCGGGGTTTCGGGTGAGCGTGGCGCGATATAGGGTTTCGGAATCGCGATAGATTCCGGCCTGGCGGAACGTCAGCACGCCGAGGATCGCGGCAAGCAGGATGCCGGTGGCGATTCCGGTCCGCGAACAACCGGGCGAAAAGCGGAGCGCGGTCGCCGTGATAACCCCGGCAGTCGGGACGAACAGCCCCAGCGCGGCCAGGTACACGAAATGATCGGCCTCAAACGAAAAGAGGAACGGATAGACGTTTAAAAATCCGAGCACGGGAAACAACGTGCCGGCGAAGTACAGGCAGGCGGCCAGTGGACCACGCCGGCGCCGAGCCATCCACACGAGAACAATCGCGGCCACGATCGCCGCAGCCGGAAACAGGTACTGCCACGACTGCCCCGCATCCACGTGCCAGCGCGGGTAGGTGAACATCAGATTGGCCGGCCACAGTAATTTGGCGGTATAGAAACAAAGAACGCGGCCGGCAATCAGCGTGCGATCGAGCAGCGAGAAGGCGAAATCGGTGCCTTGTGCGCCGATGGAAGATCGCTCAACAGACGCCGTGAGCAACCCGGCGGCGGCCCCGATCAGAAGCCACGGGGACAGCGGCACGGCATCGCGGCGGAATTCGAGGCGGCCGCGCTTCCACCAGAGGATCAGCAGCAGCGCGGCGGGTAGCGTCGCCGTGACCGTCTTGGCGAGAAGGGCGAGAACGAAGAGAGCGGTCGCGGCAATGTAAGACACGCGTCGGCGCGATTCGTCGAACTTGAGATACGCCAAGCCGGAGGCAAGGTAGAGGACGGCCGAAAGCGTCGTTTTCTGCTCGGAGATCCAGGCGACGGCCTCCACCTGCATCGGATGAAGCAAGAAGATCAGTCCGGCCAGCCACGCACCGGGGATCGCCAGACGCCGCACGATCGTGACGACCAGACATGCCGCGAGGGCGTGGAGGGCAAGCGTGACGAGGTGATAGCCGAGGACGGAACCGCCCCAGAGGCGATGCTCCATCCAGAAGGCGCTATGCAGAAGTGGATAATACTGCTGCGTCGCTCCCGGCTCGAACCAGATTCGCCAGAGGCCGTGAATGGATTGCAGTGCCGCGCTGGTGATGTGGTGATCGTCGTCCCACAAGGGACCGCCGCGTAGCGCCGGCCAGTACGCGAGCAGGCCGGCGCAGAAGAACAAAATCCACGAACCGAGCGCGACTTGGATGCCGCGATACTTCCGCATGAGCACTCCATCTTATCTCCCGTGTGCAGGGGCTCTCCCAATCGCCAACATTTGATACCATCGGCCCGTCGAGGTACTCCATGACTCATAAGCTCGGTTTGGTGCTGGCCGGGTCGGCCTTGTTCGTCTGTGCGGTGTCGCTGGCGCCGCTGAGTTCTTCCCCGCTGGAACCGCAGGCCAAAACCGCTCCGAAAGCTGCCGCTCCCGCCGCCAAGGAAATCACTGCCGCCTTGCCGAATATCCCCGCCGCGAAATTCAACCTCTCGGACTACGGCGCCAATGGCGACGGCACGGCCATGAACACGGACGCCTTCAAGAGCGCCGTAGCCGCGGTGGAGAAGGCCGGCGGCGGCCACCTGATTGTGCCCGCGGGAATCTATAAAACGCTGCCGTTTACGCTGGTCAGCAAGATGGATCTGCACCTCGATCCCGGGGCGACCATTAAGGCTCCGGACAATTTCGAAGAGTACGGGATTCCAGATCCCAACAGAATCACCGCGCCGGTGGGCCGCGGAGCATTCGGGCGCATCGCGCCGTTGATTTCCTGCGCCAATTGCGAGGACGTGGCCATCACCGGTTCGGGGACGATTGACGGCTCCGGCGCCATGTTCTGGATCTGGTCGGACAAAGCCGCGCGGCGCTATCCGCCGGGCCGTCCCATAGTGCCGCGGCCGGCGCTGGTTTCCATCGCCAACGTGCACCGCTTGCATGTTGACGGCGTCACGCTCACCAATTCGCCGATGTTTCACCTGGTGCCGACCGGCGAAGACATTACCATCGAGAATCTGCGCATCGTCGCGCCCAGCGACGCGCCCAATACCGACGCCATGGATCCCGGCGGCAAGCGAATCGTGATCCGCAAGTGCGAAATCGATACCGGTGACGACAACGTCGCGCTGCACAGCGGGTCGCAGGATGTCCTGGTGGAAGATCTCACCTGTCTGCACGGCCACGGCATTTCCATCGGCAGCCCCACCCGCAATGGACTGAGCCACGTCATCGTGCGGCGATGCACCTTCGATGGCACGGACAATGGCTTGCGAATCAAGTCCTACCGCGGAAACGGCGGAGAAGTCCACGACATCTGGTATTCGGACATCACTATGAAGAATGTGCGGCGGCCGTTCGACATCAACATGCTGTATAACGGCAATGCCGGACTGGCGACGGACGTTGGCCCGCGGCAGGCAGAGCCTGGCCAAACGCAGGCGATTCCCAATTTCCACGACATCCATGTGACCAACCTGACGGTCACGCGATCGCCGCTTGCGGGGCGCATTCTCGGGCTGCCGGAACAGATGGCCAACGCCATCACCTTCACCAATTGCAAATTTCAGAGTGTCCGCGGCTTCCTGGTGCAGGACGGTAAGAACGTGGTGTTCAATAATGTACAGATCGTGACCGCGGTGGGGGACCCGCTGGTGATGGATAATGCGCAGGTGGCCTGGAACGGCACGGCGAAAAGCGGGTCGAGCGGCGGCAAGCCCGACGTATTCTACTGAGGAGGGCAAATGAAGAAGCACTCATTATGGATACTGCCGATTCTGGTGGCCGCATTGTCGGCGGCCGCGCAACTTCCCCCGGTGCGCATCATCCTCATTGGCGATTCGACCGTGGCTCCGAAGAACGGATGGGGCCCGGGGTTCTGTGACGACATGTCGCCGCAGGTGACGTGCGTGAATCTGGCGAAGAACGGCCGCAGCACGTCGAGCTATCGCGCCGAGGGATCGTGGACCACGGCCATGGAAACGCTCGAAGCGAACGCCGGCTTTAGCGCCACCTACGTGTTGATCCAATTCGGCCATAACGACCAGCCCGGCAAACCCGGAAGATCGACCGATCTGCAAACCGAATTCCCGGCAAATCTCCGGCATTACGTAGAGGACGTGAAGGCCGCGGGGGGCATACCGGTTCTGATCACGCCGCTCACGCGGCGCATATTCGAGGCCGGAAAACTCAAGAACGACCTGGTTCCGTGGGGCGACGCAGCGAAGCGCGTGGCTGCCGAGACAGGCACGACGGTGCTCGACCTGAATACCGAAAGCAGCGCGGCCGTGCAGAAAATGGGTCCGGTGGAAGCCAATACCCTGGCGTTGGCCCCGCCGCCGGCGGTGGTTTCCGAAGGCGCCGCGAAGGGAAACTCGCCACCCGCGCCCAAGCCCGGCGACAAGGGCTTCGAACCGAACGGAGATCCCTCGCTGGTCTTCGATTACACACACCTGGGGCCCAAAGGGTCGGCATTCTTCGGTCGAATGGTGGCCGGCGAGTTGCTCCGGGTGGTGCCGGCCCTCCGCGGCTACGTGAAGGCACGGTAGCCGCAGCAGTCGCGCGGCCCCAGCCGCAACGTCGGGGCTAAGAAAAATTCGCACTGCATAACTTCCGAAACGTTTCGGGTCTGGTATGCTCTGACACAAGTGCATAACCCGGTCCAGTGGGAGCGGATCCAGCAGATCTTCGACGAAGCCAGCCAGATGCCGTCGGAGCGTCGCGAGGAGTGGCTCGGCTCCGCGTGCGGGCAGGATCGCACGTTATACCTTCAGGTCCAATCCCTTCTGCTGGCATCGGGCGAGGAAAGCGGTCTCCTGGAACGGGAAATCGCATCCTATGCCACGCGTGTCACCGCGGCGCCGGAGCGCATTGGCCCATACCGTGTGGTTTCCGAGATTGGCCGTGGCGGAATGGGCGCCGTCTACCTGGCGGAACGCGCCGATGAGCAGTACCAGCGCCGTGTGGCCATCAAAGTGGTGCGAGGCGGCGCCGCTTCGCCATCCGAACTGGCGCGGCGTTTCCGCATGGAACGCCAGATCCTCGCCGGATTGCAGCATCCGAACATTGCGCAAATGCTCGACGGCGGCGTTACCGAAGACGGCATACCCTACCTGGTGATGGAGTTCGTCGACGGAGTCCGCATCGACCAGTATTGCGGCCTCAACCGCGTTTCCGTACGGCAGCGCATCGAACTGTTCCGGCAGGTTTGTTCGGCGGTGCAGCACGCGCACCGCAATCTGGTGGTGCACCGCGATATCAAGCCATCCAACATTCTGGTGACGGCCGAAGGCGTCCCAAAGCTGCTGGATTTCGGCATCGCCAAGTTGCTCCGCCCCGCGGACACCACCGGCGCCGCGCCGCTTACTGCCGCGCTCACCACTCCGGCCGAGCGGCCGATGACGCGCGAATATGCCAGTCCGGAGCAGGTGCGCGGCGAGCCGGTAACCACCGCGACGGACGTCTATGCGCTGGGCATCGTGCTGTACGAGTTGCTCGCGGGACGCCATCCATTCGCCGATTTCCGCACCGATTTCCTTACATTGGAACGCGCCATTTGCGAGCGCGACCCGCTGCGTCCGAGTGCCGTTGCCCCGGCATCCGCGGGCGAACTGAAAGGCGACCTCAACGCGATTGTCATGAAGGCCATCCGCAAGGAGCAGGCCGCGCGCTACGCATCGGCGGAGCAGTTTTCAGAGGATCTCGGCCGCTACCTGGATGGATTTCCAGTGATCGCGAGCCAGGGCACGCGCCGCTACCGGACGGGCAAGTTCATCCGGCGCCATCGGCTGGGCGTCTCCGCGGCGGCGGTGTTCGTCGTGCTTCTGGTAGGCTTCGGAACGGCCATGAGCTTTCTGGCCGCGCACCTGGCCCGCGAGCGAACGAAATCCCAGACGATCTCCCGCTTTCTCAGCAGCCTTTTCAGCAGTTCCGACCCGTACCGCAATCGCGGCCAGGTACTAACAGCCAAGGATCTGCTGGATCGCGGATCGGCGCGGGTTTCCAAGGAACTCAGCGGCCAGCCGGAAGTGAGCGAAGAGCTTCTGCAGACCATGGCGGAGGCTTACAAGCACCTGGAGGTCATGGACGGAGCGGAAAAGGTGTTTCGCGAGGAAATGGCGGCTGCCGTTCGCGTCTATGGCCCGGAATCGCAACGCGCCGCCGATATCTGGCGGCAGATCGGCGACGTGCAACGGACGCGGGGCAATCTGACAGGCGCGGTGGAGAGCCTGCGGAAATCCCTGGAGATCATCGAAAAGCTGCCCAAGAGCGCCGAAATCGAACGCGCGCATGCATTGAACAACCTGGCGCTGGTCTTGCAGCTTCGCGGAGATCTGTCGGAAGCGGAAACAGACTTGCGCCGCGCGGTCGCGATTGCGTCCCGTTTCCCAAACGAAGCCGACACGCTGACTATGAAGTTTAATCTCGCGACTGTCCTCTTGAGTCGCGGCCAGCCGGAAGAGGCAGCGAGGCAACTCCGCGAGATCCTGGCGGAACGGCGCAAGATTCTTGGTGAAAAGCACCCGCAGGTGCCACACACCATGTCAACGTTGTCGACTGCGCTAGCCGAAGCAGGGCACTTTTCTGAAGCGGAGCAATTTCAGCGGGAGGCGCTGGAACGCAGCAGGATTCTCCTGGGCGATAAGAGTTCGGACGTAAAAGTCGGCATGCGCCGCCTGGGGGCCATCCTGCTGGACGAAGGCAAGTTGCGCGAAGCCGAAGCCCAATACCGGCAAGGATTCGCCCTGGGAACGTCGTCCGACAACGCATTCGAACGGGCCCTATGGTATGCGGGGCTGGGATGGGTCTTGTTCCGCGAAGGCCGCCCTGACGAAGCCGACCCCCTGTATCAGAAGGCCTTGGAGACTCTCGGTTCGACCGGCCGGGACAGCCTGGGACAAGCGCGGATCCTGGCCCGGTACGCGGTCCTGCAAATTGCCGGCGGAAAGCTTGATGCCGCCCGGCAGGATCTGGAGAAGTCGCTACGAATTTACGGTCTGAAGGCGGGGGCTGGGCCGGACGAGATTAATGAAGCGCGATTCCAGATGGCGGAATTGGACCGGGCCCAGGGCTACCGGGATGCGGCGGCTGCGACCTACCGCGAGGTCGTAGACGCCGATCGTGGCGCGTCACCCGCGCGGCCGCTGGACACAGCCGCCCATCTGCTTGGTTATGCCGAATTCCTGGCCGCGGGGCCGGGCGATGGCCCGGCGAGGGCCGAACCGTTGGCGCGCGAAGCGCTGGACCTCAGGCAGCGGAATTTACCCCCCGATTTCTGGTCGATCGACGTTGCCCGGGGGGTATTAGCCGGCGTTTTGGCGCGCATGGGACGCGAGAGCGAGGCGCGGCCGATGGCAGCCGCCGCCTGCGCAGGCCTGAAACAAAAGCTGGGCGCCGAAATCCCAGAGACGCGGCAAGCCTGTCATTCTTCGCGCGGCGGCCCGCCTCCGGCGGAATGACGGAGCGATTGCGATATCCAGGCTTTCGCCAGCTTTAAATCGCGCCGCAGCGTCGCCGGCGATATGCCCAACACTTCCGCGGCGATGTCCTGCTCCAAGCCGCCAAAAACCACCAGTTCCAGCGCCTGCGCCTTGCGCGCGTCCTGCAAGGCCAGTTTTTCTATGGCCTCATGAATAGCCAGCACGCGCTCCGGTGCATCGGGCGAAGCCACATCCATACCTTCCAGCGCAAGTACCGGCGCCCCGCCGCCGCGCTTGTTCCGCAAATTCGCTTTCGCGTGGTCGATCAGGATGCGGCGCATCAACTGCGCGCAGAGGGCGTAAAAATGGCCGCGGTTCGAGGCCGGAATCTCCGAGCGGATGAGCCGCAGGTAGGCTTCATGCACCAGTTCCGTCGGCCGCAGTGTATGGTCGGGAGCCTCCCGCGACAGCCGCCGGCGGGCCAGGGACAGCAGCTCATCGTAGACCAGCGGCATCAGCCGGTCCATCGCTTCGCGGTTCCCCTCGCTCCACTGCGCCAGCAGGGCCGTAATTTCGGACGGCACGTCGCTCCTAGTTTAGTACGTTCCGCGCGAAAAGATCTTCTCGGCCGTGAGCGATTTCGCGTAAATATGTCGCTATATGAAGTAAGCGAGGCGGGTGTCCTGGCCAGCCTTAGCAGGTTCGCCGCGCGGAGAAGGAACAAATGTGAGAAAGGGACGGGCGGAGCGATAATTCGGTCGCGACGTTACTTCTTAGGAGGCGGCATGGATCCGCGGCCAGTCGCAGCCGCGGCCGCCGCCTCGTCGAGTTCCTTCTCCGTCGGGAACCGGTCAAAAGTCCGATCAACCTTCTTCCCCCGTGCCGTCTTATCGAAGAAGTCCATCATGGCCGTCCAGTCTTCTGCGGTGAATGCGTGACCGTGGTTGGCATAATTCACTCCCAGTTGGTCTTGCGCGCCAAAAAGCGCGTACGCGGGCCTGGCGCCCTGAAAGGAATGTTCCACGGCGTCGGGGAGCGAGATGGTGTCCGTCATGCCTTCCAAGGCGATGAACGGACGCGGCGCCGCAAGCGCCAGGAACCAGTGCTCATCGAAAGGGAGCTTCTCCCGCTGGCCCCAGAACTCGTGGAGGTTGGGCGAAAACCAGTTCGGGTACTTCTTCTCCATTATGTCCAGCGTTTCGCTCTTACGCGGCCCCGCAAACCGATACGCGCCGATACCACCGCCTCCCGTGACCACGGGCGCGCCCATCAACCGTTCATCGAATGCCGCCGCGACCATCGACGACTTCCCGTTCCGCGAGGCTCCGGTGATGATCAGCTTCGTTTTGTCGATTGCCGGATCGGTCACCAGGTAATCGGCCACCCGCGAAGCGCCCCAGGCCCAACCGGCCAGAATGCCCCAGTCATAGCCCGGATATGCCGGATAGAAACGAGTGTTACGGAAAGCCCAGCTACCGTCCTCATTGCGCAAAGTGGTGTCTTCCGCGCAGTCATTGGGGTTGAAGATGACCAGCGCATAGCCGCGCTGGAACAGATCCGCGCGCTGTTTGGCCATCGATTCGGCGGTTGGCGCCGGAAAGCCTCGACCGGTTGGACGAGTACTCGCGGTCGCGCCGGCGGTGTCCGAGACCGGCGGGACAGCGCTGGGTCCGGACCCGACCAGCAGCAGGACGTCCTGCCCTTTCCCCTGGTTCGGCCCCTGCGGCAAACGCGGCAGCACCGCGCCTCCGGGAGGAGTTCCGCCCTGAAGGATGATCGCCGGGAAAGGACCACCCTGCGCGGGCGTGAAGGTGCCTATATCCAGTGCCAGTCTTTCCGACGGACCGAACGTCAGATGCACCAGACGATAGCGAACCGCACCGTCGAGCGCCATCTCCGATTTCAGCTCCTTGCCCTTCACATTTCCCGGCGCTGGTGGCATCTGGCCGACGGCGTAGTAAGCCAGGATTCGCTTCATCTCCTCACGCCGCTTCTCCCACTGCGCGGCGGTAGTGACCTTCTTCCCATCGTTCATCACCAGGACGTCGGGAAGGTCGCGGCGCACCGGCAGTTCATTCACTCCCGGCAGCTTGCCCATGGGCGTTTTGATGGCTGGAATGGGAATTTCGTGCGGGTCGGGTCCGCTGGGGACGGCGCTCTCCTGGGCCCTGGCGACAAACCATCCAATGGGCGCGAGCGCACCAAGAAGCGCAAGCAGAAGCCAAAATCGAGTTCGGACTTTCATCGTGAAACCTCGTTCCGTAGCTTATAACACCACGTCGCTCAGGCCGTATCGGGCCAAGACATCCGTCACCTTCACGGCCTTCCCTAAGTTCGCTGCCTCATCCATCGCCTGCAGCAGCGCCACCGTACCGATGCCTTCGACCACGTCCGGCTTCGGCGTCTTCCCGGACGCCAAATAACGGGCGAAGTATTCGATGTACCCCTGATATTCGCCGGCGTGGTGCGAGTGGCCGCCAAAGCGGAAAAAGTAATCGTCCATATCTTCAAACGTCTCGATGACCGACTTTTCGCCGATCTTCCAGGCGTAGCGAAGATCGTAGTAATCGGCGTGGCTGGCGCCGTTGGAGGCCCGGAGAATACAACTCATGTGACTGTCGCGCTGGATCGGAACCACCGGCGACGAATATGTCCCGCTGATCCTGCCGATAACACCGCTGCGTGACCGGAATACAAAGTGATAGGTGTCGGGATTCTTCAGACCCAGATCGCGGCCGTTGTCGCTCAGGCTGGCGTATCCCATCACTTCATCGACGTCGGGCACGTACCAACGGACGAAATCGGCTGGATGGCTCAATCCGCCATAGAGCCACTTGAAGGCATCCAGCTGGGCCCAGTCCTTCGCCAGAAACCAGCGATGATCGGCGTTGTAGTGAGTCTCAATGCTGTGCAGCTTGCCGAATACGCCGGTTTCCCAGTGCTCCCGCTGCCGCGCGTAGGGCGCGAAATGCCGCGAGCTTTGGCCGACCATCACCAGCCGATTGCTGCCTCGCGCTACCTCGAGCACCTCACGCGCGCGGTCCAGTTTGTCGAGAAACGGTTTGGTACAGATTACGTGCTTACCAGCGCGCAGAGCCTGGATGGTATGTTCGGCATGCAGATGATCGGGCGTGTAGATGCCAATGACGTCGATTGCCGGATCGCCGAGCATATCGCCGAACGACGTGGTGTAGCGGGTCAGGCCGAATTCGGCGCAGCGGGCGCGACAAAGTTCCTCGTTGACGTCGCAAAGTTGCACGACATCCCAGAGATCGCTCCGCAATCCGGCGGAGATGATGCTGCGGCCTTCGCCCAGGCCAAGCACGCCAAGTCCGAGTTTCCGTGTGGACGTCATCTGGGTTCTCTCACGATATCCTTATAGGCCGGTTCCAGGCCGGCGGCATCGATAATCGCCTGGGCAGCAGCGGAAAAATGCTCCTCCACGTGCGTGTTCGTAGGCGTACAGTTGATGCCCTCATTGCGATTGTTGGCGCTGGCAGTGTAGTTGTTGTCGATCTTCAAATCGTGTATCCGCGAAACCCACAGGAAGAGCCACTGGCCCTTGTCCCGGGCATCGACCACGTTGTTCGTGATGGTCCAGTACGCCGAACCGTCGTCTTCGTACAACGCGCGCGTATTCGAACGGACGTAGTTGCGCTCGATCCGCCCCCCCGGCTGCTCCCCAAGAACGTAGATCGAGCCTCCATCCTGCGGCAATTTTTGTTGCGTATCCGTCACGCGGTTGTACGCAATCACGTTGTCCCGAGGCACTTTCGAAGGCGGTATCCCGGCATTGCCCCACCACCACCCGAGCGCGATTCCGCCGTACGGCACGCCCGCGATATCGTTGTGCGAAATCTCGACCGACTGCGTGAAAAACCCGCTGATCGCCTCCTCCTGCTGGAAATCGAGGCTCACGCGGCGGATCCAATTGTCCTTGATCGTGTCGCGCGCGCAGACACCGGCCGTGCCCTTGAAGAGCGGGCCGCCGCCAATGATGTAATGCTGCGGGTGGCCGACGTTGACGGCGTTGCCGGAGAGATCGCCGAACACATTGCCGATCACCGTGGTGTCCACCACGTCGTTGACCAGGCTGACCGCCGTGCCGCTTGACAGGTGGATGAAACGATCGCGCTCGAAGCGAATGTTCCCGGCGTTTCGAACATCCACAGTGGCCTGCGGAAGATCGCAGACGTTGTAATTCCCCTTGTGCCAGTTGCCGTCGGCCCGAAATCGCGTATAGAGGGCCACGCTCTGTGCGCCCACCATGCCGTGCGAGCCCGCGACATTCTCCAACTGCCATTCGTCATAGGAAAACGTGAGCCCGGCGAAGACAAGGTTCCGAACGCGATCCGAAGGAGACGTTCCGGCGATTCGCAGCAACCCTTCGCTGATGGGAGCGATCGTCCCCGCGCGCGACAGGTCCTCGCCGTTGCGGAAGTAGTAGAGCGTGTGTGCCGCGCGGTCGAAGTAAAACTCCCCGGGATTTTTCAGCAGCTCGTATGCATTGCGAATCGTGAACGTGCCTTTAGGATCGATGTTGCAGTTCCAGGCAATGGTCCCCGCGATCGCGCCGTAGGGCTGCTGCAGTTTCAGCACGGCGTGGCCATTTCCCCGAGCGATGTCGCGCACGCCCATCACCAGGAAGTTCCACGACCGGTGTTGCAGCAGCTCTATGTCGCCTGGATTGCGGAATACCGGGACCTCGGCCGAATTGAACTCCACGCCATCGAGGGTCTTGCCGGGCGTATCGGCCCAGGGCTCGTCGCCCTTGACGATGAACTCGCCCCACGGCCCTTGCCCTTTGAAATCCGCCCGAGTCATTATGGCGCGAACGCCGTTCACAAACAGGCTGCGCAGCTTCGCGTCCCAATCGAGTTTTGCCTTGTACACCTCGCCGTGATCCGGCGTCCAGCCGCTGACAGGAATACCGCCACTGAGAATCGGAGTTTCATTGTCGAATGCGCGGTAGATCACTTGAAACCCGTTGTAGCCGGAATCCGCCGCTCCGAACTCGACAGGTGCTTTGACTGGGTAGACCCCGCCGCGCAGATACACGACGATGTCGCCCGTCATCTTCTGATTCACGCTCCGCACGATGTCGCGTGCGTGGGCCAAAGTCTGAAACGGCCGGCTGGCAGTTCCGGGATTCCCGTCCGACCCTTGCGGCGCGATGTAGAATTCGTGGAAGGGTGCGGGGGCTGCGTGGAGAAGCGAGGAGCACAAGAATGTTGCGAGCAGGAGGCCAACGTGGCGCACGCACTCTTGCGTGCAGCGCCGGCACTCATGCCGGCGTTCCGGGGTCCGCGAGAAAAGTCGGTCGACGTTCGGAACGTCTCTCGCGAGCGGCCACGCCGACGAGAGCGTCGGCGCTGCACGCCGGAAGCGTGCGCCACAAAGACGCAAGCGTCGACGCGAATATCCCCACAGCCTGGCGGAAAAAATCCCCGTCACGGAAGCTCGCATAGTTCCTTTGCCCTCCGTAGTTCCAATTCCGCGTGAATGCGCGGCTCCATCGATTCGTACTTCTGGTAAAACATCACAGGAATCAGCCCGAGAGTGAAAAACACGGCCGGCAGCAACAGAAACCCGATCTCGATTCCCACCAACG
>Ga0335073_10011489_pt1 | contig 12436 bp, 12 predicted proteins | sample Lox_Sample_22_FD_207093 | JGI IMG/M metagenome (GOLD analysis project Ga0335073, IMG submission 207093) | Soil microbial communities from Loxahatchee National Wildlife Refuge, Florida, United States - Lox_Sample_2.2 | ecosystem: Environmental > Terrestrial > Soil > Wetlands | place: USA...
TCTGAACGCCCAATAATTCAATCTTGCGCTCAAGAAGGTATGCCAGTTTTTGGATTTCGAGCAGGGAACACTCTATTCCAAGCACCCAATACCGCCGAACAAGCTCGGCAATAAGGGCACGCGCGGGCGTCAGCTTCTCCACGCCAGCACGCTTTGCGACGTTCTGATACTTCGGGGTCGGCTCGTACACAACGACCCGGACTTCGCTCATAGAGTGCAGCGCAGCTTCAATCTTTGGGCGCACTTCTGCCCAATCCAAGCCGCCGTTGCCGCTACCGAGTGGCGGAAGTGCCACAGACCCAATGCCTTTTTCGACAATCACCCTCTTCAGGTCTTCCAGTCCGTCGACAATCCACTCCAGCTTGGACGGATGACGCCAATGCTTTTTGGTCGGAAAGTTTATGATCCACCGCGGCCCCATAAGCTCTTTGCGTTCAGTGACGAGCATACGTCCCACGCGCACATCTTTTGCCTTGCAGGCGGCCTCGTACGCTCGAAAGTTCTCGGGGAACGCCTCTTTGAACATCAGAGCAATTCCCTTGCCCATGACACCAACAGTGTTGACGGTGTTGACCAGCGCCTCTGTGTCGGCTTCGAGCAGGTTGCCTTGTGTGAAGGTAAGCATCAGAAGTACCATCCCGGCCTGGAGACCGTCCGAAGTTTCGATCCGTTGTCGGTGAGCATTCGCTGCACATCCGCAGCAACCCGATCATCGCTGCACCCGATACCGATTAGCGTATCTATTGGAACGTGTCGATGGACCAGCGCCTCTGCTTGGTATCGTTCGAGCTTGCCCGGATCGTCTGGGTCGCGTCGGAAATCGCGCTGCCGCAGAAGTGGCCAGTCAATCTGATCCAACATTGACAGGTCCGAGAAGAACTGCGCCGCGCTCAGGTATGCATGGCGGTCTGTGAACACGAAGCATATATTCCGTGCGGTCAATGCAGTGAGCGCCGACACCAGGATGACGATCTCGTCGTTGGAACGTTTGCGTATCCCACCGTATCCCGTCTTGATGTTGTACAGCATCGGTGAATGGGGGGTGAAATAGAATGGTACGTAATCACTCAGCGTGCCGAAAGGCGAGCAAGTGACAAGGCGGTGATGTCGTTTTTCGATAAGCTCCGCATTCCCGATGCTCACAAAATTTGGGTCAAGCACATTCGAGTTCTTGCAGTGAATGCCATTCGCGATCATCCACCGAAGGTTGGCCCTGTGGGTGATACGGAAAATCAGAGCTTTGTCCTGGGATAGCGCCAGCGCCATCGGAGTATCCTACCGGCGAAGGCCCGTTGGTCTCCGAGAATTAGCGTATGGCCGAGGCCGTCCATCTCGACTCACTTGCTTGCTCCCCTCGTGCTTGCCGGCAAGCATGGAGGAAACCGCTCCGATTCGGCAAGGGCGTATTCATCGTGGCGATCGGACTGGGCTACACGGCCGCGGTCACAGCCTTCCGCACTGTCGCCGGAGCCGTAATCCGCGCCGCACGTTGGCTGGCTTTCGGCCGCGAAGTGCGCTGGCATGAGGCCCGGGCCGGGGGCAGCGATGACGCGTGACGAACTTTACACCTTGGTCTGGTCCCAACCGATGCGGACCATCGCCCAGGCCCAAGGCATCTCGGACGTTGCCCTTGCCAAGCAATGCAAGCGAGCCAACGTGCCGGTTCCGCCCAGGGGATGGTGGGCGCGGAAGTCTGCCGGCAAACCAGTGAAGGTGCAGCCGCTTCCGCCGTTGCCGTTCGTGCAAAGGAACTACTTTCCTGCGATCGAGGTTCCGGCCGTCCTGCCATCCGATGGCATTGAGGATACTGCCGAAGTCGGTCCGCCGCCTTCACCGCCTATATTCCGTGATTTGGCGATCGTCCGAAGCGAGATTCAGGCGGCGGTGAAACCAGTCGCCATTCCTCTCCTGCTCGCCGACCCGCACCCAATTGTCGCTCGGCTCCTCAGCCAGGACGAAGCAAGGAGAGCAAGTCATCCGCCCGGAACGCAGAACGCGGAATATCTTGGTGCCAAGTTCGACAGGCCAATTCAGCAGCGGCGCCTTCGTATTCTATCGGCGATGTTCAAGGAGTTTGAGCGTCTCGGCTGCAAGGTGAGCGGACGATCCCAAGATGGGGAAAGCTTGATGATCACCATTGGCGGTCACTGTAAGCACGTCCGGTCCTGGGTCGAGGTGGAATGGAATGACGTATCCTCCCACCCAGGTCGGAGAGGATATAACCGTACCAAAACCGAGTGGTTACGATTTGACGTAATAGCAGTCGAGTATGGATATAGACAGCAACCTAAGCTGTCATGGCGAGACGATGAGAAGCCCCTTGAGAAGCAAGCCGCCGAAATCATCCAGGGCATGTTGCTTCACGTGGAGGACGAGGCCAGAAGCTCGGCGTTGTCGAACTTCAAGTGGCGGATTGAGTACAGGGACCAGCAGATTCGAGAAGCCAAACTGGCGAAAGAAAAGGCCGAGGCGGATCGCATTGCTCGTGAGAAGGCGGCTGCCGCGGCCCGGATCGAACGGCTCATCGACGGAGCGGATATGCTGGAGCGGGCCTCCCGGATTCGCCGTTATGTCGAGGCAGTCCGGGTTGCCAACGCATCGGCCCCCGAACCAGCGCCGCTCGAAACGCTGGATGCCTGGGCAGTTTGGGCATTGGCTCAGGCCGACAGAATCGATCCAGTGGTGTCCGGGCGGTTCATTGACGAGGTCAAGGATACGAAGTCTGCGGCGCCAGATCACCTTCATGACGACGAGGCATAACCACCGCTGGAATGGCGCGGTTGATCACCAGACCCTCGCTTGGCGGTCCTGACGAGCGCAGGTGGTGGCTGTGGTCACGGTCCATGTCGGAGCCGTCCGCCTCGCAAACGGTCTGGATCGTGGCGCTTTCCATCGAGGAGAGGTTTATCGGCGAGCGCTGGTGGAGCGTCTTCCTGATCTGAAGCGATGGGCTTGATACGGAAAGGGTGCGGCTCAGGAGCTATGGCGTTTTGGCCGCTCCACGTTATATCCTGTTCAAAACACAGCCAGGACGGCTTTCGATGAAGTGGAGAGACAGGACAGTTGAGGAGATTGCCAACATCATCTGTGGCAATTTTCCCGCTGAGACCTCCTTCTTCCCATATCGCAGCAGTAGCTACATCACCGCATTCTTTCGCGACGCGGATACTGACTACGTCCATGATGGTTCAACCCGCTGGGCGTGGGTCGCGGGTGTCATTGCCGAAATTCTTAACGAGCCTCATCGAAATGCTCAAACTCCACCCGACACATTCTGTAGGGTGATTCGGACGCTAATGGACCCCGCTGACGCAAGGAACGAGGGGCCGGAGCGCCCCGGAGCGCTAAAGGCGTTGAATATCCCTCTCGCGCGTGAGGGCTTTGAAGCCTTCTACGCCCCCGACAAGCAATGTTACCTTCGTCACATCGGCACCAAGACCGTCGCCGGGATCGCTGCGAATCCCCACCGCCCGTTCTCGAAGGTCGAGGTGGAGAGGCGCGATCGGTTGGCTGAGTATCTCGACAGAGCATCAGAAGATGATCTCATCGGGGAGGTTCTACTTCCCTTGTTTCGGCAGCTTGGTTTCCACCGCATCACTGCCGCCGGTCATAAGGACAAAGCGCTTGAGTATGGGAAGGATATTTGGATGCGTTACGCCCTCCCAACGCAACACATTCTCTACTTCGGCATCCAGGCAAAAAGAGGCAAGCTCGACGCGGCAGGCAATACCAGAGACGGCAACGCCAATGTCGCAGAAATTCTCAATCAAGTCGTGATGATGCTGGGGCACGAGATATTTGATCCCGAGGTAAGCCGCCGTGTCTTGGTGGATCACGCGTTCATTGTAGCAGGTGGTGAGATCACCAAGGCAGCCAGAAATTGGCTGGGCAACAAGCTCGATGCCACGAAGCGCAGTCAAATCCTGTTTATGGATCGCGACGATATTCTCAACCTTTTTGTGGTGAGCAATATACCTTTACCTGCGTCCGCCCAACCTACCACCAGCACGTTCGATGATGATCTGCCATTTTGAGAACCTCTCCGGCACCGTCCCGCCGTCCGGCTACCGGAAGCGTCGATGGCGTTCTCGCGTCCATCGGCGCCGTCAAACTCACCTCGCACGACCCGCCACCGTCTCGGCCAACGCCCATTGCAGTTCAGGAGCGCCAGGACGGCCCGCAACCTCTGATGGCCAGGCTCGGCGGGTCCAGGCGGCCGGCTGCGGTCCCTATAGGGTGGAAAAGCGTCGCCGGATCGGGCCACCCCTGGAATCGTTGGGAGAGGGCCGCCCGTGCGAATATCGGCGCACCGGCGATCGTCTGAGAATGAAAAGAGAACAGGATTACCCGATGCCAATACCACTGGGACACGGGACTCTCTTGGTGTTTTGCAGGCTGCTCGCCATTGGTTCAGGCCGTGTTCACGCTTCGTATTGAGCGAATCGCGCCAGTTTTACACCCACAGCCTTGACAAAACACGCTTTTCCACGATCCACGTTGGTAACACGGGTTCGAATCCCGTAGGGGACGCCACTTCGGAACAGAACTGCGAACTCTGAGAGCAGTCGACTGCGCGCCCGAGACGGCTGCAAGAGCCCTCAATAGATCGCTCTTCGATCCCATGATGCGGACCTCGCGGTCTGCGACCTCGACGCGCTGGGTGAGGGCGCGAAGATGGTCGCGACGATAGCCGCCGCCGGCAACCCTCATCCGTTTGCGGGCCGTCGCAGCGAACTTCCGCACGATGGCTGGCGTGATGGTCTGTTGCCCGGCGCTTTCGAGGGCGATGGCGGTCCGCTCCGCATCGGCCTGCGCTTGATCGCGGGTCGATTTCAGGCCGGCGATGCGATCCTTGAGCGCCGGGTCGTCCAGGTCGGCCACGCCGCTCTCGATGGCGTCGTAGAGGCGCTTGAGCCGCAATTCGGCCTCGGCGGCCCGCTGGTTCAGTTCGGCGATATGCTGACGGCGGCGTTCGGCGCGTTCCTGGCGGCGATCGAGCACGGACGCCAGCACTTCCTCAAGCCGCTCGGGCTGAAGCAGCCTGTCCTCGATGTGACCGGCAATCAGGTCGTCCAGCTTCTCCATCGGGATTGAGCGGCCTTTGCAGCCGGTCTCGCCCTGACGCGCCTTGATGGAGCAGGTGTAGTAGCGATACCGCCCTCCCTTCCCGGTCCTGAGCGTCATGGCGCCGCCGCAAGCGGCGCAGAAGCAGATGCCGGTAAGAAGGGTGGGGCCGCTGACGACGCGCGCCGGCGTGACCCTCGGGTTACGGGCGCGCAGATGCGCCTGCACCGCATCGAAGGTCGCCTGGTCGATCAGCGGCGGCACCTCGGCCGTCACGACTTCGCCCGCCGGCTTCTGCCCGCTCTTGGGGCTGCTCCGGTTGAACTCATGCCGGCCGACGTAGGTCGTCCGCGTCAGCACCCGATGTAGCTGCCCGATGCCCCAGCGCCCGCCGTCGCGCGTGAAGATGCGGCGCCCATTCAGGTAGCTCACGATCGCCTTCACGCCCATCGAGCCAGACGTGCCGTCGCCTGCCAGCGCCAGGCGGTATATCAGCCGCACCGTGTCTGCGTGCAGCGGATCGATTTCGAGCTTCTTCTTGACCTTCGCCCCGCGCTGCTCGGCCGGGACGACGCGATAGCCAATCGGCGGCCGGGAGCCGTTCCAGAAGCCTTGGCGGGCGTTCTCCTTCATCGCCCTGAGTGTGTGCTTGCCGTTCTCCTTGGACTGGTACTCGTCGAATAGCGCCATCATCTGGCGCATCATGGCGTGCATCGGATCGTCGCCGATTTCCTGGGTGATCGAGACCAGCTTGATGCCGTTCTTGGCGAGCTTGCGGACGTAGAACTCGAGTTCGAAGTGGTCGCGAAAGAAGCGGCTGAACGAATGAACGAGCACGATGTCGAACGGAGCGGGCTTGGCCGACCCGGATTCAATCATCCGCTGGAATTCGGGCCGGCGGTCGTTCGTTGCGGTCGAACCCGGCTCGACAAAGGTCTCGACGAGCTGGTGGCCCCGCGCGGCGCAGTAGGCTTCGCCCTGGCGGCGCTGGTCGGGGATGGAGATGTCGTGCTCGGCCTGCCGCGCCGTCGAGACGCGCAGGTAGAGGGCGGCGCGTAACGGCACGGTCATAGCAAAACTCCGCTCAGATTATCGGCCGGACCCGAACAATTCGTCGAAGAGGTCGCCGAACCACGCCTCGAACACGTCCACCTCGGCCTGCGTAACCGGAACGCGCTCGGGCCAATCGTCCGTGACGGTCCAGGCCGAGATATCGTGCTTCGGTGGCCGGCCGATGCGAGGCCAAGGCTCGGTCTGGATGTAGATATCGTCGGGCAAGATGCCGAGGGTGACGCGTGGTCGGGACATCTCGGCAGCATCGCGCCGGGCGACTTCCGGGCGAACGACCCATGTCTATCCCGCGGCGCCTTTTTCCCTCCCGGCAAGACCGTGAGGAAGGGAGCGGTTACGCTCATTTCGAACCGTGATCGCTTGCGGGCCGCGTGCCGGTCCGGCGACAGGCGGTCAAGGCCGTAGCCGCGCAGCGGTGGCGCGGAACGCGCCAGCCTTGACGGCCTGGCGACGGTCCGGCCCTCTGGCCGCCAAGCGGTCATGGCTCAGCTCGCCTTCCGCGACCAAGTCAGCGGCAGGTCGAGTTCCACCCGGTCATGCGTGACCTTGGGCGTGATCCGGCCCCGCTCGCCGCGCTCCAGGCGGACCAGGCCGTAGCCGGCCATCGTCTTCAGCGTGCGCGACAGGTTCGACTTCGCTTTGCCGGTGATCCGCGCCAGTTCGTCGAGCGAGCCGGGCGCCTGCTCCACGATCACCCGCAACAGGTCGCGGTTGCCCGCCGAAAGAACCTTGGCGAAGGATTCCGTCGAAGTGAACCAGACCTTCGGTTCCTCTGGCGCAATGCGCTGCTCGCCGCGCGCCACGGCCATGGTACGGGCCTTCATGTCCTCGTAGCTGGCGATTCCCACCTTCAACGTCGTCATGGGATCACTCCCCTCTCTCGCAACACCGCGTCCACCGTCTCCCAGAAATCGGCGAGCAATGTTGCCGCGTCCTGGTACTCGTAAGGCCTGATCTTCCGCAGCCGGTGACGATGATCCTGCGGCTCGCCGCGCCTCTGCCGCGCGACCGGATGGGCGTTGTCGAAGCCGACCAGCCGCTCGCCGTCCGGCCCATGCAGCGTCAGCGAGTAGTCCAGCCCGTGCGGCTTCTCCGGCGACACCGGCACCCGCGTCACGACGAAGCGGACCCAGTGGCCACCCTCCGGGTCCACGACGAGCACCTGTCCGTCGAGGTCCAGCAGCACATCGAGGGTCGGGTCGCGCGGCTCCGTCACGACAGAGAGTTATCAGATTGAAGTAACTCGATCAAGCAAAATGGCCAGCCGGGGGCGGATGGCGCTTTGTCCGTTGAAATCGCTAGCGTTCTGGGAAAACGGCTGGCAGGGCATTCTTGCCAGGTCGCTGAAAGGCTCAACTATCCCAATCACATACGCGCGCCGGATAGCCAAGCTTTTCCCTTGCCGTCCAGCTTTCGCCGATAACGAGCGGCCCGAAAGCAATGCTGGATGGCGCAAATGGCATTGATATTATTGGAGAATTCCCAAAAACGCCAGCAGGGCCTTCCGGCGAGAGCGCCATAACTCATTGATCGAACGAACAAAAACGACCAACGACGGCAACGCTTTTATCTTGCCGTCCGCCGCTACCGAAGCGATCCTATGCCGCATCTACTCTACAGCGCGATTGTGACGGCGAATCGGCAGGGGCGTGAAGGCCGATTTCATCGCGAATTTCGAGCAGGAGAAGAGGGCTGGATTCGGGGGCCACCTGTGCGTGATCAATATGCCGGCGATGTCAGCGACGCACTTAAGTTCGCATTTCTACGTGCTCTGGCTGGCACGGATCGGACGCTCGGTATCGCCTGGTACTACGCGCCGGGGGACGACGGACGCACGGACGGACGGCATCTCGAATGGCGCGACGAAATCGCGTGGCGTCTGCTCGATGAAGAGCTCCACGCCGGCCTTGCCGCACTGCCGGAACGCAGCATCGCTGCGCTCGAACGGGCGACGATTTGGCCGAGAGGAGTGCTTTTCCATCGCGAGCCAATGCCGTCGCGCCTTGAACGAAACGCCTGGGGAATGCACAAGCGCAGCGCGCTCGACGGCGCGAATATTGTCTTCCTCGATCCCGACAATGGCGTCGGCACAGAATCGGAGAAGCACGCGACCTTCACAGAAATCCGCCTGCTACGCAAACCCGGACGCGCGATCGTCTTTATCACCTTCCCCGGTCGGAACCTGAAGCATGATGCCCTTCTGCGGCAACTGCACGAGCGGTTGGCCGTCGAGGTAGGTGCTGAAAACGTGATCACGCTTCGTACGAATGTTTCCGTGCCCCGTGCAGCCGGATCGCGCTCCTACGTGCAACGCCAGCGCTGGTTCACAGTCGTCGAACCCGATGCGGAACTGGCGGCCAGAGCGCAAGCATTCGCCATTGCCCTTGCGTCGGTTCCGCGCGTTCGGGCGCGGTTGGAGTCCACCGGATGAGCGTTTCGTCACCGTGGTCTCCAGCAGGATCGGGCCATCGCGGCTGTTTACCACAGATCGTATGTAGGCGGCTGAATCAGTACCGTTCAGCAAAAGGCGCGTGACATGCCGGCCGATGCGCTTCCAAACCTTGCTAACTACGACGGGAGGGCCAGGGTAATCGCGGCATTAGACGACGTAGCCGCCAAGCTAAAGGCGCACGTCCAAAAGCCATACCATTTTCGCTTCCCGAGCCAGCTCCAGGCAAAGCCCTTCGAGCGGGCATTTTACAAGTGGGTCGCGGGTGGCCGGGTAGGTCCCCAGCCCCCGGCCGATCCGGCATCACTCCGGGCTGCAATGTACAACCAAAGCACCACTGCATCCGCGCTCGCGGCGTTTCACCGCGTCGTGTGTGTCATCTCAGTCGAATTTGCTGAGAGCAGCGCCGATGGCTTTCGGAAAGGGCAACTTACGGACCCGTGCGCGGCACTTCGGTCGCTGATCGAACGCACCGCCCACACGGTTGCGCTCTCCGACGCCGTCAAAGGAATGCCTACTGCTCCGATCTCGCCCGACACGCCATTGAAGACCGTGTTGGAGCTAGGCCAAGTCATCGCGAAGGCTCTGTACGGGACACAACAAAATTGGACGAAACTAACGGAGGTTGACTTCAGGGAGGCTTCGCACAAGGACGTGGCCTACATCATCGCAGCGGAAGATGGTGGTATTAAAGCCACGAACGTGCTGGGTTCGATCGATAAGCTCGAAAAGAGGGTGCCCGGAACGAGATTGACGTATGAGGTTCTCTGCGAGTTCTTGCACCCCAATCGTGGAGATCTATACGGTGCGACTATTGATGCGCGATCTTTGACGGATCATTACGGGATGCGTCACCTGGAGCGTACTATCGGTCTCGGGCCGAAAAGCTTGGCCAAGTTGCCGGACCTCCAGGTGGTAACCGAAAAAATGCTAGATGTGAGTGCCGACGTCGTTCGGCACCTACCGACCGCTCTAGACGAGATCGAGACCGTCTCAGTCTATGCGACAAAGCTGACCCGCGGCTTCGCACATAAAATGGCGAAGCAAAATCGCGGGCTCTTTGCAAATCGTGATCTCTGTCCGTGTTTATCGGGCCTAACCATAAAGGACTGCATGCGATCGAAGCTGTTGTGACAGACCGGCGCAAGGTACTCAGCCCTGCCCCGCAGTGTCCTGTCGATGTCATTGTTGGCGGCCCACACTCTCACAAAGAAAGGGTGGCAAACTTGACCGATGTCCCTGCACAGAGCAAGCCCGCCGCGGAGTCAATCCGTGATGCGGGAACTAACCTCACGGCTCAAATTGTCGCGTACTTCCACGACGGGCAGAAGGCGATCAATGAAATCATTATTGTTCCGCTTCTGATCAGTGCGCGCATCTTTCGGACGTACGATGCGATCAACATGCTCCTCGAGAACGGATACGTGTCGGAGGCAGCGGTTCTGACTCTTACCCAGTTCGAGCTGCGCCTCGACTTGGCTTATACGGCACATGATGTGACGCACGCGACCGAATGGCTTGGACATGAAAGGCTTGACTGGAGCGTGGCTCAGAAGATGGACAAAAAGATAAACAGTCTGTTCAACGATCCGGACGACAGGGCGAGATTGAGCGACATTTTTAAGTACCTGTCGGGCATCAAACATGGCAATCCAGCATACTCAGCGCTTGGATTTCCGGCGCGGCAAAATGGACCTGGATTAGAGATTTCGACGGGTGAAATTGCTGATGAGTTTTCGGGCGAATTTTCCCGGCAGATTGCGTCCTATTCGACGTATCAGCTGGCTTGGTCATCGCAGGTGCTCAATGTCTGTACGGGACAGTACGCAGTTGTTGATGACTCGCTGCGGCAGAGCGTCCGTAACTCCTATCTGGCGTTGGAACCGGATGAAGAGGCATTCAGGCAATACCTGACAAAGCTCGTCGCACACAGCCAAGGTCCGTTCGGGTTGAGACGGAGGAAACGAAAGAAGAACTCGAATGGCGACCTATAGGGCTATGGCGTAGACATAGTGCTCATCATCGTCGGCCCCGGCACGCCATTGATTCGACCTGGCTTTGCCGTTTCGATGGCGGCCAACTTCGGATCGGGACAGGCAGCGGACGGGCACTGGCGCGGTTGGGCCGAGGGCGTGGCCGTGCAGATCATTCTGCGTCCAAGCGAAGGAGCGCGGGTCGTCGCAGGGCCCCGGGCCGTCGCGCGCGCCAGTCGCCGGCGTCAGGCGGAAATTGCCGGCGACGGTGCGGGGTTTTCTGGCACCGTCCAACGCGCGCTGAAACGCGCGGCTGGGCAGTAGCTTCGAAGCCACGCGATCGCGTAGAGCAAATCGCGCAACCGCGGTCGGAGCGGCTGCAACGCGACACTGCCGAGCGTGAAGATTTGTTCAACGACCGCATCCGATGCTGACCGCCGATCAGCCGTACAGGACACTGAGCGGAAGAACCGGCACGACATCTCCGGCGGCAATTCCCGCGTTGTCCTCGTCCAGCTCCATCAGCGCATCGCCATGCGTCAGCGACGTGATGATGCCCGCACCCAGCTTGGGAAACAGGTGCGCTTGCAGCACCGTGCCATCGGCACGCAGCGTGACGCGCGGATATTCCCGTCGGCCGCGCTTCTTGCGATAGGCAAACGCGCTGACGGCCGGGAAGCGCGGCAACGCCACGCGCCGTGCGCCGGCCAGCCGGTCCAGTACGGCGCGTGCAACGGTGATGAAGGTTACCAATGCCGCGACCGGGTTGCCCGGCAATCCGATCAGCGGGCTGCCGCACGCTTCGCCGAGCGCGACGGGCCGCCCCGGCCGGATCGCCACGCGCCAGAATTGCAATTGGCCGATGGCAGCGATCGCCGTGCGGACGTGATCCTCGTCGCCGGTGGAAACGCCACCCGAGGTGATCACCACGTCATGCCGCGCCGCCGCGTCGCGCAGCGCGTCGCGTATGCGGTCCACGTTGTCCGGCAGGATGCCGCCATCGCTCACGTCGACACCGAGCCGGCGCAGCAATGCGGCAAGCATGAAGCGATTGGCATCGAAAATCCGCCCCGGCGCCAGATCGTTTCCGGGCTCCGCCACTTCGTCGCCAGTGGAGAACAATGCTGCACGCAGGCGGCAGCGCACCGCAACCTCGGCGCAGCCCAGCGCGCCGAGCAATGCCAGATCGGGTGGCGTCAGCCGGTGCCCCTCGGGCAGGGCCAGGTCGCCGCGTGCGACATCTTCGCCGGCACGGCGCCGATTGGCTCCGCGGGCGATGCCGGCCGGCAGCAGCACACCTTCCGGCGCCACGCTGCAATCCTCCTGCATCAGCACTGTGTCGGCGCCGGGCGGCATCACCGCTCCGGTGAACACACGCGCAGCGGTGCCGCGTGGCAATGCGGCGCCCGAGGGATGCCCCGCGGTTTCACGTCCCGACAGCGGCAGCAGCGTCGGGCGGTCGGGCAGCAGATCGTCGAAATGCACGGCGTATCCGTCGACCGCCGAATTGTCGGTCGGCGGCACTGCCACGCCGGCAATCAGCGGTGTTGCCAGCACGCGGCCGAGCGCCTCACCCAATGGCACAGGTTCGCTGGCGAGCGCGCAGTGGTAGCGGGCGGCGATCAGGTGTTCCGCCTCCGCCAGCGGTAGCAGCTTGCCATTGAATGCGAAACAATCGTCGGTTAACTGGGCCATGTTCGTCTGACGCGGTCAGGGTTCTACGATAGCGGCGGCTGGTCGGAACCGGAACCCTGGTGCCGTCGCCATCGCTTTTGCATTGGCGGTTGCCGGATTGCCGGAGGGTTCCGCCGGCATCAGTTGAATGGCCGCCGGCGCGATCGCGATCTCCACCGTCGCGCCCGGCACCAGATGCAAGTTT
>Ga0335073_10011490_pt1 | contig 12436 bp, 8 predicted proteins | sample Lox_Sample_22_FD_207093 | JGI IMG/M metagenome (GOLD analysis project Ga0335073, IMG submission 207093) | Soil microbial communities from Loxahatchee National Wildlife Refuge, Florida, United States - Lox_Sample_2.2 | ecosystem: Environmental > Terrestrial > Soil > Wetlands | place: USA: Florida...
GCAAAGCTTGTGAAATTCGCGCGCGGCAAGCTGCGCACCAAATTCCTGAGCGCCGAGATGGGCATTACCGGCGCCAACATCGCCATTGCCGAAACCGGCACGCTGGTCATCATCACCAATGAAGGCAACGCGCGGCTGGTCACCACGCTGCCCAGGATTCACGTGGCCATCGTCGGCCTGGAAAAACTGATGTCCGATTTCGCCGATGTGGTACCCGTGCTCACGGCGTTGCCGCGCAGTGCCACCGCACAACTGCTGACCAGCTACGTCACCATGATCAGCGGCCCGGTGGCGAACACCGATGGCACACCCAAACAACTGCACGTCATCCTGATGGACAACCGCCGCACGGAGATGTCGCAGGACCCGAAGTTCAAGCAGGCGCTGCAGTGCATCCGCTGCGCTTCGTGCCTGAACGTCTGCCCGGTGTTCCGGCTGGTCGGCGGCCACGTCTTCGGCAAGGTTTATACCGGCGGCATCGGAACCATTCTTACCGCGTGGTTCGATGCCTTGAAGGAGTCGGACGAAATCCAGAGCCTCTGCATTCAGTGCGGCAACTGCACGCAAGTGTGTCCGGGGAAGATCGATATTCCCGGCCTGATTCTCGAGTTGCGCCGGCGCATCGCGGTCGAGAAAGGCCAGCCGCTGGCGCAGAAAGCGATTTTCTCGGTCGTCAATAATCGCCGGCTGTTTCACTCAATGTTGCGCACCGCATCGCTGGCGCAGAAGCCACTGAAGAAGGACGGCTTCATCCGCCACCTGCCGTTCTTCCTCTCCGACATGACAGAATTCCGCAGCCTGCCGGCGATCGCCGAGGTCCCTATGCGCGACCGCTTCAAGCAGATTGAGCAGCCCCAGTGCAAAGAGAGGGCCGCGTTCTACTCCGGCTGCCTTATTGACTTCGCCTATCCGGAGATGGGCGAGTCTGTGGTGAAGGTCCTGAACAAGGCCGGCATCGAAGTCATCTTCCCCGAAGGCCAGACCTGCTGCGGCGCGCCCGCACGCTTCAGCGGAGCGTATGAAGTGGCCGCGCAAAATGCGAAGGACAACATCGACGCGCTGCTGTCGGAAGATGTGCAGTACGTCGTGTCGGCTTGCCCAACTTGTACCGTCGCTTTGAAGCACGACTTCATCAGCACCTTCGAAAGCCTGGGGCAGACCGAGGCGATTCCCCGTGCCCGCGAGCTGGCGGCGAAGGTCACGGATTTCTCCAGCCTGGTGAAGAAGCTGGTCGATGAAGGCCGGCTCACCTTCAAAGAAGGACAGCGGCTCGGCAAAGTGACGTACCACGACTCCTGCCACCTCAAGCGCACGCTCAACGTATCGGAACAGCCGCGCGAGCTGTTGAGCAAAGCCGGCTACGAGATCTGCGAGATGTACGAGGCCGATATGTGCTGCGGCATGGGCGGATCGTATTCGCTGAAGCTGCCGGAGATTTCCGCGCCCATCCTCGAGCGCAAGCTGAAGAACATCAAAGCAACCGGCGCGCCGCTGGTCGCGATGGACTGTCCCGGCTGCGTGATGCAGATTCGTGGAGGTTTGGACAAGGACGGCGCGCCAATCAAAGTCGAGCATACGGCGCAGCGGCTGGCAGACGAGTTGGAGTAATCGGCACCTGAGCCAGTTGCCGGCAACTGCTTCACGTCTGAAGCACGCCGACGCTGAACTTCGGCACATCGGGGTTGAGTGATGCCGCCTCAAGCGCGGTGGCGATCGCTTCGCGCGTTTCGGCGGGATCGATAATCTTGTCGATCCACAATCGCGCGGCGCCGTAACGCGGGTCCATCTGCTCGTCGTAGGTCGCCTTCACCTCGTCGTAGAGCTTTTTTTTGTCCTCCTCGCTCAGTTTCTTGCTGCCGCGCTCGAGTTGCTTGAGCTTGATTTCGACCAGCGTGCCCGCCGCCGATGCCCCGCTCATTACTGCGTATTTTGCCGTTGGCCAGGCGAAGACGAAGCGCGGATCGTAGGCCTTGCCGCACATCGCATAATGTCCGGCGCCGAACGATCCGCCAATGATCACTGCAATTTTGGGCATGACCGAGTTCGAGACCGCATTCACCATTTTCGCGCCCGCGCGGATGATGCCGCTCCACTCCGCATCGCGGCCGACCATGAAGCCGTTCACATCGTGCAGAAAAACCAGCGGCACCAGGTTCTGGTTGCAGTCCATGATGAAGCGCGCCGCCTTCTCCGCCGACTCGGTATAGATGACGCCGCCGAACTCCATGCGCCGGTTGCCGGCGTGGTCGGTCTGCTGCACGTGCGTCTTCTGATTGGCGACGATGCCGACGGCGAAGCCGCCGATACGCGCGTAGCCGCAGAGCACTGTCTCGCCATACTCGGCCTTGTATTCGCTGAACTCGCTGTTATCGACGATACGCGCGATGATCTCCTTCATGTCGTACTGCCGCGCAGGATCGCCGTCGAAGATGCCGTAGATCTCTTCCGCCGGGTAGCGCGGCTCTTCCGGCTGCTTGCGATCGAAGACGCTCGCCGGGCGATTGCCCATCTTGTCCACCAGTTTGCGAATGCGCGCGATGCACGACTCATCGTCGGGCTCGCGAAAGTCGACCGTTCCGCTGATCTGCGAATGCATCTTCGCGCCGCCCAGCTCTTCAGCCGAATACTTCTGTCCAATCGCGGCTTGCACCAGGGCCGGTCCGGCGAGAAACAGACCGCTGCCCTCGGTCATCAGGATGTGATCGCACATCAGCGGCAGATACGCGCCGCCGGCGACGCACATGCCCATGATGGCCGCGATCTGCGGAATGCCCATCGCCGACATCACGGCGTTGTTGCGGAAGACGCGGCCGAAGTCATCGGTGTCAGGAAAGACGTCTTCCTGCAGCGGCAGAAATACACCCGCGGAGTCGACGAGATAAATCGTCGGGATGCGGTTCTCGATGGCGATGTTCTGCGCGCGGATGACTTTCTTCGCCGTTATCGGAAAGAACGCCCCGGCTTTCACGGTCGCATCGTTCACGATGAGCATGACCAACCGGCCATGCACACGCGCGAGTCCGGTGACCACCCCGGCGCAAGGTGCACCGCCCCACTCTTCGTACATCCCCCACGCGGCGAACGAGCCGAGTTCGAAGAACTCCGTGTCCGGATCGATGAGCAGCGCGATGCGCTCGCGCGCGGTGAGCCGGCCTTTCTTGTGCTGCGACTCGATGGCCTTCTCGCCGCCGCCCTGCTGGATGATCTCTTCTTCGTTTCGGATCTGCGACACCAAGTCGGCAACCGCTCTCTGGTTGCGCTCGAAACGCGGAGAGTCAGGCTTGACTTTGGTTTCGAAAGCTGAGGCGGAGTGCGGATGGTCAGTCATAAGAAGGTCAACGGAACATCCACGATAGAGCAGGCGCGCGACATCGCGCAACGCGAGAGCCGATAGCCGACGGCTGACAGCTAGTTGCTGGTCGTCAGTTGCTCGCGGCTAGATTCCGGTAGTGGGCTAATTGTGTATTGGCCCACCACCTAGATTCCCAGCTTCTTGACTTCTTCGTTGTAGTACTTGCGGTAGAGGATATCCCACTCCTGTGAGCCTTCCAGAATGGTGCGACGCTGGCTTTCGATCTTCTGCCGGGCGGCCGCGTCGATGCGGGCCTCCTGCGCCATCAGGTTCTCCAGCACGCGGCGCACCTCCAGACGAATCCCATTGCGGTCCTCGATGAAGTCGACACTGTCCATGTCGGCGAGGGCGTCGGAAACGGCGTGCGCCAGCTTGTTAATTTTTTCGCGGCTGATTCGCATAACAGCGCCTTACGGCTTCAGACGAACCGCAGATCCATCGGCTGCGGCGCGCAACCGCAGCGCGCCTTCGCTCGGGATGACAAATTCGAAAAGCCAGGTGAAACACCTGCGAGTCATAGTACTGCCTTGTACTTGCGCACCAGCTCGTTCTTCACCTTCTTGAACATCTCCTGATAGTTGGCGCCGCTGCGCTGCATCTCGTCGGCGTAAGTTTCCAGAATGATGCGGACTTCGTCGTTGATGCGGTCTTCCAGCGTCAGCTCCTCGAGCAGGGTGGCGTGGACCCGCTCCGTCACAGCAGCTTTGTTGGGCGCCTCGATGAATTCGCCCTCGATCAATTTGTTGGTGATTTCGCGGGCGAGATAGCCCACATATTCCTTCGAAAAGAGCATTGCCTATTCGCAAGAACGCGCGTGAGAACAGTTAGTTTAACACACGGATTTCAGCCGTCCGCGACCGAGTCGCGCCCAGCCTCACCGGCGGTGAGGAACATCTGATGAGCGGACGCCGCGCCGGCCTAAGTGATTGCCGACGGCAACAACCGAGTAGAGGGAGTGCGCTTCCCCGGCTTGGAGTATGATGAATTTCGCCGCGGCGATTTCTTCACCGCACTCGAGAGACCGCTATGCCCGAAGATCTATCCAGCCTGAAAGATGACATGAACGCCTTCATCCTCGGTCACGGCTTGAGCCGGTTCCAGGGATACGTCACCGAAGAGGTGCACAGCGTCATGTGGGACCCGCGCGACAATCCGGAGAGCTGGAAAGATTTCGTCGAGCTGGCCAAAAAGGCGGGCGCCCAGTTCCTCTCCATGGACGAGGAGGTGCTGCAGCGCGACGAACTGGACTATCTCATGCAGCGTCTGCAACAGACTGCCTTCCCCAGCGAGGAAGACATGGAGGAGGCACGCTGGTTGCGCAACTACATCGGCAAAACCGGTTTCATCCAGTTGGGCTGGCCGCATCAGGGTGTCATGTTTCTCTTCGAGGTCTCCACCGAGTGGTACGAGCGCTATCAACACCTGCTCGACCTGGTAGAGGATTTCGGCACTATGGCGATCGACGACTCCGACCAGGACGACGAACGGTAGTGTGCGCTGGGTAATTCGCAACGCCGATCCGCAACTCACGGAAGCCCTCGGCCGCGAGGTGAACCTGCCTCTCTGGCTGGCGCGTTTACTTGTCACGCGGGGAATCACGGACGCCGATGAAGCTCACAAGTTTCTCTCCCCGTCGCTGCAAGATCTGCATTCCCCTTACTTGATGGCCGGGCTCCGGCTTGCCGTCGAGCGTCTGCGCGCCGCCATCGAGCGCGGCGAGACAGTACTTATCTACGGCGATTACGACGTCGATGGCACAACGGCGGTCGTGATCCTGAAAGCGGCGCTGGAACTGTGCGGCGGCAAAGTGGACTATCACGTGCCACACCGCATCCGCGAGGGCTACGGCATGCGCGATGAGGTGATCGAGCAGGCAGCCGATCGCGGCATTCGCCTCATCATCAGCGTGGACACCGGAATTCGGGCGTTCGCCGCGGCGGAGACGGCGTTGCGGCGTGGAGTCGATCTGATCGTTACTGATCATCATCTGCCGCAGGCGGACGGAGTGCCGCAAGCGCTTGCGGTCGTCAATCCTAACCAGCAGGGTTGCGAGTATCCGTGCAAGTCGCTTTGCGGCGCGGGCGTCGCATTCAAGATCGCGCAGGCGCTGCTGGTAAAGAGCGGCCGCGAGCGGCTGCTGCCCTCGTTCCTGAAAATGGTCGCCATTGCAACCATCGCCGATGCGGTGCCGCTGATTGACGAGAACCGGGTCTTCGCCAAGCTCGGGCTGGAAGGTCTGCGCCAGCCGGTGAATGCGGGACTGCGCGCGCTGCTGGCGAACTGCCAACTCGACGGCTCGCGTCCCCTCAGTGCCGGCGACATCGCCTTTCGCGTGGCGCCGCGGCTGAACGCCGCCGGGCGCATGGACATAGCCGAGCGAGTCATTCAGTTGTTTACCGAGAAGGACGCCGGCAAAGCGGCTGAGATGGCGATGCAGTTGGACCAGCTCAACGGCGATCGCCAGCAAGAAGAGCAGCGCATCTTGGAGGAAATTCAGCAGAAGATCGATTCGACACCGGAACTGAAGAACGCCTACTGCCTTGTGGTTGAGGGCGACGGCTGGCATCGCGGCGTGATCGGCATCTGCGCCACGCGGATCGTCGAGCGCTATCATCGGCCGGCGCTGGTGTTCTCCTGCGCCGACGGGGAGGCGCACGGTTCGGGAAGATCGATCACATCATTCCATCTGCTGCAGGCGCTGGAGTCGTGTCCCGAGCTGTTCACGCGCTTCGGCGGGCACTCCCACGCTGTGGGATGTGCCTTGCCGGCGGACCGCATCCCTGAATTGCGCGTGCGGCTGGACGAGTACGCGCGGCAACGGCTCACTCCCGAAGATTTCTTGCCGGTTTTGGAATACGACTCCGAGATCGCACTGAACGATCTTCAGCAGGACTTCTGGCTGGACCTGCAGCGGCTGGAGCCCTTCGGATCGGGCAATCCGGTACCGGTTTTTGTGGCGCGGAATGCGAAGCTCATTCAGCCGGCCCGCGTGCTGAAGGAAAAACATGTAAAGCTGCGCGTCATTCCTGAAGGTTCCAACTCGAACGGCGGGCGGTTTCAGCGCGCACAAGAAGTCGTCGGCTGGCGTATGGCGGAGCGCGTTGCGCAGGATTCGCTGCTGGCGGGTGACGTTCTTGACCTAGCCTTTACCGTAGATTACAACCAGCACCCCGATTTTGGCGGGGTGCAATTGAACCTGCTCGATTTCGTGCGAACTCCGATCGCCGCAGCCGCCCAGGCGCAGGGCTGATCCTGAACGTTCGCGGAGGTCGCCCGCACTTTACAGTCCGGCTACGCAGGTTTAGTATTCCCATCCGATGGAAATGGTGCTCGAGGAAGTGTGCGCAAGCTGTGGCAATAGCCGCTTGGCCGACGGCCATTTCTGCTTGTTCTGCGGAGACTTGCTATCCGACGCGGCGCGAGAAGACACCTCTGCGGAATCTACCGACTTGCCGCAGCCTCCGGTGCAAAATCCCATCGAGTATGCAGGCTTTTGGCGAAGGTTTTGGGCCGGGACAATTGACGTCGGTATCGAAGCGACGGGAGCGTTGCTGCTGACCTACGCCCTCGATATCATCCTGCGGCGGTTCGGTCGAGGCTTCGGCATTGACCCGTGGGACTCCAAGGTCTTCACCGGAGTGGCGTACATCCTGGTACTGGCTGTGGGATCGTGGCTGTACTGCGCGTTTGCGGAGAGTTCGTCGTGGCGGGCGACGATTGGCAAGCGGCTGCTCGGGCTGCAGGTCATCACCGCCGATGGGGGACGAACTTCCTTTGGCCAGGCGACGGTCCGCCATTTCATGAAGTTTCTCTCGCTGTTCTGCCTTACCATCGGCTTCCTCATGTCAGGCTGGACGAAGCGCCGCCAGGCGCTGCACGACATGCCTTGCGATTGCCTGGTGATCCGCTCACCTCAAGAAAGGCTTTCGCGAAGCGGACGCTAGTTTTCCGTAGTTAGGCTTACGAGGCCGTGCCGCTGCTCTGCGGCTCACGCTTTATCACACTTCGAGCATGGGCTTACGCCTACGCCTAACAACATCGCGCCGCTTTGCGGCTGGTTTTATCGCGATTTGAGAGATTCCAGTCCATCAAACACTTGTGGGCAGCAATTTCTTTAATACCCTTATGTTCCTCGCCCTTAGCACAAGAAGGCAGCGGTGACGTAATATCGAATCAGATGTTCCAATCGTTAGCGCAGGTACGCAAGTGGCTGGTGGTCAGCGTTTGTGTGCTTATCGCCGCGGTCACCTTGTCGTACTGGATCGCCCGCTCGCGTGTGCAGCCGGTTCTGCACAATGTGCCGAAGCAGCTGGGCTTCGACATCCAGCAGACCAGCGACGGTTTCTCCCTGTCCAAGTCGGAGGGCGGACGGACCATCTACACCATTCGCGCCTCCCGGGCTGTCCAGTTCAAGCAAGGCGGACATGCCGACCTGCGCAACGTGCACATTGTCGTCTACGGCCGCAATCACGATCGCTACGACCAGATCTATGGCGACCGCTTCACCTATAACCCGGAAAACGGCGACATTAACGCGGTGGGGGAGGTTCACATCGATTTAGAGGGCAATGCCGAAGGTCCGAGCAAGCCGGACCAGGCGCCCCCGGAAGAACTGAGGAACCCCCTGCACCTGGTCACCCGGTCGCTCACCTTTAACCAGAAGACCGGAATTGCAAACACCGGCGATGTGGTGAACTTCCAGACGGAGCAGGCAACCGGCCATGCTACGGGCGCTTATTACGATTCCAAGCAAAACGAGCTGCAATTGAAGTCCGACGTTCACATCGTCACGCGCGGCACGCATCCGGCAACCATCACCGGCACCTCGGGAAGCATTCAGAAACAGCCGCGACAGGCAGTTCTGCTGAAGGTGAGGATCGAACAGCCGGACAAGACGTTGACCGCGGACAAGGGAACCTTGCTGTTCTCCGCGGATAACACCGTCCAGCACGCGATTGTGGAGGGTGATGTCCACATACAGGACCGCGGGGCATCGGTCATCGATGTATTCGGTCCGCGGGGCGATCTCAACATGGGACCGATGAACACGATCCAGCAGGCGATTGTCTCCGGCGGAGCGAGGTTCGATGCGCACGGCAACAGCGTGGCGCATGGTTCGGCTGACACTTTCATCGTCGACTTCGTAGACAAGAACCAGCCGTCGCAGTTCCACATGGTGAAGAACGCTCGCATGAAGCAGGACCCGCAACCCGCCACCGCGGCAAGTCCAACATCGGGAGTTGCCGGGGGTCCCGGTTCTACTGCGCCGGCAAGCCCAAATCATGGGAGCCCGGGTCGTGGCCAGCCGATGGAGATCGCCGCCGACCAGCTCGATTTCCAACTGGAGAACGGAAATCAGCTCAGGACGGGCGATACGCTGGGGAAGGCTTCCATCACCATTTTGCCGATGCCTGCCGAGGACAAACCGGTAAAGAGTGTAGATCATCAGGGCCAGCAGACGAGCAGCAGTAATTCCACCACGGTCGCGACGGCGGGCAAGTTCCACGCAACCTTCGACGAAAATAACCGTATTCAGACGCTGCACGGTTGGCCGAATTCGCGCATCGTTTCCACCACTCCCGGCGAGCCGGACAAGACCAGCACGGCCGACAAGCTCGACGTAACCTTCGGCCCCGACGGCGGCGTGCAGAAGCTGATCCAGACGGGCAACTTCGAATATCACGAGCCCGGGCCCAATCCCAATACCGCCGGTCGCGCCGCCTTCGCCGACTCTGCCACGTACACGCCCGATGACCAGATCCTTGTGCTTAAGGGATCGCCGCGCATCATCGACGGAGGCATGACGACAACGGCGGTCCACATTCGCATGAATCGGCAGACCGGCGAAGGCTTCGCCGATGACGACGTCAAAACCACCTACAGCGAATTGAAGCCACAGCCCGATGGGGCGCTGCTGGCGACCTCCGACCCGATTCACGTCACCGCCCAGCACATGCGCGCCTTCAAACAGCCGGGCATCGCCCACTACACCGGGAATGTGCGGTTATGGCAAACCGCCAACGTGGTGCGCGCTCCGAAGATTGACTTTGACAACGAGAAGCGCGCCATCTTCGCTGAGTCCGACAAATCGCAGAAGGTGTCCAGCCTTTTTGTGCAACAGTCGCAGGACGGCAAGCTGACACCGGTGGATGTAACCGCCGACAAGCTGACTTATCTGGATGAGGAGCGGGTCGCGCGATATACCGGCAATGTTTTTGCGAAATCGACGGCCGGCGCGCTCAGCACTGAACAGTTGGATGTTTACCTGAAACGGGCCGATCCTCAGGAACCGGAAAAGGTTTCTGCCTCCAACGCCCGCAAAGGGCCATCGCTGCCGGGCTCGGATGAGCCGAGCCAGATCGATCACATGGTGGCCACCGGCCGGGTGGTGGTTACGCAACCGAACCGCCGCGCTGTGGGTGACCGCCTGGTGTACACCGCCGATGAAGGGGAGTATGTGCTTACCGGCAAATCGCCCAGCATTTTTGATGCCGAACACGGCACCGTATGGGGCGATTCGTTGACTTTCTACAGTCGCGATGATAGGGTTCTGGTTGAGAGCAAAAGTTCTTCCCCCACCCTTACACGCGCTCGTACCACGAAGTAAATGCAGACTTTATCGGCTGAGGAGATCGGAAAAAGTTACCGCGGTCGAAGGGTCGTCCACGACGTCAGTTTCTATGTAAAACAGGGCGAGGTGGTAGGGTTGCTGGGACCCAATGGGGCCGGCAAGACCACCAGCTTTTACATTGTCGTTGGGCTGATTCCCGCCGAAACCGGCCGGGTGCTGATCGATGGAGAGGACATTACCGATGTTCCTATGTACCTGCGGGCCCGCAATCATGGGATCAGCTATCTGCCGCAGGAGCCATCGATCTTTCGCAAGCTGACGGTCGAGGACAACATTCTCGCCGTGCTGGAAGCGCAATCGATGTCGTGGCACGAGCGCCGCGAACGGATGGAGACGTTGATCGAGCAATTGGGCCTGAGCGTGATCCGGAAGAATCGGGGTTACGCCTTGTCCGGTGGGGAACGGCGGAGGGTGGAGATTGCGCGTTGCCTGTGCATCTCGCCTTCGTTCATCTTGCTGGACGAGCCCTTCTCCGGAATCGATCCCATTGCGGTATTGGATCTGCAGAAAATCATCTCCGATCTGCGGGCGAGTGGCATCGGCGTGCTGGTTACAGATCATAATGTACGTGAGACATTGTCGGTGACCGACCGTGCGTACATTATTAACGAAGGACGAATTTTCCGGACGGGCACGCCGGAACAGCTCGGAAATGATGTGGAAGTGAAGCGAGTTTACTTAGGCGAGAGCTTCTCGTTGGTTTAGAATTTGTGCGAGGGGCCGCGCTCCTCAGGGTTCCGTTCCCCATGGCCTTATTGCAGCCAAAGTTAAACCTGAAGGTTTCCCAGAAGCAGATTCTGACCCCGGGGCTCGTGCAGATGGTCAGTGTTCTGGCGCTCAACAAGCTTGAGCTGGCCGACATGATCACCGCCGAGCTGACCGAGAATCCGGTCCTGGAGGAACTCGACAACTCCGTCCCCTTGCTGGACGAGATTTCGGCGCGCGAAGAGAAGATGGAGCGCGACAGCTCCGCCACGCAGCAGGAGCAGCCCGCCACCACGCAGGAAGAAAAAGATCCCTTCGAAGAAATTGACTTTGGCTCCTTCTTTACTGAATATCTCGATCCCGGCCTGCGAACACCGATCGAGATGGAAGATAGTGAAAAACCCTCCTTTGAAAACTTCCTCTCCAAGCCCAGTACTTTGACCGACCACCTGATGTGGCAATTGGGATCGCTGCATGTTCACGAAGACGTGTATCGTGCGGCGGAGCTGGTGATCGGCAATCTGAACGAGGAAGGCTACCTGATAGCGACCGAGGACGAGCTGCTGGGCTTGTCCGAGGAAAAGGCATCCGGGGGCGAGCGGACTGAGGCGAGGCTGGAGCACGAACTTGGCTCCGCATCTGCGCCGGTCCTCGCTCACGCCGACGATGGGGCGGAGGCGGAAATCCCGCAGGCCGGCGTTGCCGTAGCGGAAGAAGAATCCTCCGCAGAGACGCAAGTCCCGGCCTTCCAGCATCCGGTCGCGCGTCCAACGTTGGTCCCGCCGCGCACCTCCACGGCCCGCGTTCCGTTCAGCCGCGACGCTTTGCGCGAGGCCATCGATCTGGTGAAGCAGATGGATCCCATCGGCGTTGGGGCGCGCGATTTGCGTGAGTGCCTGCTGGCGCAGTTGCACGACTTGAAGCGCGTCAATCGCAAGCACAGCAACGGCAATCATCTCGCCGAATTGGAAGCGCTCGACGATGCCATCGTGCTGGTCGATCAGCACCTGCATGCACTGCAGAACAAGCACTACAAGGAAGTTGCCAAGGCGATGGGGCGGCCGCTCGACGCCGTGATGCGCGGCATGGACTTCATTCGCACCCTCGATCCGCGTCCCGGGCTGCGCTACAACAAAGTGGAGACGCGGCTGATCGAGCCGGATGTCGCGTTCATCAAGCAAGGCGACGAATACCTTGTGGTGATGAACGACGAGGAAGTTCCGCAATTGCGCCTGAATCCTTCGTATCGCCGGCTCCTCAGCCGTGATGTGGCGGAAAAGGACGTTCGCAATTACGTCAAAGAGCGCTACAAGTCGGCCATCCAGCTCATCAAGAACATCGAGCAGCGCAAGCAAACCATTCTGCGCGTTTGCTACTCGATCCTGGAGCGGCAACGCGAATTTCTCGACCATGGCATTGATTATCTGAAGCCGATGATGATCAAAGAAGTCGCTGAGGAGATCGGCGTTCATCCCTCCACGGTAAGCCGCGCCGTGGCCAACAAGTATGCCCACACCCCGCAAGGCGTCTTCGAACTTCGGTACTTCTTCAGCGAGAGCGTCAACGGACCGGAGGGCAGCAGCACGTCGCTGCTGATCCTCAAGCGCCGGGTCAAGCGGCTCATCGAGGAGGAAGATCCCGCCAGGCCGTTGACCGACGAGCAGATCACCCGCATCCTCCAGTCGCAGGGCATCCAGGTCACTCGCCGCACGGTCGCGAAGTACCGGGAAGACATGCGCATCCCGAGC
>Ga0335073_10011491_pt1 | contig 12436 bp, 7 predicted proteins | sample Lox_Sample_22_FD_207093 | JGI IMG/M metagenome (GOLD analysis project Ga0335073, IMG submission 207093) | Soil microbial communities from Loxahatchee National Wildlife Refuge, Florida, United States - Lox_Sample_2.2 | ecosystem: Environmental > Terrestrial > Soil > Wetlands | place: USA: Florida...
TCAGCAGTAGCGGCAATATCAATCGTCGTAGTGCCTTCTTTCAGTCCCTCGGAACCAACGGGCGCACCTGCGGGACGTGCCATGTTCCCGAAGAAGACTTCACTCTGAATCCCGCGGCGGCCAACTTGGTTTTCATGCTGACGCGTGGCCGCGACCCGCTGTTCGCGCCGGTCGATGGCGCCAACTGTCCGAACGCCGCGCAGGGCGATCGCTCGGCGCACAGCCTCATTTTGGGGAACGGGCTGTTCCGTATCAGCATCCCTCTACCGGCCAACGCGCAATTCACGATCACCGCCATCTACGATCCCTACGGGTGCGCGATCACCACGGATCCTAAGACGGGGCTGCAGGACATCTCCGTCTACCGGCGGCCGCTGCCCGCCACCAACCTGTCCTTCTTGAGCGATGTCATGATCGACGGCCGCGAGACGGTCGCCTCTCTCGGGACGGAGGATTCCTATCTCGCCAATCTGCAGACTGACCTCAAGCAGCAAGCCACCGATGCGACGACGGGTCATGCCCAGGCGGCGATTCCGCCGACCGATGCAGAGCTCACCGACATCGTGAACTTCGAGATGGCGCTCAACACGGCGCAGGCCTTGGATTGGCGCGCGGGGCCTCTGATGATGGACGGAGCGCAGGGCGGGCCCGCGGCGCTGTCGGCGCAGGAGTTCTACCCCGGCCTGAACGATGCCCGAGGGGGCGATCCCACCGGTGCCCCCTTCAATCTCGCCAACATGACCCTCTTTGCGGCGTGGGCGGACCCCACCTCGGCGACACCGAGCGACGGCCTGCGCGAGGCAGCGCGCGCCGCGATCGTCGCCGGTGAGAATATCTTCAATACCGCAACGCTCAACACGGGCGGCGGCGGGGTGACGCACTGTGCCACCTGTCACGATACGCCGAACATCGGCAATCGCTCGCTGTCGGCGATGTTCGACATCGGCGCCTCTCACAGTACGCTGCCGAACACGGAGACCAATCCGCAGATTTTGGCCGCGCTCGCCCAGCTCAGCAGCCCCGATCTTCCGGTGTACATGATTTCTGGTTGCCCCAACACCACGGACCCCACCCAGACCACGACGTTCTACACGAGCGACCCCGGTCGGGCGCTGATCACCGGCAAATGCAGCGACATCTACAAGGTCAAGGTCCCCGTACTGCGCAGCCTCGCCGCGCGTGCTCCATACTTCCACAACGGCTCCGCTGCGAATCTCACGCAGGTAGTCAATTTTTACAACCAGCGCTTCCAGATCGGGTTGACGACGGAGCAGGTTACCGATCTCGTGGCGTTTCTCTCGGCGCTCTAGCCCACTACGGATGATCTGTCACCCGCTCGCGCGTTGTGATCCGAGGATGGGAGTGCGTGTGTGTGGTTTTGTGGGCGTACGGAGTATGTACAGTATGGTTTCCCGGGTAAAGCTGTCGCTCGGGTGCTCGCGGCACGTAGCACAGATTTTGAGCCGCTCGTGTATGTGCGGCGGTCATATGGTCGAGTCGCTCAGCACCTGCTTTGGGATGGGGTATGGTTCGAGTAAAGCCGAAGGCGAGTCCGCGGGCGCATCGCGGGTTATCCGATATCCAAAGGGTAGCGTGGATCTAGCTTCTCGATCGTAAAGCGGAAGAATGTCTCCGCCAGGCCACGCTGCCCCCTCTTCTTGACGATGGCAAGCGTCTTTGCGAGTTTGGGTGATCGCAGTGGCCGGTAAACGACGGCATCGTGTCGGATGGCGCGCGTATATTCCGGCAGCAGGCTGCATCCGCAGCCCATCGCGACGAAGTTGATCATCGACAGGGCATTCTCAAGCTCGTAGGCCACGTTCATCACGGCACCGGCTTTCCTGAAGAGTTGCTCGATCTGATGAACGGTTTCTGGATCGTGCGTGCGGGGTAGCAGGACCAGCGGCTCCCCCGATAGGTCCTTGATAGTCACGACCTGTTTCTTCGCCAGACGATGTCCGGCGGGCAGCACGGCATGGAGCGGTTCATGCACCAACTCGTGGACGTCGAACTCCTCGTGCGGGATCGGCAGCCATACGAACCCGACGTCGAGCGTCTCGTGCAGGAGCCCTTTGAGCTGCTGGGCGATCGTGTGAGCGTGGAAAGTGAGATGCACGCTCGGCCATTGCTTTCTGAAGCTCGAGAGAACCTTGGGAAAGACGCGAAAGCCGGTCGGTGCGTTGTAGCCAATGGACAGGTGTCCGATCTCTCCGTTGGCAGCCTGGCGAGCGAGTTGAACGCCGCGCTGGGCATCGGCCAGCGTCTTGCGCGCCTGTTCGAGAAATACCTGACCGGCTTCCGTCAGTTTGATGCCACGCCCCGCGCGCGCCAAAAGCTCCGCCCCGATCTCGCTCTCGAGCTTGCGGATTTGCACGCTCAAGGGCGGCGCGGCAATGTGCAACCGCTCCGCAGCTCGCCGCAGACTCATCTCCTCGGCCACCGCCACGAAGTAGCGCAGGTGTCGGAGTTCCATTGTGACTCCCTGAGTAACGAACGATAGGGAACCAATCATGAGCAATATACCTTTCCGCGTCCACCAATTGTTACTCTGAAGGTAACGATTAGTACATAACTAATAATGGACAGTGTAACGGTCTTATTCCATTCTCTTGACCGTCCTCGGCGAAGAATCCTGGGGCATTGATCGGGGGAGGGGATCTATGATGCGAGACTGCACGGAGCGGCGTCGGTGCGGCCGACGGGCGCTCTATTGGAGTTTGCTGCTGTGGGGCTTGCAGATGAGCGAGGTGGTTCTAGCGCAGGAGAGGCCCAGTCCGGCGGCGCGCACCGACTCGTCGGAGCAGCTCGAGGAGGTGGTTGTCACGGCGCAGAAGCGGACCGAGAACCTTCAAAACGTGCCCATCTCGGCACAGGTAATAGGCGGCTCGTATCTCGCACAGCAGAATTACAATTCGCTCAATGATTTGACGGCGACGATTCCCGCCGTGACCGTGTCCTCGGGCGGCTTCTCCAACAATTTCTTCATCCGCGGCATCGGCTCGGGAGCCAACAATCCATCCTACGATCAGTCGGTCTCGACGTTCATCGATGACGTCTACTTTGGACGCTCTCGCATGAGCGAGGGACTCTTCCTCGATCTGGATCGGATTGAGGTGCTCAAGGGCCCGCAGAGCACCTTCTTCGGCAACAACGCCATCGCCGGCGCTCTTAACGTGGTCACCAAAAAGCCGGGCGATGAGTTCGACGCTTCGGGGCGCCTGCTCTACGGCATGTTCGGACAGTATGCGGCCGAGGGCGCCGTCGGGGGCCCGGTGACCGACACTCTCGGTGTGCGCGTCGCCATCACCCGCAACGGCGACTACCGGGGCTGGATCGACAACGTGACCATCGATCAGGATGTGCCGCACATCAACAACGAGGCCGGGCGGGTGACGCTTTTCTATCATCCCGCGGATGTCTTCGATGCCACCTTCAAGATCGAGGCGAGCCAGCACCGCACCTCAGGCGCCTGGGCCGATCAGCCTGGTCAATGGGTAAACTGTCCGCCGCCGGCGCCGATTTCGCCGAGCTTCGCCGGCGTGTGTGCCCAAGCGATCGCGGCCGGCGTCCCCCTGGGTCTCAATAACGACGAGACGGCCGGCCTCGGTGGGCAGGGTAACTCACTCTCGACGTTTCAGGATGTGCTCACACTCAATTACCGCTTCTCGGGACTCACGCTCACTGCCGTCACCGGTTTCTACAACTACCATTTCAGCGCCAATGTCGATAGCGGGCAGCTGCCGGAGTTCGTCTATCTCGATCAGCAGAACACCGAGAAGTACCACCAGCTGAGCCAGGAGCTGCGCCTGGCGTCGGCAACCGGCGGACCGCTCGAATATCTGCTCGGTGCTTATTTTCAGACCGATCATCTGCCGGAGAACATCGACATCAACGCGCCGTTCGCCAACTTCTTGGCGACCATTCCGGGATTTGGCGGCCTCGCGCCGTATCTTCCGGTGTCCTTTGAGCCCGGCTTCGTTCAGGATGAGAAGGTCTACTCGATCTTCGGATCCGTGCGCTGGAATATCACGGAGCAGTGGCGCTTGAACGCCGGTCTGCGCGCTAGCCGTGTTGACAAGGACTTCAACGGCTACCTGCGCTACGGCACGAGCTCCAAGGTCTTTGGGGGCTTCACTCCGATCCCCGCGGATCTCGCGCCGCTCTGGGGCGTGCTCGAAGGACCGCCGGGCACGCAGAGCGTCAGCCGCTCCGACCAGGCCCTAATGCCCTCGGCTGGCATCCAGTACCAGATCGACCCCGCGGCGATGGCCTATTTCTCTTATAACCGCGGTTTCAAGGCGGGCGGCTTCAACGGTCTCCTGCCGAACAAGCCGCTCGATGATCTCGAGTTCGGTCCCGAGCACGTGAACGCGTACGAGCTTGGCCTCAAGAGCAAGTGGCTGAATGACACCGTGCTCCTGAACCTCGATATCTTCCTGAGCAACTACTACGGTCTGCAGGCGGACACCCAGGTCTATCAACCCGCAACCAACACTTACTCGCCGTTGGTGAGGAACGCCGCGGAATCGCGCTCGCAAGGTGTGGAACTCGAGGGGCGGTGGATCATCACACCGGGGCTGCGTTTGTCGGCGCAGATCACGTATCTCGATGCCTATTATGTGAGCTACCCGAACGCGAGCCCAACCACGCTGCAGACTTATTGCAGCGGGCTCAGTCAAACTCAATACGCCGCGACTCCACAGTGTCACATGTACGGCTTCCCCGTGCCGCAGGTGAACGATCTCTCGGGTTCTCCGACGCCGTACTCTCCGCGCTGGAGCGGCAGTGTTGCCGCGAGCTACATCCTCGTTCTGCCCGGCGGCTATCGCTTCACCACCGAGCTCGCACCGTTCGTGACCTCGAGTTATGGCGCGAGCGCCGGGGACACCAACGACCCCATCTATCACATCGGCGGATACTTAAGGCTCGATGGACGCATCACACTCGAGACGCCGAAGGGTCATTGGGCGCTTGATCTCATCGGCAAGAACCTCACCGACAAGGTCATTCCCACCAATATCGGAGCCAACACCACCTTCTACTATGGCTCCAAGGAGATGCCCTTCAATCTCGCGCTGCAGGCTCGCTACAAGTGGTAGTAGAGCCATGAGCGTTGAGCAGATCGCGGGCGTCGAGGTGGCGCTCGAGTGTGTCGGCGAAGGCTCGCCCTGCCTCATTTTCGTGCATGGCTTGGGCTGTGATCAGCAGGACTGGCGGCGCCAAGTCGAGGCGTTGGCGCCGCGCTTTCGCTGCGTCACGTTCGATCTGCCCGGGCACGGGCAATCGGGACTGCCGCCGAGCGGGGACGTGCAGCAGCTCAGCCGCACGCTGGCCGAGGTGATCGAGCGCTACGGGCACGACAGGGTGGTCCTCGTCGGTCACAGTCTCGGTTGCCGAGTGATCCTGAACGCGATGAGTCTGTGCCCTCGCGGGGTCATGGGGCTCATCCTGATCGAGCAGAACCTTGTGGCGGGAGGCCAGGCCGAGGCGGCCGCGAACGCGTTGCGCGGCGCCGTGGCGCAGAGCGGCTTCGCGAACTTCATCCGCCCGGCGTTCGCGGCGATGTTCTCCCTCGACAGCGATCCGGCCTTGCGTGAGCGGGCGCTAGCGCGCCTCGATCATCTGGACCCGCGCTTCGGAGCGGAGTTGCTCGTGAATGCCGTGCGCTGGGAACGGGAAACCCCCGCGCAGCTCGCGCGCCTCAGGGTTCCCGTGCTGCTCCTGCAGAGCACGCGTCTCGATGGAGAGTTCAAGTGGCATCGCCTCGAGCCCGGCATGAGCACGCCGTGGACCGAGACCGTCGCGCGCTGGGTGTCCGATAGCAAGCTCGAGGTGATCCCCGGCAGCGGTCACTTTCTGCAGCTCGAGGCCGCGGCCGCGGTCAACGCGCGTATCGCTGCATTCGCCGAAGGATCGAGGCAGGCGGAGGGCTCGGGCACTTCCCGTCCGTCGGCGTTGGCGCGCTTGCGGCTCGGCGAGGCCGTGTTCGGCGCGTTGCAGTCGATCCCGACACCCATGGTGACGGAGATTGCGATCTGGAGCGGCTATGACTTCGTGATCCTCGATTGCGAGCACGCCATCGTCGATGAGATCGCACATCTTGCAGCACTGCAGATGATCGCCGGGAGCGACGCCTTTGCCATCGTGCGGGTGCGCCCCGGGGACCTGAGCGCGGTCGGGCGCTACCTCGATATCGGCGCCGATGGGATTTTGCTGCCCGACGTCAAGAGCGCCGCCGAGGCGCAGGCCTTCGTCGCAGCGGCGTTTCACGCGCCAGCGGGCACGCGCTCCTCCACCGGGGGAAGCGCGCGCGCCACGCGCTACCGCCTGGTCGGTGGCGAGCCCCGCACGCGACCGCTGCTCTTGGCCATGATCGAAAGCGCACAAGCGGTGTCGGCGATCGCCGCGATTGCTGCGACGCCGGGACTCGATGGTCTCGTGATCGGGCCGTATGATCTGGCTGCCGATCTCGGCGCGCCGGAGGATTTCTCGACGGCAGCGTACCGCGAGGCCTTTGCCGAGGTTGAACGCGCCGCCATCCGCGCGGGATTACTGCTCGGTAGCCGCAGCCACCCCGGATTTCCGATCGAGCGGCTGCTGGATGCCGGGCACCGCTTCATTCTGCTCTCGAGTGACGCCGCGGCGTTGCGCGATGGCTACCGCGCGCACCTCGAGGCGGTGCGCCGTGGAGAGTAGATCAGCGGAGCTTGCGATCGCCTGCGGAGATGGTGTCGGCGAGGCACCGGTCTGGGATGAGGCAGAGCAGCGGCTTCTCTGGGTCGATCACTTCGCGGGGATCATTCACGAAGCGAGGTACGATGCACAGCGAGTGTTGCGTGAGACCCGCCGCTGGGACCTCGCGCACCACGTTGCCGCGGCACTTCCGTGCACGCGCGGCAGCCTTATCATCGCCGGCCGGCGGGAGGTGTTCCAGCTTGATGCCACAGGGGGCGCCACACCCATCGCGGCCCTCGATGAGGACCCGCGCGTCCGCATCAACGAGGCCAAGTGCGACCCCCGCGGACGCCTGTGGTTGGGGACGCTGAGTACGGAGTTCGAGTCCTGTGCGGCGCTCTACCGCATCACACCCGATGGTGCCGTGATTCGCATGCTGGAAGGCGTTCGCTTGGCCAATGGCTTTGACTGGAGTCCGGACGGCGCAACCTTCTATTTCATTGACACACTGAGCTCTGCGGTCGATGCCTTCGACTTCGCAGCCGGGCCCGGGACGATCGGCAACCGGCGGCCGATCATCCGGATCGAGTGGGGCGCCGGTGCTCCCAACGGCATGACTGTCGACCGTGAAGGGTGTCTGTGGATTGCCCTGACCGGCGGCGGCGAGGTGCGACGCTACGCACCGAACGGAGTGCTGCTCGAGCGCATCACGCTGCCGGTTCCGGGCGCTACGAGCTGTGCGTTCGGCGGCGAGGACTGCGCGGATCTCTTCATCACGACCCGCTCGGGGAGGATGCCCGACATCGCCCTCACCATCGGTGTCCGCCCCGAGATGATGGAGGCCGCAGGACCCGCGGCCGGGGCGCTCTATGTCTGCCGGCCGGGCGTGCGGGGTATGCCCGCGCACCCTTGGTCGATGGGGTCGAGACGATGAGCGTGGCGGATGTGGCTCCCTACGACATTCTCATCATCGGCGGAGGCACTGCCGGCTGTGTGCTGGCCGCTCGGCTCTCCGAGCTGCCGCTATTACGCGTCCTCTTGGTCGAGGCGGGGCCGGACAGCGAGCCCGGCCGCGAGCCGTCCGATCTGCGTGACCCTTATCCGTTGGCACTCGGCAACCACGCCTACAGCTGGCCTCGAGTGACGGCCGAGGGCACTGTGTCGCCCGACGCTCCGCCTCCCACGTCGCGCCCGTTCTTGCAGGGCTTCGGTATCGGCGGTAGCTCCAACATCCAGGGGATGATCGCGTTTCGCGGTCAGCCGGCCGATTACGATGCATGGCACGAGGGTGGCGCACAGGGCTGGGAATGGCGGAGTGTCTTACCTTACTTTCGTAAGCTGGAGAGAGACCTCGACTTCACGGGTCCGCTCCACGGCACGGAGGGCCCCATCCCCGTCCGCAGGATCCGGCCCACCGACTGGGCGCCGATCGCGCGCGCTGCGGCTGCGGCACTCCAGCGCCAGGGCTTCCCTCTGATCGAGGACTACAACGCCGACTTCAGCGATGGCGTGAGTTCCTTGCCCATGGCGAGCCTGCCCGCTCAGCGTGTATCCGCCTCGATGGCTTACCTGTCGAACCCGGTACGCCGCCGGTTGAATCTCACCGTGCGCACCGGGGTTCTCGCCGAGCGGCTGGTGATCGAGGAGGGGCACGTGCGCGGCGTACGGCTGCGCACGGCTTCGGGAACCCAGATCGTGATGGCCCGGGAAACCATCGTCTCGTGCGGCGCACTCTTTAGTCCCGCGCTGCTCATGCGTTCGGGGATAGGTCCCGCGGGGGCGCTCCGCGCGCTCGGGCTCGATGTGATTCGCGATCTTCCGGGCGTGGGCAGAAATCTCCAGAACCACCCCAAGATCGAGCTGGCGTTCCACCTGCCCCTACGCAGCGTGCAGCTCCGCGAGCAGCGTGGCCTCGGTCAAAACTGCTTGCGTTATTCCTCGAAGCACAAGGACTGCGACCCGCACGATTTGGGCTTCATCATCATCAACCGCGGTGCATGGCATCCATTGGGAAGGCGCGTGGGCGCGCTAGGCATTGCGCTCTACAAGCCGTACTCCACCGGCCGCATCGAGCTCACGAGCGCCGATCCGGCGATCCCGCCGCACGTGAACTTCAACGCACTCTCCGATGCCCGCGACCTTAAGCGTCTCACCGCCGGGCTGCGCCTCGCCTGCGAGCTGCTGGCCGACCCCGAGGTCGCGGCCGCACGAAACGAGGTATTCTTTCCCGACGGTCGGACGGTCGTGCGTCTCAGGCGAAAGCGTCCTCGAGCCTTCGTGGAGGCGGCCGCTATCGCAGCCGCGCTCGATGTGCCGCCGCTGCGCCGGGCGCTCCTGCGAAGACACACGTTGGCCGTTCAGGAACTCGCGCGCGACGAGGCGGCATTGCGCGCCATCGTCGCGAGGCGCGCAGGCGTCTCGCATCACGCCTGTGGGACGTGCCGGATGGGACGTATCGGTGATCCCAACGCCGTCGTGGACAACGCGTGTCACGTGCGCGGTGTCGCGGGACTGCGGGTGGTGGATGCAGCAATCTTTCCGACCATCGTCCGGGGTAACACTCATTTGCCGGTGCTCATGGTGGCGGAAAAGATGGCTGATCAGATCAAGAGCGAACTTGAAGGAGGCGCGCGCGCATGATGGCGGGGACCGGCGCCAACCTGTTCGAGGAGATTCTCGGGTGCCGGGTTGCGGTAGAGGTGGCGGGCAAGGGTAGCTCGGCGCTCATCTTCCTGCACGGGGGCGGAGCGGGCAGAACCGACTGGGCGGCACAGTTGGAGCACTTTCAGACCCCATTCCGCGTGGTCGCCTGTGACCTTCCGGGTCACGGCGCCTCGAGCACGCCGGCATCCCCCGCCGACGCGACGCAGGGTTATCTCGCCGCAACAACCGTGGAGCTCACCCGCCGCCACGGTGGCGCGGCCAATGTGCTGGTTGGACACAGCATGGGCTGCTGGGTGGCGCTCGAGGCCTACCGGCAGGATCCCTCCAAAGTTGCAGCAATCATCCTCATCGAGTGCGTGCGGTTCCCGGAGGAGCCCGCCGCACGCGATGCTCTCGTTGCCAACGTACGCCGTCGCGGCGGCAAGACGCTCCTCGAGCAGCAGTACCAAGATATGTTCCTGCCGCAGACCGATCCTGCGCGGGTCGCATACTGCCTCGAGCGGGTGGCGCATCTCTTCGCGCCATTCATCGAGAATATAATCCTGAGCTCGATCGCGTGGGACGGTGAGCACATGTTGGAGACACTGGGGTCGCTCGAGGTTCCGCTCCTCATTCTGCAGAGTACGGTGGTCGATGAGTCCGGCCGGCGCCGGCCGCTACGGTCCTTGCAGGACAGCGACTGGGTGAGGTTCGTCGAGCGCTGCGCGCCGACTGCCGAAGCGCGGCTGATTGAGAACGCCGGACACTTTCCGCAGGTTGATCAACCGCAGGCCGTCAACGCTGCCATCGAGGCGTTCGTTGCGCATGCGCTGCGGCAGTCTTGGACAGCTTGATGCCACGTCGACCCAAGGGGATTGGGGACTGCTACAACATCGAGGACCTGAGGGAGCTCGCGCGCCGGCGCTTGCCCGCTGCACTGTTCGATTACCTGGACGGTGGAGCGGAGACGGAATTTACCGCTCGGCGCAACACCCAAGCGTTCGATGAGCAGCGGCTCATCCCCCGGGGGTTGGTCGATGTGCGGACCGTCAGCACCCGAGTACGCATTCTCGGGCAAGAGCTCGCCTGGCCGATGATGTGCTCGCCCACCGGCGGGTCGCGTTTCTACCACCCGGACGGCGAGTTCGCAGTGGCGCGGGCCACGGCAGCGACCGGCACGCTCTACGGGGTCTCTGTGATGGGAACTCATGCTCTCGAGGCAGTTGCGGCCGCAGGCAACGGGCCCAAGGTCTTCCAGGCGCTCATTTTCAAGGACCGCGCCTTCACACAGGAACTTGTGGTGCGCGCCAAGCGCGCCGGATACCCGGCGTTGTGTCTGACCATCGATGCGGCGCCCCGTGGCAAGCGCGAGCGCGAGCTGCGGACGGGTCTCGGACTGCCGCTCAGACTCTCTGTACAGAGCGCCGCGATGTTCGCATTGCGGCCAGGGTGGTGCATCGGGCAGCTGCGGCGCGGTCCGCTGTCGCTCGCCAACCTCGCCGAGCGCGTAGGCCGAGGCCTGGCTCGGCAGAGCCAGTTTGCCGCAAGCCAGCTCGAGCCGTCCGGGACTTGGAAGGATGCGCGTGATCTCGCAGACCTCTGGAGCGGGCCGTTTGCGATCAAGGGCATCCTGTGCGCCGATGATGCTCGCCGCGCCGTCGACGCTGGGGCGACCGCGGTGATCGTCTCCAACCATGGTGGCCGGCAACTCGACGGCGCCGCGGCGGCGGTCGAGATGCTTCCGGAGATCGTCCAGGCGGTCGGCGCCCGCACCGACGTGATCCTCGACGGTGGGATCCGCCGCGGAACCCACGTCCTCAAGGCATTGGCGCTCGGTGCGAAGGCGTGCTCCGTGGGCCGCGCCTATCTTTTCGGGCTTGCCGCGGGCGGTGAAGCGGGGGTGGTAAAGGCGCTAGAGACACTCAAGAACGAACTCATCAATTCGATGAAGCTCTGCGGCTGCACCGATGCATCACAAATCGCACGCGATCTCGTCAAGCGGTTCTGACAGCCGGGTGCGTTCCACGCTCGAACAAGTCCTGATCAAAGCGTGGTGGCGCGTTGTGCCCCTGCTCTCGATCGTCATGCTGTTGAACTTCCTCGACAAGGTTAACATCGGCTTCGCCTCGCTGCAGATGAATGAAGATCTGCACCTCTCGAACACCGTGTTTGGTATCGCGGCCGGCCTGTTTGCAATCGGCTATGCGCTGGCCGCGATTCCGAGCACCATCCTGCTGCAGCGCTACGGTGCGCGGCGCTGGATCAGCCTCGCGATGGTCGTGTGGGGCCTGTGTTCGGCCGCCACGGCGCTCGTCTCGCGCCCGTCCGAACTCTTCCTCGCCCGCGTCGCGCTCGGCGCGGCCGAGGCGGGCTTCGCCCCCGGCGTCATCTACTTTCTCAACTCCTGGTTCCCCAGCGCATACCGCGGTCGAGTGCTGGGCTCGTTTCTGTTGATCCTGCCCGTTGCCATCGTCATCGGCGGCCCGCTTTCCTCGCTCCTGCTTTCATGGAACGGGCTTCTCGGACTCGCCGGCTGGAAGTGGCTGTTCCTCGGTGAGGGTCTGCCGAGCGCGGTGCTGGCCGTGCTGGTCTTTCGCTTTCTGGCCGATTCGCCGACGACAGCACGCTGGCTCTCCGCTACCGAGAAGAAGACCTTGATAGATGAGCTTCATGTGGAGGAGAAGCAGATCGAGAGCGCGAAACCCGGCGTCTCCGCTTTGCGAACCCTCGCGACTCCCCGAGTGCTGGTGTTGGCACTCGTCTATCACGGCATCGCCATGAGCGGCGCGGGTGCGCTAATCTTTCTGCCGCTGGTGATCCGTTCCATGGGGTTCTCGGTGCGAATAACCGGCCTCGTGGCAGCGCTGCCGGCGCTCGGAGCCGCCGTGTCGGTGCCCCTCTGGGGTCGATGGGCGGATCGCACCCGACGGCGCGAAGGGGTCGTGACGACGACTTGTTTCACGATAGCGGCCGGGCTCTGGACGACTGCCGCGCTACTCCCCTCTCCGCTTGCGGTGCTGCCGCTGACCGTGGCATTCGTCGGATACTTCGGGGCCACGGCACCCTTCTGGACGTTGCCATCCTCGTTCTTGACGGGAGCCGCCGCAGCCGCCGCGAT
>Ga0335073_10011492_pt1 | contig 12435 bp, 9 predicted proteins | sample Lox_Sample_22_FD_207093 | JGI IMG/M metagenome (GOLD analysis project Ga0335073, IMG submission 207093) | Soil microbial communities from Loxahatchee National Wildlife Refuge, Florida, United States - Lox_Sample_2.2 | ecosystem: Environmental > Terrestrial > Soil > Wetlands | place: USA: Florida...
GGTGTATGAGGGTACGAATATGAATTCCAGATTGGTGAGAGGGGTGAAGATCGCGGTCATCGGCATTCTGGCGATCGGGATTTTCGGTTTTGTGGTGATGAGCCTGTGGAACTGGCTCGTGCCGGCTTTGTTCGGCTGGCACACGATTACGTTCTGGCAAGCGCTGGGAGTTTTGGTGCTGAGCCGGATCCTGTTCGGCGGATTTCACGGCGGGCGGGGCCGCGGACATTGGCGCGGGAGGATGAGAGCGCGGTGGGAGCAGATGACGCCCGAAGAACGGGAGCGGTTCCGTCAGGGGATGTTCGAGCGGTGCGGGCGGTCTGCGGAGCCGGGGGCGGCGAAGGGGTAGCTGGCGGCGCGAGGCTACCCCGCGATGGACTACAGTTGGCCTCGGCCACGGCCTCGCGGAGGCGCGGGGGGCAATTCGGCGGGGAGTTGCTCCTTGCACAGCTCCAGGACCTGAATGGCCGTGAGCGAAGATTGCGCGGTGGTGTTGGTGGAGACGCCCGGAGCTTCGTCGATGGGGAACATGACGTCGGGACCTTCGACATGACGCATGGCGTACATGCCGCCGGGGGCGCCTCGGCCACCTCCCCGGAGCTGAGCGATCGCCCGGGAAATGAAGGCGGGGTTCTTGGTCTTCCAGAATGCATAGGCGGCCTGTCGCCCCATACCCGCATACGACCCATCGGCGCCTTCGGTTCCGCTGGTCATGTCGGCGGCGACCACGTCCTTGCGGGCGCCGGTGAGGCGGCAATATTGCAGAAAGGCCTTCTGCCATCCGGGATGGTCGATTAACTGGTTCAACTCAAAAACCACTTCGGCGCCGCCTTGGATCACCTGGAGGTTGTAAGTTCCGAAGCCGTCCGGTGTAAGTGGGTATAACTTTCCGGTTTTAGGATCGTAACCATACAATGTGTTGGGACCGGTCATGAAGCCGTATGGCATCTTGGCGATGCAATCCATTCCGGTGAGGATCTTGTCGCGGTACTTGGTTTCGCCGGTGCGCTCCCACTCGGTCATCCAATTGCCGACGCAGGCCAGCCAATCGGGGCCGCCGCGGATGCGGCCGGGGTAGGGAAGCGTGCCGGTGCGCGGCGACGCCAGCCGCATGGGATCGATTTCCGTGACCTTGTAATCGACATCCACCACGGAGCGCATGATGTCGCCGGTGCGTTCATCGGTGGTCAGATAGTAATGGAAGCGCCGGAAAGCGGCCTGGCTGATGCGGGCTTCCTTAGCGCCGCAGCCCCAGTGACGGACGTTGTGGCGCGAGCCCAGCCCGGCGAACCGTCCCAAGTGGTAGGTATCGACTTCGCTGGTGTGGCGCGTCATGGCTTCGGCCATGCGGAAGACCTCGGCGCGTCCCGTGCGGATGAAGCTATACCAGAGCCATAAGTCGGTGCCGAGCTCGGTATTATCCCAGGCGTAGCCACCTATGTCGTAGCGCCAGACGTGGCGGGCCGGATCGTAGGCGTGCATCACGTCGCCAAAATCCCAGAAGCCATACCAGCGGCGTTGTTCGACCTCCTTCTTGTAGAGGGCGAGGGCGGCGTCGAGTTGATCCTCGACGGTGCGCTTCAAGGGCGTGGCGCGGTCGGGCAGGCTCCAGATGCCGAACGCCGAGACGGAATGGTAATGCTCGGGAGAACAGACCAGGAGCGGCGGCTCGGCATTCATGCGGGACTGCGCGGCGGTCTCTTCCCTGGAAGGAACAGCGGCGCTGGGGAAGAGCGTCAATTCGCTGGTGCGGCCGATTCCGTGGGCGATGCTGAAGCCTTCCTGCACGTCCTCGTAGCTGGCCAGGAGGGTGTGGTTTTTGATGTCGTAGTGGCGGAGATCCATGGCCGGCGCTTCGGGCGACCAGAGCCAGACGAAGAGATCGGCGTTGGGTGCAGTGGCATTGGACACTTCCAGCGACGCCGGATGGGATTGCCAGAAATTCTTCAAGGCGACGGCGATTCCACCGCTGGTGTCGCCGGCGAAGACCAGGCCGGATGCGCGGCGGCCCGCGCCCGCGGCAATCCAGGCGCTTTTCGGATTGGTGCGTTTCTGAACCTGGAAGCCGTCGGCCGAGAGCTGGGTGAGTTTGAAGGAATCCCAGACGGCCCAGCTATTCAACAGCACCTGGCCCTGCTGATCGAACGCTTCTTTATTGGGAAGAGGCTGCCCGGCGAGTTGTTTGGCGTAGAGGTCGTCGCCGGCGGCGAAGGCCCCCGCGGCCGGCGCGGGCGTGCCGGGCGCAACCAGGCGGCGCGCGCCCGTGGCGGGCTCGATGGGCTCGGACCACAGGCCATCGGCGGTGGAGAAACGGACGTGGCGATTGTGAATCTGCTCGCGCATGGGCACGGAGAAGGAAACGCCCAGGCCGCGGATGAAGTCCTTCTCCTGGTCGCCGTCGAAGATGAAGCTGTGCACCAGGCGCACTGCCTGCTGCCCGCCGTAAAAATACAGGCGAAGGGTGAACGGCAGCCACTCGCGAGTTCCCAATTGCGCCTTGTGCACGCCCTCGATGCGAACGACGGCGCGCAGCGGACCGCTCTGCTCGACGGTGGTCTTCCGGATCGAGCTGGTGAAGTGCTGGAGGCGCACGGTGTCGGCGATGGAGCGATCTTCGATCGCCGCCCGCAAACGGGCCTGACCCGCGACCACTCGTCCGTCGATGGTCAGAGCATCGAGGAACGCCGCACCCTGGCGGGGGACGCGGCAGCGCAGCTTCCCGGTGTCGACTTCGATGGCCGCGGGGGTCTGGCGTATGGTGACCGGACTGGCGGCGGCGGTGGGCTGCCCGGGGCCGATCTTGAGCGGTCCCATGAGTCCGGCGGAAGTGACGGTGGCGAGGCCGCTCCATTTTAACGATCCGTCCGGCCAGTACGCCATCGGCCAGGATTGCATGGGGAGCGACTGGCCATCGCGGGAGGTCAAGGTGAAGGTCTGTTCCTTGCGGAAGGCTCCGCGAGGCCACGGGACTCCCCAACTCACTCCGGTGTCGAGGAGCGGCGCAGTGTCCCCAAGCCAGCGGAGGGAGACTTCGCCAGCGCTCGCGGCGGGCGTGTCTTGCGCAGCAGCCTCGCGATCGAAAGCGGCGCCCAGACTGGCAATGGTGGTGGCGGATACAAAAGTTCTGCGATGCATAACGTATTCTCCGGCGGAGCCGTATCAGAAGATATCACGCATAGCTGTGCCGTGAGGCGCGCCGCGTGAGTCGCACTGTCATAAAATGGACTCCGGCATCCCAATATGAAACTGAAATCTCTCTTTCTGAGCGCGATCTGCGCGGCTTTCGGCTGGGCGCAGCCGGCGAACCAGAGCGGAATGGCCCATGCGGCGTTTCGCGTCGGCGACCTGGAAGCCGCGCGTGCGTTCTATAACAAGCTGGGGTTCGACCAGTTTTTCGAGATGAAACAGGGCGATCGGACCACGGAAGCGTTCTTGAAGGTCAACGATCATCAGTTCATCGAACTGTATCCGCGCACCGATGCGTCGCAGCCGCTGGGGCTGATGCACGTGTGCTACGAATCGCGCGATCTGGAAGCGCTGCACGCCGAGTACGTCAAGCGCGGGCTCACGGTTTCCGAGGTGCGCAAGGCGGGAGCCGGCAATCTGCTGATGACGATGAAAGATCCGGAAGGGCAGACCATCGAGTACACGCAGTACATGGCCGGGTCGCGGCATTTCGAGGATCGCGGCAAACATCTGGGCGAGAATCGCGTGGCGCGGTTGATGGTGGGCGTGACGTCGCCGGCCGCCGATGTTGCGGGCGTCCGCGAGTTTTATCTGGCGAAGCTGGGATTCATCAGCCTGAATCACGGCGTTCCCGCGCGGCTGCGCATGCCTGGTGATTCCGGGCAGGAACTGGATTTGGCGGCAGGCGCCAATACCAAGGCGGGGATTCAGTTCGGCGTCGACGACATGGCCAAGACGGCCGCAAAGCTGGCGGCCTTGGGTTTGACGGCGACGGCCACTCCGGCGCAGAATCCGACGTCGCTATCGGTGACCGATCCGGACGGCGTGGTGGTTTCATTCCGCAAGGCGGTTCTGCCGGACGCGGCGGATCTGGATTATTTTCACAACTGGCCGGCAGGCATGTCGCCGGAAGAAATTGGAAAGCGCGTGGCGGCGCATTTTGTGACGAGTCCGCATCACAAGACTGCCACCGAATTCACGCACATTCTTTATCCGGAGGTCTGTGCGTGGTACGGAGCATTGAAGTTCGCGCACCTCGCGCACGACCCCGGTCTTCTGGATTCCGTCATCAAGCGTTTCGACCCGCTGCTGCTGCCGGAGAACGCGAGCATGATCGCGCGGACGCCGCATGTGGACTTTTCGATCTTCGGCGCGGTGCCGCTGCAAATCTACATCGAGAACAAGGAGAAGAAGTATTTCGACATGGGAATCTGGTTCGCCGACAAGCAGTGGGAGAATCCGCGGCCCGATGGATTGACGGCGGAAACGCGATTCTGGATCGATGACATGTACATGGAGACGCTGGTGCAGGTGCAGGCGTTCCGCGCGACCGGCGACGCAAAGTACCTGGAACGTTCGTCGCTGGAGATGGTGGCGTATCTGGACAAGCTGCAAATGCCGGGCGGGCTGTTCTATCACGAGCCGGAAGTGAAGTTCTACTGGGGCCGCGGCAACGGCTGGGTGGCGGCGGGAATGGCGGAACTGCTGTCTTCGCTCCCGGAGAATCATCCACGTCGGGCACGCATCCTGGAAGGCTATCGAAAAATGATGAAGGCGCTGCTGGACTACCAGGGGCCGGACGGAATGTGGCGGCAGTTGATCGACCGATCCGATTCGTGGCCGGAGACGTCGAGCACCGGGATGTTCACGTTTGCCATGGTGACCGGCGTGAAGCATGGCTGGCTGGACGCGGCGACGTATGGTCCGGCGGCGCGCAAGGCATGGCTGGCTCTGGTGGGGTATCTGGATCAGAATGCCGACATGACGGCGGTGTGCGAAGGGACAAATAAGTTAGACGACTTGGATTACTACCTGAGCCGCGCGCGGCGGACGGGCGACCCACACGGACAAGCTCCAGTGATGTGGGCGGCAGCGGCGCTGCTGGATGGGGCGGGGAAGTAGCGCGGGGAACCGACCTTTGGGCAGGGTGGCCGGCGATCTTCACGGCCACCGCGAGGATTGGCTTCGGCTATTGCGGCGCCGACGCCGGATTACAGGAACGGATCCCTCTGCCCGATGTCATGCGCAGGAGGAGTTTCGGTTGCTGGTGCTTGCCAGCGTCCGGATCGGCATCGCTGCTGCTGTCGTAGACGAGTAGCTGGGTCAGCCGCGGCATCAGCCGGATCAGGTGGAAGCGGCTCGGATCGTATGGTTCGCGAATCCGGTGTCCGGGAATCGCGCGCTCTCCGCCACTCGCGCCACATCCTGTTCAGAATGTAACAGTTTTGAAACGATGGAACATTTTCCGGTGTAGGATTGTATGTATTGGGTATGAGAGCAATCCTCTGTTCTTCTGTTGCGGCGATGGTGTGTTCCTGCGCCTGGGCGCAAGACCCACCGAAACTCGAATTTGAAGTGGCTTCGGTGAAGTCCGCCGAACCGATTGTGGCGGGCACCACGCAAGTCGATATCGGGATGCACATCGACGGCGCGCAGGTGCGATTCACCAGCCTGGCGCTGCGCGATCTGCTGCGGATGGCATACCGGGTGAAGACGTACCAGGTGGAAGGCCCCGAATGGATTGTCTCGGATCGATACGATATTTCCGCGAAGCTGCCCGATGGCGCCAAACGGGATCAGGTGCCGGACATGCTGCAGAACCTGCTCCGGGAGCGCTTCCAGATCACTTCGCACCTCACCAAAAAGGAGTTTCCGGTGCTGGGCCTGGTGGTCGCCAAAAACGGATTGAAGGTGAAGCAATCGGCTCCGGATCCGGAGAGCGATGCGGCAGCGGCGGCGGCGACGAATATCGAGGCTAGCGGGAGCGCGGCTGGAGTATCGGTGAGTTTCGGGAAGGGCGCGTACTATAAGTTCGCCGACAATAAGTTCGAGTTCAAGCACGTCACCATGGCGCAGGTGGCCGATTCGCTGGCGCGCTACGAAGCGGACCCGGTCCTGGATATGACCAACTCTCCGGGGTACTACGATTTCGTTCTGTCGCTTTCCCAGGAAGATTATTACGGCATGCTGATTCGGGCGGCCATGAGCGCGGGAGTGCAATTGCCGCCGCAGGCGCTGCGCATGGTGGAAATGAGCAACGGCGATTCGCTGGCCGCCGCGATGGAGAGCGTCGGATTGAGGCTGGAACGCCGTAAGGCCCCGCTCGACGTCCTCGTGGTGGATAAGGCGAACAAGGTGCCGACGTCGAATTAGGACTGAATCGCGGCGCGGCAGGCTGAGAGCTTGCGCCACGGAATTTGGCATGAGCAGGCTGAGTACATTTTGCGCGATTGCATGCGCCTGCGCGGCATTGTGGGCGGAAACGCCGGGGCCTCTGCGATTCGAGGTGGCCTCGGTGAGACCTTCGCCGCCGCCGCAGCCGGGCCAGGTCTCGGCGGGCGTCCACATCGACGGCGCGCAGGTTCATCTGACCTACCTCTCGATCAAGGACCTGATCCGCGCGGCGTACAAGGTGAAGGACTATCAAATCCTGGCGCCGGATTTTACCAGTTCCGCGCGTTTCGATATTTCGGCGAAGCTGCCGTCCGCGGCTACACGCGACCAACTGGCGGAGATGCTGCAATCGCTGCTTGCCGATCGCTTCGGCTTGAAGGTGCATCGCGAATCGAAGGAGTTTCCGGTTTACGCGCTGACGGTAGACAAGGGCGGACTGAAGATGGCGGAGTCGCCGGCTGATACGGACACGTCAACCGTGAACGTCACCACCCACTCGACCGCCCAAAGCACGACGGTGGATCTCGGAAAGGGCGCCTATTTTACGATCGGAGACCACAGCTTCGAGGCCCACAAGCTGACCATGGCCAACCTGGCCGATATGCTGGCGCGCTTCGAGGATCTTCCGGTGATCGACCAGACGGAAGCCAAGGGGGTGTTCGATTTCACGCTGGATATCAAGCCGCAGGAATTTATGGCGATGAAGATCCGGTCGGCGGTGATTGCGGGGATGTCGATGCCGCCGGAAGCGTTGAAGCTGCTCGATAACGCGTCGGACGATTCGCTTCAGTTCGCGCTCACGAAGGAGGGTCTGAAGCTGGAGCGGAGGAAGGCCCCGCTGGACGTGATCGTGGTGGATCACGTGGAGAAGGCGCCGACGGAGAATTGAGTTTTACGGTTGGTGCGGTCCCTGTTCGGGAACGGGAATCGTCACCGATCCGATGGCTCTGGAACCGCGGTCAATTACGACGAGGCGTATGGCATTCGCGTTCTCATCGACCTTGAAAGTCTGCGTAATAGCGAACCCTTGAGCGAGTGCCTTGTCGCGGTCCTGAGACGAGAGTTTGAGGTCGAGAGGCATCACTTTACTGAAAACGGGCTGTGCACCGGGAAACAGAGCGCCGATGGAGACGCGCAGTTGTCCCTGATACGTGTCGCCCTGGTGGACCAGGACCACGTCGTGCAAATCAACGCGGGCTTCCAACCTCACGGTGAGGGAGCCTAGCGGCGCGAGTTTGCCGGTCAGGCCGACCTCGGCAGCATCGAAGCGCGTGGCGAACGCAGACCGTACCGCTTCGGTCGACTGGGCGCCCGGTTGTTCGTGCCACGCGTAGTAGCCGGTCTTGGCTTGGATGCGGACGCCTTTGCGGGTGCAGAGAATACGCAGCTTATGAAACTTGTCGTCCCAGTTAGCGGCCGGCGGATAGTAGCCGACCTGATAGCTGGTGCGCATATCGCTCAGCGCCTGGCGAACCGCGGGGCCGATATCCTTGCCGGCGTCCCGCCGGCCGCCGGTGAGATCGGCGAAGGTATCGAGAGTGGCCAGGCTTTCGGTGCCATCGTAGACGGTGTTGCCGCCAGTTGATATGCGGCTTCCACCGGCCATCGAATTGGATGAATCCGGGGCATTGATGTTCTCGGAACTGCCCATCATGATGGTCCGGACGGCGTAGATGCTGACGTTGGAGCGGTCCATGGTGTCGGTCATCTGGCGGAGGAGCGGCGTGAAATCCACGAAGTCGCCGGTGTCGGAGCGGCGGGGGCCGAGCGCGATGGGCACGCCGTCGGAGAGCCATACGATGCTCTTTCGGCCGGGAATGCTGGCCAGCTCGACACCGAGCAGGTCGAGGGCACGAAAGGTCATTTGGGCGCGCCATTCGACGTCTTGCAGGACGCCCGGATCGCGCACCTGAAGCAGGTCGCGCATGGCCTTGTCCATCATCTGTTTGATATCGCGCGTCCAGGGCCCCGCGCCGGGCGGGCTGATCTCACCTTCTGAGCCCGGCAGGCCGTGAACGGGATAGAGATCGCCATTGACCGTCAGGATGTAGAGATACACGTAATCCGGGGATTCGATGGACTGAAGATCGTGGATCAGATTGTTGTTGGTGTTACCGCGCGTTCCGAATTTCTGATTGAGCATGTCGAACAGAATCAGGGTGGCGCGCGGCACGTTCTCGGCGCTGCGGTTGGAATACTCGCCGGACGCCAGGGGCGGAGCTGCTTTCGCGGCACCATCGCGGTGGCGAAAGTAGGCAATCGTCTCAGGTTTGCCTGCGTCGGTGATGTGAAAGTCTTCGCGCGTGAGGTCATTGACCGGCGCGCCGCGACTATCCAGCGCGACGATATTCAGGTCTACCATGCGGGCATCCTCCTGGGGCGGATCGATGCCGTAGACGGGCATCAGTAGGACCAGCATCACCAGGAACAGGCGGGACATGCTGCCGGTATAGTATCCCCTCCGGCGAGCCGATCCAATCCCTCGGATGCAGTATTTCCGGCGGAACAGAAGGGGAGATGTGCATTCCGATGCCCGCCAAAGTGTTAATTCAGTCTCGGCGAGGAGCGCCGGCTGCGTCCACCGGGCGGACAGCGAGCGGCCGAACGAGGTTACTTGGTGCCGCTCTTGCGGGCGATCTCGGCATCGATCAGCAGTTTGAACTGTTCGAAGCCGATCGTCCCGCCGATCCGAATGCCATCGATGACGAACGAAGGCGTGGTCGCCAGGCCGAGGTTTTTGGCGAGCGCCAGGTCGGCGTTCACCTGTCCATCGCCGCCCTGTGCGATGCAGGCGTTCAATTTGCCCTTGTCCGCGCCCGCGGTGGCCTTATTGGGTGGAGCGCCGGTCAGAAACTCGTCGTGAGCCTGCCAGAACTTGCCCTGCGCTCCCATGCACTCTGCGATGAGCGCCTTATCTTTCGCTTTGGGGTGAGTGTTCACCAGCGGAAGATTTTTGAAGACCAGCTTGACCTGAGTTGGATAGGCGGCGAGAACCTTCTTGACCGTGGGCTCGTCCTGGATGCAGTAGGGACAGTCGTAGTCGGCGAACTCGATTACGGTCACCACGGCATCTTCAGGGCCGCGGACGGGTGATTTGCCGGGCGGGCATCCATACCTCTGCTTCTTGAGCTGTTGGTCGAGCCAGGGGTGCGACTGCGCGTAGAGAAAAGGTCCAATCCAGGCAGCCAACAGCGAGATGGTCACGAACAGGCGTTTCTTCATTGGGGAAGTCTCCTTTAATCTGCCGCGCGGGGCCTATTTCTTGTTGCTGGCTCCGGCCTGAATGCCTTGTTGAACTTGCAGGATGGCCTGGCTTACCAGGTTGATGGCCTTCTCACGATGGCCGGATTTATCGTCGGCCGCCTGCTGCAGTTGGCCGGCCGCGTTCTGCAACGCCGTGAGCGCGGCCTGCATATGCGGCTGAGCGGCGGCGAGCGCCAACGCGGCGGCAACGAAGCCGGATACAACGGCCGTCAGAACGTACTTGCCCGCGGTGCGAAACGAGAATCTTCCATTTGACAGTCTCATTGGTCTTCTCCTCAGACTTGATTGGTATCTGCTTCGCGGTCCAACTTCCGACGATGTAACCGCCGCGCTGATGGCGATCTGGCTCCCTCCGATAGAGTCGAAGGTACGCAAGAGCACCGCTGGAAGTCTTTTGGATTCTGTTGTGAAATAATTAAGAATCGCTTAAGACGGCTTGCAGGCTGGTGCACCGTGCTGGAATTCGGCCCATTCCAACTGGATCTGGAACAGAGGCTGCTTCTCCGGGACGGGAAGCCCGCGCCGCTGTCCCCCAAAGCCGTCCTGATCCTCTGTGTCCTGGCGGAGACTCCCGGAAAGCTGGTGGAGCGCGACGAGATCATGCGCCGTGTCTGGCCGGACACGCACGTGGAAGAGGGGAATCTCTCGGTCAATATCTTCGCATTGCGCAAGGCGCTGGCCGAGGGTCTGGACGGAACGCCGGCCATCGAGACCATTCCGCGGCGGGGGTACCGGTTCGTGGCGCCGCTCGGGCGGCCTCCGGCGGAGGCAGCGCCGGGTCCGGTAACACCGGCCGCGCCGATCGGCGAGGCGCCGGCAAAACCGGTGAGGTGGCACCGAATCCTGTGGACGACGGCAGCCGCGCTGGCGGCCGCGATCCTCGGCGTCGCGATTCTGGCGCGCGGTCCGAACCTGCGAGTCGGACGGGTTTCGCAGTTGACGCACCTGGGATTGGCGCAAGACGTGGTCACCGATGGCGAACGTCTGTATTTCGCGCAGCAGATCGGCAGCCGGACCACTCTCGCCCACGTGGCAATCACGGGAGGCGATCCGGTTGCCATTCCGACGCCGGTGGACGATGCGCACATTCTGGATGTCTCGGCGAGCCGCGGGGAATTATTGGTTCGGGGGAGGGTCGGGCCGCATGGGGCGGAGCGGGTGTGGATCCTGCCGCTGCGGGGAGGATCGCCGCGGCCGCTGGGCCAGATCGATGCCGGCTCGGCGCGATGGTCGCCTGACGGAAGCCGGCTGGCCTATCAACTTGATGACTCTCTATACTCGGCGGCTGCGGATGGCACCGGCATACGGAAGTTGACGGGCAGGTGGTGCGGTTCACGCGCACGGACGAGGCTACCGGAGGCCAGTCGATCTGGGAAATTCGGGCGGATGGATCGGCGCTGCGGCCCTTTCTTCCGCAGCGCCGCGATCGCAATGCGCGGTGGATGGAAGGACAGTGTTGCGGGCGTTGGACCGACGACGGTGACTACTTCTTGTTTCGGGAAGCGAGCGGGTCGGATTTCAGCCTGTGGGCGGCGCCGGAGCGGTCCGGATTCTTCGCATGGGGCTGGCCGCAGCCGGTCAAGCTCTATTCCGCAGGGTTCGATTTTTCAAGCCTGGCGGTGAGTCCCGACGGGAAGCGAGTCTTCCTGGCAAGCCGGAACGAAAGCCGCGAACTGGTGCGCTATGCCGCGGATCTGCGGCAATGGGTGCCGGTGCTGGCGGGCCTGCCGGCGAGCGGCATCCGGTGGTCGCCCGACGGAAACTGGATCGCGTACACGACGTTTCCCGATATGTGTTTATGGCGGGCGCGCGCCGACGGCAGCGAGCGGCTGCAACTGACGTTTGCGCCGATGCAGGTGTTCGGCGCGGTATGGTCGCCGGATGGATCGAAGCTGGCATTTCACGAATTGAGCCCGGGACAGCCGGGAAAGATCGCGTGGATGCCCGCGAATGGCGGCAAAGCGGAGGTGATCCTGGCGGGCGAACACACGGCCGAGGATGCGCCCAACTGGCTGCCGGACGGGAATTCGCTGATGTTTCTCCGGTCGTGGCTGGACAAGGACGATCGCACGACGGCCACTGCCATCAGCACGTTCGATCTGCGGAGCGGCGAGGCACGGAAAGTCCCGGGCACGGACAATTCGGGGCCGCCGGAGCTTTCGCCGGACGGGCGGTACATAGCGGCGCAATCGGAAGATTTTCATGCGCTGCTGGTGATGGACCGCCAATCGGGGAAATGGAAGCAACTGGCGCGAGCGGAGTTCGTGCATCTGCCGAAGTGGTCGCGGGACGGGCGCTACATCTATTATCAGGACCCGCGCGACGGCGAAGATCAGCCGATGTACCGCGTGGCGGCTTTGGGAGGCAAGGCGGAAGAGGTCGCCAGCCGGAAACAGTTTTTACGCAGCGATGTCGGCCGATACTCGTTTGCGGCGCTGACGCCGGACGATCAGCCGGTGGCGGTGGTGATTCGTCCGAACGCGGACGTGTACGCGCTGGAACTCGAGCGGAAATAGAATTTCCGCGGGTTTCTCCTCAGACTACGTCAAATCCAGCCGTGAATTGGGGTTACTCACCCCTCCTCTTACCCCTTCTCACTTCGTTTTGCGGCGCGGGCGCCGTAATCTGCCCAATCAGGCGGATCTGGTGACCGTGGGCCATCCGCCGGAGGAGGACTCTTGACATCACACGCAGCCGCAACCCACCCCGGGCCCGCCGCGATGGCGTCCGGGCGAATGTCGCAACTGTCCCATCGCCGGCAGGCTGGCCGGATGGCATTCCTGCTGCTTTCGATATCGTTATTTGACCTTC
>Ga0335073_10011493_pt1 | contig 12434 bp, 8 predicted proteins | sample Lox_Sample_22_FD_207093 | JGI IMG/M metagenome (GOLD analysis project Ga0335073, IMG submission 207093) | Soil microbial communities from Loxahatchee National Wildlife Refuge, Florida, United States - Lox_Sample_2.2 | ecosystem: Environmental > Terrestrial > Soil > Wetlands | place: USA: Florida...
CGACCTCGCGCAGCATGCTGTCGCCGGCCAGGTGGCCGCTCGAGTCGTTGACCAGCTTGAAGCGGTCGAGGTCGAGATAGCACAGCACGTGCTGGCTGTCGCCGCGGTGGCCGCTCTCGATCGCCTCCTCGAGCCGCCGCTCGAACTCGCGGCGGTTGACGAGCCCGGTGAGCGCATCGTGGGTCGCCTGGTAGGACATCTGGCGGGCCAGGCCGCGCAGCTCCGTCACGTCGTGCAGCAGCAGCGCCGCTCCGACGACCTCCTTGGACTCGTTGCGCACCGGTGAGGCCGACAGCTCGATCGAACGCTCGCTGCCGTTGGCGCGCGACAGCAGCAGCGCGCGCCGCCCGAGGCTGACCGGCGCGCCGCTGGTGAGCGCCTGGTGCACCGGGTCGGAGAGCAGCCGCCGGTCGGTCTCATCGATCAGGCTGACGATCTCCTCGAGCAGCTTGCCGGCCGCCTGCGCCGTATCGCTGCCCGTCAGCCGCTCGGCGGCCGGGTTCATGAAGGTGATGCGGCCACGCTGATCGGTGGCGATGATGGCCTCGGCGAGGGAGTTGAGCGCGAGCTGCTGCGGCGTCGGGGCGCCGTCCGCCGCCAGGCGCAGCGCCGGCGTGGTCTGGGTCGGAATGATCTCGACCCCGGTGATGAGGAGTGCGCTCCCCTTGTCGTAGTCGACCACCGTGGAGGCGATCTCCAGGCGGCTCATCTGGCCCTGCAGCCCCACCATGTCGATCTCGTAGCGCTCCGCGGCGGACTCCCCCGCGAGGCGGCGGCGGATGTTCTCGGTGACCAGCTCGGAGTACTCCGGCGGCACGAGGTCCCCGAGGCGCCGTCCGATGAGCTCCACGCGGTCGACGCCCACGAAGCTGGCGAACTGGCGGTTGGCGTACAGGATCACTTCGCGGTGCACCAGCACCGCCTCGTGGATGCGCTCGCCGAGATCGGCGAACAGCCGTGGCGCCTGCGCCACGTCGTTCTGGTCGGGCCCGGAGCGGGTGAGCACGTGGTTCACGGCGGTGACGAGGGCTGCGACCTCAGGCTTGTCGCTGTCGACTTCCACACGCCCCGGCAGCCGCCCGCCGATGGCAATGCGCTGCAGCTGCTGCGACAGCTGCTCGATACTCTTCAGGTCGCGCCGCTGCAGCCCATAGAGCACCAGGAGGAGAGCTGCGATGAGCGCGAAGAGAAGGCACAACAGCCCGATAATGGACATCTGGAATACTTCTCAAGCCCTTCCGCTTGGGTTGGGCACACGGCCCCTTCAGGCACTCTGATTTGACTTCTCGTGCCTGGAGTCGTGGGCTCGGCCAAGCATAACGCGGCATGCGCTCGCCCCGTCGGGATTTCACCATATCTCGTCGCATTGGCGCTTGGCAGAACAGCGGAAAACCCTTAACTTCTGGCGCCCTTTGCAACGATTCATTAAGTGAAGTCGCGGAGCCTCGAATGCAGCCGGCTGAGCCCCTCGAGCAGATGATCGAACAGCAGGTGCGCGCCTGGGACGTGCTCGATGAGCGCGTGCTCGGGACGCTGCGCCGCGTGCCGCGCGAGGCGTTCGTGCCCCCCGCCCAGCGCTTTCGCGCCTACGCCGACGCCGAGGTGCCGCTGCCCGGCGGGCAGCACATGCTGCGCCCGAGCGTGGTCGGGCGGCTGCTGCAGGCGCTCGAGCCCGATGCGGGGGTGCGCGCACTCGAGGTCGGCACCGGCTCGGGGTTCGTGGCCGCGTGCCTGCGCGCCGGGGGCGCCCGGGTGCGCACCCTGGAGCTGTCCGCCGAGCTCGCCGAGCTCGCGGCGCGCAACCTCGCCGCCTTCGGCATGAGCGATGTCGAGGTGGTGAACGCCGATGCGTTCGGCGCCGACAGCGGCGAGCGCTTCGGCGTGATCGCCGTGACCGGCTCGCTCCCCTTGTACGATGCGCGCTTCGAGCGCCAGCTCGCGATCGGCGGGCGGCTGTTCGTGGTGGTCGGTGAGGCCCCGGCGATGGAGGCGCGCCTGATACGCCGCATCAGCGAGACCGCCTGGGCCACCGACAGTCTGTTCGAGACCGTGATCGATCCGCTGGTGAACGCCCCGCGGCCGGCGCACTTCCACTTCTGAGCGCGTGCTGCAGGGAATCGCCGTCATGAAACGCGCCGCAATACTCACCTGCCTGCTCGCCGGCTTCGCCGGCAGCGCGCAGCCGAAGGACCTGGTCGGCGTGTTCGAGGACGCCCTCAGGAACGATCCGGTCATCCGCCAGGCGGACGCCAATCGTCTGGCGGCGCGCGAGGCGCGGCCGCAGGCGATCGCCGGACTCCTGCCGCAGCTCAACGGCACCGCGGGCGTGACGCGCGATCACCAGTCGGGCTTTCAGGATTCGATCAACGCGATCACCAACCCTGCCAACCCGAACGGGCCGCCGCTGCTGATCGTGATCCCCGAGCCCGACGTGATCGACACCACCACCAAGACCTGGGGGCTCAACCTCAAGCAGAACGTGTTCTCGTGGTCGAACTGGATGACGCTCAAGGCGGCCAACGCGCAGGTGGCCCAGGCCGAGGCCACCTACCAGGCCGCCGAGCAGCAGCTGATCCTGCGCGTCGCGACGGCCTACTTCAACGTGCTGACCGCCGAAGACACGCTCGAGGCGGACCAGGCGGCGCTCGAGGCGATCTCGCGGCAGCTCGATCAGGCCACGACGCGCTTCGATGTCGGACTCATCGCCATCACCGACGTCGAGGATGCCAAGGCGGCGCGCGATACGGCGGCCGCCACCGTGATCGCCGACAAGCGCGCCCTGGCAACCTCCGAGGACCAGCTGCAGGAGATCACCGGCGAGAAGTACGACCGGCTCGCCAAGCCCGGCATCGACATGCCGCTGCTCAATCCCGAGCCCGCCGACGAGAGCCGCTGGGTCGAGATCTCCCTCGACCAGAACCCGACGCTCATCTCGAGCCGCCTGGCGGCCGACATCGCCCGCGACAACGTGCGCGTGGCGATCGGCGGCCACCTGCCCTCGCTCGACATCCTCGCCGGGCGCTCCTACACCTACAACACCTCGGACGAGACCATCGAAGGGCTCACCTTCAACGGCGTCGACAACAAGGTCAACGACCGGCAGATCACGCTGCAGCTGACGGTGCCGCTGTTCGCCGGCGGCTACACGCAGTCGAAAGTCCGCCAGGCGCAGTACCTGTGGATCGCCGCCAAGGAGGGCGTGGTGCAGAGCTCGCGCGCCACCGAGCGCCAGGCCCGCGACGCCTACCTCGGCGTCATCAGCGGCATCGCGCACGTGCAGGCGCTGCGCCAGGCGCTCGAATCGAACCGCACGGCGCTCAAGGCGACCGAGGCGGGCTACGAGGTCGGTACGCGCACCTCGGTCGACCTGCTGAACGCGCGCAAGAACCTGGTGCAGGCACAGACCAACTTCGCGGTGGCGCGCTACGACTACATCGTGAGCGTCCTGACGCTGCGCGTGGCGGCCGGCACGCTCGACCGCCCCGAGCTCGACTCCGTGAACGCCTGGCTCACGACCAGCGCGCCGACCTCTCCGGCGGTGCCAACGCCCGAGACGCTCAAGCCGACCGTGCCGCCCGCCGAGGCGACCCCGCCGCCGGAGCCCAAGCCGCAGGGAGCCCGTTAGGCCAGCAGCGGCTCGATCAGCTCGAGCAGCCGCGCCAGCGCGCCGCGGCTCGCCGCCACACAGTCCCGGCCGAGGGCGCCGATCCGCTCGCGCTCGTGCGGATCGGCGAGCAGCGCGCTCACCCGGGCGCCGAGCTCGCCGGCGTCGTGGACGAGGGTCGCGGCGCCGCGCGCGATCAGCAGCTGCGCCACCTCGGCCCCGTTGAAAGTGTAGGGCCCGGTGAGAATCGGCACGCCGAGCGCGGCCGGCTCGAGCAGGTTATGACCGCCCACCGGGACCAGGCTTCCGCCGACGAAGGCGACATCCGCGGCGGCGTAGAACTCGAGCAGCTCACCGAGTGAGTCGAGCAGCAGCACCTCGGCCGCCGCCGCGGCGGCCGCTCCGGCCTCCCCATCCGAGCGGCGCACGAAGCGCACCCCCGCAGCACTAAGCTGCTGTGCGACGGCGGTGAAGCGCGCCGGATGGCGCGGCGCGATCACGACCAATGCATCGCTGCCGCCCGCGCGCACCTGCCGCTGCGCCTCGAGCACCGCCGCCTCCTCGCCTTCGTGGGTGCTGCCCGCGACCCACAGCGGCCGTCCCGCCGCATACGCAGCGCGGAGGCTGCGGCCGCGCTGCGCGAGGTCCTCCGGCAGCTCGAAGTCGAATTTGATGTTGCCGGTGACGTGGGTGCTGGCGGGCGCCGCACCGAGCGCCTTGAAGCGTGCCGCATCGCCCTGCGCCTGGGCCGCGACGATCGAGGCACTCGCGACCGCATCCGTGAACAACGCGCCGAGGCGCCGGTAACGGCCGAGCGAGCGCTCCGAGATGCGCGCGCTCGCGAGCACCAGCGGCACGCGCCGGCGGCGGCACTCGCGGTAGAGATTGGGCCAGAGCTCGGTCTCGAAGATCACCGCCAGGCGCGGCTCGACCCGCCGCAGGAAGCGCCGCACCGCACCCGGCAGGTCGAAGGGCACGTAGCGCACCTCGGCGATGTCGCCGACCAGCGCGCGCGCCCGCGCCGCGCCGGTCGGCGTGAAGGTCGTCACCGTGAGCGGCAGCTGCGGATGGCGGCGCCGCAGCGCGCCGACCAGCGGCGCGCAGGCCTGCACCTCCCCGACCGACACGGCATGCAGCCAGACTCCGTGCGGGGGCGGCCGGGCACCGAAGCCCCAGCGCTCGCTGAAGCCGTGCCGGTAGCTGCGATCGCGGATCCCGCGCAGCAGCAACACGGTGGAGATGACCGGCGCCGAGAGATAGACGGCCAGGATATAGAGGAAGCGCAAGCCGTCAGCCTTCCGCGGCGTGCAGCTCGACGGCCGGGTTGCCCGCGGCCTGACGGTAGCCGTCGAGCAGCCCGTGCCAGTCGGCTTCGCTGAAGCGCTCCGGCGGGAGCCCCCAGGTGAGCTTCTCGAGCGAGCGGCGCAGGCGCACCAGATTGCCGTCGCGCCACAGCCCGCCGCCGCGCAGCCGACAGCGGTCGAAGTCGATCAGATAGACCTCCTCCTCGCTGAGGAGCACGTTGTGCGCGTTGAGATCGGCGTGGCAGACGCCGAGATCGTGGAAGCGGCGGATGCAGCGGCCGATGGAGATCCAGGTGAGGATCGAGAGCGCGCCGGTGCGCAGGCACTGCGCGAGCGAGCCGACGGTCGTGAGCCGCTCGGTGATGATCTCACCGGTGTAGGTGAGGCCGGCGCGCTGGTAGCGGGCCGCAACCGGCGCCGGCACCGGCAGTCCCGCGCGATGCAGGCTGTAGGTGAGCTGCCACTCCGCGAACGGACGTGTCTGCTCCTCACCCCACCATGCATAGTGCTCCGCCGACAGGTGTGCGGCCATGCCGCCGCGGCGGTAGCGGCGCAGCACATAACGCTTGCCGCCATTGCTCAGGTAGTAAGCCGCACCACGGCCGCTGCCGGCGCTCTCGAGCGCGCCGAGCGCCTGCCAGTGCTGCGGCGTGAACCACTCGCCGGTCGGATTGCTCACGCGGGAGGCGTCATATAGCATGGCGCCGCGCGTTACGGCGGCGCGCTTCACTTCGGGGCCGAGCGCCCAGCGCCCAGTCACAAACCTGACTCCATCATGCTGCCTCTTGCCGAACCGCCGCGCAGTCTCTGCATCCTCAGGCTGTCGGCCATCGGCGATACCTGCCACGTCGTGCCGGTGCTGCGCACCCTGCAGCAGGCCTGGCCGGCGACGCAGCTGACCTGGATCATCGGGCGCACCGAAGCGCGCCTGATGAGCCTCATCGAAGGCGTCGAGTTTATCACCGTGGACAAGCGCGCAGGACTCGCGGCACGGCGCGCGCTGCGCGCGCGCCTCGCCGGGCGCAGTTTCGACGTGCTGCTGCACATGCAGGTGGCGCTGCGCGCGAGCCTGGTGGCGCAGGCGGTGCCGGCGGCCGTCAAACTCGGCTTCGACCGGCCGCGGGCGCGGGAGCTGCAGTGGCTGTTCACCAACGCACGCATCGCGCCGCTCGCGCGCGAGCACGTGCTCGACAGCTTTTTCGGCTTCGCGGCCGCGCTCGGCATCCGCGAGCGGCTGTTGCGCTGGGACCTGCCGCTGCCGGCCGCGGCGCGCGCCTACGCCGAGCGGCTGATACCCGATGAGCGCCCGACGCTCGTGATCAGTCCGTGCTCGAGCCACGCCCGGCGCAACTGGCCGAGCGCGCGCTACGCAGCGCTCGCGCGCCATGCCTGCGAGCGGCACGGCATGCACGTGATCCTGGCCGGCGGCCGCAGCGAGCTCGAGCGCCGCGCAGGCGCGCAGATCGTTGCCGCGGCCGGCGCCGGCGTAGTGAACCAGATCGGCCAGGACACGCTGCCGGAGCTGCTCGGGCTGCTCGCGCGCGCGCGCGTGCTGGTGTGCCCGGACTCGGGCCCGGCGCACATGGCGACCATGGTCGGCACGCCGGTGATCGGGCTCTACGCGGCGACCAACCCGGCGCGCAGCGGGCCGTACCTGTCGCGGCGCTGGTGTATCGATGCCTATGCGCGCGCGGCGCACGCCTTCCGCGGCTGCGAGCCGCGCGAGCTCCCGTGGGGACACAAGATCGAGGAGCCCGGGGTCATGGAGCTGATCGCGGTGGAGGAAGTCACCGCACGGCTCGACGAGTTGCTACGATCGCCTCCATGAACGACATCCTCGTGCCGGTCTCCCCCGGGGAGCTGCTCGACAAGATCACGATCCTGCGCATCAAGGCGGCGCGCATCGTCGATGCCGCCAAGCTCACCAACGTGAAGCTCGAGCTCGCACTGCTCGAGGCCACCTGGCGCGACTCGGGCTGCGCGGCACGCGGCCTCGCACAGGACGAGCACGCCCTGCAGCAGGTGAACGAGCGGCTGTGGGACATCGAGGACCGCATCCGCGACAAGGAAGCCAGACAGACCTTCGACCGCGAGTTCATCGAGCTCGCGCGCGCGGTGTACGTCAGCAACGATGAGCGCGCCGCGATCAAGAAGCGCATCAACGCCCAGCTCGGCTCGCGCCTGGTCGAGGAGAAGTCCTACCGGCAGTACCGCTAGCGCCCGCCGCGCCGGCGCGGGAATTTCCGCTTCCGCGGCCCGAGGGTGTATCGTGCGCGGTCAAAATAACCGGCACAGGACTCTCCCAAGTGCGACCCATTCCGGCGGTCTTTGCGGCGCTCCTCTCCCTGCTCATCGGCGGCACGCTCGCCACCGCCAGCGCGCCGGCGCAACAGCCTCCCCCCGGCGCCTACGCGGACCTCGCCTGGCGCATGATCGGGCCGATGCGCGGCGGCCGCACCCGGGCGGTCGCCGGCGTGCCCGCGCAACCCAACGTCTTCTACATCGGCGCCGTCAACGGCGGAGTCTGGAAGAGCGCCGACGCGGGGCGCACCTGGCAGGCGATCTTCGATTCCGAGCCGACGCAGTCGATCGGCGCGATCGCGGTCGCCCCTTCCGATCCGAACGTCATCTATGTGGCGAGCGGCGAGGGCCTGCGCCGCCCCGACCTCTCGGTCGGCAACGGCATCTATCGCTCCGCGGATGGCGGGCGCACCTGGACCCGCGGCGGCCTCGCCGACGGACAGCAGATCCCGGAGCTCGCCGTCGACCCACGCGACCCCAATCATCTCTACGCGGCGGTGCTCGGCCACCCCTATGGTCCGAACCCCGAGCGCGGCATCTATCGCTCGCGCGATGGCGGCGCCACCTGGGAGCGGGTTCTCTACAAGGATGCCGATACCGGCGGCTCCGCGGTGGCGCTCGACCCGGCGCACCCCGACGTGGTGTATGCGGCACTGTGGCAGTCGCGGCTCGGGCCCTGGGAGGACCGCAACGAGTTCGAAGGCACCAACGGCGGGCTCTTCAAGTCGACCGACGGGGGCACGAGCTGGAGACAGCTCACCGCAGGCCTGCCCGCGAATCTCACCCAGATCAACTTCTCCATCGCGGCGAGCGATCCGCGGCGCATCTATGCGGTCGCCGGCACCACCGAGCCCGGCGACTACTCCTCGGCGGCCGGACTCGGCGTGTACCGCTCGGACGACGCCGGCGAGCACTTCGCGCGGATCACCGACGACCCGCGCGCGTCGCTGCGCATCGGCGGCGGCGACCTCACGGTGCTGCGCGTCGATCCGACCAATGCGGACGTCCTCTACAGCATGGGTATCGTCACCATGAAGTCCACCGACGGCGGCCGCACCTGGACGCCGCTGCGTGGCGCACCCGGGGGCGACGATTACCAGAACATGTGGATCAGCCCGCGCGACTCACGCATCCTCGCGCTGGTGAGCGACCAGGGGGCGGTCATCACCGTCAACGGCGGGGAGAGCTGGAGCAGCTGGTTCAACCAGCCGACCGCGCAGCTCTACCACGTGAGCGCGGCGCCGACCTTTCCCTACCGCGTGTGCTCGGGGCAGCAGGAGAGCGGCTCGGTATGCATCGCCACGCGCGGCAACGACGGCTCGATCACCGAGCGCGAGTGGCACCCGGTGGGGGCGATCGAGTACGGCTACGTCGCTCCCGACCCGCTCGATGCCGACATCATCTACGGGGCCGGCCGCACCGAGGTGTCGAAATTCCACTGGTCCACCGGCCAGGTGCAGAACGTCACGCCCGTGCCGGTGCGCGCCCACGACGTGCGCGCCGACCGCACGCAGCCGCTCATGTTCTCGCCGCTCGACGGCCACGTGCTGTATTACGCAAACAACCGCCTCTACCGGACCAGCGATGGCGGCATGAGCTGGAGCGTCATCAGCCCGGACCTGGCGCGCGCGGCGGGCGCGCTGCCGGCGAGCGTCGCGACCCAGCACCCCAAGGGCGCCGAGCAGCAGCGCGGCGTCATCTATGCGCTCGCTCCCTCGCCGAAGAGCCTCGACACGCTCTGGGCCGGCACCGACGACGGCCTCGTGTGGGTCACGCGCGATGGCGGCGCGCACTGGGCCAACGTCACGCCGCCCGAGCTCATTCCCTGGAGCAAGGTGACGCAGATCGAGGCGTCGCACTTCGACGCCGACACCGCCTACGTCTCGGTGAGCCGGATGCGGATCGACGATCTGCACCCCTTCATCTACCGCACCCGCGACGGCGGCAGGACCTGGCAGGCGATCACCGCAGGTCTCGCGCCGGATGCGCCCGTCAACGCGGTGCGCGAGGATCCGGCGCGCCGCGCGCTGCTGTTCGCGGCGACCGAGCAGGCCGTGTGGGTCTCGTACGACGACGGCGATCACTGGGATTCGCTGCAGCTGAATCTCCCGCACACCTCGATGCGCGACCTGCTGGTGCACGAGGACGACCTGGTCGTGGCGACGCACGGCCGCTCCTTCTGGGTGCTCGATGACATCTCGCGGCTGCGCCAGCTCGGCGGCGCACCGCCGCACGAGGCGCTGCTGTTCCGGCCGGCCGCCGCCTGGCGCGTGCATCGCAGCACCTGGACCGACACGCCGATCCCGCCCGATGAGCCGCTCGCCGCCAATCCGCCGGCCGGCGCCATCATCGAGTACAGCCTGCCGCGCGCGGCGAAACACCCGGTGACGCTCGAGGTGCTGGATGCCGCCGGCAATCTCGTGCGCCGCTACGCGAGCGACGATGCACCCGAGCCGCCGGCGGATGAGCTCGCGCGCGAGCTGATCCCGTCCTATTGGCTGGCGCCCCCGCGCGTGCTGCCGGCGAGCGCCGGCACGCATCGGTGGGTGTGGAACCTGCGCTATGCGGCGCCGCTCGCGACCGAGCACGGCTATCCGATCTCGGCCGTGCCGCACGCAACGCCGCGGCTTCCCGAAGGGCCGCTGGCGCTGCCGGGCAACTACCTCGTGCGACTCACCGTCGAGGGGCGCCGGATCGAGCAGCCGCTCGTCCTCAAGCCCGATCCGCGCGTGCAGCTGCCCGCCGGCGCGCTCGCCGCGCAGCTGCGCCTCGCCACCGAGCTCGCGGGGCTGCTCACCGAGAGCTCGCAGGCGCTGCGCAGCGCGCAGTCGGAGCGGGCGCAGCTGAAGGCGTTGCAGGCCACCGGCGCCGTGGCGCAGGCGGTCGCGGATTTTGAGGCGCGCCTCGGCGCGCTGCTCGAGGCCAGGGACAAGGACGACAAGGACGCCGTGCTGCTGCCCGACGTGCAGGGTCACATCAACGCGCTCTACGGCGAGCTGCTGCGCGGGGATGCGGCGCCGACCGCGGCGCAGCTGGCCGCGGCAGCCGCCGCGCGCGACTCCCTCGCCGGCCTCAGCGCCGACTGGCGCCGGCTCCAGGCCGGCCTCCCGGATCTCAATCGACAGCTGCAGGCCGCGGGGTTGTCCCCGGTGCGCGCCGAGCTCGCCCCGCCGCGGGATGTCAACGCGGCGGATGAGGACTAGACTACCGGCACTAGCAGCACCGCGAGCGGCGGAACGAGTGACTGGTGCGCCCGGACGTCGCGGCGCGACTGGCCGGTCCCGTCCGAGCGGTGCAATATCGAACCATCAACCCGATCCCGAGAGACTGGAGTCAAGCGCATGCGCCGCCTTGCCGCTGTCCTGCTGCTGTTCGCAGCGCCCCAAGCCTTCGCCTATACCGCCGATGAGCTCGCGGCGAAGAACGTCGCCGCCAAGGGCGGCGCCGAGCAGCTCAATGCCATTCACTCGCTGCGCCTCAGCGGCAAGATGCTGGTCAACGGCGACGCCATCACGCTCGGCTATGCCACCCTCATCGAGCGCCCCGCCTCGATCCGCTTCGAGGGGACGCTGCAGGGCCTGACCCTGGTGCAGGCTTACGACGGCACCCAGGGCTGGAAGATCAACCCCTTCCAGGGCCGCAAGGATCCCGAGAAGATGTCGGCGGACGATGCCAAGGAGCTCGCCGAGAACGCCGCCGACTTCGCCGGCCCGCTGGTGGACTACAAGGCCAAGGGCTACAAGCTCGAGTACCTCGGCACCGAGGACGTCGACGGCACCGACGCCTACAAGATCCGCGTCACGCGCCCGAACGGCGACCTCAGCTACGTGTATCTCGATCCCGATTATTTCCTCGAGATCCGCACCGTCGACCGGCGCATCCAGCACGGCGTGCCGAAAGAGACCGTGACCGACTACGGCGATTACGAGAAGGTCGCCGGCGTCTACTTCCCGTTCTCGCAGGTGTCGGGCGAGAAGGGCTCGAGCGATAAGCAGAAAGTGCAGATCGAGAAGGCGGAAGCCAACACCGTCTCCGACGAGAGTCCCTTCCGGTTCCCGGCGAGCACGCCGGCTGCAGCCGCTACCAAGTAATTCCGGGGAGAAACCTCATGCGATTCCGATTCCTGGCGCTGGCCGGTGCGTGGCTCCTTGCCGTCAACATTGCCTGCGCGGCGGAGGGCGCCGGGGCGGTGGTGGCCGATTCCGGCGTCATCTCCGGCCTCGGCGCGCGCAACATCGGCTCCGCCGCCATGAGCGGGCGCATCGCCGCGCTCGCCGGCTACACCGATCCGAGCGGCAAGCTGGTGGTGTTCGTCGGCGCGGCGAGCGGCGGCGTGTGGAAATCGACCGATGCCGGCACGATCTTCAGGCCGGTGTTCGACAAGGCGACGGCGCAGTCGATCGGCGCCATCGCCGTCGATCCGACCCACCATGACAACGTGTGGGTCGGCACGGGCGAGACCTGGACGCGCAACAGCGTGTCGATCGGCGACGGCATCTACAAGTCCACCGACGCGGGCGAAACCTGGACCAACGTCGGCTTGAAGGACGCCGAGCGCATCTCGAAGATCGTGGTCGACCCGCGCGATTCGGACACGGTCTACGCGTGCGTGCCGGGCAAGCTGTGGAGCGACTCGGCCGAGCGCGGCCTCTACAAGACCAGCGACGGCGGCAAGACCTGGCAGCTGGTGCTCAAGGGCACGAACCTCTCGACCGGTTGCGCGGGCGTCGCCCTGCAGCCGGGGAGCCCGGACGTGCTGCTCGCGAGCCTGTGGGACTTCCGCCGCAAGGGCTGGACCTTCCGCTCCGGCGGCGAGGGGCCGAAGGCGGCCTCCGGCAGCGGCCTGTATCGCAGCACTGACGGCGGCAAGAGCTGGACCGAGCTCACTCCGGCGGCCAACAAGGGACTGCCCGCCAAGCCGTACGGCCGCATCGCCATCGCCTACGCGCCGAGCGATGCGCAGACGGTATATGCGTTCATCGAGTCGACCGACTCGGCGCTGTTCATGTCGCACGACGGCGGCGCCACCTGGGAGAAGGGCGACAAGAGCCAGTGGATGGTGTGGCGGCCGTTCTATTTTGCCAACCTGATCGTCGACCCGCGGAATCCCAAGCGCGTCTTCAAGACCGACGGCGCGCTGATCCTCAGCGAGGACGGCGGCAAGAGCTTCACCACGGTCGGTGGCTTCAGCGGCGCCCACGGCGACGTGCACGACGTATTCATCG
>Ga0335073_10011494_pt1 | contig 12434 bp, 11 predicted proteins | sample Lox_Sample_22_FD_207093 | JGI IMG/M metagenome (GOLD analysis project Ga0335073, IMG submission 207093) | Soil microbial communities from Loxahatchee National Wildlife Refuge, Florida, United States - Lox_Sample_2.2 | ecosystem: Environmental > Terrestrial > Soil > Wetlands | place: USA...
CCCTAGCGGCGTCGGCCACCGCGATGACAGCCATCCAGCCGGCCGTGACCAGGGCCGCAACCGCGCCGGCCCTGCCGTTTGGCGTGGCGGTGACCGCGGACGGCCGCTGGGGCTTCGCGGCACTGCGCACCACGCTCGGCATTTTCCGGCTCGCTGCGGGCCGCGCTCCGGTACTCGTCCGCGCCATTGCCTTGCCACAGGCAATTCCTGCCGGGATCACGCTGAGTCCTGACGGGCGCCTGCTGCTGGTCGCAGACGAGGGGTCGGGCGCCATGGTGATCAGCGTGGCGGCTGCCGAAGCCGGTGCGGGCAACTCGGTACTCGGCACGCTGACGGCTCCCGGCACACAAGAAGGCGCCATCGAGGTGGCCGTGTCGCCGGACGGCCGCTACGCCTTCGTCAGTCTGGAAGGCGCCGGCCGGATCGCGGTATTCAACCTCGCAGCCGCGCTCGCGCACGGCTTCGGTCCGGGTGCCTACGTGGGCGCGATCCCGACTCAGATCGCGCCGGTCGGGCTGGCGTTCGCGCCGGACGGCCGCTGGCTGTACTCGACCAGCGAGGCGCGGGATATGCGCTCGCAGGCAGGCACGCTCGAGGTCATCAACGTGGCACGGGCCGAGTCCGATCCGGCGCGGTCCGTAGTAGCGCGGGTAGCAGCGGGTTGTAATCCGGTCCGGGTCATCACCTCCGGCAGCGGCAGCGTCGTCTGGGTCACCGCGAGAGCTAGCAACGTGCTGTTGGCATTCTCCGCGGCCGCGCTGCTCGCCGATCCGCGCTCAGCTCTGCTCGCTGACCTGGCTGTCGGCGAGGCGCCGGTGGGACTGGCTCTCGTCCGGGACGGTTCGCTGATCCTCGTCGCCGACTCGAACCGCTTCAACGCAAGGGGCCAGCATGCCAGCCTGGCAGTCGTCGACGTCAGCGCCGCACTGGCCGGCCGGCCCGCGCTGCTCGGTTACTTGCGCGCCGGGATCTTCCCGCGCGACGTGGCGGCGAATCCGGCCGGAACCGCGGTCCTGGTCGCCAACTTCGGGTCGAGCCAGGTCGAGTCGGTCGACGTCGCCGACCTCCCGTGACCGCTGCCTCCCGTGACCGCTGCCTGCCGCGACAGCTACCTGCCGCGACCGGGAGCTACGCTGCCAGAATGCAGATCAGCACCAGCGCCGGACCGGCGCGCGTCGAACTGGACCGGCCCGGGACGGCCTCGTTTCTGGTCGTCATGACGCATGGCGCTGGGGGCGGCGTCGGTACCAAGGACCTGCTGGCAGTCAGGGACGCGGCGGTCGGCCTCGGCGGCGCGGTCGCTCGCGTGCTCCAGCCTTACCGGGTCCGGGGTGCCCGTGCGCCGGGTGCGCCAGGTCCGCAGGATGCCGCCTGGCTGGAGGTCGTCGGGGCGCTGCGCGAGGAGTTTCCCGGCCTGCCGCTGGTGCAGGGCGGGCGGAGCAACGGAGCAAGGGTAGCGTGCCGGACTGCGCCGGAGGCTCACGCTCGTGGCGTGATTGCGCTGGCATTCCCGCTGCACCCGCCGGGGCGCCCTGAGCAGAGCAGGGCCAGCGAGTTGCAGGCGGCAGGCACTGACGTGCTGGTCGTCAACGGTGAGCGTGACCCGTTCGGAATTCCGGACGCGAGCGACGCGTCGCGGCTAGTAGTGCTCCCGGGGGAAACGCATGCCCTCAGCAAGAACCCTGCCGCAGTCGGGGCTGCGGTCGGCTCGTGGCTAGCCGAGCTCTTTAAGGCTGGCTAACGGAGAGCTGCTGGCCTGGATGCCAGCCGCTGCGAGCCCGGGGTGCCCGGCTCGGGACATCTGTCGCGCAGAGTCAGGCAGCCGAGCTGCGGGACTGCGCTCCGGGGAGATCCGCCGGTACGTGAGTGGTCGTGGCGCAGGCGGTCAGGTCCGTGGGCCGGTGCGGAGCGATGGCCGTGCCACCGGGCAGGAGCTCCCCGGTGTCCTCGAAGATGACGATGCCGTTACACAGCAGGCTCCAGCCCTGCTCGGGGTGGCTGACAACGGTACGGGCCGCCTCGCGATCCGGCCCGCTGGGGTCCGGACACCGTGGCGTGTGCGGGCACATGCTCGTGCCTCCTGGGGGGTTCGGTGGTGTGCTGTTGATCACACCTTACTGTCCCAGGACAGTACTCGATCACGGCATGGCCCGTTGTGACTGTTTTTCGTACCGGAGTTTGTAGGTTTCGGGTAGTCAGCTTTACCCAGTAGCGCATGGCTACGGAAAGTAGCTACGCGTGCACGACAAGCGAGATCAGGCAGGAAACGGCCGCGTCAGGCGTGATCGCTTGCTGGCACGTGAGCGACTTCCAGGCCGAGGGCCGTGGCTTCCGGACGCGCCGGGAAACCGGTCAGCCGGTGCGCTTCCCGAAGCGTGAGCAGCCGTTCGGCCTCGTCGGTCCAGCGGTGCACGGCCGATGTCGCCTTGGCCTTACGCCGGACGATGCGGTCCTCATAACCGGCGGGGCCGATCTCCGCGCGCTGTGCCGCGTACGCTGCCCGGGTCGCATCGGTCAGCGCAGCGTCCAGGTCGCGGGCCAGCGAGTATTGCACGCCTGCGGCTGCGCCGGCCGCCTGAGCTTGCCGGTACTCCTGGTCGGCGGTCTGCGCACGGGCCAGAAGCTGATCAAAGTTCGCGGCCAGTGCCACGTCGGCGAGGTATTCGGCTTCGGCGGCGGCGCTGATCTTGATACGACCCTTCTTCACGCCGCATAGTTTAGCGAAAGCACCCGACTGCGAACGTGCCGGGCATCGCCGCGATTCAGGCCAGGCTCTCTTGCCAGCTGGCGTGAAGCGATGAGTACTCGCCAGCGGATGACATCAGCTCTTGCGGTGAGCCGTCCTCGGTGATCCTTCCCCGGTCCAGGACGAGCACGCGGTCGGCGATCGCCACGGTCGACAACCGGTGGGCGATGATCACCGCGGTGCGTCCGGCCAGGATCGTGAGCAGGGCTTCCTGGACCAGCCGCTCACTGGGGATGTCGAGCAACGACGTTGCCTCGTCGAGCACGAGCACGGCAGGCGCCGCCAGGAATGCCCGCGCGAACGAGATGAGCTGGCGCTGGCCGGCCGACAGGCGGCCACCGCTCTTGCCGACTTCTGAGTCGTAGCCGCGTGGCAGCGCCGAGATGAACGGGTCCGCGCCGATCGCGGACGCCGCCGCCACGATCTCGCTGCGGCTCGCGCCCGGCTTGCCAAGCTCGATGTTGTCCGCGATGGACCCGGTGAAGAGGAAATTCTCCTGCGTGATCAGGACCACTTCGTGGCGCAGCGTCCGGTCGGCCAGCGATCGCAGGTCCACGCCGTCGAGCAGCACGCTGCCTTCCACCGGGTCATACATCCGGGCCAGCAGCCGGGCGATCGTGGTCTTCCCTGCTCCGGTGGCACCGACCAGAGCGACGGTCTGCCCTGCCGGGATCGTCAGCGTCAGGTCAGGCAGCACCGTCGAGCTCCGGTAGCCGAACGTCACGTCATCAAAGCGGACCTCCCGGCCGGTCGCCGCTGTCCGGCCGGCGTCAGGCAGCTCGACTGGATGCCCAGGCTCGGCCACCTTCGGTTCCTCGTCGAGCACGCCGGAGATCTTCTCCAGCGCAGCGCCCGCCGACTGGAACGCGCTGTAGAACTGCGACAGGTCGATGAGCGGGTCGAAGAACCGCTGCAGGTAGAGCAGGAACGTGACCAGCACGCCGACCTGCATCTGATGGTCGATGACACGGATGCCGCCGTAGAGAAGGACGGCGCCGATGGCCAGGTTGCCGACCAGCGTGACGCCCGGGAAGTAAACAGCCAGCAACCGCTGCGACCAGAGGTTGGCATCGGCGTTCGCCTGGTTCAGCTCGCCGAAGATCTCCTCGTTGCGGTCCTCGCGGCGGAAGGCCTGGACTGCCCTGATGCCTCCGAAGGTCTCCACGAACTGCACGATGACCTGCGCGATCCTGGTCCTGGTCTGCCGGTAGGCGATCGCCGACTCACGCCGGAACCAGATCGAGAGCCAGATCAGCGGGGGGAATCCGGCCATCACCAGCAGGGCCAGTCGCCAGTCGAGCAGCAGCATCCCGCCGCCCACCAGCAGCAGCGAGAGCACCGCCGAGACCAGGGATGCCAGGCTCTCGTCGAACATGTCAGAGATCGAGTCGATGTCGGACACCTGGCGCGAGATCACCCGGCCCGAGGTGTAGGACTCGTGGAACGAGATCGGCAGCCGCTGGAAATGCGCGAACAGCCGGCGCCGCAGTTCGAGCACGACCCGTCCGCCTAGCTGGCCGATCCCGGCGATGTAGGACCGGGTAGCGGCTGCTTGCACGAGCACGGAGGCAGCGAAGGCGATGATGATCAAGCCCATCGGCCCGGCATCGTGCGTCCTGGTCAGCTGCGGGATCCGGTCGATCCCCACGCCGACGAGCCAGGGGCCCGCAAGCGCCGCGAGTTGCGCGGCCACGATCAGCAGGAAGATGACCAGGACAAGCCGTCGGTACGGCGCGAGCAGGTCGGACAGCAGCCGCCGCGACCGGCGCCGCAGCAGCGTGCCCAGCTTGCCGCTGATCTCGTCCTCTTGCTGCTCGGCGGCGACGCCGCGCCAGGCCTCGACCGGGGTTGCGCTCATCGGCTCGCACCCGCCTTCAGCCCTGGCGCCGCGTGGCCGTCGTCGCCTGTATCGCCGTGGTCGCGCGCGTTGCCGGGGTCGTCCGCGCTCATCAGGTGGCGGTAGCGCGGCTCGTTAGCCAGTAGCTCCGAGTGCGTGCCGACAGCCGCGATGACGCCGTCGGCCAGCAGGGCAACCCGGTCGGCAAGCTGGACAGTCGACGGCCGGTGCGCGACCACGAGGGCAGTCGACGTCTGCAGGACGTCGGCCAGCGCCGCGGTCACCTTCGCCTCGGTGTGAACGTCGAGGGCGGACAGCGGGTCGTCGAGCAGGAGTACCTGCGGCCTGGCCAGGATGGCGCGGGCGAGGGCTACACGCTGCCGCTGACCGCCGGACAGCGCCATGCCTTGCTCGCCGATGCGGGTATCGAGCCCCCACGGCAGGTCGGCGACGAAGTCTGCCTGGGCCGCGTCGAGCGCAGCGCGGATCGCTTCCTCGGACGCGTCCTGGACGCCGAACGCCACGTTCTCCCGGACACTGGCGGAAAACAGGGTGGGATCCTCGAACGCGCAGGCGACCCTTCTCCGCAGCTCCGGCAGCGGCAGGTCCCGGACGTCTGTCCCGTCCAGCACGATCCGGCCGGAGGTCACGTCGGCTAGCCGGGGCACCAGCTGCAGCAGCGTGGTCTTGCCTGAGCCAGTGGCGCCGACCAGCGCAACTGTCTCACCAGGCGTCAGTTCCAGCCTGACGCCGCGCAGCACCGGCTGTGGCGCCTCGGGGTAGCTGAACGTCACCCGGTCAAAGGTCAGCCGGCCCGCGCCGCGGTCATCGGCGGCCCCGCGCGCCGTCGCGGCAACCGCGGTGCGCGCGGCCGGCTTTCGTGCCGCCGGCGGCTTGGGTGCCGCCGCTGGCTTCGGCTGGGCCTGTGGCCGTACTGCGCCGGGGCCCTTGAAGTTGCTATGCCACCGCCCGGCATGCAGGCCAGGGCGGTCATCGACGTTGCGCCCGGCTGCCGCCGGGTCGGTGATCGCGGGCGCGGTGTCGAAGATCTCATAGATCCGCTGCGCCGCTGTCGCCGCCTCCTGCCCGGTGGCGATGATGAAGCCCATGGCTTCGATCGGCCACACGAGCAGAAGAGTCAGTGTGACGAACGCGACAAGGCCGCCAAGGCTCAGCTCGTGGCGGGAGACGGCGAGCGTGCCGAGCAACAGCAGCAGACCGATGACAGCGTTCGGGACCATGTCCAGTCCGGCCCAGAACGTGCCGCGCAGCCGCGCCTTGTCGACCTGAGTCCGGTAGACGAGCCTGGCCTGGGTGAAATGGCGCGCCGCCGCTTCGTCCCGTCGGCCCAGCGACTTGAGCACGCGGATGCCGGTGGCTGCCTCCTCGACGTATGTAGCCAGGTCGCCTTGCTGGTCCTGGGACAGCCGCGAGAGCACCCTGTACCGCTTCTCGAATCGCAGGCACAGCACCAGAACGGGCATGAACACCAGCCCGGTGATCAGCCCGAGCCACCAGTTCATCCTGATGAGCAGCACGATGATCAGCAGGAACGTCCATATGTTGGTGATGAAGAAGACGACGCCGAAACCTGCGAAGCGCCGGATGGTCGACAAATCGTTGATAGCGCGGGAGAGCAGCTGACCCGACTGCCAGGAGTCGTGGAATTCGGGCTCGAGCCGCTGCAGATGGTGGTAGAGATCATCGCGGATGGTCTTCTCCATGCCGACCACCGCGTTGGATACCGTCCACCGCCGGAAGAAGTTGAGGCCGGCCTGAATGGCGCCGAGTCCCATGGCCGCCAGGCTGAGCGGAATCAGCTCAGACCTGATGCCCTTCACGACCACGCTGTCGATCACCGACTTGGTAATCAGCGGAATCGCGATCTCGGAGCTGACCGCGAGGATCGCAGCCGTGATCATCAGGAATAGGACCAGGTAATACGGCCGCAAGTACTCGCGCATCCGCCACAGCGCCTGGGCGGGGGTTTGCACGCGGACAGACGCCTGCCCGGAGCTGTCGAGCTGATCCCGGGCATGCGGCGGCGAACTTGCGGAGTTGGGGGGCATTATCCGCAGGTTAACTGGCGAACGGTAGTCCTGTCATCAGAGTTTCCTGTCAGCGGACGCGAGCCGAGAGGCCGGAGTTCGGCTATCGGACGCCGGCCAGACGCAATCTCGCTGCCACGTCGTCCGCTGGCTGTACCGATTGCATTGATACGGTGCAGGGTGGCGAACAGCGGGTAACTCTGGCACTCTGGCCAGACGACGGCATGTGTTGGTGCCGGAGTTCGGCTTGGAGGGGGCCCAGTGGAGCGCACCCATTCCCGGGGTCTGTCTGCGCCTGTTCAAGCACCCGTTCCGGCCTTAACTACCTATGACGCGGGGGTCGCGGCCGTCTGTCAGTTCGCGGCACAGTTTGACGACATCAGCTGGCCCGCGCAGACCCCGTGCCCGGAGTGGCGCGCCTTCGAGCTGGCCGGTCACCTGCGGTGCATCGCCGATGACTTCAACGAGTACCTGGACGACGCTCCGGTCAGCCGGTACGCCCGGCTGATGGCCACCGGGGCGCATCCCGACACCTTGGGCCGCAAGCTCGCCCGCCAGAACGCGGCCGAGCTCGCCGCGCTGTCCGACGCGCCTCCGGCCGAGCACGTCGCCGCGTTTGCCGCGTCCGCTCGGAGCTACGCCCACCGGGTGAGCGCCGTCTGGGATCTGCCGCATCACCAGTACCGGGACACCGTGGTGACAGTCGGCGGGATGGTCGGCGCCGCCAGCGCCGAATGGCACTTGCACGCCTGGGACCTGGCCAGGGCGCTCGGCGCCGACTACCGGCCAGCCGACCCGACTGCCGTGCTGGCCGGGTGGCGGGCCGGAATGCCGCACCTGCCGGTGCCGTCCGCCTCGCTGGGAGCCAGAGCGGTCCGCCATTACGATCCCTGGCATGCTGTGCTAGCGGCATCGGGCCGGCTCGTGCCCAGTGCCGCGGAGGCAGGCGCTGTGCGGTCATCGCTAGCCGCATGGCCCGCGCGGCTGCGGCGCAGACGAAGGGACTAGCTGGTGAAGCTCAACGTTGCGGCGGTGCGGGCGTGTTACCCGGCACTGGCCGACGGTTACGCATACCTGGACGGTGCCGCGGGCACTCAGGTTCCGGCGGCCGTCATCGAAGCGATGAGCCGAGCGCAGGCCGGCGGCCTGGGAAACTCGGGCGGCGCCTTTCCGGCCAGTCACCGGGCTGACAAGATCACCGCGGGTTGCCGCATCGCTGTCGCGGCGCTGACCGGAGGCCATCCGGACGGCGTAGTTCTCGGCCCGAACATGACGACGCTGACGTACCGGTTCGCCCAGACGCTGGCCAGGGACTGGCGGGCCGGTGACGAGGTGGTCGTCTCGCGCCTGGACCACGATGCCAACGTGCGGCCGTGGGTCCAGGCGGCCGAACGGGCAGGCGCCACAGTGCGCTGGGCGGAAGTCGATCCCGAGACCGGTGAACTGCCCGCCGGGCAGTATCACGGCCTGATTAGCGAGCGGACCCGGCTCGTCGCGGTGACCGCGGCCAGCAACATCATCGGCACCAGGCCTGACGTGCCGGCGATCACTGCGCTCGCCAGGGCAGCCGGAGCCCTCAGTTACGTGGACGGCGTGCACGCGACCCCCCATGTTCCGGTTGACGTGCAGGCGCTGGGTGCTGACTTCTACGCGACCAGCGCCTACAAGTGGTCCGGGCCGCATATCGGTGCTGTGGTCGCCGATCCCGGCCTGCTCGACGGGCTGCGGCCGGACAAGCTGAAGCCATCGCCCGACGAGGTGCCTGACCGGTTCGAGTACGGCACTCACGCGTTCGCGAGCCTTGCCGGGGTCGCCGCCGCGGTCGAGCACCTGGCGTCACTTGCCGAGCTGCCGGATGCCGGGCCGGCGGACGGCCGGCCGGCCGGCAGCGAGAGCAGCGCCGATCCGGCCAGGCTGCGCGACCGGGTGCTCGCGTCGATGTCCGCCGTTCAGGGCCATGAGCAGGAGCTTTTCGAGGTCCTGCTGGCGGGGCTGGACAGCATGGCTCATGTCCGGACCTACGGGCGGGCGGCCAGCCGCACCGCGACCGGCTTCTTTACCGTGGACGGGCACACCCCGCAGGAAGTGGCCGAGCACCTGGCCAGCCGCAAGATCAATGTCTGGAACGGGGACAACTACGCCTGGGAGCTAACAGGCGTCCTCGGCATCAGGGAGTCCGGGAGCGCTGTCAGGGCCGGTCTCGTGCATTACAACGACGCGACCGAGGTGGACCGGCTGCTGACTGCGGTTGCGGAGCTCGCTGGCTGAGGCGGCCGGCTTACTCGAAGGCGTACCGGTACACCCGGGTGTCGCGCTGCTTGAATCCTTCTCGCTCGTAAAGCCGGCCTGCCGCGACCCTGGAGGGCCGGGTAGACAGATCGACTGTGCGCACGCCGGCTTCCCTGGCCAGCCGAAGCGCTTCCCGGGTGAGGATTGCGCCGATGCCCTTGCCCCGGGCTGCCTCGTCGACCACGACATCCTCAATCCAGGCACGAAGGCCGGTCGGGATCCGGAACAGCACCAGGCTCAGCGATCCGACGATCTGGCCGTCGCTGCGTGCGAGCAGCACTGTCGTCTCCGGCGAGGACGACAGAACGGCGATTGCTGCCGCGTCGAGCGGCTTAGCCGAGCTGGACAGCTGGGGTATCAGGTGGCCGAAGGCCTCGACCACCTCGTCGGTCACTTCGTCGAGAATTTCCACGGCGATTGTCACTCGGCGCACTCTACCCCGCCCGAAAGCGGCGCTGACCGCAAGCCCGGCGCGGTCTGCACGGGTTGGCCGGTCAGGCAATCCCGGCGGCGCGCAGGGCGGCGGCTGCAGCGGCCGCGACGACGATGACGACCAGAAACGGGGCGCGTAGCAGCAGCGCCACCACGGCTGCGGCGAGGCCCGCCAGCCGAGCCGGATCGATGTCGAAGGCTTGCCCGTTGGTCGCGGTTTGAACGGCCGACAGCGCCGCGAGCAAGGCGACCGGGACCAGCTCGGCGAAGCGGCGTACTCGCCGGCTGACCAGTATCCGCTGCGGGACGGTGAGCCCGGCAAGCTTGAGCGCGTAGCAGCCTGCGGCAGTCGCCAGCACGGCGATCCAGGTGCCGGTCATGTCGCGCTCCCCGGGGACGGTTCCTCGGCAGGCGCCAATGCGCCGGCCAGTGCCGCGGTCGCCGCCAGGATGACCGGCACGCCGACTGGCAGGACCGACGTCGTGGCCAGCGCCAGCGCCGCTCCTGCCGCTGCCACGAGCCGCTCGGTGCGCCCGGACTTCAGCCGCGGCCAGATCAGCGCGAGGAACGCGGCTGGCGCCACCACGTCGAGGCCGAGGGCCTGCGGTGAGCCGACTCGCCCGGCGCCAAGTGCGCCGCCGAGCGTGGCCAGGTTCCAGGTCAGGTACAGGCACCAGAACGTCGCGGTGAACGCCTTCCGTGCCGAGACCGGGTCGGGCTGAGCGAGCGTGATGGCAGTGGTCTCGTCGATAACGCCCAGCGCGACCGGCACTCTGCTAAGGCCGCGCGGCTGCAGGACTTCCGCGAGCCGCAGCCCGTAGAGGGTGTTCCGGCTGCCGAGCAGGATCGCCCCGGCGGTTCCGGCCAGCAAGCTGCCGCCGCCGGCAATGACGCCGGCGAGCGCGAACTGTGAGGCGCCGGTGAACGCCAGGAGGCTCAGCGCGCATGCCTGCCAGACCGTCAGTCCGGAACTTGCTGCGGCCGCACCGAAGGCGAGCCCTGATACGCCGACTGCCAGGCCCAGACCGACACCATCGCGAACCGGCCGCGGCGGCCGGTCCGCGGTGCGACCGCCGTCTGCCAGCCGCAGCGAACGGTCCTCACGCCGGGGACCGTTGTCCCACTGCCGCGGCGGGCTGGCCACTGCCTGACCGTCACTCTGCGCGGTAGCGCCTTCACAGTTCGCCGACGTGGCCGAGTCAGTCTGGTCCGCTGACATGTCAGCGACCGTACGGGAGGTCCCGGCGGCCGGTCTTGTACGTTCTTGAGCGGCGTTCGCTGCCGGTGAAAGTGGATTTGCTGCGGCTATCGCGACAGCAAACTCACATTCATCTGCGCCCGATAGAGGCCGGCGCCGTGCATCGCCGCGCTAGCTGGCGCGCTGCAGCCGCTCGCGCTGGTAGGCAGCGGGCGGCACACCGACCACGCGCTTGAAGTGCCGCGTCAGGTGCGCCTGGTCGGCGAACCCGGTCTCGGCAGCAACCTCGGCTGGCGCCAGTCCGTCGTCGAGCAGCTCACGGGCCCGGCGCACGCGAAGCTGATTCAGGTACGCGTGCGGAGGCAGGCCAGTGGCGTCTCGGAAAGCCCGCAGCAGCGCGAACTGGCTGAGCCCGGTTAGCGCGGCGAGCTCGGCCAGGCTCGGCGGATCGGCGATCCGGGCCGCCAGCAACTCGCGTACCGCGCCGACGGCATGCGGCGCGCGCCGGACTGCGGCTGTGCCGTTAACCGGGCCGGGAGTTGCGTGCTTTTCCAGCAGCCCGGCAAGCGCCGTCCTCAGCAGCGTGGATGAGGCCAGCTGGTCGCCGTGCTCGGCGGCACGGTGCGCCGCCCGGAGCAGCGCGGCGCTGCCGGAGTCGTACACCACCGTCTGCGGAAATCGCGGGGTCCCGGAATGCCAGCCCAGTTCGGCCGCCACCTCGGTGACGACGCTGACTTGCGGGTAAAGGACGCGGTAGCGCCAGCCGGCCGGAGTGGCAGCCTGACCGGTATGCACGACATCCGGATCCAGCAGCGCGACTGCGCCGGCCCCGGCCCGGAACACATTGCTTCCGTAGTCGAATTCCTCGACGCCGGCTTCGATCAGCCCGAAGGTGTAGGTCTCATGCGCGTGGCGGCCGTACCGGTGCGTGACATACCTCGCGCGCAGCAGGTCGACACCTTCGACTGCGGCGTGCTGCCAGTACCGCGCCACCTCGCGGGGCGCCTCCTGCGGGTGCGGCGCCGCGTCGCTCACCATAGCGTCATGCCTACCTGATCACCGCCCGGCGAGCCAAGCCAGGAGCCGCCTGCGCGCCGATCACGTCGGAAAGCTGCCACGGGGATTCTGCGAAGCGATGGCTGCAGCCGGCCGGGCTGACCATAGCAGTCACTGGCTTCGTGCCCTGAATCTGATCCGACGTCCGGCCGGTCCGGAGCCCACCTGCGCCGGCCACGCCTCGCGACCGGTTGCTGCCATATACACGACGAGGCCGACGGCCGCGATCGCGAGACTCATACTGACCGGCCAGCGGCCCAAACCGAGTCCGCCCGTGTTGCGCGCGGCTGCCAGCCAGCTGGCGAGCCCTCCGCCCAGTGGATAGGTCAGCACGAAGGCCAGCCAGAAGGCCGGTACCGGGCTCAGGCCGAAACGCCACCAGGCCACCGCCACCACCACCGTCAGCGCGGCTACCAAGGCCAGTTCGCCCCGCAGGTAAGTGAACCCGAACTCTACCGACGCGTGACCGAGTGCCTGACTCAGCGCGAAGGCAGAGCCAACCGCAGACCAGTAGAACACTTCCTGCCGGCCGGCGCAGACGCTGCCCGCCGACATCCTCTCGCCGCTAGCGCGCCAGGCCACAAGAATGACGGCCAGCACGACCAGCCAGAACACCGCCACGACGACGTAAGGCAAACCAACCCTGTGCAGCCCGTTGGCTGCCTCCTTGGCGGCCACGCTGGCCACTGCGAACGTCAGCCAGTAAATCGAGGCGTGATACCGGCGGACGCTAAACTGCAGCGCCAGCGCTGCCGCCAGTAACGCAGCCAGGACGCCAGTGACCGCGACGAGACCGAAGCGGCCGTACAGATAATCTGGCCACCACTC
>Ga0335073_10011495_pt1 | contig 12433 bp, 10 predicted proteins | sample Lox_Sample_22_FD_207093 | JGI IMG/M metagenome (GOLD analysis project Ga0335073, IMG submission 207093) | Soil microbial communities from Loxahatchee National Wildlife Refuge, Florida, United States - Lox_Sample_2.2 | ecosystem: Environmental > Terrestrial > Soil > Wetlands | place: USA...
TCGGTGCCAAGGCGAGCCGTACCGAACTGGTCGCGGTCGTCGCGAACCCGACGTACCTGTCCACCGAGTTCACCGAGGCGTTCACTCGTCAGGAGGGCCTCAACCAGGTCCCCAACTGGTTGTACTTGACCGGGTCGCTGACCCAGCTCGAAAAGGTCTGGCAGGAGTACGGGGTCGACGTGGAAAGCTTGCCCGCCGGCGCCATGGCCGCGCACAACGACATCGCCTACGTGATCGACGGCAGCGGCATCGTCAGGGACGAGATCCCCGCCGACCCAGGCCCTGGCACCAACGCCACGCAGTCTTCGTTCGCCGTGCTGATGGCCAACTCGGTGCTGCAGGCGATGGAGCCTCTCCAGTGACAACCAGTGGTGTCCGCGCGGCCGTCAGCACGCTTCTCGCGGGCTCCTGCCTGCTCGCCGCCGTTGCCTGCGCCTCGAGCGGGACCACGCCGGCACCCGCGACTCCGGCGCGGGCGGTCACGTCGCCGCTTGTCACGTCGATGGCCGCGATCGGCGGCGGCACCTGGGCGGTCCTGGAAATGGGCGGCTCGGCCGCCGACGAGAACAACTTCTGGGAGTTGTTCTCGCGCCCGGCCACGAGCGCGCAGTGGACCCTGGTCACCCCGCCCGGAGTCGCTGACAACGGCGGGCTGGTCGCCGCCGCCCCCGCGCTGGGACAGCAGATGGGCGTGGCGATCCGCCCGAGCCAGGGCCTGACGTTCTCGCCAACCGCCGAGACCAGCGACAACGGCAAGACGTGGGGGACCGGACTGATCGACGCGGCCGTCGCCGACGTACCGGACGCGATCGCCTCTTACAACGGCAGGATGCTCGCCCTGCTCAGCAACGGGGCGATCGACCAGGTCGACCCGCCCGGCACCTCGTGGCGACGACTGGCAGCACCTGGCGCCATCGGCGCGACCGCGGCAGGCCAGAGCTGCGAGATAACCGGCCTGACGGCCGTCGCGTTCAGCACGACCACCGCGCCGCTCGCCGCCGCCTCCTGCGCCAAGCCTGGCATCGCAGGCGTCTTCGTCCTCGACGGAACCACATGGCAGGCGGCAGGTCCTGCGCTGACCGGAGCGCTCGCCGGCCAGCAGATCCAGGTGCTCAGGCTCACCGGCACCCCCGCTGGCGACATCGCCCTGCTGCGCGCCGGGACCGGCAGCACGGCGAGCCTGCTGGCCGCGTGGACCAGCGACGGCACTCACTGGACCGTCTCATCCCCGTTCACCGTCGGAACAGGAACGGTCACGGCGTCCGGCACTGGCCCAGGCGGCACCGCCTGGGTGCTGCTGACCGGCGGCCGTGCCGAGGCCGTCAACGGCCCGGGCACGGCCTGGCACACGCTACCGGCGCCGCCGCGCGGAACGGCCGCCCTGGCGGCGGGGCCGGGCGGCTCGTTCGACGCGCTCGCCGTATCCGACGCCAAGCTCACCGTCTTCCAGCTCAGCCCCCAGGGCTCCTGGACCCAGACCCAGGTCATCAACGTGCCGATCCAATTCGGCTCCTCAAGCTGATCCGGCACGCACCGCGCCGCCAGCCAATCCATCCCACGCCATCCATCCCGCGCGCAGTGATCGCGGCCACGCCCAACGGTGACCACCCGGGGCAGGTGAGGCATGCGCGTCCCGCGAACGCCATCCTGGATGAGTGATCGCACCGCGCAGGCGGCAGGGGTGAGGATATGGCTACCGGCACCCTGCCCGGCCCGCTGAGCCATTTCATGGCCCAGCTCGATGAGCTGCGTGCCGATCGCGCCCCGGACATGGACGCGATCGGACGGCTGCTGGCCGACCTGGCCGCTGATGAGGAGTTCTTCGGTCCGCTGATCGCCGGCATGCCGCCCGCGTCGATGGGCGTGCACTGGCTCGTCAAGCCCGAGCGGGGTCCTCGCCTGGTGCTAGTCCACCGGCCGGAAGGCGTCATGGCCTACACCCATTCGCACGGCTGCTGGGTCGCGATGGCCCCGGTCCAGGGGGCGGAAACTCACCAGCACTGGAACGTGGTGCGCCATGACAACGGCCGGGCCGAGCTGAGCCTGGCGGGCGACCGGGTCATGCACCGCGGTGACGTCGCGACACTGGTCCCGCCCCGGGACGTGCACAACCATGGTCACGTCACAGGCACGGGTCCTGCCCCGTACTCGCTCATCCTCCTAGGCGACGACATGTTCCTGTTCGAACGCCAGGAATACGATCCCGCCGAGGGAACCTGGCAAGCGCTCCCACCGGGCGATCACGGCCAGTCCAACCGCTGATCTCCGCTTCCCCCGCACTGAAACGCCACGTGCCGTTCGGGATGGCACGGCGGCGGCACGCAACGGGCATGATGGTCGCGTGCGGATCACTGATGTCACCGTCGTCATGCACGACCGGGTCTCGACAGGGCTCGCGGTGTTCGGGGTCAAGGACGGGCGGCTGCCGATGGGCATCCTCCGCATCACCACCGACGAAGGCATCGAGGGCAACAACTTCCTGAGCTACCCGGGTCCCGGCCCGGCCGCGATCGCGCAGCAGATCGTGACCTTCATCAAGCCCCTGCTTGTGGGCGCCGACCCGCTGGACATCGGCGCGCACTGGCGGCGCATGGCCGGACTGAGCCACTTCGTCAGCCCGATCGCCATGGGCGTCGTCGATGTGGCTCTGTGGGACATCGCCGGGAAGGCCGCCGGGCTCCCCGTCCACCGCCTTCTCGGCACGTGCCGGGACCGGATACCCGCCTATTTCTCCTCCGGCCACCACGCGACCGCCAAAGCCTACGCCGACGAGGCGGTCTACTGGCAAGAGCAGGGCTGGCAGGGCTACAAGCTGCACCCGCCGCGGGCGCCGTGGCTCACCGCGCCACCGCTCCCGGTCGCGGTAGACATCGACGCCTGCGCGGCCGTGCGCGAGGCCACGGGCGACGACATGACGCTCATGCTCGACCCCTCGTGGAGCTACGACTACCCGCAGGCCCTCACGGTCGGCCAGGCCATCCAGGATCTCGGCTACTACTGGTACGAGGACCCGCTCCCGCGCAGCGACATCCACGGCTACCAGCGGCTCAAGCAGCAGCTGTACATCCCGATCCTGGCGACCGAGGTCACCCCCGGCGGCCTGACGGCGCTGCCGCCCTGGATCACAGGCCAGGCGACCGACTTCCTGCGCGGCGACGTCGTCATCACGGGCGGCATCACCGGCCTGATGAAGGTCGCCCACCTGGCCGAGGCCTTCGGCATGAACTGCGAAGTCCACGACGGCTACAACGCCATGAACAACGTCGCGTGCCTGCACGTGATCATGGCCATCGACAACTGCGACTGGTTCGAGGTGCTCGCGTTCAACCGGTCCGGCGACCACAGCCTGGAGCACTTGAGCTACGGCCTGGCCGAGCCGTTCCGCGTCGACCCCGAAGGCAACGTGCACGCGCCGGCCGCCCCCGGGCTCGGCGCCGAGATCGACTGGCCGCTGATCAACTCATCGGTCTCAGGAAAAATCTCTTGAGATTATCCCGAACGGTCCCGCCCGACTCCCCAGCCCGCACCGCTCGCCAGTCATGGCCGGCCCTGCCGCCCCCCGCTAAGCTCCCCAACCTCCCGCTACCCTTGCGCGCCCCAACTCCCGGCTACCCCCGCGTCCCGACTTCCCCGCTACCCCTGCGCGCGCCAGCCTCCCCGGGCTGGCCGCACCCCTGCTACCGGGTCAGGGCGCTGTCCGCGACGCCGGCGTACAGCTCGGCTGCCCGCCAGCAGTACCACGCCAGCACGCTGCGATATGGCCGGTACGGGTCGCCGAGCGGCTCGAGTTCCTTCGCCGTCGGCGTCGGCACGCCCCAGGCGAGCCCGTACCCCTTTCGCACGCCGAAGTCCCCGGTTGGCCAGACATCCAGCCGCCGCAACTGGAACAGCAGGAACATCTGCGCCGTCCAGACGCCGACGCCCCGGACGGAAGAGAGCCTGGCGATCACCTCGGCATCGCTCTCGCCGCGCAGCCGCCGCGCGTCGAGCACGACGGTCCCGTCGAGCACCTTGGCGGCGAGGTCCCGCAGGGACTCGGTCTTCCGCCCGGACAGCCCGGCCGCCCGCAGCTCGCCGTCGGACAGCGTGAGCAGCCGTTCCGGAGTCACCTCGCCGTCAAGCGCCGCGATCAGGCGGCCGTGGATGGCCGCCGCCGCGGCGCCCGCGAGCTGCTGGTACACGATCGCGCGCACCAGCGTGCCGAAATGTCCTTCCGTCTGCCGCCGCACCCGCGGCAGCCCGGTCTCGTCCACCAGGCGCCGCAGCACAGGATCGCGTTCGGCCAGGATGGCGGCCGCGGCAGGGAAGCTCCGTGTCTGACGGACGGCCCCAGCCGCCGGCTGTCCGTCAGACACGCCGTCAGGAAGGCCGCTCGTCAAGCCGGAACCCGACCTTGAGTGTGACCTGGAACTGGCAGGTCCCGTTGTCGTCGATGCGTCCCCTGATGCCGCTAACCTCGAACCAGTCGAGGTTGTGCAGCGTCTTCGAGGCGCGGCCGATGGCGCCCTTGATGGCGTCGTCGACGCCCTCCGCCGACGAGCCGACGATCTCGCTGACCGAATAGACGCTGTGTGTCATGGCTCTGCCTCTCTCTAGGCCCTGCCGTTAAGCCCTCCCCAAGGGCTCGCAGGCTTGCATACCCGCCCACGCCATCGACCGATCTAGCTGTCTACCGCCGTTCCCTCCCTGCCTCCCCGCCACCACCCCGCCGCGTTCATGATCACGGGTCGGAGGTGGTCGTTTTCGCCCCCTAATGACCCACGATCATGGTCACCGCGCCCGTTAGGCGGTACGCCACCCGTGGTGGTAGGTCTCGCGCGCAACCGCCGAATACGGCGCCGGGCTCACCACTGCCCGCGCCGCGAACTGCTCGTGCGGCTGCACCGTGGTCTTGCGGCTGCCGCCGCCCGGCTCGCCCCAGATGACCCGCACCTCGGCGCCGATCGGGACGTCCGGGTTGACAGTGGCGAGCGACAGCACGGTCCGCTCGTTCGCGCTGTACCCCGTGAACAGGGACAGCCCGACGAGGTTCCCGTCGGCGTCGATGACGGAGTCGAAGTTGGAGGACCCGTAGTTCGCGTTCGGCAGGTCGAAGAACATGTAGCCAGGCGCCGGCCCGACAGGCGAGGTCAGGAGCGTCCCCATGTCTTCGGCGTTCCAGGCGAGCGTCACCTTGCGGCGCTGGGTGCTCGGCGTGACCGTCGCGAGAGCGTCCCGCCCCACGAAGTCGTGGTCGAACTTGACGAACGAGCCGTATCCCAGCTCCCACGGGTTGAGGTAGTAGTCCTGGATCCGGTCCGACACGAAGCTGCCGGCGAGCGCGTTCGTCGCCTCGTAGCTGTCCGCCCCCAGCCATTCGCGGTACGGCCGGAGCTCCTCGGCCGTGTAGATCGCTGGCAGCGGCGACGGGATCCAGCCCGACTCGAGCGTGTTGCACGAGTACGCCCGCGCGCCGCACGGCTCCAGGCCGAACTCGCGGCCCGCGTTCAGGATCGCGTCCCGGACCTTGTCGAACGACTCGTACGGACCCCAGATCTCCAGCCCCGGCGCGCCTGCCATGCCGTGCCGCAGCGTCCGCACCCGCTCGCCGGCGATGGTCATGTGGCCCATGTGGAAGAAGCGCACCTGTTCCATCGGGCCGCCGTTGAGCTTCTCGATGACCGGCCAGGCGTTCGGGCCCTGGATCTGGAAGCGCCACACCTCGCGGGTGACCGGCTTGCCGTACGGGCGGGACGGCGACCGGTTGTCCAGCCGGATGTCGACGTCGTAGCCCGTGGCGCCGGCGAAGGTCAGGTAGTTGGCCACCGGTGCGCGCCCGACGAACACGAACTCCTCCGCCGCCAGGTGGAAGAGGATGCCGTCGCCGATGACGCCGCCTTCAGGACCGACAGGGACGAACTGCTTGGCGGTGTCGACCGGGAACTTCGCGGTGCTGTTGATGCCGGTGTCGCTGATCAGGCGCAGCGCGCCGGGTCCGGAGATGAACAGGTTGGCCATGTGATGCGTCTGGTCGTACAGCACGGCGGTCTCACGCCAGGCGATGACCTCACGGCGCCAGTTGGTGAACTCAGCGGGGACGACAGGGTAGATATAGGCGCCGAGCTGGGAGTTGCGAAGCAGCTCCACCGTGTTCCCGGCGTTGTCCAGCACTTCCTGCAGGTTCTTCGCGCTCACGTGTCACTCGTCCTCGCGTTGTCGTTCATGCGCTGCCAGGGGTCCAGCCGGCTCCGACCTTACGCCGGGTCCGCCGGGCACGGAAAGCCCCGCCGCCCGCGGGTAGCATCGGACTCACATACGTGAAAAGGCCGGCTGGTTTGTGCCAACAGGGAGGAGAAGTGCGCGGCATGCTCGACGGGGTGCTGTTCTTCCCGGTCACGCCATTCGCCCGGGGCGGCGAGGTCGACCACGAGGTGCTGGCCGAGCACCTGCGCGGCGGTCTTGCCGCCGGGCCCGGTGGCGTCTTCGCCGCGTGCGGCACCGGAGAATTCCACGCGCTGGCGCCCGAGGAGTACGCGGCAGTTGTGCGGACGGCTGTCACGGTGGCCAACGGCCAGGTTCCTGTCTTCGCCGGGGCTGGCGGCCCGCTGCCCGTCGCCGTCCGCCTGGCGCGAGCCGCTCGCGACGCCGGCGCCGACGGCCTGCTGCTGATGCCGCCGTACCTGGTGGCGGGCCCGCCGGCCGGCCTGGTCGCCTACACAAGGCACGTGGCCGAAGCCACGGACCTGCCCCTCATCGTCTACCAGCGCGGCAACGTCGTCTTCGACCCGGAGTCCGCGGTGGCGGCCGCGCGGCTGCCGAACGTCGCCGGTTTCAAGGACGGCCTCGGCGACCTGGACCGCCTCGGCCAGATCGTGGTCGCCGTCCGGCACGCGCTGCCGGACAAGCCGTTCCAGTTCTTCAACGGGATGCCGACCGCCGAAGCCACCGTCCCGGCGTACCGGGGGATCGGCGTCGACCTGTACTCCTCGGCGGCGTTCTGCTTCGCCCCCGAGGTGTCGATGGCCTTTTACCAGGCGGTGACCAGCGGTGAGGTGGCCGCCGTCGACAAGCTGCTCGCGGTGTTCTTCCATCCCCTCACCCGGCTGCGCGCGAAGGTGCCCGGCTACGCCGTCTCGCTGGTCAAGGCCGGGGTCCGGCTGCGCGGCCTCGATGTCGGCGGCGTGCGCCCGCCGCTCACCGACCCGGCCCCTGAGCACCTGGACGAACTGCGCGACATCCTCGCCGCCGGCCTCGCGGCGGTGGCCGCGTGAGCGCCAGCCCTGTGCAGACCAGCCCCGTCAAGATCACAGCCATCACGATCACGCCCGTCGCCTTCGCGGACCCGCCGCTGCTCAACGCGGTCGGCGTGCACGAGTCGTTCGCGCTCCGCGCTGTCGTCGAGATCGCCACCGACGCCGGGCTGACCGGGCTCGGCGAGACCTACGCCGACGAGCACCACCTCGGGGCGCTGCGCGCCGTCGCGCCGGCGCTCGAGGGCGTGGACGTGTACCACACCGAGGAGATCTACCGCCGGGTCGCGGACATCACCGGCGAGACAAGCCACGCGATCGCCTCGGGCACGGTTGGCGACACCTCGCCCGCCGACCCGGTGTTCGCCCCGTTCGAGGTGGCCTGCCTGGACATCCAGGGCAAGGCGGCCGGCCGCCCGGTCGCCGACCTGCTCGGCGGCGCGGTCAGGGACGAGGTGCCGTACTCGGCCTACCTGTTCTACAAGTGGGCGGCCCACCCGGGCCGCGAGCCGGACGGCCTTGGCGAGGCGCTCGACCCGGACGGCATCGTGAGCCAGGCCGCACGGTTGGTCGCCGACTACGGCTTCACCGCCCTCAAGCTCAAAGGCGGCGTCTTCCCGCCGGACCAGGAGATCGCCGCCATCCGCGCGCTGCGCGCCGCCTTCCCCGGCCATCCCCTCCGGCTGGACCCGAACGCCGCGTGGACCCCCGCCACGTCCATCTACGTCGCCCGCGAACTCGACGGCCTGCTCGAGTACCTCGAGGACCCCACCCCGGGCATCGACGGCATGGCGGAGGTCGCGCGATACGCGCCGATGCCGCTGGCCACCAACATGTGCGTGATCGCCTTCAAGCACCTGCCGCCCGCCATCAGGAAGGACGCCGTGCAGGTCGTGCTGGCCGACCCGCACTACTGGGGCGGGCTGCGCAAGTGCAAGCTGCTCGCCGGGATCTGCCAGACCTTCGGCCTCGGCGTCTCCATGCACTCCGACCCGCACCTGGGCATCAGCCTGGCCGCGATGACCCACCTGGCCGCTGCCACCCCGAACCTCAGCTACGCCTGCGACACCCACTTCCCCTGGCGGACCGAGGACGTCATCAAGGGCACCCCGCTGAGGTTCGCCGACGGCGCGATCCGCGTCCCCGACAGGCCCGGCCTTGGCATCGAACTAGACAGGGACGCGCTAGCCGCCCTCCACGAGCAGTACGTCCGCTCCGGCATCCGCAGCCGCAACGACACCGCCTACATGCAGCGCATCGACCCAACCTACGAGCGCAAACAACCCCGCTGGTAACCGTTCGCCGCCCCAATCCCACAGCCCCCACTGCCCACTACCACCCTCCAGCGACCACGCGCTCCGCCACACCCCTCAGCGACCACGCGCTCCGCCTCCCCCCCGCCAGCGACCAGATGAATGGGACATTCATCTGGCTATAGGCAGATGTATGGGACATCCATCAGCCTGCGGCGGGTGCTCGCGCAGTATGCCGCTCGGCACAACTGACCTCTAAGCAGGCCGTTTTGCGCGAATCTCCAAAATCGGTCAGCTGACTGATGTCTCTCAATGCAACTTGCAACACCATTTCTTTTGAAAGCGGCACCGGGCTTGGGCATCGAGCCCGGACCTTCCCCGGGAGCAGCCGTGCTCAGGTCGCGCTCTGCGCGGCTGCTCCACCCGGCCCGTGAAGGATTCCCATGAACACGATGGCGCCGATACGTCCGATTCAGCAGCAGGCCTGCCGCGTCCGGCTGGGTCCGGGACCGATCGCGGCGGCGCAAGCGCGCGCTCAGGTCCGCGCGGCCATCCGTGGCTGGGATGTTCCGGTCGACCCGGATGTCGCGATCCTGCTCACCAGCGAACTCGTGACCAACGCCGTCACGCACGGGACGGGCGAGCCCGTCACGCTGGCCATCGACTGCTCCGGCGGCCGGCTGCGCGTCGACGTCCACGACACGTCGTGCGCCCTCCCGCTGCTCTCCGAAGCCCCGGGCGACGCGGAGACAGGGCGGGGCCTGATGCTCGTCGCCAGCCTCGCGGCCGAGTGGGGCTTTTACCGCACCCCGGTCGGCAAGGCCGTGTACTTCACGCTCACGTGCGCGCCGGCCGAGGCTGGCAGGGCGTGACCCCTCCCCGCTGCACCATTTACTCCGAACGCCCCGGTGGTTCCACCGGATGGGTCACCGCGACGCGACCCCGCGCAGGGCCGCTTCACGAGCGATGTCTGTCCGAGAATGCACGTCGAGCTTCTTCAGAATGTGTGAGACGTGCGTGGCGACGGTCCGCCTGGACAGCAGCAGCCTGGCCGCGATGTCGGGGTTAGAAAGCCCTTCCTCGACGAACCCCGCGATCTTGATCTCTGTCGGCGTGAGGCTGTCCCAGCCGCTGTCCGCCCGGCGGTGCTTGGAGTGCGGCCCGCGCCGGATGCCACGCGCCCGGAAGGCCGCCTGCAGCCTGGCGACGTCGGCGGCGGCGCCGAGGCCCGTGTAGGCCTCGACCGCGCGGGTGAACGCCGCCCGCGCCTCACCGCGGTCGCCTGCCTCGACGAACTCCGCGGCGGCTGCCTCGAGCGCCATCGCGGCCGGCAGTGGCCGGCCGGCCTCCGCATAGCGCGCCGCGGCCGCGAGCAGTTGCGGCGCGTCGTGATCGAGCAGGCCACGGCAGTAGAGCGCGTTCGCCAGCCGGCGCGAGATCTCCGAATCGGCGGCGAGCGCGGCGGCGTGGCCAGAGAAGGATCGCGCCGTATCCAGGTCGCCGGCCGCGATGGCGAGGCGGACCGCGTCGCCAAGCAGGTCTTCGATCTCCGCGACTTCTTCCGAACTGCCGTCGAATCCGGCTGTCAGCGCCGCCAGTGCCTCCTGCGGCGTGCTGTCGTGCTCGCAGTCCAGGCTGCGAGCGAGCGACAGCGGGCCGCTCAGCCGCCGCCCGATCCGCTTGGCGTGCGAGACGGCGGCGGCGAGGTAGCGCCGCGCGGTGCTGGCATCCCCGCGGTGGAAGCTGATCACAGCCGCGATGCCGAGATCACAGCAGGCCGTGCTTGGTTCTTTCAAGGTCTCGGACAGGATCTCGACTTCGGCGAGCGCCTCGTCCCAGCGCCCCGTGACGAAGAGCAACTGGCCGAGGGCGCAGTGCGCCTGAGCCAGCCGGATCGTGGTGCCAACCTGGTCGGCGAGCTGCCGTGCCTGCCGGGCCGCGGTCAGGGCATCGTCATACTGGTCGAGATGGCCAAGCGCGACCGCCTTGTTGAGCTGCAGCAGCACCCGCAGGTCGATGAGCGCCGGATCGGAATGGGTGACCGACAGTGCGCGGTCGAACAGCGGCAGTGCCTCGGTCATCCTCCCCTGCATCCCGGTCACGAGCGACAGCACGTGCAGCGCCCACCCCATCGCCCAGTTGTCGCCCGCCTCGGTTGCCGCCGCGAGCGCGGTGGTCGCGACCTGGCCAGCCTCTTCCGCGTCGCCGAAATGGCTGTGCGTCCGGGCGGCGAGCACGAGCAGCCGGGCGCGCTGCCTGGCGGAGATTCCCGGGGTGGCCAGCGCCTGGTCCAGCGTCGCCAGTGACTCCGCGGACCGGCCTGCCAGAATCCGGCACTGAGCCAGCGTCCAGTGCAGGTCCACGAGGACATCGGGGTCGGCGTGCTCCAGTGCGCGGCTGGCGACCTGTTCGGCCGCGGCTCTGTCGCCAGTACGGTAGAGGGCGTCGGCGAGGCGGCTCTCGAGCCGGGCGTGCCGTGCCGGGTCGCCCTGGGAGTTCGCCGTGGCCCGTGTGAGCAGTTCCGCCGCGACCCCGGGCGCCTGGCTGATCAGCGGATCCGCCGTGCGAGCCAGCCAGTCGAGCATCCATTCATCCATCGGCGCGCCGGGATCGCCGTGCCCGCCGGCGGCCCGCAGCAGTTGCCTGGCGACCCGGTCCGGGGGCGTGCCCGCCTCGGCGAGAGCGCGGCCGGCGTCACGGTGCCAGGCGGCGCGCAGCGCGGCGGGCATGTCGTCATACAGCGCCGCGCGGATCATCGGGTGCCGGAAACTGAGGCTGGTGCCTGACTCGGCGAGCACGCCAGCGGCACATGCCTCGTCGACCGCGGATACCAGGTCCGGTACGCTCCGGCCCAGCACGATCGCCAGGTCCGGGACCGCGAAATCCATGCCGAGCAGGGCCGCCGCGCGCAGAACCTCCCGCACTGGCCCGGCGACGAAGCCGAGGCGGTCCGCTATCGCCGCGGACAGGGAGTCTGGCCCGGAATCGCCCGCGAGCTCGGCTACCCCGGCCTCAGTGACGGTCAGGCTGGAGCTGCGGACAAGCGCGGCGACAAGCTCCGTGAGATAGAGCGGGTTGCCTGCCGCCCCGTCGGCGAGCCGCAGCAGGTTGTCGTCGGGCTTGCCGCAGGCCAGGTCGGCCACGAGGTCGGCCGCCGCTTCCTCGCTGAGCCTGGTGAGCTGGAGCCGGGTGTCGTTGCCGACCACTCGCCGCAGCGCCAGCAGATCGTCGCGCTGCGGGACCGGGCGCATCATCCCGATGACCAGCAGCGGCGCCTGCTGCGCGGACCTCGCCAGCCGCCGCCACAGGGCCACGCTTGCCCGGTCGGCCCACTGCAGGTCGTCGATGACCACGACGGTCGGCCGCACCGCGCACTGCTCGGTGATGAGCGCGAGCAACTGCTCGGCGAGCACCGCGGACACGTCAGTGCCGCGGTCGGTGGCGACCTCACCGCGCAACAGGCCGACGATCGTGTTCCTGCGGGGGTTCGTGGACGGCTCGCGTACCCGCAGCCCGTCGAGGAACGGCAGGAGCGGTAGTGCCTGGCCGAGTTCGTCGCCGGAACCCCAGAACATCTGGCAGCCGGCGCCAGGTGCCTCGGCCATCGCCGTTCGCACGAGTGCGGACTTGCCGATCCCGGGCTCGCCCTCGATCAGCACGGAACTGCCGCGCCCGCGCGCGGCGTCTCTTAAGAGACCTGTCAGCAGCGTGATCTCACTGTCACGACCGAGCAGCGCGCCGGTCGCGGTTACCGGGGGCATGGGACCAACCATACCTTCTGAACATCTTAGGAACAAGCGAACCTTTTTCGGACATTAATTCGGTCCCCGCAACATCTTGCGCCGCAGCGCGCCATCGTGATTAATCCAGAAGCTGCGATGAAACTTGCACGGGACCTTGCCCGGCATGAATACCTAATACTTTCCGCGCATGAAGAATTGACTATTTACT
>Ga0335073_10011496_pt1 | contig 12433 bp, 12 predicted proteins | sample Lox_Sample_22_FD_207093 | JGI IMG/M metagenome (GOLD analysis project Ga0335073, IMG submission 207093) | Soil microbial communities from Loxahatchee National Wildlife Refuge, Florida, United States - Lox_Sample_2.2 | ecosystem: Environmental > Terrestrial > Soil > Wetlands | place: USA...
CGCGGTGGCAGGTGCGCCGTTAAGGCGCAGCCGGGGGGTCCGGGGGGTCGCCCCCCCGGGCTAACATAGCCCGGTGACGCGGATATCTGGACACGGCGGCACGCTGGCCGTCGCGGTGGCGCAGCGGTACGGCGTGACCTCCATGTTCACGCTCTCGGGCGGTCACGTGTTCCCGCTGTATGACGCCGCGGTCAAGGCGGAGCCGCCGCTGCGCCTGGTGGACGTGCGGCACGAGCAGACGGCGGTGTTCGCCGCCGAAGCCACGGCCAGGCTGACCCGCACCCCGGGCCTCGCGGTGGTCACGGCGGGCCCGGGCGTCACCAACAGCGTCAGCGCGATCACGTCCGCCTGGTTCAACGGCGCTCCCCTGGTGCTGCTCGGCGGCCGGGCTCCGGACTACCTGTGGGGCAAGGGCGCGCTGCAGGAGATGGACCATGTCCCGCTGCTCGCGCCGGTGACCAAGCGCGCGTGGACCGAGCACGACAGGGAACGAGTCGCCGTGTCGGTCGACGAGGCGTTCCGGCTCGCGATCACACCGCACCGCGGGCCGGTGTTCTGCGACTTCCCGCTCGAGACGATCTACGGCGAGGCCGACGCGGACCTGCCGCCCGGCGCCGGCCACCCGGCCGCCGCCTCGCCGCCCGACCCCGGCGAGGTCAGCCGGATCGCGGAACTGCTCGCCGCGGCACGGCGGCCCGTGCTCGTGCTCGGCTCGGATGTCTGGCTCGGCCGCGCCGAAGACGCCGCACGGCAGGCCGCGCAGGCGCTGCGGCTGCCCGTCATCGCCAACGGCCAGGCCCGCGGCATCCTTCCTGGCGGGCACGAACTGCTCGTCACCCGCGCCAGGTCGCTCGCGTTCGCCCAGGCGGACCTGGTGATCGTCGCCGGGGCGCCGCTGGACTTCCGGCTGCGGTACGGGTCCTTCGGGCCTACGGAAGAGCCCGCCAGAGTCGTGCACGCCGCCGACGCGACCCGCGGCCTCGCCACGCACTGCCCGCTGGCCGGCACCGCGGCGGGCGACCTGACGGCGTTCTTCACCGCGCTCGCGGACGAAGCCAGGCCGGGGGCCGACCCCGACTGGCTGCCGCGGCTGCGTGCCGCCGCCGACGCGGCAGTGGCAGGCGACGCGGCGCTGCTCGCGAGCGGCGCCGAGCCGGTGCACCCCATGCGCGTCTACGGCGAACTGCTCACGGCGCTGGACGACGACGCTGTGGTCATCGGGGATGGCGGCGACTTCGTCTCCTTCGCGGGCCGCCTCGTCGAGCCGAGCAAGCCGGGTCGGTGGCTGGACCCCGGACCGTTCGGCTGCCTGGGCACGGGCCTCGGCTACGCGGTCGCCGCACGGCTTGCACACCCGTCAGCTCAGGTCGTGCTCCTGCTCGGCGACGGCGCCGCAGGGCTTTCGCTGATGGACGCGGACACGCTCGCGCGGCACAACCTGCCTGTCGTGATCGTCTGCGGCAACAACGGCGCCTGGGGCCTTGAGAAGCAGCCGATGCGGGATGTGTACGGGTATGACGTGGCGGCCGACTTGCGGCCGGGCACCCGCTACGACGAGGTGGTCCGCGCGCTCGGCGGCGCCGGCGAACTGGTCACCGCGCCCGCGCAGATCGGCCCGGCGCTGCGCCGGGCGTTCGCGTCCGGAGTCCCGTACCTGGTCAACGTGATCACCGACGTCGACGCTATGTACCCGCGCTCCACGACGGGCGTCTAGCCGCTACGGGCCAAGGACCGAGCGCCTGCTCACCAGCCTGCTCAGTGCCTCGATCACGTGCGGGTCGTACTCGGACGCGGTGTCAAGCCGCAGGCGCTGCACGGCGGCAGCCGCCCGGCTTGGTTCGACCGAGCTGCCCACCAGGTCGTCGAAGGCATTGGCCGCGCGGATGATACGGCTGCTCAGCGGCGGTTCCTCGCCGCGGTCCCCAGGCCGGCAGGGGTCGCTCTGCCGCCGGACGATGTCCGCGACGGTGTCCAGGACGCGTGCCTGCTGGATGACCTCGGCGCCGTATTCGGCGATCCGCCGCTGCTCTTCCCTGGCGACCAGCACCGTCGCGCCGCCGGGAATCGGGTCCCGCAGCGACAGCTGGCCGATGTCGTGCATCAGCGCCGCGTACTCGAGCTCGAGCAGCTCGGGCTCTGGCATGCCGAGCTCGCGCCCGATGGACACCGAGAGCCTGGCGACGCGGGCCGAGTGCCCGATCTCCACGTACCCGCCGATCTCGGTCACCCGCGCGAGCGCGCGCACCGTCTGCAGGTAGGTCGCGCGGATCCCGGTGTACCGGCGCAGCGCCACCTGGGTGACGAGCAGCGGCGCCGTGAAGACCGCGACCGCCAAGGGCCCCATGACCTCGGCCGCGAAGGCGATCAGCAGCGCCGAGGCGCCCACCGCGGCTCCGATCGGCAGCTGGATGCGGAACTCATCGAGCAGCATCACGCCAAACCTGGCGCGCAGCACGTCCGTCCGGATGAGGGCCGCGATGACGGCGTTGACCAGCCAGCCCACGATCACCAGCGAAAGCATCACCGGCAGCTCGGACCACCAGTGGGTCCCGATCAGCGACGCGTTCGCGAGCGGACGGAACACCGCGGCCACACAGGCGACCGCCACCAGCTGCGCGGCCATCGCGGACAGCCGAGTCGGCCGGCCGACCGCCACGTGCGGCAGCGCGCCGATGATCATGCCGATGGCGGCCACCGCGATGACCTGTTCGGGCTCGAGCTGCACTGGCATGCTGCGCACCTGGATGAGCAGCGCGTACGCGAGCGCGCCCGCCATGGCGATGGGCGCGGCCTCCCGGTCGCCCGGCAGGTTCAGCCGCAGCAGCTCACCGAACGCGATCAGGCCGCCGAACGCCAGCGCGGCGCTCCCGTCCCGGACGCCGGACGCGGCGGTCTGCGCGACCGCGGCGATGAGCAGCACGCCCGCGAACAGGACGAGGAGCGACTGGCCGGAGTCCAGGACCTGCCGCGGGAAGCCCCGCGGCTCGTGTCGTCGCGCCGCCACCGGCATCAGCGGCTTTCGATGGCGCGCAGCGGCCCGGTGGGATCGTCGAGATCACCCGCCGGCTTGGGAACGGTGCCCGCTGTACCGGCCGTGCCCGCTGTACCGGCCGTGCCCGGCGTGGCTGCCGCGCCCGGCGTGGCTGCCGCGCCCGGCGTGGCGGACGTGGCTGTCGCGGCCGGGTGGCCGTTGCCCGCTGCGAGGACGGAGGCGGGCAGGCCGTCCGCGGGCGGGGCGGCGCCTGCCGCCTCGTCCGTGCCCGGCGGCGCGGCCTCCGGGCCTTTCCAGCCGTCCCGCACGATCGCGGTGACAAAGGCGTCGACGAACGCGGGGTCGAACTGGGTGCCCGCCCACTTGCGCAGCTCGGCCACCGCCTCGGGCACGGGCCGCGCGCCGCGGTAGGACCGGTTCGACGTCATCGCGTCGAACGCGTCCGCGACCGCGAGCACCCGCGCGAACTCGGGGATCTCGTCGCCGGCCAGCCCCATCGGGTAGCCCCGGCCGTCGATCCGCTCGTGGTGGTGCATGATCCCGGCAAGCGCCTCGTCGAGGAAGCCGATCTCCCGGACGATGTCGAGCCCGCGCATCGGGTGCAGCTGGATGGCCGCGTACTCGTCGTCGGTGAGCGACCCGTTCTTCTGCAGGACCGACGTCGGCACGCCCAGCTTGCCCACGTCGTGCAGCATCCCGGCGTACCTGATCGCCTCGACCCGTTCGACGCGCATGCCGATCTCCCGCGCGATCATCACAGAGCCGCGCGACACCCGCTCGCTATGGCCGCGGGTGTAGAAGTCCTTGGTCTCCACCGCCTGGCACAGCGCGCTCACCGTGGACTCGTAGGCGCGCTGCTGCGCGGCGAACTGTGTCACCGCCCAGCGGGCCACGAGCAGCGGAATGACCACCAGGACCGGGGTGAACGGGCCGAGCACGCTCCACAGCGCGGCAATCAGCACGCCGAAGGCGGCATAGCCCATGTCGGTGAGCAGCAGCTTGAAGTCGAGCCCCACCCGGCCGAGCGCGGTGCCCGGCTCGCGCGTGAGCCAGAGCACGCCGCGCAACAGCGAGAAGTTGACGACCACGTGCACGAGCACCGCGCAGGCGAACGGCGCGATGATGTGGGGGAACGAAATCGGCGTGGGCTGGCCCACCGGACCGCCCGCCAGCACGTAGGCCCGCCCGGCGAGGTACGCGCTGAGCGTGAACATGCCCGTGTTGAAAAGCCGCTGCGCGGGCGACGGGCCGCGGCGCATGCCGAACACGGTGCAGCAGCCGACAAGCGCGGCCCCGACCGGGCCGGTCAGTATCACCGCGGCCAGGCTCGCGGTACTATTCGCGGACCAGGCGAGGCTGCGCGAGTTAAGCAGCGTCGCGGTGGACTCGCACGCGATGAGCAGCAAGCCGAGCGCCGCGACCTGGTCCCATCTGATCCCGCCGAACGGGCCCAGGGCAACCGCTATCGCGGCGGCGGCTATCACCGCGCCGATGTAAATCCAGGCGATTCGCGAGAGCTTGCCCACGCTCCCCCCTCGTAGCCAGCGGCAGTTGACCCGAACCGCACCGATCGCCGTTGCTACCCCCAGGAGACCCCGAAGGCATCCACGACGGTCACGCATCGTGTCCTTGTCTGGCACGCGATCGTGCTCCGCTTACCGGGTGCCTGCATTGGGATAGTCCTCCCTCACGCAAATGCTGACGGCACCATGCAAGCGTGCCGTCCAAGACAGGATAACGTGACCGCGCTAATTCTCGCAGACCCAATGCTCATCGCGAACGCATCGCGTACACACGATTACGCTATGCGACAATCTCCACCACTGAGTACCGTCGGTGTAATTCGTGCCGACTATCGCCTAAGCAGGCGCTAATCAACTCGGGATCCCTGGCCTGGGCGCCGCTCCCGGGGACTAGCACTACTGCGAGCTAGTCCGAAACTTCAATCTCCGCCTGAACCTGCCTGATCCGCACCATGACTTTGCCGCGCAGTTCGGCGGGGACTGGATCACAGCCGCAATGCTTCGCGACCAAGCGCTTGACGGCCTCCTCGAGGCCGAACTCCTTCAGGCACGGCGAGCACTCGTCCAGGTGCTGCCTGATGCTCTCGCAATCGTCGGCGGACATCTCCCCGTCGAGGTACCAGTAGATCCGGTCCAGTACCTCGCTACACGGGGTGTCGTGCGGGTTGCCGCAGCTCATGACCGGCCCTCCTCGGCCCCAGCGGCCTCGGCCTGAGCGCTCCCCAGAGCACCGGCAGCCTCCGCCCGAACCAGACCACGCTCGGAGGCGTAGTCCTGGAGCAGCTCCCGCAGCTGGCGACGGCCGCGGTGTAGCCGTGACATCACGGTACCTATCGGAGTCCCCATGATGTCGGCGATTTCCTTATACGCGAATCCCTCGACGTCGGCGAGGTAGACCGCGATCCGGAACTCCTCGGGCAGCGTCTGCAGCGCGGTCTTAATGTCGGAGTCGGGCAGCCGCTCGAGCGCCTCCGCCTCAGCGGACTTGAGCCCTCCCGAACTGTGCGAAGCCGCGCGTGCGAGCTGCCAGTCCTCCACCTCATCGGAACCAGAACGCTGCGGCTCGCGCTGCCGCTTGCGGTAGGTGTTGATGAACGTGTTGGTAAGGATCCGGAACAGCCAGGCCTTGAGGTTCGTCCCCTGCTGGAACTGGTGGAAAGACGCGTACGCCTTAGCGAACGTCTCCTGTACGAGGTCCTCGGCATCGGCCGGATTCCGCGTCATCCGCAGGGCGGCGGAGTAAAGCTGGTCCAGGTAAGGCAGGACATCTGCTTCGAAGCGCTCACCGCGCTCCTGTAGCGTCTCAGATACGGGACTCACCCCCTCGCGGTTCTCCTCGTCGCCGCGCGGCGCTGCGCCGCGCGGCGCGCCAAGACCGTAAGAGGATACCTGCCCGCCCCGCGAGGGGCGGGGCCGGCGTGACCGCACGCGGCGGACGGACGTTATGCCGCCAGGCTTCTTCGGCGGTGAGGCAACAGCCATGCCGCGTTCAACACCGCCGGATGCCGGGCCATTCCGGCCCGGGCAGGGCTTATCCGCTGCTCATTCCCGGGCGCGTTCCCAGGCGGTTCCCAGGCGGGCCAGGGATGGAACGCCCGGGCCGGGGAAGGGTAACAACCGAGGGTGCCCCGTGAGCGGGCGCCCGGCCAGGAGTAAACCCCGTGCAGGCAAGCACTAGTGCCGTGCAGGACACCGGTCCTGCCGCGGACTCCTACTCGCGTTTCCACGCGGCCGTCTCCCGGGCCCAGCTCACCGCCTGGCTCGTGGACCTCGGGCCGTTCATCGTGGACATCTCGGGCCCCGACGCCAGCGCCGCTGAGGTGGCCGCCTGCGCCGGGCACACGGTGCTGCGGGTGGCCGAGCCCGGGGCGCCGGCGACCCCAGTGGGCGGCGCCGGCCTCAAGGGCGCGCTGCGCACGATCACCGCCGACGCCGGCGGGCTTGAGTTCCTCGCGGACGGCTGCGCCGACGGGGTGATCGCCGAGGACCGCACGCTGTCCCGGCACCTCGCCGCCGAACCGCTCGTCGGCGAGATCGCGCGGGTGCTCCGCCGTGGCGCCAGCGTGCTCGCCTGCGTGGACTCGCTCACGCTCGGCATGGCCGTGCTCGCGCAGCAGCACCACTGGCCGCACCTGGTCGACGTGCCGAACGCGGACGTGGTGCTCGTGCCGTGGCCGGATGGCAGTATCACCCGCTGCTATGGCGTTGAGCAGCTGCGGGAGCTGTTCACAGGCGGCGGCCTCGACGTGAACTGGATCCGCTCGCGCACCGTGTTCTCGCCCCGGACGGTCAGCTACCTGCTCGCGCGTGACCCGGGGAGTTTCGGCAGGCTCGTCACCGCGGAACTCAGCGCTCGCAGCGACGAATCGGTCGGCACCCAGCTCCTGCTCTCCGCCCGCAAGCCCTAGCGGCGGCGTCTGTCGCGCTTGGACTGGCAGGGGACGCATCTCGGGGTCGCCGGGCGCGCCTCCAGGCGCGCCTCAGGGACTGGCTGCGCGCATTCCACGCAGTGCCCGTAGCTGCCGTCGTCCACCCGGGCGAGCGCGGCGAGCACCTCCGTCCGCTGCGTCAGCGCGGCCTGCACGGCCGCCTCGTTCCTGTCGGCCTCGGTCAGATTCGCGCCAGCGTCGCCCGCCTCCGCGGATCCGCCACGGGCCAGCGGATGTTCACCCCGCAGTACCCTGACCGTCCGGTCCAGGTCATCGCGCATTTCTTCTAGGCGCTTGCGGGCAACGCTGATCTCCATGGCATGTCCTCGCCTTCTGTCCGTGGCGCCCGCGGGCAGGGCAGCAACCGTGCCGCCTGGCGCCGCGGGCTCAGAACAGGGGGGGCCGCTCCCCTTCGCCGGAACCAGACCCGCGGGCCGGCGCACCCTCGTCGACAAGCGGCTCGACGAGGTCCGGTCCGTTGTTCCGTACGGAGTTGACGGCTGTTGAAACAGGGTGTGACGTCAGGCCGCCCGCCCCCGAGGATGTGGCGGGCAGCATTGTCGCGAGTAGCAGTTCTTTTTCGTTATTGGCCGGGTCAAGCCAGTCCGCCCAGCTTGCCGGCGCTATCACCATCGGCGTCCTGTCGTGGATCTTGCCGATGTCGTCTGTCGCGTCGGTGGTGATTATCGATGCCGACCAGTACCACGCGCGCTCGTGGTCGTCCGGCACTGACTCGTCCCGCCATAGCTCGTAGATGCCGGCGAAGGCGAGGATCCCACCATCCGTTCGGTATATGTAAAAGGGCTTCTTGGCCTTTCCTTCGGCCTGCCACTCGTAGTAGCCGTCGGCCGGGATGATGCAGCGGCGGCGGGCGAACGCGCCGCGGAACGCCGGCTTGACGGCGACCGTCTCGGCGCGGGCGTTGATCATGCGGGCGCCGCCTGCGGTGTCCTTGGCCCAGGATGGCACGAGACCCCAGCGGACCAGCCGCAGCTCGCGCCTGGGGGTTCCGTCCTCGTCCTTGCGGTCGAGCACCGTATAGATGCGCTTCGTCGGGGCCACGTTGTAGTCGGGCTCACGGTCTTCGGCGACGCGGTCACGCTCGACGGCGAACTCCTCGAGGAGCTCCATCCGCTTGCGAGCAGAGACGAACCGACCGCACATACCTTCCTTGCTTCCCTGTTGCCAGAACCCGCTGACTTCCCTTATGGCCCGGTAGAAGTCGGATTGGCACTTCATAACCAGAAAACGACCTCGCCAAACCCAGCCACACGCCACAGCCCACGCCAGCGCAGCCGATACCCTCAACTCATGGATTCCGGACGCTGGCAGGCCCCCACCGCCGACGGACCGGTGCGCGCCCGGCTGCGGCTGCCCGGTTCCAAGTCGATCACTAATCGTGCTCTAGTGCTAGCCGCGCTCAGCGATTCTCCATGCCTGATCCGCGGTCCGCTGCAGGCCCGCGACACCCGGCTCGCCGTAGCCGCGCTGCGGGCTCTGGGGTTCTCAGTCACCGAATACGGAACGGACCTCGCCGTCTCTCCAGGATCCGCCGTCTCCGGCAGCATGCGGATCGACGTCGGCAACGCGGGCACCGTGATGCGGTTCCTGCCCGCGGTCGCGGCGCTGACCACGGCGGACGCTGAATTCGACGGCGATCCCCGGGCACGGGAGCGGCCGGTCGGCGCGCTGCTGGCCGCGTTGCGCGCGCTCGGCGCTGACATCGACGACGGCGGGCGCGGCGCGCTGCCGTTCACGGTCCGCGGCCGCGGCGAGGTCCAGGGCGGCACGGTAACGCTTGACGCGTCCGGCTCCTCTCAGCTGGTGTCGGGCCTGCTGCTGGCCGCCCCGCGCTTCACGCGTGGCGCCCATGTGCGGCACGAGGGCCCGCCGGTGCCGTCACTGCCGCACATCGAGATGACTGTCCGGATGCTCCGCGCCGCGGGCGCGGAGGTCGAGGTCGGCGACGGGGCACGGCCGGACAGCTGGCAAGTGCGCCCGGGCGTGCTGGATCTGGGCGACTTCACGGTCGAGCCCGACCTGTCCAACGCTGGGCCGTTCCTCGTGGCTGCTCTGGTCACCGGCGGATCGGTCACCATACGGGACTGGCCGGATGACAGCCTGCAGGCGGCCGGCCCCATCCTCGACGTGCTCACCGCGATGGGCGCCCAATGCTCGCCCGGCCCTGACGGGCTGACGGTCACAGGGACTGGCGTCATCCGCGGCATCGAGGCGGACCTGCGCGACATCCCGGAACTGTGCCTGCCGCTGACCGCGGCGGCCGCGCTCGCCGCGGGACCCTCGGCGTTCACGGGCGTGGGGCATACCCGGATGCAGGAGACCGACCGGCTGGCGGCGATCGCCAAGGAGATCAACTCCCTCGGCGGCGACATCACAGAACAGCCAGACGGCCTGGTGATCCGCCCGCGACCACTGCGCGCGCAGGGGCAGCCGTTCGAGAGCTACAACGACCACCGCATGGTCATGGCCGCGGCCGTCCTCGGCCTGGCGGTGCCTGGCATCGAGGTGCTGAACGTCGCCACTGTCGGGAAGACTTTCCCGGATTTCACCGGCCTGTGGGGGGAGCTAGTCCGGGGGGACGACCCCCCGGACCCCCCGGCTGCCTTCGGCGACATTCGCGTAGTGAATGCGCCCCCGGTTTCGACGACGCCTGACGGGGAGTCGGACTCCTGAGGAACCTCGACGAGGATGACGTCCGGGTCCGCGCTGGGCGCGGCTCCCGGCCGCGGACCAGGCGCCGGCCCGCGCACGAAAGCGCGGCCGAGGCGTTCGTCGTGAACGTCGACCGGGGCAGGTACGGCTGCCTGATCGAGGACCCGGCCGCGGGCGGCCGGATGGTCACCGCGATGAAGGCGCGTGAACTAGGCCGCAATTCGGTCGTGGTCGGCGACCGGGTGGCACTGGCCGGCGACACCTCCGGTGCCGCGGGAACGCTGGCACGGATCGTCCGCGTCGGCGAGCGCACCAGCGTCCTGCGGCGCTCGCCTGACGACGCCGACCCGCTCGAGCGGATCATCGTGGCGAACGCGGACCAGATGGTGATCGTCTGCGCGCTCGCCGATCCGGCGCCCAGGCTGAGGTTCGTCGACCGGTGCCTGGTCGCCGCCTACGACGCGGGCCTCGACCCCCTCCTCGTGCTGACCAAATCGGACCTCGCCTCGCCGCGCCGGGTGCGGGCCCTTTACCGGCCCCTCGGCCTGCCGATGCTCACCACCCGCCAGCCGCTGCCCGCGCAGACGCTGTCCCGGCTGCGCCGCGCGCTCGACGGCCGGATAAGCGTGCTGATCGGCCAGTCGGGCGTCGGCAAGTCGACGCTCGTCAACGAGCTGGTCCCCGACGCCGGCCGGGCCGTCGGGACGGTCAATCCGGTCACCGGGCGGGGCAGGCACACCTCGTCGTCGGCGATCGCGCTGCCGCTGCCCCCGCTGCCCACAGCGGCCGGCCGGCGGCGCACGACGGCGGATTCCAGCCCGGTCGCGAGCGACCACGGGTGGCTGATCGACACCCCCGGCGTCCGCGCCTTCGGCCTCGGCCACGTCACGCCGCAGCGGGTGATCGAGGCTTTCGGCGACCTGGCGGAGGGCACGGCCGCCTGTCCCCCAGGCTGCGACCACCTGTCCGAGGGCTGCGCGCTCGACGAATGGGCGGACAGCCACCAGGCCAGGGCCCGCCTGGACTCGCTGCGCCGGTTGCTCCGCAGCCGCGACGCCGCCGAATAGCGCACCCGGGCGGGCCCACGCCGGAGCTGGCATGCGAAATGGGCCAGCGCTAGTGAACAGAACCAGCGCTAATGAACGGGAGCGGTCAGCGGGCGGACGTCTCGGCCAGCTGGGCGAGGACCTCGTCGTGGAGATGGCCGTTGGTGCAGACGACGCTCCCGCCGTCGGGGGTGGCCACGCCGGACAGGTCGGTGAAGCGGCCGCCCGCCTCCTGGAGGATGACCTGCAGCGCGGCCAGGTCCCACAGGGAAACTTCCGGTTCGGCCGAGATGTCCACCGCGCCCTCGGCGACCAGCATGTGCGACCAGAAGTCGCCGAACGCGCGGGTGCGCCAGACCGACTGGGTCAGCGAGAGGAATCCGCCGAGCCTGCCCTTCTCCGCCCAGCCGCCGATGCCCGAGTAGGAGAACGAGGCGTCACGGAGCTTGGTGACGCCGGACACCTGGCACCTGCTGGCCTTGGTCAGGCTGCGGCCCGTCCACGCGCCGCCGCCCACCGCGGCCCACCAGCGCTTGCCGAGCGCCGGCGCGGACACCACACCGACCACGACCTCGTTACCGTCCATCAGCCCGATGAGCGTGGCCCAGACCGGAACCCCCCGGACGTAGTTCTTGGTGGCGTCGATCGGGTCGATGACCCAGCACCGCGGGCCGAAGCCCGTCTGGCCAGACTCCTCGCCGAGCACCGCGTCTCGCGGGCGCGCCCGGCGCAGCACGTTGCGGAGCGACTCTTCGGTTGCCCGGTCGGCGTCGGACACTGGCGTCAGGTCCGGCTTGGTCTCGACCCGTAGGTCGAGCGCCCGGAACCGCCGGGTTGTAATGTCATCGGCGGCGTCAGCCAGGACATGCGCGAAGCGCAGGTCGTCATCGTAGCCTCCCACCCGCGAAACGCTACCGGCTTAACCGTCACGCTGACCAGCACAGCGCCAGTTCCGGCTATGGCGCCGGCCGCCATAAGGACATAATGACCACGATGGACGACGATCGCAGCGCCTTGCTCGGCGACCTTCCTCAGCAGTTGCGCCCATTCGTCCGCGATGGCCGCATCACGGTCATGCCCGCCCGGAGGGCGCCACGGTTGCTGCTGCTCAACCAGGTGGCACAGGCCTTCGAACCAGGCCGCCGCTACGACGAGGCGGCAGTCAACGCGGTGCTGAGGGGACTGTTCGACGACCACGCCGCGCTGCGCCGCTACCTCGTCGACGAGGAACTCATGTCGCGCACCCCCGACGGCACCTACTGGCGCTCCGGCGGCACGGCGACCTTCCACGACTAGGACCCGACGGCGCCGGACGCCGCCTGCCCTTTCCCACCAGTCCCGGTGGCCCCTCCCGTTGAGAGCCGCGCGACGCGTCGGCCGACTTTGTATATGACCCGGCCACTTTCGAGGTCGTTTTGTCCGGATATGTCGTGCGGGTCGATGCTGTGGCTAATTCGGACTGGTCCGGGGCCGGCCTTGGGTTGGCCCCGCTGGTGATGGCGGTCTCGGTCCGCGTCCGTGAACATCACCGGACACGGCTGCCACTGGTGCCACGCTGACAGGGCCGGCATGAGCAAGATCACAAGATCGGGGATAGTAAACGTAGCCAGGGCTACCCGGAATATCCCATGATCTTGGAAGCTGGCTGCTTGCCGGGGCGGGCGCCGTGATCGTCGACGACAAGCGGCGCGAATTCGCCACCAGCATCCGGGACCTATACAAAGTGCACAGCAGAGGCTGGCATGACACGAGTTCTGGCGGTCGGCGGGG
>Ga0335073_10011498_pt1 | contig 12433 bp, 10 predicted proteins | sample Lox_Sample_22_FD_207093 | JGI IMG/M metagenome (GOLD analysis project Ga0335073, IMG submission 207093) | Soil microbial communities from Loxahatchee National Wildlife Refuge, Florida, United States - Lox_Sample_2.2 | ecosystem: Environmental > Terrestrial > Soil > Wetlands | place: USA...
TATGCGAGCGGATATCCTTGATCGTCGGCACCAGCTCGAGTCCGTTGAGCCAGCGCCAGAATCCTTCGACTTCCTCGGCGACGAATGCCTCAGCCTTCTCCGCTTCGCGAGCGCGCTCGGCGCGCGAGTTGGCGACCGCCCGGCCGAGATCGTCGATATCGTACAAGTAGACGTTTTCAAGCGCGCTCAGGCGCTCATGGAAATTGCGCGGCACGCCGAGATCGATCAGGAACATCGGCCGATATCGTCGTTCGCGCAGGATCGGTTCGATATCGTCCGGTTCCAGCAGCGGGCGGGCGGTCGCGGCGGACCCGATCAGAACGTCGGCGATCTTGAGATAGGGCTTGTAGTTGTCGAAGGTAACCGCGGTGCCGCCTAATTCGCGGGCGAGAGTGGCGGCGCGTTCGAACGTGCGATTAACGATGAACAGCGACTGAACTCCGAGCTTGGCGAGTTGGCGCGCGGTGAGCTCCGCCATCTGGCCCGCCCCGAGCAGCATCACGGTCTTGTCCTTGAGCGTGTCGAAAATCTCGCGCGCTAGCCCGACCGCCGCCGAGCTGACCGAAACCGCTCCATGCCCAATCAGCGTCCCCTTGCGCACGCGCTTGGCGACGGAAAATGCGCGATGGAACGTGCGATGCAGGATCATGCCCAAAGTGCCGGCCTGGACCGCCTGCGTGTAGGCGAGCTTGAGCTGGCCGAGGATTTGCGGTTCGCCCAACACCATCGAATCGAGACTGGCGCCAACTCGAAAAAGATGGCGCACCGCTTCGCGGCCCTCAAGATGGTACAGGGCGCTTTCGAAAGCGCCCGCGTTGACTCGACGATCCAGCGTGAGAAAATCGCGCAACTCCTGCGCGGCCTGCTCTGATTCGGGGGCGACCGCCAGCAGTTCAACGCGGTTACAGGTCGAGAGCAGCGCGGCCTCGGCGACCGACGGCGCCGCTTGCTTGAGCTGCGACAGCGCGGGAATCACTTCGGCTTCGGCAAAGGCAAGGCGCTCGCGCACCTCGATCGGAGCGCTCTGATGGTTCAGCCCAACGATGAGAAGCTCAAACGCCATCTTCAGCCGAAACTGCCACCGTGCTTGCCCGGATATACCAGGCTCACACCCAAATAGGATCCAACCAAAATCGTGAACAAGGCGATCGTCAGGGTCGCCGCGCGCCGCCCGCGCCATCCCGCCGCCAGACGCGATTCAAGCAATCCGGCGTAGAGCAGCCACGTTAGCAGGGTCCAGCACTCGATCGGCTCCCACGACCAGAAACGCCCCCAGGCGTTGGCCGCCCAAATCGCCCCGGTCACCATCGCCAGGCTAAGCAGCACGAAACCCCATCCCAGCAGGCGATAGTTGATGCGGTCGAGTTTCTCGAGGCTCGGCAACTTGCCCCCTATCATACCCAGCGAGCGCTTGGCCTTAAGCCGCGAGTCATGCACCAGATAAACCAGACTCACGCTCGCCGCAAGCATCAGCAGAGCCTCGCCGAAAAAGGCCAGGGTCACATGAATCGGCAACCAGGCGCTGCGCAAGGTGCTGGGTAATCTGTGCGCCTCGTTCGGCATCATTACGTACGCCGCGCCCAGTGCCATAACCACAGCGGGCGTGGTAAACGCTCCGATTGCCGGCATCTTGAAGCGCACGATCATCACCAGACTTGCCAAAGCGATTATCCAAGCCAGGAACGAGAGCGACTGCGCGAAATTGCCAACCGGCATATTGCCGGCCTGCACCCCACGTGTGATCAAATCCATGGTGTGGGAGATCGCGCCGGCGCCCAGCGCGATCAAGGCGTAGCCGTTCAGGCGAGTTTGCCGTTGGACCATGTCCGATACGAACAGGAACACGGCCAGCACATACAAGACGAGGGCCGGAGCGAGCCAAAGGGTACTCATGCGAAAGGCGAAATCGGCCGCGGGCGACCGCTCCGACGCTTGTAAACAAAGGACGCCATCAGCGACCAGATCTTAATACACCCGGGGTTCACAAGCGAAATAGCCGGAATGAAAAATCGTCAGTGTTTTACGCGAATTGCCGCCTATGGCCACCGCATCCCGTGGTATTTCCCTATCGAGCGCGGGCGGTTTCAGGTGGATGGCCTTCGAAGCTTCGGTCGCGCGGGAACTGCCTCGCTTTATCGTTTAATCCAGACCTCGAAGTCACGTCCCTCCCAGTGGTCGGCCCTCGGCCAAAAGAACGTGAAGCGAATCGGCGCCACCTGCTCGCGTGGTATCGCGATATCGACAAAGCTGAAACCGAGAGCCACCGGAGTAGCGTTGGTGTTGGTCGCATGTTGCCAGTCGTCGCTGGTCCATCGCAGCATGAACGGCGCGAGCGCCAGCACCCGCAGCGTGACACCGGGCCTGACCGAGTGCGGGCGGCGATTGAACTTCCAAACCTCCAGCGACGCGAGCTTGCTGCGATTCTCGCAGTAGCGCTCGGCAACCGGCTCGATAAGCTCGAACACCTTGCCGTCGGTGGCCGAGCGCAGCAGCTTGATATATTCGGAATGCGCCCACATCAGGGGCATCGCCGATCCCGTCGCTTTACCAAAGTACATTCCCGCCTCTGGAAGATCGGCGCCATCCCAGATTTGCTCGGGCAGCAAGCCGGCGGCCGAAGCGAAGCGTTCCATGGCGAGGATATACGGGCGGATATCGTGTCCAGCGGCGAATTCATAATGGCCGCGCTCGCCGGTCAGGAGCGGCCACGGCCGCCCCACGCCCCATCCCTGGAACGGGCCGCCGTCGGAGCGCTGGCCGTAGCCGTCATGGTTGTAACGGCGCCAGCACGGCCCGGCGGGGGTATCGACCTTGAGCGTCGCGTCGACCACTTTCAGCGAATCCTCGATCAGCGTATCGCCGGGTTTGCGAATTCCGTAGCGCACCAATTCCAGGAAGCCGTGATCGATTACGTCCTTTGCGGGGTATTGAAAGCGCTCTCCGGGAGCCTGATTGCGCACGTCGAGTATGCCCTGATTTGGATCTTCATTGGGCTCGGGATTTTTCACATCCACCGGGTTGATTCGGATGTAGTAGCGGGGAATGCCGGGCACTAGCGCACCGTCGGTGGTAACCGTCCAGGCCTCGATATGACTCTCGAGGAAATCGGCATAGTCCTGGATGAAGTTCGCGGTGCCCTGGTCGCCATGCTTGCGCGCGAAATGAGCTGCGCAGGTCAGTCCCGCGATATTCGCCGCCAGGGTTGAAGGCGAGTATCCGCTGTTCTCCTCCCAGCGCTCCTGCGGCGTGGCAGGCCCGTTCTCTATCAGATAGCGGGCCGCCGCCAGCACGATCGGATACGGGTCGAAGTCGCGCAGCGCGCCGTCCTTGTCCAACGTCCAGGCCAGGGTGATCGGAAAGGACACCTCGTCGAGTTGAATTCCCTTCCAGAACGGATCGCCGTTGATCCAAAAGTTCTGATGAAACCCGCCGTCCTCCAGTTGCGAGCACGAGAGATAGATCAGGGCGCGCAAAGCAGTCTCGGTATTGCCGCAAGCCATCAGGCCGTTCGCGCTCTTGACCATGTCGCGGGTCCACACCAGATGGTAGCCGCCGAGATCCTCGTCGCCCTTGGCTTCACCCCATGGGATGCTCAACGAAGCGATGATCGCACCCGGGAAGGCTTTGTCCTCGTGCGCGAGGAGCAAGCTATGACTGATGCGGTAAACCAAACCGCCGTCGTTGGATTGCTTTTCCAGGGGCTCAAGGCGGTGAGCGCTTCGGCTCCATTGATCGACGAATCGCGCGCGATGCTCGACGAAGGGTATACCCAGGGACTGGAACAAGGTCGTCACCGCCGGCTGCAGCCCGTGGCCAAAGGACAGTCCCACCGTGAACTCGCGATCGGTGCTCAGGTCGAGCTCACCACACAGCGCGATATTGCCGTTATCCGCAGCGTCAAACGACCAATCCATGTGATAATTGTCGGCCAGATCCTGCCATCCGTCGCTTCGCCCGACGTATCCGCACGAGCGATGCACGAAAGGCACCGTCGCCATCAGCGCCAGCCAGATACCCTCTTTGTTGGCGGTCAGGATCTCGCGCCCGGCGATCTCTACAACATTGCCATTGTTGCCCCATCCGCCGACTTCGATATGCGGAGCCAGTAGTACGTAAAGATGGAGCTTCTTGAGCCACGAAGGGTCAGCTTCGAGGCGGGTGCGGGCCAACAAACATGACTCGTGGGGATCGGTGATTAATTCCTTGATGATTTTGTAGCGGCCCTCGCGGTCCGCGCAGGTTATCCGGAACCCCAGCGTGTGATGCGCGATGTACTCGATACTCCTGTCGTGAAAGTGGCGTTCTTCGTGAAAAAAAGATTCGCCGTCGCTGATCAGGAATTGAAGATCCCGAATTTGTGGCCGATCGATCGTCGGGAAATATACTTCGTTTACGATTCCGCCTGAGACCGTGAACCAGACCCGGCTGGCGGTCGAGTAGGCGGTGCCCACCCCGTCCTTGGCGCTGCGCGTCCAGCGGGGTGCGATGCCGGGCCATCCAAAGGCGTGGGACGAATCGAGTAGTTTTGCCATCCGTGCAAGCCTGTTAGCTTAAGCTAGGTTGTTATGCGACCTTACAAGCTAATCGGCTCATATACGACGTTGGAGCGAGAAGCAATTTGTGGCCGCTAGCGTCTTGGGCTGATCGGAAGAAAAGCGTGCGCCCACTCGGTGTATATCCGCACGCTCGGTATATATTCGATTGTGGGTCTTTCTTTACAGACCACAAAAAAAGCTTGCGCCGTTACGGCGCGCGTTTCGGGTTTGAAATACTGCGATTAAGGAACCACATTTATGATTCTCGCAGGTGACATTGGAGGAACCCACGCCCGGCTCGGCTTGTTCGACGTCGAGTCCAAACGGCTTAGCCAGGTGGTTGAAAGTACATTTCCGAGCGCCAGCCACAAGACTTTCGAAGAAATCGTCGCGGAGTTCGTGGCACAGCATAAGTTGCCGGTCACGCGCGCATGCTTCGGTATCGCCGGGCCGATACGCAAGGGACGCGCAGAACCGGTCAATCTTCCGTGGGTGGTCGATCAGCGCGAACTGGCCACGGTGCTGCATCTCGAGACCGTCTATTTGATCAATGACCTGGAAGCTAACGCCTACGGCGTCAACGGACTCGAACCGCATGACTTCCTGGTGCTGAACCAGGGCGCGCCGGAAGCGCTCGGCAATACCGCCGTGATCGCTGCCGGCACCGGGCTCGGTGAGGCCGGGCTCTATTGGGACGGCTCCTACCATCGGCCGTTCGCGACCGAAGGCGGTCACGCCGACTTCGCACCGCACAACGAACTCGAAATCGATCTGTTGCGCTACCTGCAAGCCGCGCACGGACACGTCAGCTGGGAACGGGTGGTTTCGGGGCCGGGGCTGTCCAGTATCTACAAATTTTTGCGCGACACGGGTCACGGCGAAGAGCCGGCGTGGCTGGCCGAGGCGATTCGCGCGCACGACGCGTCCGCGGTGATATCACAGATGGCGATCGAGGGACGTTCGCCGCTATGCGAGCAGGCGCTGGATATTTTCGTTTCGTTGTACGGAGCCGAGGCCGGCAATATCGCGCTCAAATTCTTGGCTATAGGCGGGGTTTACATCGGGGGTGGCATAGCCCCTAGAATTATCGAAAAGCTTAAGGGTCCGGCATTCATGGCGTCCTTTACATCCAAAGGACGCCTCAAGCCGTTGCTTGAAGTGATGCCGGTGCGGGTAATATTGAACGACCGCGCTGCGCTGCTGGGCGCCGCCCGATGCGCGGCGTTGCGCGCTGCGCTATTATAGGCCACTGCAAAACCGGCACTCGGGGGATGATATGAACAGTCGCACGCGAGAGATTCTCAGCTACTACGGCAGCGATAATCCGGGGACGCTCAGCAATCTCGCCCGGATGATAAATCACGGCAAGCTGGCCGGTACGGGCAAGCTGGTGATTCTTCCCGTCGATCAGGGCTTCGAGCATGGCCCGGCCCGCAGCTTCGCACCCAATCCGCCGGGTTACGATCCGCGCTATCACTTCGAGCTTGCGATCGAGGCGGGATGCAACGCCTATGCTGCGCCGCTGGGCTTTCTCGAAGCTGGCGCGCGCGACTTCGCCGGCGAGATTCCGCTTATTCTGAAACTCAATAATCACGACGTGTTGCTCGAAGAACGCGATCCCGATTCGGCGGTGACCGGCAGCGTCGCCGACGCGCTGCGGCTTGGATGCGCGGCGATCGGTTTCACGATCTATCCCGGTTCGATCCATCGACTGGACATGTACCAAAAGATTCGCGCGCTCGCGGAGGAAGCCAAGCGCCATGGACTGGCCGTCGTCGTATGGTCATATCCGCGCGGCTCAGGGCTTTCGAAAGAGGGCGAAACCGCGATCGATGTATGCGCCTATGCTGCCCAGATCGCGGCGCAGCTCGGCGCACACATAATCAAGGTCAAGCTGCCCAGCGCGCATATCGAGCAGGAAGCCGCGCGCAAGGTTTACGAGAAGGAAGGGATTCCCATCGGTTCGCTTGCAGATCGTGTGCGCCACGTCGTGCAATCAGCCTTCAACGGCAGGCGGATCCTGATTTTCTCCGGCGGTGCGATGGAGAGCGAGGAAACCTTGCTCAACGAAGTGCGCGCGATCCGCGACGGCGGCGGCTATGGCTCGATCATCGGGCGCAACTCATTTCAGCGCAAGAAGTCCGATGCGATCAAAATGCTCGACACGATCATGAAGATCTACGGCGCCGAAGGCAGGTAGAGGCAGGAACCTCCTGTCGCAGGGCGTCTCGCAATCAACGCGCGGCGCCCGATGGGGGCCGGTTCAGAGCCAGCCCGCGAATCGGTAGGCCGCAAGCCCGATATATTCTTTGAGCGCCCGAGTGGTCCAATTGAGTGATTGGACGTCCGGCAACAGGTTGATCAGGATCGCGTTCAGGTTGCCGTACGACTCCTCGATATCGCGTTCGGTCACCAAGAAATCGGCTGGCGCGGGCAGTGCGTCGATACCTTCATGCTTGAAAACCAGCATCGCCCGAGGCATATGCATCGCGGACGTCACCAGCAATACGCGATGGATACGGCGCGTGTTTAAAATTTCCTTCACGTTCACCGCGTTCTGATGGGTGTTGAGCGAATCGGGCTCCTGAATAATGGCGGAGTCGGGTATGCCGATGAATTCCAGCATCTGAGCCATGCTGACAGCCTCGGGCGATGGGATGGGCAGCGCACTGCCGCCGCATAGGATCAGCAGCGGCGCCCTACCCTCGCGGTAAAGCCGGGCCGCATACAGCACACGGTCGCCGGCTTCGGTCAGATGGATCCAGGGTTGCGGCCAGAAGGCTGGTTCAGTAGCACCGCCGAGCAGCACGATAGCGTCAGCGTTGGGCAGCGGCACGGACGGGATGTTTTGCCACTCCAGCGATCGCGCCAACCACAGCGCGGTCCATCGATTTCCCCCAACGAACAGCATCGACAAGGTGATCACGATAGCGGCGGCGCTGAATCGGGGTAATCTTCGCCGCAACAGCAACGACGCCAGGAGCAACAGGCACGCGAATCCCAGCGGATACACCAATAGCGGCAAGAACTTCGCCAAGAACAGCATGAGTCTGGTTTATAGATGATCCTTATGTCAGGGAGGAAGGTCCGTCGCGAAGCGAATTTCTGCCATGGATTGGACGACCGCACGAAGCTGAAGCGCGATCTGGTCGATCCGAACTGAGCGCGTGCTTACGAAAGGTTCTTCTCCATCCAGCTAGGTTTGACAACTGCGCTTCTGGTAAGTTGCTCGACAATGGCCGGGCAACTCGAGCTTTCGCTTAGCAAACCCCGAATCAAGGCGCTGGGAGTCACGCAGTTCGTTCGCATGGTGCGCGAAGCGCTTGAGCTGCATCTCGACCAATGCTGGATTGTCGGTGAGGTTTCCAACGCCCGCTTCGCTCCTTCCGACCATCTCTATTTTACGCTCAAGGATTCGCGCAGCGCGCTCGCGGTGGTGATGTTTCGCAGCGCCTGCCAGAAGCTTCGCTTCAAACTGACCGACGGGATGGAAGTGATGGTGCGCGGGCGCGTGAGCCTGTACGAGGCGCGCGGCGCGCTGCAGTTCTATGCCGAAGAAGTTCAGCCACGCGGCGCGGGCGCACTGCAACTCGCCTTCGAGCAGCTCAAGACTCGGCTCAGCGCCGAGGGATTATTCGACTCTGCGCGCAAGCGCCCGCTTCCATTCATGCCGCGCGTCGTGGGCCTGGTAACCGCGCTCGGCGGCGCCGCGCTGCACGACATGATGACGGTGCTGCTGGAGCGATTTCCCAATCTTCATATCGTGATTCGTCCCGCGCGCGTGCAAGGGATCGGCGCGGCAGCGGAAGTGGCCGAGGCGCTCGACGATTTGAATCGCGACGGCCGCGCGCAGGTCATTATCGTCGGGCGCGGCGGTGGCTCGCTGGAAGATTTGTGGGCGTTCAATGAAGAGATTGTCGCCCGCGCGATCCATCGCTCGGCGATTCCGATTGTTTCCGCCGTCGGGCACGAAGTCGACTATACGATCGCCGATTTCGTGGCCGACGCGCGCGCGCCGACTCCCACTGCCGCGGCACATCTGGTCGTTCCGCGCAAAGCCGAACTCAAGGGACGCCTGGACGAGACTTCGGCCACGCTGGCCGGAGCGGTCGAGAGCGCGCTCTCGTTTCATCGCCGGCAGCTTAATCAACTCGGCGCGCGGGTGCGGGAACCGCGCAACGTTCTTCGCCAATTCCGCCAGCGTTTGGGCGAAGCTTCGAGCGCTCTGAGCGAAACCGTCGCGCTCGATTTTCGATCGCGCCGGCAGCGCGTGCTCGGTCTTGCCGCGCGCCTGCGCACTCCTCGCACCGATACGCGTCGTCGCGAGCTGATGAGCCTCGAGGAGCGCCTGATGCTGGCCAACTCGCGAGCGGTTCAAGCACCGCGCGAGCGCCTGGCTGCGCTCGCCGGCCGTTTGGATTCGCTCTCGCCGCTGAGAGTGCTGGAGCGAGGTTATTCCGTGGTAACCGACCTCAACAGCGGGCGCGCGGTCGTCGACGCGGCCGCGGTGACAATCGGCGACGAGCTGGAGATTCGCCTCAAGAGCGGCCGCTTGCGCGCGCGCACTTCGGCGCGGGAAGTTTAACCTCGATGGCGACCGAGCAAAAAAAATTCGAAGAGGAGCTCGAGGAGCTGGAAACGATCGTCGCCCGAATCGATTCGGGCGAGCTCTCGCTGGAGGATTCGATCGCCGCCTTCGAGCGCGGCATCGGCCTGGTGCGCGTGCTGAATCACAAGCTCGACGAGATCGAGAAAAAAGTCGAGGTGCTGGTGCGAAACGCGCAGGGCGAATTGCGCAGCACGCCGTATCAGAATTCCGCCGACGACAAGGACGACGAAGAATTCTAGTCTGCTATCAGTCCTAACCGGGATTCCTCGATCCGCTTCGCACCGCTCGCGGTTCGTGATTTTTGGCGGCAATAACCCCACCATCGTGCTGTCTTCACCGCTGCAGTTTGTCACTCCGAACGCAGTGAGGAATCTACGCGGAGCGATTATTCCGGAAAGCTCGGCGCACATAGAGAAATCGCTCCGCGTAGATTCCTCACTCCGAAGACTCCGCCCAGAATGACATCAGGCCGTCGCGCGAATCGGAGGCCGTGCGGCGCTGCACATGATTATCCTTGCGCTATAATCAGCGCGCGATGAAAGCAAAAGGGGTATCGCGGGAGCGGCTGGACGTCGAGATGGCGCGGCGCGGCCTGGCCGAGAGCCGCGAGCGCGCGCAACGCCTGATCCTGGCAGGACGCGTGCGCGTCAATTCGCGGCCGGCCGCGAAGCCCGACCTCAAGGTCGACGCCGGGGCCGAAATCGCGGTGATTCCCACCCGAAGCTATGCCAGTCGCGGCGCATACAAATTGATTGCCGCGTTGGATCACTTCGCGATCGACGTCGCGGGATGCCGTGCGCTCGATGTCGGCGCATCGAGCGGCGGCTTCACCGACGTGCTGCTGAGTCGCGGCGCCGCAAGCGTAATCGCACTCGACGTCGGCTACGGCCAGCTCGCGCAGCGCCTGCGCGACGATCCGCGCGTCACCGTGATGGAGCGCACCAATGTCCGCGCGGTCCTGGCCGAAGATTTACCCTACCGCCCGGATCTCGTGGTGATCGACACGAGCTTTATTTCGCTGCGGATGGTGCTGCCGCCGGTGGTCGGTTTGGCAGCTTCGCCGGCGCAGATCGTCGCGTTGGTAAAGCCGCAGTTCGAAGTCGGCAAGGAAAGTGTCGGCAAGGGCGGCGTGGTCAGAGATGAATCGCTGAGAAAGCAGGCGCTGGAACAGGTATTGGCTTTCGCCGCCGATAGCGGTCTCGAGATCGTGGGCTCGTTGGAATCGCCGCTCACGGGACCCGCCGGAAATCACGAATTTCTTGCGCTGATGCGCTGGGAGAGGCTGAGTAATTGATTCGCTGAGCGGTCCGAAGCCCTGCGCAACGGCGGATATATCGTTGATGCCGCGTTACAAATCCATGTCTGGCGTTGATCCGCCGCGCTTTGCATCGCCAGCCCAAACCGTTAGGCTGTAAGGAATAGGCGTTTTGGTCGCGGGTCTCGAATTTGACAAAGGTTGCGAATCTGTTCCTTGCGATATGCCTGCTGCTTGGCATGAGCGGGCTGTGCGTTGCCGCGCCTAATGGATTGACCGAAGAGGACCTGCCGTCGCCGTCGCGCAAGGTTGCGCCGAATCGACCCGCGCCGAGCAATCCGCGCGAAGAGCCGAGCGAACCCAGCGAGGAGGTCCGCGAGCCGAGCCACACCGCCGCTCCGATAGCTGTCGCGCCGGTACCCGCTGCCAAGCTCAGTTCCGATAATGGCGAACTGACCTACACAGTCCGCGAGGGCGATAGTCCGGGCTCGATCGCTGAGATGTTTCACGTCGATCTCGCGACCCTGCTGCGCGCCAATCGGATGAGGCCCGACGTCGTGCTGCGTATCGGCGAGGTGATGCGTGTGCCGAACCCGTACGCCTACGAGGTCAGCACGCTCAAAGCACAGGTCGCGAAACTGAACGACGATCTTAGCGGCGACCGCCGCAATATCGAATCGCTGCAGAACGATCTGCAGACCGCGCGCAGCCAGGCCTCGGATCTCACGGCCAGCAACGGCGAGCTCCAGCACGAGGTTCGGATTCTGCCCTGGTGGCGCAAGATCGCGATGACCGCCACCGTCGGCGCGGGCCTTATGTTCGGGATAATGGCGATCGCGCTGCTGGATTGGTTCCTCACGCGCCGGCGTTTTCGCTTGCTGGCCGATCTGAACGAATCGCTCCGCCGGCTCGATCTTAAGTACAAGACACTGCTGGCCAAGGCCGAACTGCGGTTTCAGCAATTGTACGGCAGGCGCCGTCATGGAATCCCCGAAGGCCAGGAATCAGCCAAGGCGCCCGAGGATTACGAGATCGAACATCTGAATCGCGAGCTCAAGGAAGTGCTGGAAAAACATCTCGAACGCATGGGCGGCGGCCGCGAAAGCCATCGCCATTCGTGGTTCCGATCGATGTTCGGCAGTGTCGGTGCTGAGGCCGAGACTCGGCCCTCGCGACGCTAGCGAATCGTCCACGGTTGCGCGAGGCGAAGTCCACAGCCGCTTCAATCTCCCAAATAAAATTTTTTTGGCTGACGCTTTGCCGCAGGATCGGCGCGCACGTTAATCTGTACGCGATGCGTGAGCTTTATCTCCGATACTTTCCGCGACGCGTCGCCGCGATGCTGGCGTTCGCGATCGTCGCGCTGGGATGCGCGTCGTCTCAGCCGCCGGCTAAAACAGCGGCACGGCCGACGGCGCCGGTCGCAAAGCCCACGCCTGCACCCGACACGGTTTCCTCGTCGATTAAGATGGGCAACATCCAGATAACGTACGCGCACCCGGGCGATTATCTCCAATCGCTTGCAGTTACGAAGTATTGGGGCGCGAGCGTTCTGGAGACCCGGCAGAAAAACGGCAGGAGCTATTCCGTGGTGCGCTTCGTCGGCGGCGATCCAATTTGGGCGATCGAAAACCAAAGCCCGACCGAAGGATCGCTGCTCGGCCATCTACCGGGCTCCGGCCGTCCGGACGCGTTGAAATCGATCACTTACGGCCATCTGCCAGATTACTTTGATCAGGAAGCACCGAGTTACGGATCGCCAGAACCGCTGGAGCCCAACAAGTATTATGTATTCTCGGTGACGCGCGGCTCCGGCGCGGTCAGCTTCCAGGCGATCAAGGTGCAGCCGGACGGATCGATCGAAGCCTACGACGCGGATCCGCGCGCCGGCACCAGCTTCGAACTATGCTGCGATCTTCCGGCCGATTTCATCTCAACCCCATCTGACACGGAAAACGAGGAACCCGCCGATAACCCACCTTGAGCGCGAATCGCGTCGCGGATTGGACAAGCTCCCGTTTTCATAGAATCGCC
>Ga0335073_10011499_pt1 | contig 12432 bp, 10 predicted proteins | sample Lox_Sample_22_FD_207093 | JGI IMG/M metagenome (GOLD analysis project Ga0335073, IMG submission 207093) | Soil microbial communities from Loxahatchee National Wildlife Refuge, Florida, United States - Lox_Sample_2.2 | ecosystem: Environmental > Terrestrial > Soil > Wetlands | place: USA...
AACGAAGCAGGCATTTACCGCCAGATAGCGCGAGGTTCCTCCTTTGCGCGCATAGCGGCCGTACACCAATAGGGCAAAAAGAAAGAAGAACATGCTTAACACGTTCTTGCGTTCCGCTGCCCAGGCGACCGATTCGACATTCACGGGATGCAGCGCGAAAATCGCCGCCACCAGCAGACTCGGCCAGGCGAGTGCGGTCGTCTCTTCCAGGACGAGAAACAGCAGCACCGCATTGGCCGCATGAAACAGAAGACTGACATAGTGATGTCCCGCCGGATTCAGTCCAAACAACTGACAGTCGAGCGCATGAGAAAGCCAGGTCAGAGGGTGCCAATTGCCCGAAGTGAACGTCGTGAACGACCACTTCACGGTTGACCAGGTAAGCCCGGCCTTCACGGCGGGATTATTCACAATGTAGGAAAGGTCGTCGAAGTGAATGAAGGCGTCATGCGCAACCGGATTATAGAAAACCAGAGTGGCAGCAGCCAGCGCCAGGCAAAGAATCAGCTTCTGCTTCTCTCTGCCGGTAAACGCCGGAGAATGAAGCTGCTCGTGTGGCTCGATCTTGCCTTCCCGTGCGGGTGCGGGAGCCGCAGCCGATCCTGTGCCAACGGAAAACAAAGCGAATTCCTCCCGAGTTTCCGATTATAGGATCCAATCGTCGGAAGGCTCGCTTCGCGATGGATGACCGTGGGTACCTTGGTCACAGCGGAACCTTCAGAGCCGCAGAAAAGCCGAACCGAGAAGATCGTGGATCGCGAAACAAAGCAGTGCGCAGTCAGGTGAGAAGCGGTTCTTATTTATGTTGGTGTGTTGGGACAGCGAAGTTAGCCAGGGTTCGAAATCGCCCGCGCTACGAGTTATGCCGGAATGGTGAACTCGTGTCCTTGCCAGATCCGCGGGTCGTGTTCCTCACGAAGTCGGCGGAACATGTATCGCCAGCTCATGATCAGCAAATGGTCTGGGCGCGACCTTGTCTGATTCGCTTGACAAATAGTGTCAGTTTCCACGACTGACTATGTTCACGTGGACATAACCTAACAAGTTCGCACTATGTACTAAAGTACGAGTTTCCACTGAAAACAAGACTTTTGCCTGAAAAACGGACATGCGCCAAAGTAACCGGCCCGTTGGTCCGGCACATGCAACATCACTGGCGACTGCGTCATTCGTGACCAGATTTCAAAGACTCACCCTGAGGAGAAAAAGAGATGCGGAAACAGAAGGGTTTCTCACTGATTGAGCTGCTGATCGTGGTGGCCATCATCCTGATCATTGCAGCTATCGCCATTCCAAACTTGCTGCGCGCCCGCATGGCGGCCAACGAGTCGTCTGCGGCAGCGTCAATTCGTACGATCGCGACTGCGTCGGTGGAGTTTTCGACAGCGTATCCGACCATCGGATTTCCGTCGGCTCTGGCCGTCTTAGGGCCAGCGAATGCGGCCTGCACAGCGGGTCCGGCGAGCACCAATGCTTGCATCATCGACTATGCATTGGCCTCGGCTGACTCCACCGGGCTTGACACTCCGAAGAGCGGTTATCTGTTCGAGTACACGCCGTCCAACCAGGTTGGTACCGCCTACACGTGGTACACGTCTGACGGATGGCCGACCACGGTCAGCACGACTGGTTCGAAGGAATTCTGCGGCAACGAAGATAACGTCGTTCGCTTCAAAGCCCTCACCGGTACGGCTGCAGGCGCGGCGAGCTTGAACAGCCACGCTAACTGTGCTGCCGCCAGCCCGATCGGCAACTAATTCAACACTGGCAAGTACCTGGGGGAGGGTACAAGCCGGGGCAGCGGATGCGAATCCGCTGCCCTTTTACTTTTCACCTGGAGACGCGCAATTCGATTCCCGTTACTTCCGTTACCGCTCGCTTGCAATGCAAGGATCCGACTTTTTTGCTCAAGCTCCATAATCAGACCGACGGAGACATTTAATGTCGAAGGTAGAGCTCGAAGTGAAGCTCACGGCACCCTCCAGCCGGTCTGGAGCCTTTAGTTCCCCCGGCAAGCGAACTCTGGTCTTTTGTCTCTTGTTAGCAGCTGTTACCCTGCTTGTCTACAATCCTGCCAATCATTACGGTTTCATTGATTACGACGACGGCCGGTACGTGTACGAGAATCACCACGTTCAGGCCGGAGTCACCTGGGACACATTCAAATGGGCTTTTACCTCTACGGACCAGGCCAACTGGCACCCGCTAACGTGGTTATCTCATGCTTTGGATTGTCAACTGTTCGGTCTCAAGCCTGCCGGGCACCATCTCACAAATATTCTCCTGCATACTCTGAACGTGCTGTTGCTGTTTCTGCTACTTGCGCGCAGCACTCGTAGGCTTGTCCCAAGTTTATTTGCGGCAGCACTGTTTGCGGTTCATCCTCTGAACGTGGAATCGGTCGTGTGGGTCGCGGAGCGCAAGAATGTACTCAGCACCACTTTCTTCTTGCTCACCCTAGCAGCCTACGGCTGGTACGCGTGCCGGCCTGGATGGAGGCGCTATCTGGCGGTATGCGGTTTGCTGGCTTGCGGACTGGCGTCGAAACCTATGCTGGTGACAGCGCCACTCGCGCTGCTCCTGCTTGACTACTGGCCCTTGGGCAGAATTACAAACTGGAGCACGCCTTCGGAGGCCATCCCCGTCAGGCAGTTTTCTGTTGTGCGGCTTTTGAGCGAGAAACTCCCGCTGCTGTTGTTGGCTGCAGCGAGTTCAGCTATCACTCTTCGGGCCCAACGCAGTGGCGGGGCATTCGGGCTGACTTATCCCCTGGCTGATCGACTGAAAAACGCCATTGGATCGTACGGTGCCTACCTTTGGAAGACGATCTGGCCTGCTCACTTGGCGTTGTTCTACCCGTACAACGCGCATTCAGTCGCGACCTGGAAAGTGGCTTCGTCGGCTCTGTTTCTCGTAGCCGTCAGCTACGCCGTCTGGAGATCCCGCTCCCGCAGATACCTGGTCGTGGGCTGGTTGTGGTTTTTGGGGACACTCATCCCGGTCATTGGAATCGTTCAGGTAGGCAGCCAGTCTATGGCTGACCGCTACGCCTACATTCCCCTGATCGGGATCTTTGTCATGTCGACATGGTTTGTGGCTGACTGGGCCGCGAAACCGTCTTTCCGGTTGCCGAGTTTCGTGATCGCGGGAGTACTGCTCGTGGCGCTGTCCGTCGCGACCTATCGCCAGATTGGGTACTGGAGCGATAGCGTGACGGTGTGGTCGCACACGTTGCAAGTAACGGGCAACAACTGGGTCGCAGACAACAATATGGGCGAAGCGCTGGTGCAACTGAATCGCATCGAGGATGCGTATCCGTATTTCGTGAAATCAGCGCAGGAGGCTCCCATCAACGCGGTGGCGCAATTGAACATTGGGGCATACTTCCAAACGCATGGGCGAGGGCAAGAGGCGATCGCGCAATATCAGCTGGCTTTGCGGCTGCCCGCCGAGCCCACGACGCGCGCCACAGCCTATGCTGACCTGGGGGAAGCGTATTTTGACAGCGGCGATTATGCGAGCTCGCGATCCAACTATGAGCAGGCCCTCCGACTGGATCCCGAGCGAGTCAGCGCCGTACGAGGCATGGGTCGGCTGTTGCAGGAACAAGGACGCTGGGAAGAGGCGGCCCGGTACTTTGCTTTTGCGGTTCAGCTCCAACCGAGCGCCCACGGGTATCTTGAGCTAGCCAAGGCGTTGATCCAAGCGAACCATCCGGACGAGGCGATGCTCGCGTGGCAACATGCTGTCCAAGAACAGCCGAGCTTGGCGAATCTACCAGCACCGCGCACCGCGACGCGGCAACCATGAAGCGCACCCCATTCGCCATCAGCGTTAGAAGGGGCAGCCGTAGAGGTGCATGCTTCCCGCAATGACACTTTTTGTCGTTTTCTTCGGCTGGTCGCGATTCGCAATTCTGACCCGGTAATTCGACACGACGAAGTGTTTGATCTGCTGCAATTTACAGCAGTTACCATCGGGGAAAGCTCGATCTGGCAATGGCGCCTTAACTGCAAGTTGTTTCTGTGATATTCGCGACCTCGGCAAGATGTGATTCGACTCTTCGACTGGAAGGTTTTGCGATGCGCTCAAAGGGATTCTCACTGATTGAGTTGCTGATCGTAGTGGCCATCATCCTGATCCTGGCGGCCATCGCGATTCCGAACCTGTTGCGTGCGCACATGGCCGCCGATGAATCTTCGGCGGCGGCTGGAGTGCGTACGCTCGTTACTGGCATGGTCGCCTACGCTGGCGCGTATCCAGGGGTCGGCTATGCCCCGTCGCTCACGGACTTGGGCCCTTCGGGAGGTAATCCGTGCAGCCCCAGCTCAGCTGGCGCCTGCCTGATCGACGACTCGCTGGCTTCCGGCATTAAAAGCGGGTACAACTTCACGGCTGCGGGCGTCAACCCGGAAGCTGGTTGGTACTCCCAATTCCTCATTACCGCAACACCAGTGAACCTCAATACGAGCGGCGTGAAGGGCTTCTGCGCTATCGATGAACTGGCGGTTCGGTATACGTCGCCTTCGCCCGTTTCGATTCAATACTCAGACTGCCTCACGTACAGCCCGGTTGGCGACTAGACGGTTCGCACCCGATCTGCACGGGCAATGCTCGATCCGCTTTAGACGGGTGCGACAGGTTATGTATTTCATTGCTGTGGCGGTTCCAGGCTGCGACCCCGATGAAATGCAGGCATAATCTCAAAAGCGCAACTCTCGTGACCTGCGTAACATTACCCCCATCCTAATCACGCGCTCTCCTGTTTATAATTTTGTCAGGGAAACTCTTCTGCATGAATCGAGCCATGCCCGCGATTGAAATTCTCGGCCTTGAGAAAATCTACAAGGTCGGTTTCTGGCGCAAGCGTCCGAAACGCGCTCTTGAGCCGCTCCACTTAACGGTGGAGGAAGGTGAGATTTTCGGCTTTCTCGGTCCCAACGGAGCTGGGAAGACGACAACCCTGAAACTGCTGATGGGACTCGTGTTTCCTACCGCCGGAAGCGCGCGGATTCTGGGACACGACTGGACCGATCCCGAGGTTAAGGCGCAGATCGGTTTCCTTCCCGAACAGCCGTATTTCTACGATTACCTGACCGCTGGCGAACTGCTTGACTACTATGGACAACTCTCCGGTGTTTCCGCCGCAGACCGCAAGCGGCGTATTCCCGAAGTTCTCGCGCGCGTCGGTCTGAGCGACATCAAAGGAGTCCAGCTTCGCAAATTCTCGAAGGGAATGCTGCAGCGCGCCGGCATTGCACAGGCCATTCTGCATAATCCCAAGCTCGTGTTTTTCGATGAGCCCATGTCCGGCCTGGATCCCATCGGGCGGCGCGAAGTGCGCGACCTGATGGAGCAACTGAAGCAGGAAGGAAAAACGGTCTTCTTTTCGACTCACATTCTCTCCGATGCTGAATCGCTGTGCGACCGCGTGGCCATCATTCATCGGGGCGTATTACGTGGCGTGGGAGCCGTGGAAGACTTGACCTCAACGGTGCAAGGAAAAGTGGAAGTGGTCTGGCAGGGCACGCAGATTCCCGCCTCGATGAAAAACTTGAGCAGCGATTGTCACGTAACCGGCGACTGCGTCCGCGCCGTCATTAGCGAAAGCCAGCAGGATCTGGCAATCGATGCGCTGCGCCGCGAACGCCTGCGCCTGATCGCGATTACTCCACTGCGGACCTCGCTTGAGACTTATTTCATGGAAAAGCTCCAGCACGCCGAAAAGCCGATGGAAACGGCCGTGGGAACCAACGCATGAGTGCTCGAATCTATTACATCGCGCGTAATACTTTCCGCGAAGCGGTACGCGACCGCGTCCTTTATAACCTGATCGCGTTTGCCTTACTGCTCTCAGGAGCGGCAATCCTTGTCGGCGAGATCTCGATTGAGATCGAGCGGCTGGTCGTCGTCGATCTGGGGCTTTCTGCCCTGACTCTGTTCGGCGTGGTAATCGCGATCTTCATCGGTATCGGACTAGTTTCGAAGGAGATCGAAAAGCGCACGTTGTATACGGTTCTGTCGCGGCCCGTGCGTCGCTGGGAATTCATTGTGGGCAAGTTTTGCGGACTTGCCGGCACGCTGATCGTGAACGCATCCTGCATGGCCATCGGAGTGTTCGGAGCGCTTCTGTACGTTGGCCACAAGTTCGGCCGGCCTGACGCATGGATCTTTGTCGCGCTATACTTCATCATTTTGGAATTCCTCATCATCTGCTCGCTGTCTTTGTTTTTCTCATCGTTTTCTTCTCCGCTGCTCTCCGCTGTATTTGCGTTCTCGCTGTTCGTGGCAGGCAGTTTTTCTGCCGACCTCCGCGGATTTGCCTCGCTCGCCCACGGCGTTACACGGTGGTTCGCAATGGGTGCGGCGTACGTGATTCCGAATTTTTCCACGCTCAACGTCATCAGCAATGTCGCGCACCAGCAACCGCTTGGGATGCACCTGGTCGTGCAGAATACGTTCTATGCGCTTTTCTATACGACGGCGGTCATGAGCGGGGCGGTTCTGATCTTCGAGCGCAGGAACCTGAAATGACCAGCCGGAGCGTTACAACCGTCGTTGCTTCCGCGTGTCTGGTGGTTTCTATGACTGCTTCGGTGCTTCTGTTGCATCGCATCGACCGGCTGCATCCCAGGGCGACGCTGGAAGATGTGCTGTATGTGAGTTCGCCAAAGATCGTGAAGCGAGCCAGTTTGGGGTTCGACGGACTGATGGCTTGCATTTATTGGACGCGCACGGTTCAGTATTTCGGCAGCCGCCACATGGAGCGAGCGGCAAGTTTCAACGAACTGGCGCCGCTGCTCGAGATCACGACCGCTCTCGATCCCAACCTGCTGCCGGCTTACCAGTTCGGCGCAAGTTTCCTCGCGCCGCCACCGCCGAATGGAGCCGGCGATCCGGAACGCGCGGTTCAATTGATGAAGTTCGGCATCGCGCATAATCCCGATGACTGGCATCTTTATTACGACCTCGGCTTTGTTTACTACATGGAGCTGAAGGATTACAAAGATGCCGCCGAAGCCTTTGAACGCGGCTCGCAGCTTCCCGATGCGCATCCCTTTCTGAAGATTCTTGCCGGCCGCCTAGCGGAACAGTCGGGGGATTTTACGACGGCCCGTATGCTGTGGACCGCAACTTATGAGAGCAGCCATGAAACAAACATCCGGCAGAATGCTCGGGAACACTTGAAAGACCTGAAAGTCGATGAAGACGTGACCAATCTGCAGGCGGCCGTGACCCGTTTCGGCCAGCGCAACGGACGGCTGCCCGCCAGCATGGAGGAACTCGCCGCGGCCGAGCATCTGCCCGGCGTTCCCGTCGATCCCGACGGTAAGCCGTATAAACTCGATGCCGACGGCCGGGTGCTTGTGCAGAATCCCGACAGTTTTCCTTTCATTACGCAAGGCTTTCCTCCCGGGTATAAAGCGGGTCCGCCTAAGTTCCAATAAAATCCCTGGAAGCTCGCGTATGCTCGGGTTGGATATGCAGCTGTACGTCTGCATTGTTTACGAGCGATTCGTTTTTGTGGATTCCAGGCTCACAATCCGGCGCGCTGTTCGTGATTACTGGAAGCGGGAAGCAAAGCGTGCCGGGTGGTTCCTCGCGAGCGGTTCTCTGCTGGGAAAACTTTGGGAGTTTCTGCGCGACTCCACTCCATCGCGCCTGCGCCAACGCTACGGAGACGCCGACTACGATTGGGACCATCGTGTGAACACGACCGGCGCCGCAGTCGGTTGGCGCGACCGCCTGCTCGGAGTTCTGCATTCGCCGTATCAGCCGACAGAGCCGGGCCTATTTCACGAAATTATCGACGAGCTGAGGCGGCGCACGGGCGCCGATCTTTCTCATTTCATTTTCCTCGATCCAGGTTCGGGAAAAGGACGCACTCTGCTGATGGCTGCGGATTATCCATTTCAGAAGATCATTGGCGTGGAACTTCTGCCTTCCCTGCACGAGATTGCGCGAGAGAACTTGCAGCGGTACCGCAGCGAATCGCGGAAATGCTTCGCGCTTGAAAGCATTTGTGCGGATGCAACAAGTTTTCCCTTGCCTGAGAACCCGCTGGTGATTTACCTGTTCAATCCATTTCCCGAACCCGGATTGCGGCAGTTGTGCGCTAATCTCGGGCGATCGCTGCGCCAGCATCCGCGAGCCGTGTATGTGACGTATCACAATCCTGTGCTCGAATATGTGCTACTCGAAAGCAGCTTTCTGCGCAAAATCGCAGGCACGCATCAATATTCGATCTTCGCGGCAACGCAGGTCTAACTATTCGGCAGGCGGCGAGTGGCTCAATCTAGATTCCGATCCCGAGCGCAGATTTCAAGCGAAGCAAGGGACATCGCGCGCAGCATCCCGTGCACGTCCCCGCGAACCCCCCAGGTGAGCCAGCATCCGGAGACAGCCGCACCAACCTTCCTGTAAAATCAAATGCGAAGGAAGAGACCAAGACGCAGCCAGAATCTTCCCGAGTGGACGCGTTCATCTGCAAGATCCCATCCACAAGCATCCGCTGAGAGAGTCGCGGACCGCGCTGCGCAAATTTTGAAGCGATCAGGAGATCAGTCATGGCAGTAGGCGCCAAAATTGCTAAAACCGCCGACCGCAAGAAGGTCATGGACACCACCAAGAGCACGGATTGCCCCAAGTGCGGCAAGCCCACCCGCATCGTGAAGCGCGTGAAGGACCGCGAACGCGGCGTTCCCGGCGGAATCTACATCTCATGCTCGGGCTGCGAGTTTTTCGAGAAGCTGTGATCCCCAGGTCAACCTGCACTCTCGGATTTCAGCAACATGCAGGTGACATCGTCGTGCTGAGGGGTATTGCCGACAAACAAATCGACTGAAGCCATCAAACGCTTCAGGAATTCGGCGGGCGTGAGGGACTTTGCCGATTCCAGTTCTGTGAGCACGCGTACTTCTCCGTATTCATCCTGCCGCGCGTTTTGGGCTTCGACTAATCCGTCAGTGAAGATCACAAGCCAGTCGCCGGGTGCGAGCGTCACGGTGGCGGAGTCATATTTTGTATCCGGCAAAATGCCAAAAGGCAGGCCGCCGACGTCGAGACGCTCGATCTGTCCGCTGGCGCGGCGCAGGATGGGATTGTTGTGACCGGCATTGATGTAATGAAACGTGCGGTGCACGGTATCGTATTCGGCCAGAAAAGCGGTCGTGAAGCGTAGCCCTCCCTGGCTGTTGCCACAGGCGTAGCGGTTCATATTGGCGGCGAGTTCGGGAAGAGCCACCTGCGCAGACGAAAGCGTTTTCAAGCTCGCCTGGAACGTCGCCATGAGCATCGCGGCTGGAATGCTTTTCCCCGCGACATCAGCCACCGCGAAAACCACGCGGTTTTCTTCATTCGTTTTTCCAGGACGTGGAAAGACATCGTAATAGTCGCCGGCAACCGTGTTCGCCGGGCGCGTGACGTAAGCGACCGCTAACCCGGGGATTTGCGGCGGAGCGCCGGGCAACAGCCAGGTCTGGATTTCTTTCGCGATCTGCAGGTCGCGCTTCATCACCACACGGTCGGCGATTTCCAGCATCAGCAGAATGAATAAGAGAACTCCGCCCCAGAAGTGCGAGTCGAATTCTCCGGCGTAAACTTTGCCGCCTTCGCCGTTATAAGTGAAGCTGCTCGACGGGATGATCAATAGAATCAGCGCCAGCAGGAGAAGAACGCGGCGCGCCGGCGAAAGCTTTTCCATCACCGCCCAGAAGAATTCCTTGACCACCTGCAGCCGGTGCCCGCCGCGCGTAAGACCCTCAGGAGTGCGCGCTTCGACATCTTTCGAATAGAGCCGATAGCTCGCGCGTGCTTCGGATTCAAATTGCGACCAGAGTTGGCTGAGCGCCAAGCCTTCGGTGACGCGATGCCAGAAACGACGCAGGCGCAGGCCGAACGTATTCGGCTGAGCGGGATGGGGTGGTGGCGGGAAACCGGTCGCCATGGCGTTCACATGGGATTATAGATGGTCCGCAGCCGGGTTGCGGCGACGGTTCGGTCGCAACCGCTGGTTTCGCCGAGCGAGAATTAAATGGGTGCCCCACTTCTCGCGTTTTTCGAGAAGTGGGATGGCCGAAACAGTGAGCCTTCGCGCAGCCAGCGAGTGTCGAATTAGGGTCTAGCGTGTAACGCTCAGAACAGCTTCATTTGTTCCTCGAACCCTTGCACAGGCCATTGATTCGCATATTTCGGATGATTGCGGCGCGGGTCCGGGACGAGATTGTATTTTTCGCGCAGGCGCCGGACGAGTTGGGACAAACGTTTTCCGTAGGAAGCCGGTAGGAAAGCCCGGTCTCGGTAACGCTCGCGATAATTCGCGACCAGATGGGGGAAGTTCTGCTCGAGAAATGGAACAAACACGGCTGAGGAACAAGGCTTGAGAAAAAGTGGATTGGCAAAAAGATGATCGGCTCCCGCTTCGGCGGCGGCGCGAATCACTGCTTCAAGAGCCTGCGGAGCGTCGGTAATGCCTGGGATCACGGGACAACAACTCACACCCACGCGCAATCCGGCTCGGCGCAATACGCGAACCGCTTCCAGCCGGAGATCGGGGCGCGGAGCACGAGGCTCCAGAATTCGCGCGAGATTTGTATCGAGAGTTGTGATGGTTATGTGGATTGAGAGCTTATTGCAACGATCAATCTGCCGCAAAAAGTCGAGATCCCGCACCACAAGATTGGACTTGGTCACGATGCCCAGCTCAAATCCGCGATGGCGCGAGAATTCCTCGAGAATAGCTCGGGTCACCTCGTAGCGCCGCTCGGCGGGCTGGTAGGGATCTGTCGCAGTGCCCAGCGCGATCGGTTCGCCGAGCTTGACGCGGCGCAGATCGCGACGCAGAAGATCAGCGGCATGCTGCTTGACGTAGATTTTCTGCTCGAACTCCGAGGCATCGCGCATTTCCATGAATTCGTGCGTATAGCGCGCGTAACAATAGCGGCATCCGAATTCGCAGCCACGGTAGGGATTGATAGTCCAGGTAAAGGGCAGCGCGCGACGGCTGACACAGCGGTTCAGCAGCGATTTCGCCGAGATCGTGAAGTACTCGACATCATGGCCTTCGCGGAGGGACTCGCCTTCCGCAGCCAGGCGCGCGATGCCGACAAGTTGAGGCTTATCGCAAGAGGGAAGCAAGGGCAAAGCAGACATGGCCGTATTCGCCTTTTGTTCGCTAAGAATAGCTCGGCTTTACAGCTCCCGTCAAGCCGAAAACGGGGTGAGAACAAACGCGGGAGGGAATATGCACCCCTGAGCCCCTGGGACCGTCCCCGCGCGCCCGTGCGTGCGAGAGCAAGCGCGCGAGCGTTCGCGAGAGGAAGTGCCGGACGTTCCTATTCGGGATATTTTAGCTATCTCGTTCTATCTCGCGAGGGATCTCAAATTCATGGTCGAAAGCAGAGCGAGAAACTGTCCATACGAGGTGAGAAGTGAGTTTTAGATCGCGGCGCTAACACTCTGGCGAGCCGTTTGAAATCGTATCTCAGTACCACTCGACCTGGTTACGGCAACCAACAAATCTTGCCGGCTTCTACTTTGCCGTATCCCTAAAAGCCGGGAATGCCACGATCGAACTCCAGAATCAAAGATATTCCTTGTGGTGATTCAAATCACAGCCCGGGAGCATGCCTGGATGCTACCGTCCAAGGCCAGGCACGGTGACAGGTTTTGAGAATCGAGGCAATGAAGTTTCTTCGGTCGAGAATCCTGACGGCTGCAATTCTCGGCATTGGCGCGCTTTTCCTCCTGGCTGCCCGCATGCAAAGGCCCAGTGTCGAACCTGGATCTGAAGCGAGTGGCCTGGCGGCGATCACCGTTGACTATCCTCTTGAGGGCTCCATTTTTCCGCCGGAAATTACTCCTCCTACTTTCCTGTGGCGTGACGACAGCCCCTCCGCGAAACGATGGTTGATCGAAGTGACCTTCGCTGAACCCGCGACCGGAATTCGTGTCGAAGCAACTGGATATGCTCCGGAGCTGAGCGAGATTGATCCAAAGGCGGGCTCGGGAAAAGGCATAGCGGAAATCACGCCGCGAGAGCTAGCGACGCGTTCATGGAGGCCGGACGCGGCCACATGGGCGACGATTAAGAGGCGATCTCTGAAACCGGCGACTATCACGATCACTGGATTTGCTGAGGGCCGCGATCTGCCCGTCTCGCGGGGCACCGTCACCATCTCCACATCACGCGACCCGGTCGGAGCTCCCATTTTCTATCGCGACGTGCCTTTGATGGTGTCGCCCCGAACCGAAAACGGCGTTATCCAGCCGCTGCCGCGCTCGGCTATTCCTCTTATTAAATGGAAGCTGCGCGACATCGCCGAGCCGGAGAGCCGCACTGTGATGGAGAAGGTCTATACCTGCGCGAACTGTCACTCATTTTCCCGCGACGGAAAAACGATGGGAATCGACGTCGATGGCCCACATAACGAC
>Ga0335073_10011501_pt1 | contig 12432 bp, 10 predicted proteins | sample Lox_Sample_22_FD_207093 | JGI IMG/M metagenome (GOLD analysis project Ga0335073, IMG submission 207093) | Soil microbial communities from Loxahatchee National Wildlife Refuge, Florida, United States - Lox_Sample_2.2 | ecosystem: Environmental > Terrestrial > Soil > Wetlands | place: USA...
ACCCGCAGACGCCGCCGCAAAACCCTCACCGTGCTCACGGCCGCGCCTCCCTGACCTGGCCCGCAGCCCCCCCGCACCCACGCCACCAGCACGAACGCGAACACCACGACAGCGCGACCACGCCCGGACACCGCAAAAACCAGGCCGGAACAGCAAAAAGGGCGCCTCCGGCGCCCTTCCAGCCACACCAGCCCGGAATGTCAGACCCAAACGTGAAACTAGACCCACACGAAACGTGAAGACCTCACTAGAGCCGGTGAGCGGATTCGAACCGCTGACCTGCCGCTTACAAGGCGCAATCGAGCCGTCGTGGACCGTCGCTGACCGTCGCATGATAAGCCGTCTGCCTGCACCGATCGTCGCGGGGCGTCGGCCTACGTCGGTCACCGCCTGCCTGCGTCGGCTCCCCTTATGGCTCCCTGCATCCGGCGTTCCGGCCGTCAGTGGGTTACATATGTCTGGCTTCGCCGATACGTCGTCGAACAGCCGACCCTCACGCAGCTGTCACCCGTGCCTGGCTAATGCGCTGCCGCCGACTGGCCCGCGACTGCGAGCGCACCACCGCGAACTCCGGGGTCATGATCTACTGGGCCACCGTCATCATCATGACAAGGGCCGACCGATCCTTCACACCAGGGCAGCGACGACTGCGGCAGGGCAGGACTGGCCGGCGTCTTGCCCCCCGGCCGCGCCGGGTCGCGTCCCACCTCGCAGTGGTAGCCACGCCGGTCGGCGCCATGGCACGGCGCGGTGCTGGTTCAGGGGGCAGACCCATCCGAACGCATGCGCGGGGACAGGTAGTGGGTCGCACCGGTCTTCGTATATCTCGCGATCATCAGCCCAGGTGCCATCGGCGCCAGTCTTCCCGCGCCTACGTCCGGAGACACTCTTCTGACTGTGCTGTTGGCGATGTCCGGTGGGCTGATCAGGAGGGCCGATCGATGATGGGCACTGTCGTTTTTAGGGGTGTGCCGAACCAGCTCCAGAGCGCTTCTCGCAGTGCGGTTGCGGCGGTGCCGGCGGGCTCGCCGGTGGTCGCGGCCCAAGCGATGTGAGCGTCTGGGCGGATCAGCAGGGCATCGGCGGGCCGATGATCGGTTCCGGCAGTGTGGATGTCGATGCGATGCTGCCAGTCCCGGGCGGTCTCGCGAATCTCTGGGCGGTCAGCGAGGTCGAGGAGGATGGGCCGTGCGGTGTGCATGAGTTTCGCGACGCTGGTGGTGCCCTGTCCGCTGTGCAAGGTGAGGTCGGGTGCGAAGGTACCGGTCAGGGCCTGCTGGCTGGGGGCGGCCATCGGGTAGCGGATGTCGGTGCCGGCGATAAGCCCTCCTATACGACGCAATGGCTGCTCGTCGGCGAGTAGCTCCAGGAAGAGTTCCCGAAGGGCTTGCGCAGCTGGGTCCTGTCCGCGCCGCAGTGCCACCTGTGCCTGGGTCTGCAGCAAGGCACGTGCCCCGGCGAAGTGGCGCTCGTCGTGATACGAGTCCAGCAGGCCAGCCGGCGCCCAGCTATCGATGACGGCGGCCAGCTTCCAGGCCAGGTTGACCGAGTCGAGCATGCCGACGCTGAGGCCGATGCCCGTGGCGGGAAACTGATGAGCCGCATCGCCGGCCAGCAGGATCCGCCCATCGCGGTACCGTTCGGCCTGCCGGGCCTGGAACTGGTAGCGCGAAAGCCGGGTCGCTTCTCCCAAGGGCAGGTCCGCGCCGAGCACGCGGCGGATGCTGTCCTGGAGCTCGGTCAGGGTCATCGGCGCGTCATCGGATTCGGCGGGCTCGTCTTCGGTTGTCTGGATAAGCAGACCCCCAGCGGTGAGCTGCCCGAAGGCGAACACACCGCGGGGTGTCTGGGTGAAGCCCGGGCGAATCTGGCCCAGCCCGGGGACGTCGAGGGCGCCGTCGCCCGGCTGAGTCACCGAATCGGGCACGGTGACCTGGCCCAGCCGGTTGACCTCTGGGTAGGTGGTGCCGGGGAACGAGATCCCGGCTGTGTCGCGGACCCGGCTGTGCGCGCCATCGCAGCCCACTAGGTACCGGGCGGTCACGCGGTAGGGTTCTTTCGGGCCGCGCACGTCCGCGGTCACCGTGGTGTCGTCCTGGCTGACCCCGGCCACCTCGTGTCCGCGGCGTATGCCGGTGCCGAGCTCGCAAGCGCGTTCGCCGAGCAGCCGTTCGAGCCGCGGTTGCGGGAGGGGCACCGCCCATAGCGGTGGATCCGCCAGGTGTGAGAAGTCCAGTTGCATACCGCCGAACGGGGCTCCAGGGGCCGGGTGGACGGGGCGGCCGCTGGCCGCTTCGACCCGGTCCAGCAGGCCCCGGTAGCGCAGCAGTTCCACGATCTGCCCATTGAGACCGTTGGCCTTCGGGGTCTCTCGCAGCCGCGGCTGCCGCTCCAGTACCAGCGGCCGGACTCCGGCCAGGCACAGTTCGCCGGCCAGCATCAGGCCGGCCGGGCCGGCGCCCACGATGATCACGTCGGCGTCCATCACTGGCCGCTCCCCGCGCAGTCTTTCGTCGCATCTCCGCGCAACTCAGTCGCCGGCAACAACACACGCACTTCGCTGCTCCCATTTCCGCAGGTGCTGGCCTCGCCCAGCTCGTATGCGGCACGAGGGCGCTCGTGTGTGGCCGCCCGTTGGCCTGCGGCCAGGCGGGGGTCGTCGTAACTGAGCGTCCCGCTGGCCGCAGGCCCTGGCCGCGTGGACGGCGCGCGACGCCGGGCCCGGCTTGCCTGGTGGGCTAGGCGTCTATCCTCTGCTTTCATACGTATCTCCCTGATATGGTCGGCTGCGAGTTGTCCCATGATGGCTGGATGCATGAATCTCCTCCTGGTTTTTCCTGCCGGACGGTGACGTGCGATGGTCAATCTGCGTCGAGGTGGCGTACCGAGATCAGGAACAGCCCGAGGTCGCGTGCCTTGACCAGCAACCCGTGCAGGGCGGCTGATCAGCGACCGGGCCTGAGATGACGGTTTCCTCGCCGTCGCTGGTCACTTGGAGGTCCCCGAACCAGGCGGTCCACCGACGGTCGAGGATGCCCCTGACCCGGATCCCATAGCGCGAGTTCAAGCCCTTGTACCGTCTTTCGTTTGGGTCCGTGGATCTGCACGCTAATGAACGCGGGACGGGATCGGCGTCACCCGAAGGTGGCCCATGCGGGTGGAATCTTTTGGCGACGGCGACGGCACGATGGTGCCGCCCGGATCGGCCCCGTCACCCGCGCCCGAGCTCGGCCTGATTCCCTGACGATGAGCGATACTGCCCGGGCGCTCTCACCTGAACAGGCGCACGCACCAGCGTCGTTCGGGAAAGATCCTTTAATCCCGAACGGGCTCCGTGCTACGGCTCTCCCCCTGCGGGCGCCTCGCGAGCATCTCGCGCACGTCGGCGCCTTGGTGCTGCCTGCGGAGGTTCCACGGGCATGTCCACTTCCGGGTGACGGCCGACGCGGGCGCCCCTCGTCCGGCTGACCGGCCACGGGCCGGACTCGGTGCCGGACCAGGCCCTGACCCCTGCGCGGCCAGATCTTGCCGGGCACGCTGGGAAAGGGGTCCCGGGATCAGTTACGCGATGGCGGGACCCGGCCAGCAATTATGACTTCACTCGCCCTGTTCTTCCGGGCGGCCGGCCGCGTGGCCTTTTCTCGGTGATGATCGCGCCGCGGGCGAGGATCTCACCGCCCCAGACCCCGTGGGGTTCACCTCGTTCCACCGCACCTGACAGGCACGCCCGGCGCACCGGGCAGGGCTGGCAGTATGCCTTGGCGAGCTGCAGGTCGGCTGGCAGGTCCGAGAACCATAGCTGGGGGTTCTCGCGGTGGCACGGCAGCGGGTCTGCCAGTGCCGTTGCCTGGGTGGTCAGCAAGATCAGGGAGCTGGCCATGACATGCTACCGCCCGGGACCGGCGCGGTGGGGTTGTGGCTGCCGGACCGCACCCGGCCGGCACGTCTGTTGCGACGGGCGATCCGGTGGGCGTGCACGATGTCCGGGTCGCGCGGGTCGATGGCCAGCGGCTCTTGCCGCCCGCCGGCCGATCCGCGATGGCGCTTGGCCTTCTGGATCTGTTGCATGTGAGGCCTCCTATCCGGTAGGACCGGCCGCTAGCGTTAATGTCATCGACGCTGGCCAGGTCTGCGTGCCGAAGGTAACCAAGGCCCGGCGCGCGGCGCGTCACTCGAAAGTGGCCATGCCAGGTGGAATCCTCCGCAGCGGCGATGGCACGGAAGTGCCGTCCGTATTCGCGCTCGTCGTGCGTGGTTGCTGGCGGAAATACCGGGCAGGGTGGGGGGCATGGTTCAGCCGCCCTCCGCGGCCCCATCGGAGGTGGCCTCCGAACGAGATGTCTTGCTGGCCACCAAGCTGCATGTGCCCAGGCCGCGCCCGGACCTGGTACCGCGCCCGCAGTTGGCGGAACGCCTCGACGAGGGCCTGGCACGCGGGCTGATGCTGGTCTGCGCCCCAGCGGGGTACGGCAAGACGGTCCTGCTAGCCGACTGGGCGCGGCGTGGTCAGCAGCCGGTGGCGTGGCTGTCACTCGACGTCGGCGATAACGACCCGGCGCGGTTCTGGCGCCACGGTGTGGCCGCGCTCGACCAGTGTCGGCCGGGGCTCGCCGAACGGGTAGGCCCGCTGCTCGGGCCGCCCGCGCCTTCGTCGTACGAGGGACTGGTGACCGCGCTGATCAACGAACTGGCCGCCGGGCCGGACGCGGACCGGGCGCTGCTGGTGCTCGACGACTACCACCTGATTGACTCCGCGGCCGTGCACGCCTCGCTCGGCTTCTTGATCGAGCACCGGCCACCGGGGCTGCACCTAGTGCTGGCCAGCCGCAGCGACCCGCCGCTGGCGCTAGCCCGGCTGCGGGGCCGCGACCAGCTGGCCGAGCTGCGCGCCGCGGAACTGCGGTTCACCGCGGACGAGGCGGCGGCGCTGCTGCGGCAGGGAGCGGCCGAATCCTGCGTGGCCCTGCCGGAAACGGCGGTGGCGGCGCTAGCCGCCCGCACCGAGGGATGGGCCGCCGGGCTGCAGCTGGCGGCCTTGTCGCTACGCGGGCAGCCCGATGCCGCTGGGTTCGTAGCGGCGTTCACCGGCAGCCACCGCTTCATCCTGGACTTCCTGGCCGAGGAGGTGCTTGAGCAGCAAAGCGACCAGGTGCGCACCTTCCTCCTGGAGACCTCGGTGCTGGAGCGGCTGTCGGGGGAGCTCTGTGATGCGGTCACCGGCCGTCCTGGCAGTCAGGCGCTGCTGGAGCAGGTCGAACGGGCGGGGTTGTTCGTGGTGCCGCTGGATGAGGTGCGCGGCTGGTGGCGCTACCATCATCTGTTCGCCGACTTGCTCCGCGCCCGCTTGCAGCAGGAGCAGCCCGGCCGGGCGGCGTTGCTGCACCGGAACGCGGCGGCCTGGCATGACGACCACGAAATGGCCGATGACGCGATACGGCACGCGGTGGCCGCCGGGGAGATGGCCTGGGCCGCGCGGCTGATCGAGCAGCACTTCGACGAACGGTTCTACCTGCGCGGCGAAGGGGTCACGGTTCAGCGGTGGCTTTCGGCGTTGCCAGGTGACCTGGTGCGGACCCGCCCCCGATTGCTGCTGGCGCAGGCTCTTCTGGCCTTCTACAGCGGCCGCACGGAGACGGAGGAGCCGCTGCTCGACGCGGCCGAGCTGGCGTACGCGAGTGCGGCCGGGGAGCCGTTCGAGCCTACCGTCGGCCGGGCCGGCAGCATGCTGGTGAATGTCCCGGCGCTGATCGCGATCCGTCGTGGCTTGCTCGCCCAGCTCCGCGGTGACGCCGAAGATACGGCGGCGTTCGCCTCGCGGGCCCTGGCCGAGAGCAAGGAAGGCGAGTGGCTGCTGAGCTCCACCGCTCGGAGATCCCTGGCCGTGGCCGAGTGGCTCCGTGGCCGGCTCACGGAAGCCGAGCACGTCTTCGCGGCCAGCATTGCCGGGTGGCAGGCGGCCGGCCAGCCCGCTTTGACCGTATGGCACCGTTACCAGCTCGGCCAGGTCCAGCGGGCCCTGGGCTGCCTGGACGCGGCCATCCAGACGTACGAGCAGGCTCTGAGCGTCGCGGCCGTGCCCGGCCGGCCACCAGCGCCGACCGTCGGCCTCGTGTATGTGGGCCTGGCCGAAGTGGCCTACCAGCGAAACGAGCTCGACAGCGCCCTCCGGTATGTCACCGAGGGCATCGCGCTAGAACGCCAGTTCCTCCCCGGGACATCGCCGGTCGCAGGCCTGGTGCTGCTGGCGTGGATACGGCAGGCCGTCGGCGATCCTGCGGGAGCGCTGGAAGCGATAGGTGAAGTCGAGCATGGCTCGCCGACCACGGCTGGGGTGCTCAACCCGGCCCCGGCGCAACGAGCGCGGCTGCTGCTGGCCCAAGGTGACGTGACCGCGGCCGCGCGGTGGACGCAGGAGACCGGCCTGCACGCCGAAGACGAGCCGCGCTACCCGCGCGAGCCGGGATACCTGGTACTGGCCCGGGTGCTGCTGGCCCAGCAGCGGCCCGCCGAGGCGCTCGCGCTGCTGGACCGGCTGCACGCCGCGGCGGTCGCCCAGCACCGGGTCGGCAGCGTGATCGAGGCCGGGGCGCTGCGGGCGCTGGCGCTGGCCGCCCGCGGCCAGGACGCCGCCGCGGTGAACGCCCTCGCCGACGTGCTCACGCTGGCCTGCCCGCAGGGCTACGTCCGGGTCTTCGCCGACGAGGGACCGCCGATGGCCGCGCTGCTGACCCGGCTGATCGCGGCCCAGCGGGTCGGCCAGGCCGCCGCCGCGGTCCCGCTCGGCTGCCTGGCCCGGCTCCAGCGCGCCTTTGACGTCGGACTTACTAGGCCGGGCCCCCGGTCCGGCACGGCCCCCACGGCGGTGCCGGGCCTGGTCGAGCAGCTGACCAACCGTGAGCTGGAGGTGCTGGAGATGCTGGCGGCAGGCAGGTCGAACCAGGCCATCGCGGACCAGCTCGTGGTCACCCTCGATACCGTCAAGAAGCACGTCAGCCACGTCCTGGGCAAGCTCGGCGCGGCCAACCGCACCGAGGCCGTCACCCGCGCACGCGAGCTCAGCCTGATCCCCTGACCGCGGCCAGATACAGAGGGGTTCGTTCGTCGCGGGCCCTCCGCGCGTCGCCGGCATGTTCGAGCTGCAGCCTTGCGCCGAGGATGCCACCCGCCATGTCCACTTTTGGGTGACGCCCGCTGCGGCACCGCCTCATAACGTCGGGGTGTTCGGCTACCCGAGATGGAGCACACGAGGTTGATCTTCGTCGTGAGGGTTGAAGGTGCTATCGGCGCCTGGCTCGCTGCGCAGCTCATTGATCACGATCACCAGGTGATCGGAACTCATTCTCCGCCCTCCCGCGGTGGTGGTCAGCGAGCTGCCGTTCCTCGTGGGGTATTTTCTGATCGCCTTGACCGTGCTCGTGTTCGCCGACGGGGACCTCGGCTCCCCGGCCGGCGCGCCGGTCTTGCTGCACTTCCACGGCGGCGGCTTCTACTCCGGCAACAAGGCCCGCGAAGCCCGGCCGCTGATCCGGCACCTGACCAGCCGGCGCGGTTTTGTCTGCGTGAGCGCGAACTACCGGCTGCAGCCGCACGTAACACTCGCCGACCAGGCAGCCGACGTGCGCGGCGCGATCGCCTGGGTACGGGCTCATGCCGCCGGGTTCGGCGCCGACCCCGGCACGCTGTTCCTGGCCGGCAGCTCGGCCGGGGCGAACCTGGCGATCCGGGCGGTGTGCGACGGCGAGACCGGCATCGCGGGACTGATCTGCCGCTACGGCTACTACGGCGACCTCACGCCGCGCGGCAATCTGCCGCCCATGCTCATCGTGCACGGCGAGAAAGACCTGATACCAGCGGCGGATGTACGGGCCTTCGTGGAGCGGGCACGCGCGGTGTCGAACAACCCGGTCAGCTACGCCGAACTGCCCGGTGCGCACCACAACTTTGACCTGTACGAGTCCATCCGGTCCGCCGCAATCAGCAAGGCAGTGGAGCAGTTCACCGCGAGGGCCAGCACTCTCTCCGACGCAGATCATCAGGCCCGGCAGCCCACCTAAGACTCATGACCGCCGCTGGCCGACGCCATCAGCCGAGAAAACCGCCAGTGCCCGCGTGAACCATGCGGGACCGTCGAGCCAGGACCCAGAACACGAGAACTGTCCTGGGAAGACCTGCCCGCAGGCCGCTGGCCTTCGCATCAAGAAGCTAAAGGAGACAGGTATGTCCACGGCACGACCCGCTCCGGCATCGAAGACCGCAAACCGGCAGAACACACGGAGGTTCCCATGTCCGCATCAGCATCAGCACCCGGGCGGTCCCGGGCGCAGCGCGGGAATGTACTGATTTCCGGCGCAGGGCCGACCGGCCTGACACTCGCGTACTGGCTGTCCAGGCGCGGCTTCTGCCCAACCGTGGTCGAACGGGCACCCGCACCGCGCGACGGGGGCCAGGCGGTCGACATCCGCGGCGCGGCGATCGACGTCGCCAGGCGAGCTGGAATCCTGGGCGCGCTGCGGCAGGCACGCACGCGCACCCGCGGGATGACGTACGTCAGCGCCACCGGGAAGCATCTGGCCAGCATGAACGCGGCCTTCGGCGTGGTCGACGCCGCCGATGTGGAGATCGTGCGCGGCGACCTTGTGGGCATCTTGCATGAGGCCGCCCGGAGCGGCGCCGAGTACATCTTCGGTGATTCGGTCACCGGGGTGGCCGAGGTGCCCGGAGCCGTCGAGGTCACCTTCGAACGGGCCGCACCGCGCAGCTTCGATCTGGTGATCGGCGCCGACGGGCTGCACTCCAAGGTCCGGGCCGTCGCCTTCGGCCCGGAGTCACAGTTCGCCCGGCACCTGGGCATGTACCTGTCGGTCTTCACCGTCCCCAACGACCTGGGACTCGATCACTGGCAGCTGATTCACGTCGCCCCTGGCAAGTCGGTCACGGTCACCAGCGCCAGGGGCAACGCCGAGGCGCGGGCCATCTTCTTCTTCGCCTCCCCGCCCCTCGATTACGACCACCGCGACATCGGCCAGCAGCAGGAGCTGCTCCAAGCCGCGTTCGCCGGGCAGGGCTGGGAGATCCCGCGGCTGCTCGCGGCCATGCGCGACGCCCCCGGCTTCTACTTCGATTCCGTCAGCCAGGTCCGCATGGACAACTGGTCAGCCGGCCGGGTGACGCTGGCCGGCGACGCCGGCTACTGCCCTTCGCCGCTGTCGGGCCAGGGCACCAGCCTCGCGCTGGTCGGGGCCTACGTCCTGGCCGCGGAACTGCAGAACGCCGACGGCGACCACGGCGCCGCATTCGCCGGCTACCAGCACCGGATGCAGGACTTCGTGGCCCGTAACCAGCAGATCGCGATCGGGAACACCAAGCGGTTCATCCCGGCGACGCGCCGGCAGATCTGGCTGCAGAACCAGGCCATCAGGACACTGCCCTACCTCCCCGGCAAGAAGATCGTCCTCGACATGGCCACCAAGGGCGTCCGGGAGGCAGCCAACGCCATCGCGCTGGAACAGACCCCAGGCTGACCAGCAGGCCGGCCGCAGAGCAGCCGTGACCGCTCGCCGCTTCGCCAAGCAAGCCGCCGGCCAGCAACGGGAACGCGAAGAAGACCAAGGCGCGGCTGGGCCGCCCGCTCCCGCTTCCACGTCCACCACACGCCCAAGCACGCAAGCTGGCTCAACCAAGTCGAGCTGTTCTTCTCGACCCTCACCCGCAGACTACTGCGCCGCGGCCACTTCACCTCCCGCGACGAACTGGCCGCACGCATCGACGAGTTCGTACTCGCCTACGACGAACACGATGCCAAGCCCTACCGGTGGACCTACGACGGCTCGCCACTCAAAGCCGCGTGACTCCCGAAAGAGCTTCTGCGGTCACGTGGCTTTGAGCAGCACCGCGGCATCTTGTTCGCCCGTACGCCGGGGGTCGCTTCGCTGACACGGAAGGAAGTGTTCGCCCAAGCGTCCGATTTACGGTTGGACGTACGCCCCGTCCGAGCGGCTCGGTCGGCGAACGACGACGTGCGGACCAAACGCTTAGCGGCCGGTACTCTGTGGCCCGCGGCGCAGCCGCTCCGAGACCTTCCGTCGCGGGGGTCGAGCGATAATGTCTCCTCCGCGGGACTGCCCGGCCAACTGCACACGCAGGACAACCGGCGTGTCGGGGCCGGATGCGGGGCGGATCTTGATGTCGCCGCTGCTGCGCGTCAGGTCGTCCGTGTCGACCACTATCCCTGGTCTGGTCACCAGGAGCAGGTTTCCCCCGATCCGCAGGTCGACATCAATGTGCAGGGTGTTGTGGGTGATCAGAGCGTCGGTGAAGTCGAGCTTCGCGTCGCAGAACATCAGCCGGATTTCCATGCGGCGGGGAACCAGCCAGCGGCCGCTGCGTGTGACATCGCCGAAACGCTGGTCGATCCGGACCAGGTCTTTGGCTTGCGGGGGCATACCGTCCAAGGGGAGGTCAGCGGTCAGTCTGGCCAGGTCGCCGGCGGTACGGGCAGACAGCGCAGCGTCCAAGCGCTCGTCCAACTCGACCGCGGTGAGCCGACCGTCGCCCGCGGCCACCTGAAGGATCTCCACGACCTGGTCCCGGTCCCGGTCGGACACCCGGAGCTCGGGCGTTGCATCGCGCCCGGAAGGGTCACGAGCCAGCCCCCGTCCATCCGTCATTCCCTCAGTGTAGTCGTGGACAGCCCAGGGATCCCGATCGCCGGCTTGAGGGTCCGCCGGATGAATCCCCCGTTGGTCTGGTGGGTGGATACGTCCCGTTGGGCGATCGGAGCGTATTCGTCCAGCAGTTTGGCCACGGTCACACCGGCTTCGAGACTCCGGCCGTCGCGGGCCTTCTCGAGCAGCCTGCCGAGCTCGATCCGCGCCTGGGTTTCGGTCTTGGCCGTGGCCCTGAGGCGGATCGGCCGCCTGCTGAGCGGGTCGGTTCCGGCATACACGGAATCCGGTACGACCCGCTGGGGAGTCGTTCTATGTGCCCCGTCGGTTCCCTAGCCATGAGGGCATGCTAGATCGCCTGCCGGACATTCGTTCCACGGCCCGTTCCACGAGGTCTCTGGCACGAAGCCGCAAAACCCTTCATTTACCTGGGAGCCGGTGAGCGGATTCGAACCGCTGACCTGCCGCTTACAAGGCGCAATCGGGCCGTCGTGGACTGTCGCTGGTCGTCGCCTGATAAGCCGTCTGCCTGCACCGATCGTCGCTGGGCGTCGTTCTGCGTCGGTCACCGCCTGCCTGCGTTGGCTCCCCTTTTGGCTCCCTGCGTCCGGTGATCCGGCCGTCAGCGGGTTACATATGTCTGGCTTCGCCGATAGCTCGTCCAACAGCGCGTCCCCTGGCGGCCTTCCCGTAAGCGTCAGGCTCGGGGAAGTAGCCCAATCGGCCGTTGGCGTGAATCACATGCCGGCTGGCGTAACGCAGCATCCGGGCGGCTTCCGTGGCGTCGACCAGGTCGTCCGGGTCGCCGCCCCGGTCGACCTGGGTCAGCGACCCGACCTTGCCGCGAAGGTGCCCCTGGTACCAGGCAGTCCACTCGTCTTCGTACCAGTAGTCCGTCCGGCCGATCCGGCCGGCCCTTTCCGGGTGCCCGGTCGTGGCCCGGTCCCGGTACCAGGCGTCGACCGTGGTCCGCTGCACTCCGCGCGCCGCCATGTCGGCGCGGCTGATCACAGGACGACCTTTGATGGCCGGAATCGGACTACCTCCCTGGAGGAGCGCACGCGCTGACGCGGCCGTAAGCGGCCTTCGACCTGGCCTCGACCGCGGCCGACCCGGGCATTTTAGGCTGCTGCCAGTCGCATCGCCAGGTGAGCGCGGACTAAACGATCTACAATTCCGGGCAAGTCCCGCAGCGTTTGATGCCTCTTGGTGGGCGTCCTTGGGCGTCGCGAGGCCAGGCGGCCGGACGGGACCTTTGCCGAGGCGCTGCTCGCAGTGCCGCCCTCCGGGGCGGGGCCGCCGGCCGCCGCTCGACGGCCAGCGTGGACAGGCCGTCCACGGGCCACGGCAGGCCGAGGACGACCTCGACCTACGGCTAGCAAGGCAGGCCGTGGCCTGTGCCTCTGTTTGGCCCGAACGAGGAACACATTCCGAATCGATTAGCTAGTGCTGATGGGTCACCCTAGGTGTCGTTCTAGACGTGGCCTGGCCTGCCCATCTCCTGGATTGTTAGGTGGGAACTGCACGCTTCCACAATGGTGCGGCCAGAGCGACTGTCGCGGGCTGGAGCCCTTTATGGTGCCGGGTCGGGGATCATCGCCGATCCGGTGAGGCAGGCGTCGAGCTGCGCTTCGATGGCTGTGCGATCGACACCGGACCGGTCGGTGATGATGACGAGTTCGGTGCCGGGGGACCGGCCGGCCCATTCGTCAAACCGGTGGATCTCGCCTCGTTGTCCGACGGCCTGGAGCAGGTACCGGTGGTCCGG
>Ga0335073_10011502_pt1 | contig 12430 bp, 11 predicted proteins | sample Lox_Sample_22_FD_207093 | JGI IMG/M metagenome (GOLD analysis project Ga0335073, IMG submission 207093) | Soil microbial communities from Loxahatchee National Wildlife Refuge, Florida, United States - Lox_Sample_2.2 | ecosystem: Environmental > Terrestrial > Soil > Wetlands | place: USA...
AGCAACAACCTCGCGGCGTGGCAATCGCCCACGACCTACATTCAAGTCGACACGACGAAGGGCTATCCGATCGCACGCTCGCCGAATCTGGGCGCGCTGAGCATTCCGCCCGCTACCGCGCTCGATACGAAGCATGCGCGCGATTTTCGCACGGTCACGGTCGACGGCAGGCCATTCTTGGTCGAGGACCGGCTATTGCGCAGCGGCACCTTCTCGGTGATCGTGCACGTCGCCGAGTCGCTCGACGAGCTCAATCGAACCTTCGCGCAGACGAGCCGGACGATCGTACTGATTCTCGTCGTCGGAGCAGTGCTCGTCGTCGCGTTCTCGTTTCTCCTCGCCTCGCAGGCGATCGGCCCGATCGCGCGGCTCTCCAAAGCGATGCACGAGATCGGTTCGGAGCGGCTCGACCTGCGATTGCCGGGCGCGCAGCGCCGCGACGAGATCGGTGAGCTGACGCGCAGCTTCAACGATCTGCTCGCGCGCCTGCAAGAAGCGTTCGCGCGCGAGCGGCAATTCATCTCGGACGCGTCGCACGAACTCAAGACGCCGCTCACCTCGATCAACGCCAACGCTCAGCTCTTGCTGCGCTGGGGCGATAGCGATCCGAGCGTACGGCGCGAGAGCCTCGAAACGATTCAACACGAAAGCGCGGCGCTCGCCGACATGGTCAACGGCATGCTCATGCTGGCGAAAGCCGACCGCGGCGATGCGATTCCGAAGGAGCCCGTCTCGCTCTCCCTCGTCGCGCAAGAGGCGGTGCGCACGGCCGCACCGCGCGCCGCCGAAAAGGGACTCACGCTCGATCTCGACGCGCCCTCACCTTCGCCGCTGGTTGAAGGTGACGCGCATCTCCTGCGTCAGCTCGTCAGCAATCTCGTCGATAACGCAATCAAATTCACGAGCGAGGGCGGTGTGACGGTACGCGTCGGCGAGGACGAACGTCACGCGACGATCGAGGTCGCAGACACGGGTCCCGGTATTCCGGAAGAGGAGCTTGCCAACGTCTTCGAGCGCTTCTACCGCACCGACAAAGCGCGCTCGCGCGACGTCCCCGGCACCGGTCTCGGCCTCGCGATCGTTCGGTCGATCGCGCGGGTGCACGGTGGCGATATCGAGGCACGGAGCGCGCCGTCGGGCGGTGCGCTCTTTGTCGCACGCTTTCCCAAGATCGCGCAGTCCCTCACCTCGTCTTCATGAAGGCGGGCCCGCCGAGCATCTATCATCGTGATGTGATGGCGACCACTTGGCGGCGGGGGCTCGCGGGGCTCCTGTCCGTTTTTGTGTTTATGGCCGGCACGAGCGCGCGCGCCCCTGCCGCGAATGCGCTCATTCCCACGACCGGTGCGCCGTTCGTCTGGATCCAGCTCGAGAGCGGTTCAGTGACGATCCGCACCTGGGATCGTCCCGGCATCGCGCTCGAAGCCGACCCTTCGGTTACCTACAACCACGCACCGCCGCGCATGGTCGGATCGCGCGTACCGCAGCAGATTCCGCTCTGGTCGCAGACGGTGAAAACGCCGCAAGGCGAACTCGATCTCGCGCCCGAGCCGTTCGTGCTGCCGCCTTTTGCGCCCGGAGAGCATGATGCGCTGATCCTGCGCGGAGCGGGCGCGGTCACGCTGACGGTTCCGGCGCAGACGCCGCTCGTGCTCGCCAACGTGCGCCTCGGCACCGTCACGGTTGACGGCTTTGCCGGAACGGCGCTCGTCGCGCACGTGACCGCCGGCGAAGTGCATCTCACCAACGTTGTGACGACGGCCGCGATTCAAGTCAACGACGGACCGGTCTACATCTCGAGCTCGACGTTCGAGCGCCTGCGATTGCGTACCGGGCGCGGTAACATCTTCATGGACAACTGCCGTTCGCGCCAGATTCAAGTCACGACCCTGGTAGGCTCGATTCTCTACGATGACGGCGCCTTCGATCCGGGTCTCGCGCATTTCGAAACCGACCGCGGCGCGATTGCGATCGGTCTTGCCAGCGGCGCGCAAATCGTCGCGCACTCCGGCACCGGTCGTATCCTCTACGACATCGGCTCCGAAGGCAGCGTCAACCGCAACGGACCCGACGCGCAAGCATCGCTGATGGGCGGCGGTCCGGTCGTTACCGCATCGACGCTCGAAGGGCCGATCATCTTCTATCGCGGCTCGATTCACGACTACCCGGAACTCGAACGCGCGCTGCCCGTGCGCATGCGGGACGAAACGGGACCGTAACCGCCAAGTCCGTTAAGAGAAACGCATTACAACAGATACTTTCGCATCATGGCCATGTCGAGTTTGAATGTGTGCTGCGGGAGCACTGCTTCGACGCCGTAGCCGCAAGCTTCGAAGAACGTCTGCGCGCTGCGATTGTGCGGAACCATCGCCGTCATCTTGTGGCAGTTGTAGTAGTTCGCAACGCCGGCCATCTCGTCAAGGATTGCACGCCCCACACCTTGGCGGCGACGCTCGGGAGCAACCACCAGGCGGTCGACGTGGCCGAGCGAGGCTGCGACGCGTAAGAGCCCGGCGGCGATCTTCGCGTCGCCGTCCATCGCGGCAAAGCCATACGACTGCTCGTGCCAAATGACCGGAAATTCATAGAGCGCGCGCAGCGCTTCACGTTCGTGAGCGATAAAGAACGCGTCGAGCGACTGCGGCTGCAGCCGTACGATCTCAACCGGCAACAGCCGCCACCTCGGTGTCGAGATCGACCTCGAGCCCGTCGTACGCGGCGATTGCCCGTAAGCCGAGATCGTCTTCGAGCTGCTGCGCGAGCTTACGCGGGTCGGCCTCGAGCATCTTCGTGCCGAAGTGCTGGAAGAGCGCGACGCGCGGCGCGACCTCTTCGACCACGCGGCGCGCGTCTTCCCATGTCAAGTGATCGACGTTCATGCCGTCGGAGAAGCGCAGCACGTTGACGATCAGCACGTCTGGTTTGTGGACGGCGTAGTCGGCAGCGAGTCCGTCGAAGTATTTGCCGCAGGGCAGATAGGCAACGCGCATGCCGTGCGCGTGGAAATGCATGCCATACGTTTCGACCGCATGGTGGTGCGCGATCGACGTGCGCATCTCCACTTCGCCGATCTGGTACGGACCGCCGTGCGCTTCGAGCACCTCGATGCGTTCGACGAATTTCTGTGCGTACGGAAGTACGGTCGGTTCGCCTTCGAGTGCGTCGCGCGGCGCGAGCAGAGTGCCGCGCTTGCGAAAGCCGCCCGAGGTCATGGCCTCGATCATCGCCGTCGCATCGGAAGCGTGGTCGAGATGTTTGTGCGAGAGCGCGATCGCGGAGAGCTCGCGCGGATTGCACGGCGGCACGTGCGAAAGCGCGCGCACGAGTGCGCCGGGACCGGGATCGACGTGGATCTGCGTCTCACCAAACCGCAGCCACATACCGCCCGACGCGCGAAATTGACGCGCGACGACGAAACGCGCGCCGCCGCTGCCAAGAAAGAGGACGCTGTTCGGCATCCTCAGGCGATTATAGGCAGTTGTTCGAAATTCCCGGCGAGGATGCTCTGCGAGGGACGGCCGAGCCAGCGTTCGAGCACGGTTGCGTAGACGCTGCGAAAATCAGTCGTGAAGCGCACGTTGCCCATATTCGTATCGCTCAGATCGGGCGCGACGCCGTAGAGGCCGCCTTTGACGCCTCCGCCGATCGCGAAGAGCGGCGAGGCTTCGCCGTGATCGGTACCACGGCTTCCGTTCTCCGCGATACGCCGTCCGAACTCGCTGAAGGTGAGCGTCAGCACGCGCGCGTCGTTGCCGTGCGCCGCGAGATCGGCGTAGAACGCGCCGATCGCGTCGGAGAACTCGCCGAGCAGGCGATCTTGCGTCTCTTTCTGGCTCACGTGCGTGTCGAACGAGCCATGCTGAACGTAGAGCACGCGCGTGCCGAGCCGGCTGCCTGCGATTTGCGCGGCGAGCGCGAGGCTGCGGCCGAGCGGCGTCGCGGGATAGGATGCTTCCGTCTTGTACCCGGCAACGAGCTTCGGCAGTTCCTCGGAGCCCCGCTGCGCGTGATCTTCGATCTCCGCGACGTGCGCGAGATAAGGCGAGGCGAACGGCAACGTATCATCCGTAGCAAGTTCGGTGTAGGTGCGTTTCGCGAGCGCGTTGCGGTCGCTGATCAGCCCGTACCCGCGCAGGCTCGCGATCGAGGGCACGTCGACTTCATTCGAAACGAGCACCTCGGGCTGCACTTCCGCCAGCGCGATTCCGTTGAAGAGGTTGTTCTTCGGAAGATTCGCATCGTCGAGATAGCGGCCGAGCCAGCCCGTGTGCTCGTAGCTCTGCGGCGCTGCCGTTTGCCAGATCTCGGTCGAACGGAAATGCGAGTGATCGGGATTGGGATAGCCGACGCCCTGTACGACGGCGACCTGCCCCTTGTCGTACATCGCCTTGAGCGCGCGCATCTGCGGATTGAAGCCGGTGTTTGCGTCGATTGCGAGCACGTCGCTCTGCGCGATTCCAAGCGTCGGACGCATGCGATAGTAGAGCGGGTTGCCGTGCGGCACGACGCAGTTCAGCCCGTCGTTTCCGCCCTGCAGGTTGATCAGCAGGAGTATGCGGTCGCCGGCGCCGGGCAACCCCGGCAGCGGCGCATCTGCCAACGCGCGTCCGAAGACGTGATCGGCGTTTGCGACGACCGTGATACCGGAGAGCGCACCGAGCAGGAAGCGTCCGCGTTTCATCATCTTTTCTTATCCCAGTTGATAGGCCGGCATGGCCATGGCAAGGTACACGGCGCCGCGCGCCGTTCCCGCGCCGCCAAGATATGCCGCGAGCTGATCGTAGGCTCGCGGCGTCGCGTCGTTCTGCAGCAGCGTGAAAAGGATCTCGCGCGCGGCTTTCCCCGCATCCCCGGGCAGCTGCGCGGCCCAGCTCGATTCGTTCATCTCGCGCCCTTCGACGAGGCGCGCGATGTAGTTGTCGCGCGCGATGAGCATTTGCGAGGTGAGCCAGTGCGCGCCGCCCGGCCAGCCGGCAACATTCGGCGGATGGAAGAGCACCTGGCCCATCGCGCGCAGCGCCGCGGGCGTGCCCACGGCAATTTGCGTCAATCCAAGCTGTTTGTGCACCCCGACTGCGAACTCGACCGGGCTCTTCACCAGCGCGCGGTATGCGCGCTCGGAATAGAAGACGTTACTCTGCAGCAGCACCGAGAGCGACGGCGCGAGCTCGAAACGATTGCGCGCGATGACGTTGGCAAACTCGTCGACGAGATCGGGCTCGGGATCGTTGTAGACGAACGCGTTGAGCAGCGCCGAAGACCAGAAGCGCTCGCAAGTGCGTTGCTGGTAGATGATGTCGACGATATCCGAGCCGTCGAAGTCTCCGCTGTGCGTGAGAAACGTCTTGTAGCCGTCGTCGTGCGTGCGCGGGTTGGCGAAGAACGTGCCGGTTCTCCGGTCGACCGTCCAACCGGTGAAGGCTCGTGCCGATTGGCGGACGTCCTCCTCGGTATAATTGCCCAGCCCGAGCGTAAAGAGCTCCATTAGTTCGCGCGCATAGTTCTCGTTCGGATGCGACTTGTTGTTTTCGGCGTTGTCGAGGTAGAGCAGCATCGCCGGGTCTTTGCTGAGCGCAAGCGTCAGGTCGTGCAGATTCCCGAGCGCGTTCTCGCGCAGCAGTTGATTCTGCGCGAGCACCAGATCCGGCCAGACGCCCTTCTCGATTGCGGCAGTCGTGAAGTGGCCGTGCAGGAAAAACGTCATTTTCTCTTGCAGCGGCGCGGGCGTCGTCAGCATACGATTCAGCCACCACATCTGCAGCGCAACGATGTCCGCCACGGCCTCGCGGCGTTGATCTTTGGTCGGACGTCCCATCGCGGGACGTCCCATCACGGCAGGCGGCGGCGAAAAGCTCGACGCGCCGGGAAAGTGGATGAGCGAGGCAACCGCGCCGGAGGGACTCATCGCTGCGTAACGGGCGATCTCTTGCGGCGTTCCGCCGAAGCCGGCGCGGCGAAGCAAATGCGCCGCTTGCCGATCTTCCCACGCTCCCCGATATGCCGAAAGCGCCGTCATCACATCGAGTTGCCCTGCCGGGCGCATGTATCCAGCGGCCATACGCCATTCTAACGAAGCCCGGCCGCGCAACGTCATGAAGAACGGGTTAGGAGCAGGCCGCCGCGAAACGCGACTCCTCGTGAGCCTTCTTGAAACCCACCTCGAGCGGCAGAGCGAAAGCTTCAAGCGCAACGCCGAGCGCATGAGCGGCCTGTGCGCGGAGCTGCGCGAACGCCTCCTCGCCGTCCGCAACGGCGGCGGACCCGACGCCATCGCCAAGCATCGCGCGCGCGGCAAGATGACCGCACGCGAACGCGTCGATACGCTGATCGATCCCGGTTCCGATTTTCTCGAATTTTCGGCGCTCGCCGCGTTCGACATGTATGATAACGACTCGCCGGGTGCGGGCATCATCACCGGCATCGGCCGCGTCGAGGGTCAGGACTGCATCGTCGTCGCCAACGACGCCACGGTCAAGGGCGGCACCTACTATCCGATGACCGTCAAAAAGCACTTACGCGCGCAAGAGATCGCCGAGCAGAATCACCTGCCGTGCATCTACCTGGTCGATTCGGGCGGCGCGTTCTTGCCGTTGCAAGCCGACGTTTTTCCCGATCGCGATCACTTCGGGCGCATCTTCTACAATCAGGCGCGCATGTCGGGCAGCCGGATCCCGCAGATCGCCGCGGTGATGGGTTCGTGCACCGCGGGCGGCGCCTACGTACCTGCGATGAGCGACGAGACGGTCATCGTTCGCGGAACCGGCACGATCTTTCTCGGCGGGCCGCCGCTGGTCAAAGCTGCAACCGGCGAAGAGGTAACCGCCGAGGAGTTGGGCGGAGCCGACGTGCACACGCGCATCTCCGGCGTGGCCGATCATTTCGCCAATGACGACATGCACGCGCTCGGTATCGTGCGCGAGATCGTGCGCAATCTGCATCGCGAACTGCCGCGCCAATGGGATCGCAGCGAGCCGCAATCACCGGCCTACGACCCGCGCGACATCTACGGCATCATCCCTGCCGACAGCCGCGTCGCCTACGACGTACGCGAGATCATCGCACGGCTCGTCGACGCGTCGGAGTTCCACGAGTTCAAGGCGCGCTACGGCACGACGCTGGTCTGCGGCTTCGCGCGTATCGAAGGCCATCCCATCGGCATCCTCGCCAACAACGGCATTCTCTTTTCGGAGAGCGCGCTCAAAGGCGCTCACTTCATCGAGCTGTGCGCTCAGCGCGGTACGCCGCTGCTTTTCTTACAAAACATCACCGGATTCATGGTCGGCAAGCAGTACGAAAACGGCGGAATCGCCAAGGACGGCGCCAAGCTGGTGACCGCTGTCGCGTGCGCGGAGGTTCCGAAGTTCACCGTGGTGATCGGCGGCAGCTTCGGAGCCGGGAACTACGGCATGGCCGGACGCGCGTATTCGCCGCGCCAGCTTTGGATGTGGCCGAACGCGCGCATCAGCGTGATGGGCGGAGCGCAGGCCGCAAGCGTGCTCTCGACCGTCAAGGGCGAGATGAGCGCGGAGGCCAAGGCGGCGTTCGAAGCGCCGATCCTCGCGAAGTACGAGCACGAAGGCAGTCCGTACTATTCGACGGCGCGCCTGTGGGATGACGGCATCATCGACCCGCTCGACACGCGCCGCGTCATCGCGCTGGGCCTCGACGCCGCGGCGCATGCGCCGCAGCCGCCGACGCGATTCGGCATCTTCCGCATGTAGAAGTAGTTGGGCTTTTCGACCCACTTGCCGTTCGTATATGTAAGTATCGCGCTCGCTTTGGATTTCGTCGGGCAGCAATTCGCCGCATGCGGGCCGTAGTACGGACCGCTCAAAGCGAGCGAATCGCCCTTCGGCGAATGTACGATCGTTGCCGAGAGACCGCAGTTGTTCTCGACCGTCACCAGGCGCACGACCTTGCCGCTCTTCGCGTCGTAACCGAAGATCGACACGTCGGCCGAGCCGCAGTCGGCGCCGACCTGTTGCGTCGCGACGACGAACTGCTCGATGCCCGGTCCCATCAGCTGCGCCGCGCCGACGATCGAGCCCGACTGCGCCGGATACCACATCGACGCATCGCTCGTATGCTGCAGCGTATCGAACGGTCCGCCGTCGCGCGGCGACTGGTACTTCAGCTCGTAGACGGCGCCGTCGATCGCGTAGATCGAGAGATACCATTGATAGAACGGCATGCCGGCGGAGGTGCCGACGAGCTTCTTGCTGAGCACGCCGCGCCATTGACTGTGCATCGCCTGCCCCGCCAGATAGACAACCTGGCTCTGCAGCACCGTGCCGGGCGGCGGCGGACTATAGGTGAAGTGCGCCGGCTCCTCCGAGCGCGCGGTCGCCGCGACGCTCATGAATCCCGCCGCGGCAACTGCCGCGAGAAAAACGCGAATGCGCTTCATGGTATCCCCCATAGTGTGCGCGTGTAGAGCACGGCGAAACCGATGCGGCGAAAATTCTGCTCCGATATGCTTCCGGGCCTGGTCGTAACGCGCCCGATTTTTGCGCCGCGTTCGATCGCGCGGGCCGCGCGATCTGCAATGAGCGCGCTCTGCAGGCCCCGATTACGGTACGCGGGCGCGGTGCCGGCGCCGAAGAAGCCGGCCAGATCGCCGGTTACGTCCATGCACCCCGACGCGATGATGGCGCCGTTCTCGCGGATCTCGAGCGCGGTGACCTGCGGCTGCGTGCAGATCATCAACCCCACGATGAGATTGGATTCGTCGCAGGGCTTCCCATCGAGAAACGCCGTACCCGTCGCAAGACTCCACTCTCGTGAGTCGCGCATCTCGACGACACGCGGGTCGCGCCGCGCGCCGATCGCGAGCAGATCCGCCGCGAGCGGGTTCTCGTACTCGAGCGGCACGTAGCCGAGCGCGACGAGCGCATGCACGAAGTCCGCGTCGGCGTACGGCGAAAGGCGCACGCGCGGCTGCGCGCCGCGCGAGCGATAGAACTCGGTGACCGCCAGCGCCTCCTCGTGCCCGGCGCGCTCCCACAACCCGATGCCGAGTGCTTCGGAGATCGGCGATCCGATGCCGGTATACGCGGCGATACCGCCGCCGATCGCTACCGTTGCCGGATGCAGCGCGGGGAAGCGCTCGCGCGCATTGCGCACGCAAAGGTCGAGCGCGTGTACTTCGGCGCGCTCGATCGTATCGCAAAACTCGCGATTGATTTTCACCTGCGGGCTATATGCCCGCGTACCACTCGTATCCTTGGTCTTCCCAGTAGCCGCCGCCGCCGGAATAGAGGTTCGCGAAGCTACCGACGACTTCGATGCGTCCGATCCACTTTGCGCTCTTGTAGCCGAGCTGGGTTGGAACTTTCAGACGGACGGGGGCGCCGTGATCGGGCGAGATCGGGCTATCGTTCATGCGCATCGCGAGAATCGTCTGGGGATGACGCGCTTGGTGCAGATCGAGACTCTCGTAATACGGCGTTCCTTGATCGTCCTTATCCATGCAGTGAAAGACGACGTAACGCGCGTCCGCGCGCGGCTCCACCAGATCGAGGATCGTGCTGAGCCGGACACCGCTCCACTTCGCGATGACGCTCCAGCCCTCGACACAATCGTGCCGCGTGATCTGCGTTTCGTTACAGAGCCGCTCCAGCATCGCGATCGGAAAGACGCCGCGCCGCTTCACCGCGCCGTCTACCACGAGCTTGTAGTCACGAAATCCGTCGCGCACGAGGCCGGCATAGTTGGCGTCGTCGGGCGTCGGAAGACTATCGATCGGAAAGTCCGGGCTGATGTCGCGTTCCTGATACTCCTTGGCCAACCCGTGCGTCCCGATCAGCGCGTGGTTGAGTGCTTGCGTCGAGCCGAGCAGGTTGTGAAAGGCCGCGTTGTCATTGAGCGCCGTGCCGATCGGCGAACAGGCGGCGAGCGCCGAGGAGATCGACGTTGCGACGAAGAGCCTGCGTTTCACGGACCCACCTCGTCGTTCTTGCCCAAGCGGTACCAGCCGGTGATCATCGCGTTCATCTGATTGAAAAAACCTTGCGTGAGCACTTGAAACGTATGAACGAGAAAGAATCCGATCAGCAGCAGCATTGCCACAAAGTGCCACAGGCGCGCGAACTGCCGCCCTCCGAAGATCCACGTCAAGGGGTGCGCGATCGCGTCGATGCCCGGCGAGAGCGCAAGTCCGGTCAAGACGATCAACGGCGCGAGCACGAACAGCACCGTTGTATACGCCGCCTTTTGTAAGGGATTGTAGACGCCGTGCGGCGGCGGCTCTTTGCGCAGCTTGAAATAGTAGGCCTGCATCGGCCACAGTTTCGGGAGGTCGCTCGGTCGCAGAACCATGTCGCGCAGGTTGCCTTTGATCGCGCTCGACGCCACCCATGTCGCGCCGCAGATGATCATCACCCACGCAAAAAAGAGATGCCAGCGCCGTCCGTCGGCGAGATCGCGATAGGAGGGAATCGTGAGCCAGCCGGGGATCGCAGTCTCGTCGCCGGTGGTGTGAATCTCGAAAACGCGGTGGGCCGGGCTGGTCGTGTCCGACGCATCCAGGAAGGGCGCCGCGTTGAAGATCTGCAGGCCGCTCGAGACCATGGCGGCAAAGGCGATCACCCAGAGCCAATGGCTCAGCCGCGTCGCGACCGCGTAGCGATAGATCCGCTCTCCCGCCTTCATTTCTACCACTATACGCCTCCCAGGCGGCCCTGGATCAAAGGCCGAACCACGACCCTTCGCATGGCAACGATCCAGGTCACCACCGAGGGCGCCGTCGCGCGCGTTACCCTCGCGCGCCCCGAGGTTCGCAACGCCTTCAACGCCGAGGTCATTCGCGAGCTGCGCGACGCTTTTCTCAACCTTTCGAATGATGAAGCAATCCGCGCCGTGATCCTCTCCGGCGAAGGAAAGTCGTTCTGCGGAGGCGCCGACGTCAATTGGATGCGGGGCGCGCTCGATCTCAGCTATGACGAGAACGTCGCCGACGCCGAAGCAATGAGCGACATGTTTCGCGCGATCGATCGCTGCAGCAAGCCCGTCATCGGTCGCATTCACGGCGCGGCCTTGGGCGGCGGCGCCGGCCTGACCGCCGTTTGCGACGTCGCGATCGCGGCGGACGATACGCTCTTCGGCTTCACCGAGGTCAAACTCGGTATCATTCCCGCCGTCATCTCGCCCTTCGTGCTCGCGAAGATCGGCGTTTCGCACGCGCGCGCGCTCTTCCTCACCGGCGAACGCTTCGACGCTTCGCGTGCGCGCGCCATCGGCCTCGTGCACGAGGTCGTCTCGAGCGAGCAACTCGATACCGCGATCGAACGCGTCGTCAACGAGCTGCTGGGCGCGGGACCGAGCGCGGTCGCGGCCGCGAAAACACTGATCGCGCGCGTCCGTGCCGCAAGTTACGACGAGACACGCGGCATTACCGCGAACGCGATCGCGAAGCAGCGCACGACCGCCGAGGCGCAAGCGATGATGCGCGCCTTCCTCGACCGCGGCAAATGATCGCGCGCCTGCTGATCGCCAATCGCGGCGAGATCGCGGTGCGCGTCGCGCGCGCGGCACGCGAAATGGGCATTGCGGCGCTCGGCGTCTACTCCGAAGCTGACGCCGGTGCGTACCACCTGCGCTTCATGGACGACGCGCGCTGTATCGGCCCGGCGCCAGCGAGCGAATCCTATCTCGAGATCGATGCGGTGATCGCGGCGGCGCACGCGATGAATGCCGACGCGGTGCATCCGGGCTACGGCTTTCTCTCCGAACGCGCGGCATTCGCGCAAGCGTGTATCGACGCGGGGCTGGTGTGGGTTGGACCGCCGCCCGGTGCGATGGCCGCCATGGGAAGCAAGATCGACGCAAAACATCGCGTGCGCGGCTCCGGCGTACCGGTCGTGCCCGGCTACAACGGTGAGGATCAGTCGCCGCAGCGTTTACGCAAGGAAGCAGCGGGCATCGGCTTTCCGCTTCTGATCAAAGCAAGCGCGGGCGGCGGCGGCCGCGGTATGCGCGTGGTCGGGGCGCTCGGCGAATTCGACGAAGCGCTGGCCGCGGCAAAGCGTGAGGCGCTCGCCGCATTCGGCGACGACGCGGTGCTGCTCGAGCGCTATCTGCGCGATCCGCGCCACATCGAGTTTCAAATCCTCGCCGACGCGCACGGCAACGTGATGCACCTCGGCGAGCGCGAATGTTCGATTCAGCGGCGCCATCAAAAGGTCGTCGAAGAGGCGCCGTCGGTCGCGCTCTCGCCGCAGCTGCGCGAGGAGATGGGCGCGGCCGCCGTGCGCGCGGCACAGTCGGTCGGCTACGTAAACGCGGGTACGTGCGAGTTCATGCTCGATAGCGACGAGCGCTATTATTTCCTCGAAATGAACACGCGCTTGCAAGTCGAGCATCCGGTGACCGAGCTCGTCTACGGCATCGATCTCGTGCAGTGGCAGCTTCGTATCGCAAACGGCGAACGTTT